>Ga0164243_10000849_pt1 | contig 53334 bp, 57 predicted proteins | sample OricompcompostOP_FD_108781 | JGI IMG/M metagenome (GOLD analysis project Ga0164243, IMG submission 108781) | Organic Plus compost microbial communities from Emeryville, California, USA - Original compost - Organic plus compost (OP) | ecosystem: Engineered > Solid waste > Mixed feedstock >... | reverse complement strand
GTGACGTGGAAGAGTGGCGCAACCCCCAGGATCCGGTCCTGCGAGGTCAGCGCCATCCAGTCGCGGGTGGCCATGCCGTTCGCGACGAGGTTCCCGTGGGAGTTCATGGCCGCCTTCGGGACCCCGGTCGTGCCCGACGTGTAGGTCAAGACCGCGACGTCGTCTGGCTCGAGCTCGATCCGATCCGGGATCTGGCCCTCCCATGATCGGAGAAGCTCGGCGAAGTCCAGTGTGCCGTCGAACAGCTCAGGACTGGTCCTTCGGGGTGGGATGGCCTCCTTGCCGAGGAGCCGTGCGTCGTTGCGTGACTGGTAGTCCAGCTCGGACACCGTGACCACGACCGGCACGTCGATGTTGCCCCGGATGCCGTGGACGACCGAAGCGTGCAGTGACTCCAGGCAGATCAAGGCGCGCGGTGTTGAGTCGGCCAACAGCCGCTCGAGCTCGCGTTCGCGGAGCATGGGGTTGAGGGGCACGACGACGGCCCCGAGCTTCCAAGACGCAAGCATCCCGATGATGAAATGAGGGACGTTCTGCAGGTAGAGGCCGACCCGGTCACCGGACCGCACTCCGTGCTCGGTCAGCCCACAGGCCAGGGCGGCCGCGGCCCGATCAACCTGCGTGAAGGAGATTGACTCGTCGAAGTAGGTGATCAGCGGCAGATCCGGGTGGAATCTGACTGCAGCCTCGAATCCGGCAAGGGGCGTCGTGTATCGCGGCGCCGACCGGGCCTCGTCCGGGGATGTGTACAGCGCGGTCCACGGCTGCTCATCGTATGCACTCATGTCGCTCCATCCGCTTGTCGCCTGACTTCGTCGGTCCGTCAAGTCCTTGTTCGACCATCGAATAATAAAGTACACTCAATACCCGGCGGGGGTGCAAGTGTGATCAGCGAGTCAAGGAGATGATGGTGAGCTTTCCCGAGCAGTCCGAGGTCGTGCGGTGGTTCGAGACCCTTTCCAACTGGGGACGTTGGGGTTCGGACGACGAGGCGGGAACGCTGAATCTGATCACCCCGGAGCGTCGTGTGCGAGCAACTGGATTGGTCCGGTCAGGCGTGACCGTCTCCTGCAGCCGCCTGCTGGCTCCGCGACCTAGCCCCTACGTCGGCTACGAGTTCACGCACCGGATGAATGCCAGCGGCGAGGGCGCCCCGAGTCAGGGGGCTGGACACGCTACCGATTGGTTCGGGCTGAGCTTTCACGGATTCGACCACACCCACCTGGATGCGCATTCTCACCTCTTCTGGGATGGCAAGATGTACAACGGGCGCGACGCACGCTTGTGCACGACAGAACGTGGCGCGCTCGTCGGTGGCGTCGAGTCCGCACTAGGCGGTATCTCCGGACGAGGGCTCTTCGTCGACGGGCCGGCCTTGCGGGGCAAGCAGTTTCTCGAGCCGGGCGAGGCAATCGGTCCCGCTGACCTCGACGACTGGCTCGATCGGTGGTCGGTCGAGACCGAGCCGGGAGACACGCTCTGGGTGCGTACCGGGCGCGACGCCGCAATCGCCGCCGGTGCTGACTTCGACCAAGGACAAGGCAGTCCGGGCATCGATCCGGCCGCGCTGCCGTGGCTACGCGAGCATGACACGGCCGTTCTCGTCTCAGACGTGGCCAACGATGTCCGCCCGTCTCCCTACTCGGAGGTGCCCGATCCGGTCCATCTCGTCTCGATCGTCGCGATGGGCATGTGGCTCGTCGACAACGCCGACATGGGCGAGCTGTCGAGGGTGGCCGCCGAGCATGAGCGGATCGAGTTCTTCTCGATGATCGTGCCGCTGGCGCTGCGTCGCAGCACCGGCTCGCCCGTCAACCCCATCGCCCATTTCTGAGATCGACACACCGACAGAGAAGGCTTTTCATGAACCATGATCTGACCGCCCTCGAGCTTGAGCGCGAACGGTTGCGCGCCTCGTGGAGGGCCACGGGACTCCATCGAGGCATCGACTTCGCCGATGCGATCGGTGCGGCGGCGAGCGGTCATCTCGACGACCGACTGCGATTCACGGCCGAAGGGCACGCCGAAAGCTTCACCATCGGGGAGCTCCTCGACGACGGGGCTCGGCTCGCGGCAGTGCTCTACGACCTGGGCGTACGTCCCAAGGACAGCGTCGCGCTGCACCTGCCGAGCTGGCCGGAGACCGCCAGGGTCCTGGCCGCATGCGTCATCTTGCGGGCCACCGTCGTGCCCATACCGGCGATCTACGGCCAGGCCGAAGTTCGCTTCATTCTCGAGGACGCGAACGTGTCGACGTACTTCGTGGGCGATCGCTGGCGGAGCCACGACTACCTCGCGGGACTCTCCGAGGTCTCGACGGCGAAGGGGCTCGAGCGGGTCGTCGTGGTGGGGGAGACAGTGCCGGCCGGATGCTTCGCCTGGTCCGACCTCGTCGAGCGTGCCCGACGAGCCGTCCCGGTGTCGCTGTCACGACATCGAGGACCTGCGACGGATCGGGCCTTCATCGTCTACACGTCGGGCAGCACCTCGAACCCCAAGGGCGGGCAGCACAGCAGCGACACACTACTGGCCGAGTTGCATCAGGGAGTCGCGCAGTTCGGACGTCCGGGCCGATATCTGGAGGGCTTTCCGGCCGGTCACATGGGCGGGCTCCTGGCGATGCTCCGTCCGCTTCTCTACGGCTTCGACACGGTCCTGCTCGACAACTGGGACGCGGACCTGGCCGCGCATCTCGTCGACGAGCTCAAGATCACGTCCACGATGGGTCCGCCGTTCTACCTGACGACGCTGCTCGACGAGGCCGACAAGCACGGCCTCGATCTCAGCTCCATCGCCGAGTACTCGACCGGCGGTACCGGGGTCGCGCCGGCGCTCATCGAACGGGCCGATTCAGCCGGATTCCATCCGTATCGAACGTACGGCTCGACCGAGCATCCGACCACGACGACGTCGTCCCCGTCGGACACTCTCGACGAGCGGGCACGCACCGATGGCCGACCACTCGACGGCGTCGATCTGATTCTGGTCGACGAGGACGAGCAGCCCGTGCCGGAGGGTGTCGAGGGGCAGGTGTTCACCCGCGGGCCGGACCAGTTCCTGGGATACACCGATCCGGAGGCGAACCTCCAGGCATTCGCACCGGGCGGCTGGCTCCGCTCTGGGGACCTCGCGATCTTCGAGAACGGGCGGCTGACGATCAGTGGGCGACAGAAGGACGTCATCATCCGCGGCGGAGAGAACCTGTCGTCGGAGGAGATCGAGGGCATCATGATGCGGCACCCGGCGGTCTCGCACGTCGCGGTGGTCGGAGCCAAGGATTCGCTCTACGGTGAGCGGGCGTGTGCCTTCGTGGTCCTGCGTCCCGAGTCGAAGCTAACTCTCGAGGACGTGCGCGAGCACTTCAGCCAGGCCAGGGTCGCGCGCCAGAAGACTCCTGAGTTCTTGGTGATCTGTGAGGAGCTTCCACGGACCGCAGCAGGGAAGGTGCGCAAGAACGACCTTCGCCGTGATCTGGAACAGGGTGCCGTTACCTTGAGCTGAGCGGTGTTCAGGACCCTCTTTAGCAGCAACTATTCTGGCTGAGTGCTTGACTCTCGCATATCCGGAATATAAAGTGTACTGAATAGAAGATCGTCCGCTCCTTGGGCGGCAGTGAGGAGAGCAGTGTCCATCGCGAACCGGGACGAGAGCGACCACCGCGAGATTCTCGAAGGGTTGCACTCCTTCGTCGAACGCGCCGTCATGCCGATCCAGGCGAACATCTCCGATGCCCTGAAGGACCAGCGTCTGTACTTCGACGAGAGCGGTGAGGAGTCGAAGGCGGTGACAGACGCACGTCGAGCGGCGCGCGAGCTGTCGGCCGAGGCGGGCTACTACACGATGTTCTGCCCGACCGAGCTCGGTGGCGCGGACCTGGGGATGCGCAATTGGTTCCTGTGCTGGGAGTCGCTGTTCGCCACGTACGGTGCTCCGGTCACCCAGCTGCCCTACTTCATCTTGTCCCATTTCACGAGCGGACCCCACGAGGTCTGGAACCATGCATCGGACTCGCTCAGAGCCGAGGTCTTGCCGGATCTGTCCGCCGGCCGCCTCCAGGGCTGCTTCGGCCTGTCCGAGCCCGATGCGGGGTCAGACGCCTTCAACATGAAGACCACCGCGGTACGTAGCGGCGACGACTGGATCATCAATGGCACCAAGCAATGGACGTCCTGGTCTCCAAGTGCCGACTTCGTAGTCGTCTACTGCGTGACCAATCCCGAACAGCTCAAGGCGCGCAAAGGCGGCGTCACGGCGTTCTATGTACCAACCGACACACCGGGCTACCAACTGGACTCCGTGATCCGGCTCTTCGGCCGGGTCGGGGGCGACGAGGGCATCTTGTCGTTCAGGGACGTTCGTGTGCCGGATCGATATCGCATCGGCGAGGTCGACCGCGGATTCAGTCTTGCGATGCTCGGGGTAAGGCACGGTCGGATGGCGAACACGGGCCGGACGCTGGGACTGGCTCGCTGGGCCTTGGGGCTCGCGACCGAGTACGCCAAGGTGCGAAAGACCTTCGGCAAGACCCTCAGCGAGCATCAGACAATCCAGAACTATCTGGCCGAGTCCGCTCGTGACCTGTACGCCGCGAGGTGCATGGCGTTGGACTGTGCGGCGCGTATCGACGCCGGCGAGGACTGTCGCGCAGAGGTGTCGATGGTCAAGCTGTTCACGACCGAGGTCGCCTACACGGCGATCGACCGCTGCATGCAGATCCACGGCGGCATGGGCCTGTCCAACGAGCTAGGGCTGACCGACGCCTGGATGAACACCCGGATGACGCATGTCGCCGAGGGGGCGAGTGAGATCCAGCTGCGAAGCATCGCCCAGCAACTCCTTGCGGGCAAGATCGACCTCGGATTTGTCTGAGACATGGACTCGATGAGCACCGAGGATCTCATGGATGGCCTGATCACCGACGAGAAGCTGGCCCGGATGCAAGAGGATGTCGGCGTCGAGCACACGGTCGATCTCGCGTGGTATCGCGGCGCGAGTCAAGACGCGGTGTGGCAGTTCGCGCTGGGGCTCGGCGACGATAATCCCTTATGGTGGGACCGATCGTACGCGGAGTCCGGCCCTGTCGGCCGGATGTTCGCACCACCGACGTTCCTCTACGCCCTGACCCACGAGATCACCCCTCCAGGGCATGAGGTCAAGTCCGGCGACGCCGAATGGCTCCCGGGCATCGCCGGGCTGTGGGCTGGCGACACGTGGACGTGGCACTCGCGGATCTGGGTCGATGAGTCCATCACGGCGACCCGCCGGCTGGTGGAGGCGAGTGAGCGCACCAGCTCGTCACCAGGTCGCTCGGTCCTGCAGGTCGATGCCTATCGGTTCCACGGTGAGGACGGCCGATTGATCGCCGAACTGCGCCGCACCGTCATCCGCTACGAGCGCTCGTCACGGCGCAAGACCAGCAAGCACCTGGACCTCCCGCCGGCGAGCTACACGATGGAGCAGCGCCAGGAGATCATTGACCAGTACGCCGGGGAGGCCGCGGCACGGCGCGGATCCGAGGCCCGCTTCTGGGATGACGTCGCTGTCGGCGACATCATGCCCACGTTGGTGAAAGGCCCGCTGACGCTGACCTCGATGATCGGTTGGTTGATGGGTTCAGGAGGTTCGCAAGTACCCACGAACCGCATGCTCTGGACGTTCTTCGATCAGCATCCCGCCGCTCGTCTGTTCGACGACGAGTCTGGTATCGACGACACGCTCGAGGGCGGCCACTGGGACCAGAACTTCGCCCGTCGCGCGGGCCTGCCTCGGGGCTACGACTTCGGCAGCCAGCGCATCGCATTCGCTTCCCACGTCGCGACCGACTGGTGTGGCGATGAGGGCGAGCTGATCGGCCTCGAGGCGCGGTTGCGTGCCCCCAGCTTCCTCGGCGACACCCAGTGGTTCACGGGCAAGGTCGTGTCGAAGGAACGTGACGACCACGGTGCACGGGTCGTCTGCGAGATCGAGGCGAGCAACCAGCGCGCCGAACTGACCACCACCGCGATCGCGACGATCGCGCTGCCGACACGGAGCTGACAGATGGACTTTTCCTGGAGTGCCGAAGAGGACCGCCTGCGCGCGGAGCTGAGGGCGTACATCGAGAAGACGGTCGAGCCGGGCTGGTCCCACTTTGGCCGCGACGTGCCAACGCCGGAGGCGGTCCAACAGGTCAAGGATTTCTGCCACGGACTGGCCGAGCTCGGGCTGCTGACCCCGGCCTGGCCGGCCGAGTACGGTGGGCGCGATGCGTCGTTCTGGGAACAGACGCTCATCAGTGAGGAGATCTGGGCCGTCGGGGAGGCCCGGGGACCGCAGTACATGAACGTCAACTGGATCGGTCCGGCGATCATGAGGCTCGGCACCGAGGAGCAGAAGGATCTTCATCTCGGCGCCATGGCGAACGGCACCTCGTTGTGGTGCCAGGGGTTCTCGGAGCCGGACGCCGGCTCCGACCTCTCGTCGCTGAGGACGGCGGCAGTCCTGGACGGTGACGAGTACGTCGTGAACGGCCAGAAGGTCTGGACGTCCTACGCGCATGCGGCCGACTACTGCTTCCTGTTGGTCCGGACGGCCAACACGCCGAAGCCTCGCGACGGCATCTCGGTCCTCCTCGTTCCGATGGACCTGCCCGGGATCGAGGTCCGCGAGATCCCGTCCCTGGACTACCCACACCTCGTGCACGAGGTCTTCTTCAACGACGTTCGCGTCCCGGTCAGTTGCCGCCTCGGCGAGGAGAACGCCGGATGGACGATCATGCAGACGTTGCTGGCCAACGAGCGGGTCAACAATGCTCGTCACGAGTGGGTCGATCGAAGCCTCGACCGCATCTTCGGGGAGGCCGCCGCCGCCGGGTTGGACACCACGTCGCCGCAGTTCGAGGAGTCCATGGGACGCGTGGCGATGCGCACGGAGGCGAGCCGGGTGCTCAACTACGTGGCGGTGCAGTCCGCCTCCGACGGCTCGTCGAGCTATTCCAACCTCGCATCGGTCTATCGCGTCGCCCTGGCGCTCATGGAGATCGGTCTCTCTCACGTCTTCCTCGACGTGCTCGGCGCGGAGGCTCTGCTCGAGACCTCCCGAGGGGACTACCAGCTCGCCTCCGGGCTCGTTGCCAGCATCGGCGGCGGATCGCTCGAAATGGCGCTCAACAGCATCGCCTGGTATCAACTGGGCCTCCCGAAGGGTTGACCATGGACGTCAAGCTCACAGCAGAACAGCAACAGCTCCTCCGTTCCGTCAAGGAGGCGCTCGACCGGCACCGCTCGTCGGCGGGTGCGGTACTGCCCTATCGCGCGGACGTCGCAGCCCAGCACGTTCTCGGCGACGCCGGTTTCCTCGACATCCTCGAGGCCGGTGGGTCTGCGGTCGAGGCGACGCTCGTGGTCGAGCAGGCGGCGATCAGCGCTCCCGGAGCTCCGACCGCCGCACGCGCTCTCGTGGGACCGTTGCTGACCGGGCGCGAATCCCTCCCCGCGTGCATCGCCCTGGTCGAGGGCAGGTCCGGCACAGTGAGTCGCTTCGCACCGCTGGCGGAGGCCTACCTCACCATCGTCGACGACGAGGCGTGGATCTCCGAGCGTGATCAGGTCGACGTCGTGCCGGAGGCGTCCCGTTGGGGGTATCCCGTGGGCCGCGTCGAGGTCCGGTCGGGCGAGAGCTTCGGTCCTGGCTCCGGAGAGGGTCTCGCACGCCTGTGGCGGATCGGACTGGCGGCCGAGGCGGGTGGCCTCATGGAGGCGTCGACACTCCTGGCCAAGGAGCACGCGGCGAGCCGGATCGCCTTCGGACGGCCGATCGGCGCGTTGCAGGCGATCCAGCACCGTCTGGCGCGTTCCTTCGCTCTGTCCCAGGGAGTGAAATGGCTCGCCCGTCGCGCGGCCTGGGCCCCGGATGATCCCGCCATGGCCGCGGCTGCGGCCGGGTATGCGGCGGAAGGCATGCGTGAGGCGCTCAGTGCGACCCATCAGGTCGCGGGCGCCATCGGCATCACGGACGAGTTCGGGCTGCTCGCCTACACCGCTCGTATGGCGAGGCTGCAGGTCGAGCTGGGTGGTGCAGCCGCCCACGCACGGGCCTTGGCGCGATTCAAGTGGCCTGCTGACTCGCCGGTACGCAGCATGATCCCCTTTCCGCCCACGTCCTACCGTCCGTCAGCGTCGTTGGACTACTCCGAGACGTTTGCGGCCGATCAGTCGGAGGTCGGTGCATGAGCGGCGACGAGGGACGTCCTCCCGTGCAGCCCGTGGGCGAGCTGTTGGCAGGAGCTCCGTCCAACTGGGGCAGGTGGGGTCCGGACGACGAGGTGGGGAGCTTGAACTTCCTGACTCCTGAGACGGTGCTCGAGGCGATCGGGTTGGTCCGTCAGGGCAAGATCTTCACGCTGCAGGTGCCGATGGCCGATCCGAAGGGCGACCCGTTGTGGCCCGGTCGGACCGAGACGATCCGGCACAACGTGATCGACAAGGGCCACTGGCTGGTCGGCAAGGGGCCTGCGACCCCGGGTGGCTTGGAGTACGCCGACGACATCATGACGTTCGCGCTCCAGGGCAGCACGCAGTACGACGGGCTCGGGCACGTCTGGTACGACGACCAGCTGTGGAACGGCTATGACGCCTCGACGACCGTCGGAGGCATGTCGAGGGCGAGCGTCCTCCCGATCGCCGAGCGAGGCGTCGTGGGCCGTGCGGTGTTGCTCGACATGGCGCGTCATCGAGGCAAGGACTACCTGGACGCGGGCGAGACCTTCACCCACGAAGACCTCCAGAGATGTGCTGACGCCCAGGGAGTCGCGATCGGACCTCGTACGATCCTGGTCGTGAGGACCGGTTGGATCGGCAAGTTCTACAAGGTGAAGAGGCGTGACTTCTACCGCGGATTCAACGAGCCGGGCCTGACCTACAGCCTCGAGCTCGCTGAGTGGTTCCACTCCTTGGAGATCCCGAACCTCGTCACCGACACGATTGCCAACGAGGTGAGTGTCGACCCCGAGTCGGGTGTGGCGATGCCACTGCACGGCGCACTGATGCGCAATCTCGGCGTGGCCATGACGGAGATCGCCTGGCTGGACGACCTGGCGGACGACTGCGCGGAGGACGGGCAGTGGGACTTCCTGTACGTCGCCGCTCCGCTCAAGGTCGTCAACGGCACAGGATCGCCCGTCAATCCACTGGCCATCAAGTAGGCGGCAAGAGAGGTCGTGAGGCGTGACCGGAGTGTCATACGATCCGGGGCATCAGCTGCGGTGGAACGATTACCGGCTCGATGACGACCAGCAGGCGCTCAGCGACGCTTTCGGTGACTTCTTCCGGAAGGAATGCCCGACCGATCTCGTCCGTCTCTCGGAACCGCTCGGATTCGACCGGAACCTGTGGGAGCGTCTGGTCGCAGTGGGTGGTGTGTCGATGGCCTTCACCCTTGACGAAGAGCCGAGTGCCACTCTGGTGGATCTGGTGCTGGTCGCCGAGCAGGCGGGACGTCGTCTCGCGCCCGTGCCATGGATCGAGACGGTCGTGGCAGCACGGCTGCTGGCCCGTCTCGGCGCCGCGGCTGCGGCCGGCTCCGCGCTGGCACACGGAGCGCCCTTGGCGTTCGGGCTCCGCGACGTCGTGTCGCCTGCGACGCAGCTGGTGCCGTCTGCCGCCGTCGCGAGTGCCGTCGTGGGCTTGTGGGAGGGAAGCCTGGTCGCGCTGAGCGGCTCACCGCCAGCGCCCCATGTGCCCAACGTGGGATGCAGCCCGCTTGCCTGGGTCGCTCCCGACCATTACGCCGTCGTCGAGGTCCTGGCCGAAGGAGATGGCGCCCGAGCAGAACACCAGCGAGGCGTGCAGGAGTGGAAGCTCCTGATGGCGGCGTCGTTGGTCGGCTTGGCGGAGGCTGCTCTCGATGACGGGGTCGAGTACGCGAAGCAGCGCGTCGCCTTCGACGAGCCGATTGGGGCCTTCCAAGCGATCTCCCACTCGTTGGCCGATGTCGCGATCGCCGTCGAGGGCGCTCGTCGCCTCGTCCGCAAGGCTTCCTGGTATGCCGAGCACGACGATCCGGACGAGGCCTTACGGCTCGTGTCCATGGCCTACCTGTACGCCGTGCGGACGGCCGCCCTCGCGACACGCGTCGGCGTCCACGTGCAGGGAGGCTTCGGACTCACGCTGGAATCGGACCAGCAGCTGTACTTCCGGCGCAGTCGCGGGTGGCCGCTGGTCAATGGCGATCCTCGAGCCGAGCTCACGGTGATATCTGGGACGATCGAGCGCGACCACGTCGTCGCAGGAGGAAGTCGGCCATGAGGTTCGGAATCGTGGACCTGCCCGCTGAGACGCAGGCATTCTGGCGTGAGGTCTCGGACTTCCTCGACCGGCACCTGACGGCCGACGTCAGGGCCGAGATGCTGGCGAGCGGGTCGGAGTTCCACGAGGGATTCCATCGCGCCCTCGGCGCCTGCGGCTGGATCCTGCCCGACTGGTCGCTCGAGGACGGCGGGGGAGGGTTGGACCCGCTACGGCTTCACATCCTGCGCACCGAGTTCGCTCGCCGGCATGTGCCCTCGATCACGGCCGATACGACCTATATCGGCGCGACCGTCGTCGCCCGGTGGGGGGAGCCCGAGCTGCGCGCGGCGGTGCTGCCAGATATCGCCGCCGGGTCCGTGCGGATCTGCCTCGGTTACACCGAGGCCGATGCGGGGTCGGATCTCGCGGCCGTTCGGACGCGGGCCGTCAGACGGGACGATCGGTGGGTCGTCAACGGCTCGAAGATGTTCACCACGGGCGCGGAGTCGTCGCAGTACTGCTTCCTGCTCGCCCGTACGAATCCGGAGGTGTCCAAGCATCGCGGTCTCACCACATTCCTCGTGCCGCTCACGCATCCGGGTGTGGAGGTGAGGCCCGTGCAGACGCTGGGAGGCGAACGCACCAACGTCGTGTACTACAGCGACGTGGACCTCGGTGACGAGTATCGTCTGGGACCCGTCGACGGAGGCTGGAGAGTCATGTCCGAGCCACTGGACGAAGAGCACGGGATCGGCAGCGCCGACGTCTCCGGTCTCGGCCACATCAACGGCCAGGGCGCGTGGCATCTGCGAACGCTCCGACAGGTCTACGCGGAAGCACTGGACTGGGCCCGCCGGGCGGACGGCGACAGCACGCCGTGGGACGACATGGCGGTACGGCACGGGTTGGCCGAGGTCGCGCTCGACCTGGAGGTGTGTGTCAACACTCCCGAAGCGATGGGACGGGTGATCGCCGCCGACGCGCTGATCCGCGACACCGGTCTGCTGCTGGATCTGGTGGGCCCTGCGGGCGTGCTGAGCCGAGGTGCCGACGGCGCGGTGGCCTCCGGCACCTTCGAGTGGGGTCACCGATTCGCACAGGCGAGTGCCATCTACGGCGGGACGACAGATATCCACCGCAACATCATCGCCGAACGCGACCTCGGGCTCCCACGGCGAAAGCCTCCCACCAAATAGAGGACCCTGATGCGGGGCAGCCACCGTCAAAAACAGGAAATATCTTGGACATCTTGCACCAAGAGGGCCTATTAAGTGTAATGTATTGTGGAAATGTGTGCGGGCTCACATTGGTGATCGGGGGCAGTGCGGAGCGTACACACCCAACATCGAGGTAGGGAAGGTCCATGAATTCGAAGTTCTCAATGGCTGGACGTCGCGGCGCGACCCGGCATGGAGCAACGCGTGGCCTGCGACGGTCATGGCTGGCGGCTTGTGTCGCAGTCCTCTTCGTGGTGCTGGCGGCCTGCAGTGGTGGGTCCGACGCCTCCGACGGCAAGAGCGACGGTGGCGGCGATGGCGACCTTGACCGCTCCGCCACGCTCCGCTGGGGTGCGACGGCACCTCCCACGACGCTCGATCCGCAGCTGGAGAGCAACTCCGGCAAGCGCATCTGGCTGTGGGAGATCTACGACCGTCTCTTCCTCCTCGACAAGGACGGCAATCTGCAGCCGGGCATCGCCGAGTCGGGTGACATCTCGTCGGATGGTCTGACGATCACCCTCAAGCTGCGAGACGACGCCAAGTTCCACGACGGATCCCCCGTCAACGCCGCTGCCGTCAAGTACAGCCTTGAGCGCGGCCAGAAGCTGAGCGGCTCGATCGTGGCTCCGGACCTGGAACTCATCAGCGCGATCAACGTGGTCGATGACTCGACCGTCGCGCTGACTCTCACCTCGCCCGCGCCGTACCTCCTGAAGGTCCTGGCGACGTCGCCCGGTGTCGTCATCAACCCGGCATCCGAAGGCAAGGACCTCGCGAACGGCGATGAGGGGCTCGCCGGCTCCGGGCCGTACGAGGTGGGATCCTTCGAGCCCAACGCCAACTTGACGCTCAAGCGGGTCGAAGGCGACTACTGGGACTCCAAGGCAGCCAATTTCGCGACGATCGAGGTCAAGGGATACCCCGATCCCAATGCGGCGATGAACGCTCTCCAGACGGGTGAGATCGATGCCACGCTCGGTCGAGGCGAGCCGGCCCAGCTCAAGCAGATCGCCAGCACCGGCAATCTGAACCTGTACTCGTTCCCGGTCTCGGGGACGCTCTCGTTGTTCCTCCGCAACACGATCAAGCCGCTCGAGGACCTCCGAGTCCGCGAGGCCATTGCGCGGGGCATCGACCGCAAGTCGCTGTCCGAGAACTTGTTCAAGGACGTGTGCGAATACAACCCGCAGGCGTTCATCAAGGGCAGCCAGTCTCGTGTCGAAGGGCAGGATCCGTTCCCCTACGATCCCAAGGCGGCCAAGGCGCTGCTCGCGGAAGCCGGCTATCCCAACGGCTTCGAACTGCCGGTGATGGTCGTCGGCGGCTATGCGCCCGCCGAGAACGGCGTGCTGGTCGTGCAGGAGGACCTCGCCAAGATTGGCATCAAGGTCAAGGTCAACCAGATCCTGGAAACCGATCAGATCGATCTGTGGCGCTCGGGCTCCAAGCCGGCCATGTTCACGGCGGCCAGCAGCCAACCGGACGACGTTCCCTACGTCCAACGCCTCTGGTTCAGCGTCTACGGGCTCGCCGAGAAGAAGGGCGGTAAGGAGATCCAGGCGGCGATCGACGCGGCCGTCAAACCAGGTCTCGACGAGGCCTCGGCGAAGAAGGCGTACGAGAACATGGGCACGGTCGCGCTCAAGCAGGGCACGCTCATCCCTGTGTGCAACCTGATCGCCAGCACCATGGGCGCCAAGGACGTCGTCGGCCTGGACTCCATGCCGCTGAACTTCCTCGCCGATGCTGCAGGTGATCCCAGGTACCTCGGGAAGCGTTCGGAGTGACTGCTGCTGCCATGGTGGAGGAGCCGGCTCGGGCCGGCTCCTCCGGGGGCGCGCTCGGAGTGGCTCGGATGATCCTGAGCCGTGCGGCATGGTCGCTCGTGATCCTTGTCGTGGCGACCTTTGCCGTCTTCGCTCTCCTGAGCTTCAGCCCCGGCGACGCAGCCGAACGCATCGCAGGTCCCGAGGCGTCACAGCAGGCTATCCAGCAGGTCCGAGATCGTCTTCACCTGGAGGATCCGGTCCTGGTGCAGTACGGCCGTTGGCTGGGTGACGTGGCGCACGGGGACCTCGGGGACTCGTTGATCACCCGTCAGCCCGTCACCACGATGGTCGGCAACGCGCTGCCCAAGACCTTGTCACTGGTGTTCGTCGCGACGGCCATGGCGATCGTCGGGGCGTTCGTCGCCGGAGTCGTGAGTGCCTTGCGACCGGGGAGCCTCCTCGACCGGCTGATCATCGGTGTGACCTCACTGGGGGTGGCCGCGCCGTCCTTCTGGATCGCGATAGTGCTCGTGTCGGCGTTCGCGATCAACAGGAGCTGGTTCCCGGCCGGCGGCTACACCACGATGTCCGACGGGTTCGGATCGTGGCTGCACCATCTGATACTTCCCGCGGCGGCTCTTGGAACGGTCACGACCGCAGAGCTCACCCGGCAGCTACGGGGAAGCCTGCAGGACGCCCTGGCGCGTGACTTCACCCTGACCGCGCGGGCCAAGGGACTGTCCACGCCCCGGGTGGTTGGCAAGCACGCACTCAAGAACGCGGCCATACCCGTGGTGACCGTGCTGGGGCTCCGGATCGCCCAACTCCTCGGCGGAGCCATCGTGGTCGAGCGCGTGTTCGCGATACGCGGCCTCGGCACGATCACGATCGATGCGGTCAACACACGTGACCTGCCGGTGGTCCTCGGCGTCGTCGCCATCTTCTCGGTCATGGTGATCCTGACGAATCTCCTGGTCGACCTGTCCTACTCGTACTTCAACCCCAAGCTGCGGAGCCAGAGCCGATGACCTCTCTTTCGCTGGTGACCTCCCTCAGACGCGTGAGACGGTGGCGGCTCGACGGCCTGATCGGTGCGGTGCTCCTGACAGTCATCTGTGTCGCGGCACTGGCCGCGCCCTTGATCGCGCCGATGGCACCCAATGCCGTCGACATCAAAGCCGCCTACCAGGGACCGAGCGGTGCGCACCTGCTGGGAACCGATGAGGTGGGCCGAGATGTCCTGAGCCGGGTCATCTTCGGTGCTCGCGTCTCCATTCTGGCCGGCCTCGAGGCGACGTTGATCGCTGCTGTCATCGGCATCGCGTCAGGGGTGCTCGCGGGCTATCGTGGCGGGCGTACCGAGCGGGTGCTCCAACGTCTCAACGACGGACTCATGAGTCTGCCCGGAATCGTGCTCGCCCTGGCATTCGTGTCGGTCCTTGGGCCGGGGCTTCGCAACGGGATGCTCGTGGTCGGGCTCGTTCTCGTGTCGGGGTTCTTCCGGGTCAGCCGCGCAGCGACGCGTGACGTCAAGGAGAACCTGTTCATCGAGGCGGCGGTGAACCTCGGCTGTCCGCCGCGCAAGGTCGTGACGAACCACATCCTTCCCAACATCTTCGGTCCGTTGGTCGTCGAGGCGACGCTCGTGCTCAGTGCCGCGATCCTGATCGAGGCAACCTTGAGCTTCCTCGGCCTGGGCGCGCAGCCGCCGACGGCGAGTTGGGGCACGATGCTGGCGACCGCGCAGCGCCGACCCGATCTCCCACACTTGGTATTCGTGCCCGGGATCGCTCTCACGCTGACGGTCCTGGCGCTGTTCCTCACTGGTGATGCTTTGCGTGACTCCGTCAATGGAAGGGGACGTACTCGTGCCTGAGGCAACCGCAGCCGCTCAGCTCACTCCGGTGACTGATCAGGCGCAGAGCCAGATCATCCTCGACGTCCGTGACCTGAGCGTGTCGTTCGGTCCGCGGCGCGACCCGCTCGAGGTCCTGACGAGGGTGTCGCTGCAGGTCCGCGCGGGAGAGGCCGTCGGGATCGTGGGAGAATCCGGATCGGGAAAGTCCGTCATGTGCCTGGCGACCCTCGGCCTGGTGGGGGCCATCGGCGGTCGGGTCGAGTCGGGTTCCATCGCTCTCGACGGGCAGGATGTGACGAGGTTCTCGCAACGTGAATGGCGGTCGCTGAGATCCCAGACCGCATCGATGATCTTCCAACAGCCGATGCGGAGTCTCAATCCGGCCTTCACCGTGGGTGACCAGATCGCCGAGCCGCTGAGGATCCACCGCGGCATGTCCCGCCGCGATGCCTGGGCACGGGCCATCGAGCTTCTCGACCGAGTGCGCATCCCCCATGCCGCGTCGCGTGCGCACGACTATCCACACCAGATGAGCGGCGGTATGTGTCAACGGGTCATGATCGCGATGGCCCTGGCCTGCGAGCCCAAGCTCGTCATCGCCGACGAGCCGACGACGGCACTCGACGTGACGGTCCAGGCCGACATCCTCGATCTGCTCGACGAGTTGCGTGTCAACCTCGGCGTGAGCCTGATCTACGTCTCGCATGATCTGGCCGTCGTGCGCGAGCTCTGCGACCGGGTGGCTGTGATGTACGCCGGCAACCTGGTCGAGACGGGGCCGACCAAGGCGCTCTTCGACAGCCCGCAGCATCCGTACACCTCCGGGCTTCTCGAGGTGTCCGAGCTCAAGCAGCGGGACGGACGTCTTGCCTCGATCCGCGGGCAGGTCCCGCCACCGAGCGAGTTCGCCTCAGGATGCCGGTTCGTCGACCGGTGCGACTTCGCGGTCCATCCCGTGTGTGATGCCCACCTGCTCCCGTTGGCCCCGATCGGCAGGGATCGAGCGGTCAAGTGCATCCGTCACGCGGAGCTCGACCTGCCAGGGAGGTCAGCATGACACTCATGACCGTCGAGGGTATCTCGAAGACGTTCCGGCGCGGGGGTGTGCCTGCCGTGGAGGATGTGTCATTCTCGATCGAACCTCAGCAGACACTCGCGCTGGTCGGTGAGTCGGGTGCTGGCAAGTCCACGACCGGCCGGCTCGCGCTACGGCTCATCGAGCCCGACACAGGCAGCATCACGTTCGCGGGGCAGGACGTGCGATCGTTGGACGCGAGGACCCTCAGAAGCCTCCGGCCGCGGATGCAGATGATCTTCCAGGACCCCTACACCTCGCTCGATCCGCGGATCACGATCGGCGGCAGCATCGCTGAGCCCCTCAAGCTGCATCTGGGAATCAACCGGTCCGACCGGGAAAAACGGACCGTCGAGCTCTTGCGCCGCGTGGGACTGGGGCCGCACCACGTCGACCGGGTGCCGACCCAGCTCTCGGGCGGGCAGCTTCAGCGGGTCGCGATCGCCAGGGCCATCGCCCTCGATCCAGCACTCATCGTCTGTGACGAGCCGGTGTCAGCACTGGATGTCTCGATCCGGGCACAGATCGTCAACCTGCTGATGGATCTGCAGGACGAGCGCGGGCTCAGTCTGCTGTTCATCTCCCACGACCTGGCACTGGTGGAGGTGATCGCGCACCAGGTGGCGATCATGCGCGCGGGCCGCATCGTCGAGATCGGGGAGACACGCCGGATCTTCGCGTCCCCCTCGCACGAGTATTCGCAGCGGCTGCTCTCCGCGATCCCGGGCAGGAAGTCCGCGTGACCGTCAGGCGTCGACAGCCCTGACGAGGTCGACGAAACGGGCGAGCGTCGTAATCTTCTCGACGGAGGTCGGCTCCTCGAACTCAGGCCACAGCGTCGTGATGCCGGCGGCGCGGAATGCACGAATCCTGGCCGTCACCTGTTCGTCCGTGCCGACGAACGACGTCGAGCGGGCGATGTCATCGGTCACCGCGTCGACGGCCTCACGACGTCTCCCGTCGAGCCACAGGCTCTGGATTCGGTTGACCTCGTCGACATACCCGGCTCGTTCGTACGCCTGCTTGTAGAAGTTCTGCTGGGGGCTGCCCATGGCTCCCACACGGAAAGCGATGGTCCGCTTGACGCCGTGCAGCAGGTGATCGAGGTCGTCGCCGAAGGCGACCGGGCCTCCTGCTTGGAGATCGATCGCTCCGAAGTCCCGGCCCGCTGCCTCCGCGCCACGCCGGATGGGGTCGAGGAAGGCAGCCGACGCTTCGGGAATGAAGCCCGATGCCAGCCAGCCGTCGGCGCGGGCGCCAGTGAGCTCGAGAGCCTTCGGACCCAGGGCTGCGAGGTAGACCGGTATGGGTGAGGCGGCTGCTCCGGCCAAGCTCATGGCCGGGCCGCTGGAGCCGCGTATTGGCAGGGACATGACTGTGCCGTGGTAGTCGAGCGGACGGCCGCTGAAGGCGAGCTCGAGGATGTCGAGGTACTCGTCCAGCCTGGTCAGCGGCTTGTCGAATGGCACGCCGTGCAGACCTTCGACGACCTGAGGACCACTGACGCCGAGTCCCAGCGAGAACCGGTCGCCACTGATCGTGGCGAGTGTCATCGCCGTCATGGCCGTGGTGGCCGCCGCTCGAGCACTGATCTGGGCGACACCGGTGCCGATCCGTATCGTGGTGGTCCGTGCGGCGACATAGGCGAGTGGTGCGATGGCGTCCTGTCCCCAGGCTTCGGCACTCCAGCACGAATCGACGCCGAGCCGTTCGGCCTCGATCACGAACTCCTCCATCATGCGCCATTCGTCGCGGCCGGCGAGTGCGGGACCGCCGATGCCGATGGCGATCCTCATGCGCGTGACGTCTCTTGACGCTTGAGCAGGCTCCTGACCTCAACATCCTTGAAGGTGGTCTCCATGGAGGTGGGCACGTCGATCACGAACGTACGTTCCAGCGGTCCCGAGGCCTTTTCGAGCGCCGTCCGGAGCTCGCCGACCGAGGCGGGACGTACGCCATCGCATCCCAAACTGCGAGCGACGGCCGCGTAGTCGACGTCCATCAGGTCGCCGGCCACGGCGCGGTCACCCATCGCATGGACGACCCAGCTGAGCGAGCTGTTGTTGAAGATCACGACAGCCACGGGCAACTTCTCCTGCACCGAGCTCAGCAGAGAATGCAGATTCATCGAGAAGCCTCCGTCACCGCACACCGCTATGGCCGGGGCGTCCGGGAAGGCCAGCTTCGCCCCCATGGCGGCGCGGATCGAGTAGGCCATCTGTCCGCTGCCGGCAGGCTGCAGGTAGCCACCTGGGCGCCGGTTGCGGAACCAGTGCATCATGAAGAGCCTGTTCTCGCCGGCGTCGAGCGTGATGATCGCGTCGTCGGTCACCGACTCCTCCAGGGTCCTGATGATGCGTTCGGGACGGAAGGGCACGGTGTCGGACTCGAACGTGGCCAGATCGAACTCGTGCCATGCGGACCGGGCCCTCACGATCCGCTCTGTGGCAGAGACTGGTCGGGTCGGCGGCGTCTCGAATGCATCCGATATCCGGTCCATCACGAATCCGGCGTCGCCCTCGAGGACGTGGTGCACGGGGTAGGTCCAGCTCGCGTTGAGCGGCTCGACATCGACCTGGATCAGGACTTGGCGAGTGGGATCGATGAGGTCGGGATGCTCTCGAAGGGTGTCGTTGGGTGCGAGCTTGGTGCCCACCGCGAGGATCAGGTCGGCGGCGGAGAGCAGGTCGTGCGCCGAGGCCAACCCGTTCATGCCGATCATGCCGGCCGCGCGAGGATCGGTTTCATCGAAGACGCCCTTGCCCCCGGCCGACGTCATCACCGGGACGTCGAGCGCGGCAGAGAGCCGCGCCAGCGACGTCGTCGCCTGGGCGACGCGGACGCCGTTGCCCGCGATGACGACGGGGCTCTGCGCCCGGGTAAGAGCGTCGACCGCGTCGGCGAGTGCCAGCTCGTCGACACTGTGGCGGGGGCGCACCAGGTACGGCCGGGATCCGTAGATCCGAGGTCGCGTCGCCGGACCGACGGTGCCCTTCAAGGAGCTGCCGTGGAAGATCACGACGGCAGGCCCCGGCTCGCCGGACAGGGCATGCTTGAGCCCGAGCTGGACGTGCTGGACCGCCTGAGCGGGGAAGCGACTCGTCATGACTGACTTGCTGATGCCGCTCAGGGCGGTTCGCGCATCCCAGGTGCCGTACTCGCCGTCACCTGCCTGGAAGTTGCCGTTATGGGAGAACGGTCCTCCGTCGGTCATCTCGGTCAGGACGAGCACGGGCGACGAGCCCAGCAGGGACTCGAGCAGACCGGCGCCGGCAACTCCGGAGATCCACTGACCCTGGCCGAGGACGGCGATCGGTTCGCCGGTCAGTCGACCGTATGCCTCCGCCATCGCGGTGCCGATCGACTCCTCGCGGACCTGGACGGTGCGGATGGTCGGGTGATCGTGCAGGGCGTCCAGGATCGGGCCGACGTATCCCCCGGGAAGCGTCAGTACGTATCGCACACCGGCATCTGCCAGTGCCCAGACGATGGCTTCTCCGACGGGGATCTCAGCGTCGAGGCGCTCTATGTGCATGTTTTCTCTTTCGTGGGTCGTCGAGTGCCTAGAAGAGGCCGGTCAGCTGAGGTCAGAGACGAGGCGGGCTCCGACCTCCCGGACGAAGCGGGTTGCGTCCGCGATCTGGTCGGTCGGCGGATGCACGACCGCGTGGTCAGCACCGACGGCCGCTAGGGCGCGGAGCTGATCGAGTCGGTCGGCGTACGAGAGGTCCTCACGTGCGAAGTTTCCCGCGAAGGCCTCGACCTGGACCTGGAAGCTCCGCGGATCGCCACCCGCTGAGGCGACGTCCTCTCTGATCGCGACGATCGCCTCGCCGATCTGGGGGATCGTCTCAAGAGCCGCGGTCCTCGTCGTGCCTGATATCGTGGCGTCTGCCTGGACCGCCGCCCAGCCATTTCCCATCCGGATGGCGCGCGCCTTGGCGACCTTCGAGTTGCCACCGAGCCAGATCGGTGGGCGAGGCAGCTGGACCGGCGGTGGACGCAGGCCTTGGTCGATGGCATCGAAGTGTCGCCCGGTGAAGCTGAGGCCCTCGCCTCGCCATGCAGAGTCCAAGACTGCGAGTGACTCGTCCAGCAGGGCGTTGCGTTCCTCGAAGTCCACGCCGAGGGCCAGGAACTCGGAACGAAGGTAGCCGGCTCCCGCTACGACGGTCAGGCGTCCTCCCGACAACACGTCGAGGGAGGCGATCGACTTCGCAGCGAGCAGGGGGTTCCGGTAGGGGAGCACCAGGAGCAGGGTCATCAGGCGGATGCGTGAGGTCGCGGCAGCACAGAAGGCGAGGCCGACGAGCGGGTCGAACGAGTCATGCCCCCCGTTGTCGAGCCACTTGCGCGAGGGAGCCGGATGCTCGGAGTAGGCGAGCGCGCCCATCCCCGCGGTCTCCGCTGCTCGCGCGAGCTCTGCCAGGTCGCTTGAGCCGCCGGAGTTCTGCCCCACGGACACCGGCAGGATAAAGGTGAGCTGCATCCGCACTCCTGAGTAGAGGTAGTTAATTAAGGATACTGTATAGACCAACAGAAAGGCAACAGGGCGGGTAGCGCGGCAGTAGCCGGGGCGATGAAATGGGGTGCGCTCTAGACCTGTGTCGGCAAATTCCGGCTATTGTAATGACCAAATGCTTATTCGAACTCAGGTAGCGAGCGCGTGACACAGGGGCCCAAGGACGGTCTGCGTCCACGAAGCGTCGTCTCCGACGGTGCATTGACGCCGGCCGACGGCAGCAAGCGGGCCGAGGTCATTGCTCACCAGATCGAGCGGGACGTGATTGCCCGCGGCTGGCCTGTCGGGGAGATCATCGGCTCGGAGAGCGACCTGATCGAGCAGTACAGTGTCAGCCGGGCGGTCCTGCGCGAGTCGGTGAGGCTGCTCGAGCATCACACCACCGCGCGGATGCGCCGTGGACCTGGCGGCGGGCTGGTCGTCACGGAACCGAAGGCCGAGGCCATCACGCGGCCCATGGCTCTCTATCTGGAGTATCTAGGCGTTGATGCCGCGCAGCTGTTCGCGGCGCGGAAGATCATCGAGCTCACTGCCGTCGAGAGCGCGGCCGAGAGCATAGACGAAGATGGCATCGCGACGCTGCGGGCAGCGTTGGAGCGGGAGCGCACGGCGTCCCCCGACGAGCTGCCGCAACTGCATCGCCGCATGCACACGTTGCTCGCCGACCTCTCGGGCAATCCAGTCCTGTCGCTCTTCGTGGTCGTCCTGAATGATCTCGTGGAGGAGCGGACCGAGACCATGAACCACATTGCTCCCCAGGTCGCGGCTCCGGTCCATCAGGCGCACGCCTCGATCGTCGAGGCAGTGATCAGCGGCGATGCCGCGCTCGCGCGGCATCGTATGATGCGCCACATTGAGGCGATCACCGAGTGGATTACCTGACCGTATCTTTGGGCTGGTTGAGGCGCTGCGTTTGCGGCTCCACCAGCAACACGCACGGTGTCATCCCTTGCTAGCTCGCACGGTCTGTGTGGCGAACGGCAGACGGTTATGTATAGCCAAGTGGACGGGCCGCGCTGGCTGCCTCAACTTGCGCCAGCTGTATCCGTTTCAGGTCACTGTATATGCCTGAGATGCGCACAATTGGTGAATAGCCAACATAGCTTCGAAGTTGGCGACCTACACCCCCAGCTCTTCTTGTTCGTCACATTAAGGACACTCTACTTTCGTAGATGTGTCACCACATGTCTGCATGCCGGCGGTTATCGCGGGACTGTGGATTCACGGTGTTTTGGGGGCACCACCTGCTCGACCGCAGCAGCGGCCTTACGAAGGATCTTAACCTCGTCTTCGAGTTCACGGATCCGTTGCTGCGCTGCAGCCAGCGCGGCTGTCTCGACTGCGGCTGGGCTCAGCTGACGGATCCCGCGGTCGATCTCGTCCTGGCTCCGCCATCGATACAAACACGACTGAGCGATCCCGAGGCTCTGCGAGACATCACGAACAGACCGGCCCGAATCCACTAGGTCCAGGGCACGGCGCCGGAACTCCGGCGGGTACGGCTTCGGCATGATCCATCGTCTCCTTTGACGATCACCGATCAGAGAACTCCTCACGAACGAGTCAGCGAGACTGGGGGAACATCACACCCGGGAGCACGTCCCTGACGGCGTAGCGGTGCAGGGTGACCCCTTGGTCGTAGGTCTGCTGTTCGAGCAGATCGAGGTCGACCTGCACGTCGAGGTCGTCGAACAGCGGCCGGCCACGGCCGAGGACGACCGGGTGGGTGACGAGAAGCAGCTCGTCGAGCAGACCGGCCCGTAACAGCTGGGTCGCCAGGGTCGCGCCGCCGACGCCGATGTCACCGTTGGTCTCCGCTCGGAGCGCGGCGAGCTGCTCGATCGCGTCGTCGCCTCCGATGATGCGGGTGTTGTACTCGGCGGACGTTCGGGTGCGGGACACCAGCACCTTGGGCATGGACGTCCAGATCTCGCCGTACTCGCGCATGACGGCGGGCTGGGACTCGTCGGTGCGCATCGCCGGCCAGGACCGCTCCATGATCTCGTAGATGGTGCGTCCCTCGACGTCGAGCGATAGCGCGGCGGCCCGGCGGTTGAACTCGCGATGCAACGACTCACCGATGCGCAGCCACTCCCCGTCGCCGTCGTCGCCGGGCTCTCGCTCGATCCTCAGATCCAGCGAGACGTTCATCCAGTACGTGAATCGACCCATGGCGGATCACCTCCGGAAGGTCAGGTGGGTGACGCCGCTCTCGGCGGCCTCGGTGGTCACGTCGTACCCCGACTCCAAGCCGCGCAGGTCGTCCCAAAGCCGGATGCCCTGGCCGAGCAGGATCGGCACGACGGCCACGTGCAGTCGATCGACCAGTCCGGCTTTCAGGAACTCGCGCACCACGCTTGCCCCGCCTCCGACGCGTATGTCGCCGTCGCCAGCGGCCTCACGCGCACGATCCAGGACGTCGTGCGGGGGTGCGGACAGGAAGTGGAATGTCGTGCCACCGGCCATCTCGAGCGGCGGGCGGTCGCTGTGGGTCAGCACGAAGACAGGGCAGCGGAACGGCGGCTCGTCGCCCCACCAGCCCTTCCACTCCGGATCGTCGGGGTGGTCGTGGAGCCCGAACATGCCGGCGCCCATGATCTCGGCCCCGATTCCCTCGAAGTAGGCCGCTGCGTACTTCTCGTCGACACCGGTGGTTCCGGCGCCGGTCGCATCGCCCATGACGCGTTCCTGCATCGTGCGGGTCGCGAGATAGGCGGCGACGAGCCGGCCCCAGTCCTGTCCGAAGGGATCGTCGGGTGTCTGGTCGGTCGTGGTCGCGAAGCCGTCCAGGGAGATGTTCAGGTCGACACGTACTGCCATGTGGTTCTCCTCGTTAAGTGCTTGTAGAATGCAAGCACTCTGTCGGGGAGGCTGTCAACCGGGAGGTGTCATGGATCCACGATCGGGATGTCCTATCAATGTGGCCGTCGAAGCGCTCGGCGACCAGTGGTCGTTCCTGGTGCTGCGCGACATCATCTTCGGCGACCGCCGTTATTTCCGGGAGCTGCAGGCGGGATCGATCGAAGGCATCGCGTCGAACATCCTGGCCGACCGGCTCAAGCGGTTGGTCGCGGCCGGAATCGTGACGAAGGAGGACGCGGTTCGCGGTCAGCGTGCCAAGTACAGCTTGACCGAGGCAGGCATCCAGACGCTGCCGATCATCTTCGCGCTCGGCAACTGGGGTCTGGACTGGCGGACGGGCAGCCCGGAGCTGAGGACGCGCCAGGAGTTGATGCGTGCCGAGGGGGAGTCGTTCCTCGCCGAGTTCATGGACGAGCTCCGCGTGCGCCATCTCGGCGCCACGCCACGGCCCCGACGCGGCCCTGGCCCGCTGGAACGTCTGAGCGCTGCCTACGAGGCAGGACTACGCTGACGGTGATGATCCTGAGTGCTCCCGACCCGGCGGCCGATCCGTACTTCGCGGCGGCTCTGCTCGACCTGCAGCGGGCCGCGTTCGAGATCGAGGCCGAGTTCGTCGGCACGCGTGACATCCCGCCGCTACAGCAGGATCGAGTCGGCCTCGCCGGATTCCGTGGCTCGTGGGTCGTGGCCTGGGAGGGGACTGCTCTCGTGGGCGCCGCCGCGTGGCGCACGGGCGATGCGGTCGAGATCGAGAAGGTCATGGTGCATCCGTCGGCGCACCGTCGCGGCATCGCGAGCGCGCTGATGAAGCAGATCATCGAGCGAGCGGCGGGTCGCGACATCGTCGTGACCACGGGCCGCGACAACCCGCCCGGCATCGCGATGTACACCAGGCACGGTTTCGTCGCGGAGGGGGACGAAGAGGTCCCGCCAGGGATCTGGCTGACCAGACTGCGTCGGCCTGCTAGGCGGGCATGACGCGGACCGCGGTCCACCCCTGGCCGAGTTCGACCGGCGCCGACGCGCTCCAGCCGTAGTCGTCGAGGACCGCGGCGACCGATGACGTGGTCAAGCCGCGGGAAAGGCTCGGCAGGGCGACCCACACGACCGGCACCGAACCCAGCTGAGGCAACGCGTCGTCGAGGTCATCGGCCAGCGTCTCGACATCGTCGACGACCACGATGGCCGCGGACACCGGCTGGTGGATTTCGGCGTCGTCGTCATCGTCGAGATCGGATCGGCCTCGTTCGGTGATGACTTCGACGTCGTTCGTGATCGGATCGAGCAGGGCGTTCTCCTCGTCGGAGTGCCCGATGATCCACAACGGACCACGGACGATTCCCAGTTGCTCGGCTCGAGTGATCACGATTCAGATCCTACGTGCCGTGAAATCGTGGATCTCTCGGCCGACCTTGATGCCCTTGGTCTCGAACCGGGTGACGGGCCGTCCCTCGAACCGTTCGCTGCGCCCGCCCTCGAAGTCGGTCGAACCTTCCATGACCTCGGCGATCTGGTCGCCGTAGTCGGCCCAATCGGTCGCGGCCCGCCAGATGCCGCCGGAGGGCAGCGCCTGAGCGGCGATCTTCGCGAACGCCGGCGTGATCAGCCGACGCTTGTTGTGGCGCTTCTTGTGCCACGGATCGGGGAACCAGATCCGCAGCTCGTGCAGCGAACCCGGCGCGATGGCGGTGGTCAGCAGCTCGGGCGCGTTGACGACGGCCATCCGCAGATTGGTCAGCCCCTCGCGGCGGACGTGGGCGAGGGTCTGGGCCACGGCGGGGATGTAGACCTCGACGCCCAGGAAGTCCCAGTCCGGGTTCTGCTGCGCGGCGTGCGCCAGCGCCTCGCCGTAGCCGGAGCCGATCTCGATCACGAACGGCGCCGACCGGCCGAACACGGACTCCTGGTCGAACCGGTAGTCCGGATGGACCGACGTGCTGGGGCCGCCTTGCGGGACGTCGAGCACCATGTCGTCGGCGTACTGGTCCCACACACGCTGCTGGCGGTCATTCAGGCGCCCGCCTCGGCGCGTGAACGACACCGGCTGGGTGCGATAGCGCGGCTGGGTGGCCGGATCTTGCTGATGGTCGGCGGTCTCGGACATGGTGACGACCCTATGTCCCCGACGAAGATGTCCGGTATGACCATCGAACCTGACCTGAAGGACTGGACCTGGGTGCTGGAACGGCCGTGTGCCGATTGCGGATTCTCACCCGATGTCGACGTGCGCGCGGTTCCGGCTCGGGTCAGGGACATGGTGCCGCTGTGGGCGGACGTGCTGGGCCGGCCCGACGCGACCACCCGGCCCGATGAGTCGACGTGGTCGCCCACCGAGTATGCCTGCCACGTGCGTGACGTCTGCACGCTGTTCGCCGAGCGCATCGCCCTGATGCTGGACCAGGACGATCCACAGTTCGCGAACTGGGACCAGGACGAAACAGCTGTCGAGCAACGCTACGACCAACAGCAGCCGACGGCGGTGGCAGCCGAGCTCGCGGACGCCGCAGAGCTGATCGCCTCGACGATCGAGTCGGTGCCCGACGACTCTTGGCAGCGCTCCGGCCGCCGCAGCAACGGTTCGCGGTTCACGGTCGAGACGCTGATCGTCTACTTCCTGCACGACCTTGAGCATCACCTCGTGGACGCGAAGGTTGCAGCGATCAACGACTGAGATCGGGAGCAATTTCGGCTGCACAGTCGTTGTATAGACTGACAACACCGGACCACCGCCGATCGGGCGTGGGCGCCCCCTACGGAGGGAAACATGGAGAGCAGGAACCCTGTCTTCGCCAATAGCGCGGAGTTCAACGGACGCGGTGCACAGACCGCCGCCGTGAGCGATCCGTCGCAGTGGCAGATCGACCTCGACGCGTCGGGTACGCCCACGCACACCGTGCCCGGCACGGGCCGCATGACCTTGGAGTCCGTCGTCGAGAAGACGGCCGTGACCCTTGGTCTGGTCATCGCCACGGCTGCCGCCGCCTGGTTCTTCATCGGCGAGGTCGTCAACGAGGCCGGTTTCACGACCGACGCCATGAACACGGCCTACGCGTTCGCCATGGGCGGCGCCATCGTCGGACTGGTGCTGTCGCTGGTCAACTCGTTCAAGAAGAAGATCAGCCCGGCACTGGTCCTGGCCTACGCCGTGGCCGAAGGCATCTTCGTCGGCGCGTTCTCCAAGATCGTCTCGTCGTACGTGGGCGATCCCACCATCGTGTTCCAGGCGGTTCTGGGCACCATGGTCGCGTTCGGCGCCACGCTGGCCGCGTACAAGTTCTTCAACATCCAGGTCACCGACAAGTTCCGCAAGATCGTCACCATCTCGATCTTCGCCTTCGTCGGCGTCATGCTGGTCAACTTCGTGCTCAGCATCACCGGCGTCCTGGAGTCCGGAGGCCTGCGTGGCTTCAACGGTCTGGGCCTGGCGGTCTCGGCCATCGCGGTCGTGCTGGCCGTGTTCATGCTGATCATGGACTTCGACTACGTCGAGCGCGGCGTCGCGGCTCAGTTGCCCGAGCGCGAGTCCTGGCGGGCTGCGTTCGGCCTGACCGTCACGCTGATCTGGCTGTACATCGAGATCCTGCGCATCCTGGCGATCCTGCGCGGCAACGACTGACGCAGCAAGCTCGTACGACCGCCCCGTTCCCGCTATGCCGGGGCGGGGCGCCGTCGTAGCGGCAGATGCCAGCGACGAGACGGCTTCACCAGGTCGCGGGCGGTGGCATGTGCTTCACGACCGCCGACCGAGGCGGCCACGGCAGGTAGCAGGACCGAGACCATGTTGGCGTACCCGGCCTCGGACGGATGGAATCGGTCGACGCCGAACATCACGTCATAGCGCTCACGGAACAGGTCGCCCAGGAGTGATGCCAGCGACACCGCTCGACCACCCGCGGCCGTCACGGCCACCGACTGTCGGCGCGCCAGGTCGCGGCTGAGCTTCTGCGCCCAAGCGCGCAACGGCTGCTTGATCGGCCGGACGGTGCCCAGGTCGGGGGTCGTGCCCACCACGACCTCGCTGCCCAAGGCCACCAGTTCCTCCACGACGCGCTCCAGCTGGCGAGCCGACACGCGCACCGGCACCTGGTGGGTCACATCGTTGGTTCCCACGACGATGACCGTCACCTCGGGCGAGTAGTCACCGATGCGGGGGATCTGCTCGTCGAGCACATCGGCGGTCCTGGCACCCACGACGGCCAGCGACCTGACCTCGACGGGACGGTCCAGCACATGCGCCAGTCCCATGCCCAGCATGGCCGGCGGCGTCTGCTCGGCGCGGTCCATGCCGTAGCCGACCGCCGCGCTGTCACCCAGGACCAGCAGTCGCAGCGGCTCGACGGGGGAGTCGGGGCCGTACAAGCCGTCGGCCGAGGGCGGGCGGGCTTCGGTGACGCCGATGGCTCGCCGGGCGAGTTGCGCTTCACCGAACAACACTCCGTACGTGGCGAGGCTGCCGCCCAGCGCCGCAGCCGCTGCGATAACGGGGGGACGTCGCATGGCTCCATTCTACTCGCGGGTACCAACGCGCCACGACGTTGTCGCAGGTCACGGGTAGGGTCCGAAGCGTGGCTCAGACTCCTAACCTTCGCGACCTCGGCGGCACCCCTACCGCCACCGGATCGACCATTCGCGCCGGCAGGATCCTGCGCAGCGCGCTGCCGTTCGCCGACGACCTGGCACCGGACGGCGCTCCGTGGCCGCCTGCCGTGGTCGTCGACCTGCGCTCTCAGCCAGAGGTCCAGCAGTACGGCACGCTGCAAGGGCCGCGGTTCGTGAACCTGCCGTTGTTGAGCCAGTTGCGGCCCGACTCGCACCTGGACGGAACATTGGTGGCCTTGTACCGCGCGCTGCTCGATGCGGCACCGGGCATGCTGGTCGACCTCGTGCGCACGGTCGCCGACGAACCTGGGTCGGTGCTGATCCACTGTGCGGCGGGCAAGGACCGCACGGGCATCTCGGTCGCGCTGCTGCTGCGGCTGGTCGGCGTCGACCGCGATGTCGTGATGGACGACTACATCGCCACCAACGCCCATATCGAGCAGATCGACGCCCGGTTGCGGGCGCTGCCCGGCAACGAACACCGCGATGCTCTGCCCAAGGAGTACTTCCATGTGGTGCCCGATGCGCTCGAGGCCGTGCTGGACGTCTGGGACCACCACGATGGCGGCGTCCACGGCTGGCTCACGGCGGCCGGCGCCGAGGGGGATCTGGTCGACCGGCTGAGGACATCGCTGCTGGTCAACTGATGGGCGACGGTGTAGATTCAGATACCGGCGGTATCCGAATCTCGAGAGGACTTCCATGACCAGCATTCCCGGCAAGGTCGCCGTGGTGACCGGAGCGGGCTCGGGCATCGGCCGCGCGCTCGCCGTCGAACTGGCCAAGCGTGGCGCCAAGGTCGCCATCAGCGATGTTGATCTGGAGGGTCTGGCCGAGACCGAGCGGCTGGTGACGGCCGCCGGCGGCGAGGTGAAGGCCGACCGTCTGGACGTCTCCCAGCGTGAGCTGGTCGAGGTGTACGCCCAGGAGGTCAAGGAACACTTCGGCGTCGTCAATCTGGTCTTCAACAACGCCGGCATCGCGTTCACCGGCGAGGTCGAGAAGATGTCGTACAAGGACATCGACCGTGTCATGGACGTCGACTTCTGGGGCGTCGTGGCCGGCACCAAAGCGTTCCTGCCGTATCTGATCGAGTCCGGCGACGGCCACGTCGTCAACGTGTCCAGCATCTTCGGGCTGTTCAGCATGCCCACGCAGAGCGCCTACAACGCCGCCAAGTTCGCGGTGCGCGGCTTCACCGAGTCGCTGCGGCAGGAGATGAAGGCTGATAAGCGCCCCGTCCAGGTCACGTGTGTGCATCCCGGGGGCATCAAGACCAATATCGCCCGCAACGCCGAGGCCACCGAGGATCGCAATGCCGCGGATCTGGCCAAGAGCTTCGACAAGGTCGCCCGCACGTCGCCCGAGAAGGCCGCCCAGGTCATCCTCAAGGGTGTCGAGCGCAACAAGGCTCGTGTCCTGATCGGTGCCGACGCGTTCGTGCTGGACAAGGCCGTCCGCCTGCTCGGCTCCGGCTACCAGACCGTGTTCGCCGTGGCGGGTCGTCGCGCGGGCCTGTGATCAGATGACGTCCGCTGCTTCGGCGATGGTTCGGTAGTCGCGGGCCAGGGAGTCGAGGGTGGCGTGGGCGTTCAGTCCGCTCGGGTTGGGCGCCACCCACACGTCGGTGCCGGGCCAGGCCGAGTCCTGGCGACCTGTCCGCGCGTTGCGGTCGCCCGTCGCGATGCGATACGTGGTGATGCCGAGGAAGGCGACGACACGCGGGCGACGGCTGGTGACCAGTGTGCCGAGTCGCTCGTAGCCCGCCACGATCTCGTCGCTGCTCAGCTCATCGGCACGAGCGCTCGACCGGGCGACCACGTTCGTGATGCCGATGCCTTGGTCGGCCAGTAGAGGCTCGGCCTCGGCCGCAGCGACGACGCCCTCGGGAAGCACGCCGGCGCGCGCCAGGGCGGGGTAGAACCGGTTGCCCGGCCGCGCGAAGTGCAGACCCGTCGCGGCGCTGACCAGGCCCGGATTGATGCCGACGAACAACAGGCGCAGGTCGTCCGGCATCAGGTCCGGAATCGTTCGTCCGGCGTACTGCTCCAGCTCGTCTCGTCGCATACTGCGAGGTTAGACCGCAGGCGTGTCGAGCCGACCGAGCAACTCGACGGCGCCGAGTGGCGTCTCGATCTGTCAGACTGGATGCATGGAAACACCGGCGCTTCTTGATACCGAGGCGATACGGAGAGCCTGCGAACAGTACGGCGTGGAGCGACTCCGCGTCTTCGGCTCGGTGCTCACTGACCGGTTCGATCCACGGACGAGCGATGTCGACTTTCTGGTCACGTTTCAGCGCGGTCGGGAGAATGTGTACCACGACTACTTCGACTTGAAGTTCGAACTGGAGCGGATCGTCGGCAGGGGGGTGGACCTCGTCATGGAGCGTTCGGTGAGGAATCCATTCTTCAAGGCGTCGGTTCTTGGGACTGCGCAGGACGTTTATGCGGCTTGAGTCGGGTGCGCATCTTTGGGATGCGGCCGAGGCTGCTCGACTCGTCCACGAATTCACTCGCGGCAAGGCCGAGGCCGATTTCAATTCCGACCCCATGATTCGCTCGGCGATCGAGCGCCAGTTGGAGATTCTCGGCGAGGCGCTCAACCGACTCCGCAGGGACGACCCGGACACCAGCACTCGGGTACCCGACCTCGACAAGGTCATCGGGATGCGGAACATTCTCGCGCACGAGTACGGCGACATCGACTACGAGATTGTGTGGCGCGCGGCAACGACAGGTGTCCCGGCGCTTATCCCCGTGCTCGACGAGCTTGTCGATGAGGCCAAGGGCTTGGCAGGGCTCTAGACCGCATGATCAAGCGGAGTAGCTGACGCCCGTGGCGTGCAGGGGGCAGTAGCCGCCGGGATTCTTGACCAGGTACTGCTGGTGGTAGTCCTCGGCGTAGTAGTACTGGTCCAGCGGGAGGATCGACGTGGTGATCTGGCCGTATCCGGCCTTGGTCATCTGCACCTGGTACGCGTCGCGTGATGCCTCGGCCTGGGCCTGTTGCTCGTCGGTGGTCGTCAGGATGATCGAGCGGTACTGGGTGCCGCGGTCATTGCCCTGGCGCATGCCCTGTGTGGGGTCGTGGTTCTCCCAGAACACCTTCAGCAGATCGGCGTAGGACAGCTTGGCGGGGTCGAAGATGATGCGAACGACCTCGGCATGACCCGTCCGGCCCGTGCACACCTCCTCATAGGTCGGGTTCGGCGTGACGCCGCCGGCGTAGCCCACGGTCGTGGACCACACGCCGGCTACCTGCCAGAACGTCTGCTCCTCGCCCCAGAAGCAGCCGAGGCCGAACACGGCGGCCTCCATGCCAGGGGGCGGCTCGGTCTCCAGGGGCGTGCCCAGCACCAGGTGAGTGTCACCGACCGGAAACGGTCGCTCGGCTCGTCCGGGCAGTGCGGAGTCGGTGTCAGGAAGCTCGGTCTTGACGCGGTTGAAGATCATCGATTCACCTCACCTCGATTGTAGGCTCGGACAGGTGAGCGAGAAGCGGTACGAGGTCCCCATCGGCATCGAAATCGCGACCCAGTGGGCCTGGCGTCTCCTGGTCATCGGCGTGACCGGTCTCGGGATCGTCTGGCTGATGCGGTACTTCAGTGAGATCACCGTCCCGATCGCGGTCGCAGTGCTCGGCACGGCCCTGCTGATCGGTGCCGTCGACTGGCTCGACGCCAAGGGGCTGCCGCGCGTCGCGGCAACGTTTGTCGTGGTGATCGCGATGCTCGTCGCGTTCTTCGGGATGATCGCGCTGGTCGGCCAGCAGCTGTCGACCCAGGTCACCGATCTGCGCACCAGCGTGGTCGACGGCATCAGCAAGGTGCAGGACTGGGCCGGCGGGGAGCCGCTCAATCTCAGCGACAGCCAGATCCAGCGGTACATCGACAACGCCAAGGAAGCGATCTCGACGACCGACACGTCGTCGTGGCTGGTCACGGCCGGACACGTCGGCACGACCGTCACGCACTTCGTGGCCGGATTCTTCATCGCCCTGTTCGCGCTGTTCTTCTTCCTGTACGAGGGCAACCGGATCTGGAGCTGGATCGTCGCGCTGTTCCCGGCCGAGGCGCGCGAGAAGGTCGACTCGTCGGGCCACACCGCATGGTCGTCGCTGACCAAGTTCGTGCGCGCCACCGTGATCGTGGCCGCCACCGACGCGATCGGGATCGCACTGGCCGCCTGGATCCTCGGCGTCCCGCTGACGTTCGCGATCGCCGTCCTGGTGTTCCTCGGCGCCTTCATCCCGATCGTGGGCGCCTTCGTGTCGGGACTCGTCGCCGTGCTGGTCGCGCTGGTCGCCCAGGGGCCGGTCGTCGCACTGCTGATGCTGGCCGCCGTCGTGGCCGTCCAGCAGTTGGAGTCCCACGTGCTGCAGCCGTTCCTGATGGGCCGGTTCGTGGCGGTGCACCCGCTGGCGATCATCCTGGCGATCGGCGCCGGTATCACCGTTGCCGGCATCGTCGGCGCGCTCATCGCGGTGCCGCTGGCCGCCTGCCTGAACGGTGTGGTCAAGCACCTGGTGGAGGCGGCGCGGCCGTTCCAGGACGAGCCGGAACCTGAACCTGAGTCGGAGGGGTCCTGATGGATCTGTCCGATGTCCGTGCTGCCCGCGAGCTGCTCGCCGGGGTGATCGAGCAGACGCCGATGTCGCACTCGCGCTGGCTGAGCGGTCGCGCCGATGTCGAGGTGCACGTGAAGGCCGAGAACCTGCAGCGGGCCGGATCGTTCAAGATCCGTGGCGCGTACACGCGCATCGCCCGGCTCTCCGATGCCGAACGGGCCCGAGGCGTGGTGGCGGCGAGCGCCGGCAACCATGCCCAAGGCGTTGCGCTGGCGGCGTCGATGCTGGGTGCGCAGGCCACGATCTTCATGCCCGAGGGTGCTGCGCTGCCGAAGGTCGCGGCCACCGAGGGCTACGGCGCGCAGGTGCGGTTCCACGGGTCGGGGGTGACCGAGGCTCTGCACGCGGCGCAGACGTTCGCCGACGAGACAGGCGCGGTCCTGATCCATCCGTTCGATCACGACGACATCGTCGCCGGCCAGGGGACGCTCGGCCTGGAGATCCTCGAACAGTTGCCGGACGTGCGCACCATCATGGTGCCGCTGGGGGGCGGCGGGCTCGCGGCCGGCGTCGCGCTGCTCAAGACCGAACGACCCGATCTGCACATTGTGGGGGTCCAGGCCGAAGAAGTGGCCGCCTACCCGCCCTCACTGGCGGCCGGACACCCCATCGCGACCGACATGGCCGCCACGATGGCCGACGGCATCGCGGTCGCTCAACCCGGTTCGGTGCCGTTCGAGATCATCGCCGAATGGGTCGACGAGGTCGTCACGGTCAGCGAGGAACAGCTCAGCCGAGCGCTGATCGGCCTGCTGGAGCGTGCGAAGCTGCTGGTCGAACCGGCAGGTGTGGCCGCAGTGGCGGCCCTGCTCGAGACGCCCGGCCGTTGGGAAGGGCCTGTCGCGGCGGTCCTGTCCGGTGGCAACATCGACCCGCTCGTGCTGCTGGACGTGATCCGTCACGGCCTGGCCGCCGGCGGCCGCTTCCTCAAGCTCAAGGTGCGCATTCCGGACCGCCCGGGCAATCTGATGCACCTGCTCGCCGACCTGGCCTCGCTGCAGGTCAACGTCATCAACGTGGGCCACGACCGGGCGTCCGAGACGCTCGTGATCAACCAGGTCGACGTGGACGTCGAGGTCGCCACCCGCGGCCCGGTGCACAAGGCCGAGGTCGAGCAGAAACTCGTCGACCTGGGCTACCAGCTGGTCTAGTAGGGGTGGGCCTCGACGACCTCGACCGTGATGTCCTTGCCGTTGGGGGCCTCGTAGGTGACGGTGTCACCGGGCTTCTTGCCCAGGATCGCCGAACCCAGCGGTGACGTGGGTGAGTAGACGTCGATGTCGACGCTGGAGTCCATCGACAGCAGCTCACGCGAGCCCAGCAGGAACTGCTCGGTGTCGCTGTCGCCGGCGAAGCGGATCGTGACGACCATGCCGGCCTCGACCAGGCCGTCGTCGGCCGGCTTCTCGCCGACCTCGGCACGACGCAGCATGTCGGTCAGCTGGTCGATACGGGCCTTGGTCTTGCCCTGCTCCTCGCGGGCGGCGTGATAGCCGCCGTTCTCCTTGAGGTCGCCCTCCTCGCGCGCGGCAGCGATCTTGGCCGTGATGTCCTCCATCACGGGGCCCTTGAGGTTCTCGAGCTCGGCGGCCAGGCGGTCGTACGCCTCCTGGGTGACCCAGATGGTGTTCTGTCCTGTTACCTCAGTCATGCCGATCTCCTCCTCTGACGTACTGCACCCCGGGCTCGACCCGGGGTGAACCATCAACTCTACCAGTCAGTCGGTGACTTCACAGGTCCTCAGCACCCCGGTGACCGCCCGGCGCTCGGTTTCGACGTCGATCGCGATACGACGTTCGCGCTGACCTGCGGGAACGTCGATGCTCTTCTCGCCGACGATCGCGTGATCATGCGCTTGGGCGTAGACCGTGCAGCGAACGTCGACCGGATCGGGGGTGACCACGTCCACGGTGATGGTCACGAGATGGTCGTCCTTGACGTCGTATCCCCACACCTGCGCGGACACCGGCTTGTCCTGGAAGGCGACCCAGGCGGCGAAGGCCACACCGATGGAGCAGCCGATCAGCGCGATAAGCGGCCAGAACCAGCGCGGCCGTTCGCGGCGGCCGTACCGGGCGTCGAGGTCAGGCATGAGGCCAAGTGTCTCAGGGTGCAAGGATGGAGCCGGACGAAGGGAGCCGCCGGTGGCTGATCTGCGCTTGATGCACGTGCACGCGCACCCCGACGACGAGTCGAGCAAGGGTGCCGCGTCGACCGCGAAGTATGTCGCCGAAGGGGTCGACGTGCATGTCGTCACGTGTACCGGTGGTGAACGTGGCAGCATCCTGAACCCGCAGTTCGAGCACCCCGGCATCACCGAGAATCCCGAGCTGATCACCGAGATTCGGCGCGAGGAGATGCACCGCGCGCGCGAGATCCTCGGCGTCACGCAGGACTGGCTGGGGTTCGTCGACTCGGGCTGGCCCGATGGTGATCCGAAGCCGCCGTTGCCGGAGGGCTGCTTCGGTCTGGTGCCGATCGAGGAGGCCGCAGAACCGTTGGTGCGGCTGATCCGGTCGTTCAAGCCGCAGGTGCTCACGACGTACGACGAGAACGGTGGCTACCCGCACCCCGATCACATCAAGTGCCACGAGATCAGTGTGTTCGCGTTCGAGAAGGCCGCCGATCCGGACTGGCATCCTGAGCTCGGCGAGCCGTGGCAGGTGTCCAAGCTGTACTACCACCTGAGCTGGAGCTACAAGCGGATCACGGCGATCAGTGAGGCGCTGGAGCGTCACGGCCTGGAGAATCCTTACGAGGAGCGCCTCAAGAACTGGGAGCGCAAGCCCGAGGACGAGGCGCGCCTGACCACGCGCGTCGAGTGCGCGGACTACTTCCACATTCGCGACGCAGCGCTGCTGGCCCACGCGACCCAGATCGATCCCAACGGCTGGTTCTTCGCAATCCCCAACGAGGTCCAGGCCGAGGCGTGGCCCACCGAGGACTATCAACTCGTCACGTCCCACGTCGAGACGTCGATCCCTGAGGACGACCTCTTCGCGGGCCTCAGGGATTGAGATCTATCCTGGGAACATGCAGGAACTCGCCGTCTGGCTCGTGACAGCCGACATCCCGCTCACGAAGGACAACGTGCGTCCGGGGTGGGTCGCCTTGGGAGTCGTCGCGGTGCTCTGCGTGGCGGTGGTCTTCTTGGCGCGCTCGTTCATCAAGCACACCAAGCGTGCCGCCGAGCCGTGGGACTCAGACTCCGGCGAGAGCTGACAGTGCATCGCCGCTGAGGCGGTTGGTCGTCCACTCCTCGAGAGGCTCGGCGCCGAGCGAGCGGTAGAACGCGATGCTCGGTTCATTCCAGTCCAGGACGGTCCACTCCAGGCGGCGGTAGCCGCGCTCGACGCAGACCCTCGCGAGTTCGGCCAGCAGCGCCTTGCCGTGTCCGCCGCCCCGTGCCTCTGGCTCGACGAACAGGTCCTCCAACCAGATGCCGTGGACCCCGGTCCAGGTCGAGAACGTGACGAACCAGATCGCCATCCCGACCACGCGATCGTCCTGTTCAGCCACGTGCGCGAACACTTGAGGGTTCTCGCCGAAGAACGCCTCGGTCAACCCCTCGAGCGTCGCCTCGACCGCATCCGGCTCCCGCTCATACTCGGCCAGCGCCTGGATCAGTTCCAGGATGCGGGGCACGTCATCGGGTCGGGCGTCGCGGATCGTCATGGATTCATCGTGGCACGCGAGTGTCGGACGGCCCGGTTAACGTCAAGGTCATGCCGTCCTACAACCTGATGATCGCCCTGCCCACCGCCGACCGTTCTCGCGCCTACGCGTTCGCGCAAGCACTCGGTCTCGAAACCCCGGGCGACCTGGCCGAGGATGGCGTGCCCGAACCGCTCCGCGTCCAACTCAACGAACACGCCTCGGTGATGTACATCCCGACGGGAGGGTTCGGCTGGGTCACCCAAGGCCGCCCCACCGCGCAGCTGGGGATCTCGGAGTGCCTCGTCAGCCTGCAGGCGGACTCCGTCGACCAGGTCGACGAGATCGTCGGGCGCGTCGATGCCGCCGGCGGCCAGGTCGTCTCAGGCCCTGAGCAGAAGTCTTATGGCTATACCGGGACGTTCAGCGACCCTGACGGCCACCTCTGGGAAGCGATCGTCTCGGCCATCTGAGCCGATTGAGAGGAGGCGTCTGGCGATGGCTCGTCAGGGCGCAGCGACGACAACGGGCTTGCGTCGCTGGATCAGAACCGCCAACCCGGCGGCCACGACCGCTGCAACCACCGCGACGATCGCGACGGCCACGAACGGACCGTCGGCTTGGTCAGCGGTGATCGAGTTGTGTTCCTCGTTGGTCATCGAGACTACGATGCCGATCGCGACGGCCAGCAGGTGCGCCATCCACGACACCGCCATGGCGAACGCGAAGCCGCTCGGTTTGTGTCGCACGATCGCCAGGTTGATGAGGCCGATGAGCACACCCCACACAACGGCGATGACGGCGAACTGAGCCAGGAAGAAGATGTGATCCTCGGCCGTGATCGTGTCGTCGAATCCGTAGGCGATCAGGAACACGAAAAACGCCGTGATCGGACCTCCGATCACGAGCGCGGCGAGGTCGGCGATCCAGACGGTGGTCCAACTGGTCCGCTGTGAGCTCATGGGACCATCGTGGCACTAGTTGGCCCGCGTTGTTCGGGAGTCGCTCGGGCAATCTGCTTTGGCTGTACGGTCTTTCTGTGGATGTCGACTCCGAGCTGCAGGCGTTTGTCGCTGAGCGCGAGTGGGATCAGTTCCATTCCCCGGCCAATCTCGCCAAGAGCATTGCGATCGAGGCCGGAGAGCTGCTCGAGCGGTTCCAGTGGAACGACGATGCGGATCGCGAGCGAGTAGTCGAGGAACTTGCTGACGTCCTGACCTATGCACGTCTGCTCGCCATGAAGCTCGGCGTCGACGCGGAGCAGATCGTCCTCGACAAGCTCGAGCTGACGCGGACGAAGTATCCGGCTGAGAAGGCGCGTGGCCGGAGCGACCGATATGACCAGCTTTAGAATCGAGACCTTTCCGTTCGCCGGTGAAGAGGTCCGGCGGCAGGCCCTGCTCGAACCGCGGTTGAAGAATTGGCCGGTCGTCTACGTGCTGGACAACGATTCGTCGGTCTACGTCGGCGAGACCCTGAATCTCCTGAACCGATTCGGGCACCACCTCGACTCGCCCGACAAGCGTGGGCTGACCGGCGCTCGAGTCGTTGTGGACGAGACGTTCAACAAGTCGGCCTGCCTGGATCTCGAGTCGTACCTGATCCGGTTGCTGGCAGGAGACGGCCGGTTCCAGGTGCTCAACCGAAACGACGGCATCACCGATGCCGACTATTACGGCCGGCCCGGATACCAGCGCAGGTTCAGGGAGGTCTTCGACGAGTTGAAGGGCCTTGGCCTGTTCGAGCGACCCGCTCGCGAGATCGAGAACAGCGACCTGTTCAAGCTTTCACCGTTCAAGGCGCTGACCCAGGACCAGGCGATAGCGGTCGAAGACATCCTCGACGGACTGTTCAACGACCTCGCCGACAGTTCATCCAGTCGCATCGTGATTCAAGGCGATCCCGGCACTGGCAAGACCGTCGTCGGCATCTATCTGATGAAGCTGCTGAGCGACATCCAGCACGCCGATCCGGCCGACGCCGCCGAGACCGAGTCGATCCTCGCCGAGTTCTTCCTGCCCGACTACGTCGAGATGCTTCAGGGGTTCCGCGTCGGCCTGGTGGTGCCACAACAGTCGCTGCGCAAGTCCATTCAACGCGTCTTCTCCAAGACGCCTGGACTGACGGCCAAGCAGGTGATGTCGCCATTCGGACTCGGCAACGCTGCGGAGCAGTACGACCTGCTGATCGTCGACGAAGCCCACCGCCTCAACCAGCGGGCACCCCAAGCGGCGGGTCCGCTCAACAAGATGTTCGCCACCATCAACACTGCCCTGTTCGGCGAGGACGATCCGGAGCTGACTCAGCTCGACTGGATTGCCGCCCTGAGCAAGCATCAGATCTTCCTGGTTGACGGCGATCAGTCGGTGCGGCCGGCCGATGTCGCGGCTTCGTCGCTTCGCGAACTCGTCGCCCAAGCGCGGCGGGAGCACAGGCACTACCCGCTGACGTCGCAGATGCGTGTCGCTGCCGGGCAGGACTACGTCCGTTACGTGAAGGGCGTGTTGGCGGGGACAGCGTTGGCGCCTGAGGCCTTCGACGAATACGACCTCCGCTTCTTCGATGACCTCGGCGAAATGCGGACCGCTATCCGAGCACGGGAGCGCGAGCACGGACTGTCGCGGCTCCTCGCGGGCTACGCGTGGACTTGGGCGAGTAAGAACGACAAGTCGGCGTACGACGTCGAACTCGACGGCGTCAGGCTCCGCTGGAACTCGACCGATGTCGACTGGGTCAACTCGCCGAAGTCCATCGATGAGGTCGGATCCATCCACACGATCCAGGGCTACGACTTGAACTACGCCGGCGTGATCATCGGCGCCGACCTCCGCTTCGACGAATCGACCGGCCGCATCGTGTTCGATCGCGCGAACTACAAGGACCCTCGAGGAGTGACGAACAACCGCATGCGAGGGATCGTCTACTCCGACGACGACATCCTGCAGTTCGTCCGTAACATCTACGCCGTCCTGCTCACCCGCGGAATGCTCGGCACATACATCTACGTCTGTGACGCGGCGTTGCGAAACCACCTGCGACCATTCTTCTCCGCATAGGCCAGGGTGGCCCATCCGCCCTTGAGTTCGTAGCGCCGGGTGTACTGCCTGAATCGGTTCCATATCGCCGGTCGTTAACTATGTTGCAGATTTGCAACGCCGATCTAGACTGGTCGCATGGACCTTGCGGAGCGCATCTCGACCTTGCGTCGTGTGAACGGGCTCAGTGCTCGCCAACTCGCGGCGCTAGTCGATGTCGCTCCGACGACGGTGACACGGATCGAGGCCGGGGCAGTCAGCCCGTCGTTTGATTTGGCGCAAGAGATTCTGGCGGTCTTGGGGGAACCAATCGGTCTGACCGGGACAGCGGACATTAGCGCGATTGCTGCCGCGCGACTGGCGCTCGATCCGAAACTTGACGTCGCGGTGACGTCGGATCTCGTGGCGTGGCGGCAGCGCTGGGCTCGGATCGGACTTATCGAGATGAAGGGCCGCGCGATCAACGGCAAGGAAGCCGATCTGTTGTTTCGGGCCGGCAGGGTGGCCCGTCTCACCCGTCGTCCGGGTGCCGTCGACTTCAAGGCGGGCCTCACGGCGTACGACGTCGCGGAGACGCTGGACGCTGCAGGCATCGAATACGCCGTGACCGGTGACGCCGGCGCGAACCTCTACCGCGCCAGCGCAGGAGAAGCGTGGCCGGTCCTCTACGTCGAGGACGTCGCGGGAGCATCCGAAGCCTCTGGCCTTATCCGTAAGGAGCCCAACTCGTTCGGGATGCGGGTCACGCTGATTCCGTTCGATGGCGTCAGTGACCTCGGGCGGACCAAGATCAACGGCACCACCGTTGTCTCGCGCGACCAGGTCGTCATCGACGCCTACGGTGGCATCGATCGCATGGCTGAGCAGGCCGACATTCTGCTGGGGCGGCGAGTCGCATGACGGAGTTCACAGTCCCGCGCACAGAGATCGAGTGGAGTCGCCGAGCGATCATCAATGCGATCGAGGTGTTGGCGGCTCACGTCGAGTCGCTGACCTTGGTCGGCGCGCATGCCGTCATGTTGCGGACGGCGGATCTCGACGTACCGAGGATGCCGACCGGCGACGGCGACCTCGGCGTTACGCCAGGCTTGGTCGGCGACCTGCCGAGTATCGAGACACTGCTTGCCGGCGCTGGCTACGAGCACCGCACCACGGCGCGGCCCGGGTTGTGGGGACGTGAGCCGTACGACGAGCCTGACGGCGGTCGGTCGTACCGGGAGAAGATCGATCTCCTTGCGCCGCGCGGCTTGGCGGGAACCGTGAGCCGGACCAAGCGGGGTGTTCCTGCGTTGCAGGGCGCGCATGGCAAACTCGCTGTCGGCAACGCCCGCGGCCTGGAGCTCGCCGCATTCAACCGCTCACGACTCACGATCGTGGACTTCGCCGACGCGCGACTCTCGGCAGAGATCTTCGTTGCCGAGATTCCTGCACTGATTCTGGCGAAGGGGTCCAAGGTAGGCGAGCGTCTGCTGGAGCCGCGTCAGGGACCGATCCGAGACAAGGACCTCGGCGACTTGTGGCGGCTCATGTCTGTTGCGGATCCGGCCGAGACGACTCAGGTGATTGAGGAGTTCGTTGATCGTGCCGACGTCGGGTCCGATATCCGGCAGAGTGCCGAGTGGACGGCCGGCGTCCTCAGCGACCCAGTGAGCGTCGAGCGAGCCAAGTCGGCCTATGACACCTTCGTCGACCCGGCCGAGATCGACCGCGTCTTCGAACTCTGGAGCAACGCGCTTCCCGGTTGACGGCGGGTCTCGAGCTACTCGGGCCTTCGGTCGGAGCGGTGGGTCATAGGGTGGCGATATGGCCAACCGTCTTGCTTCGGCGACGAGTCCGTATCTGCTGCAGCACGCGGACAATCCGGTCGATTGGTGGGAGTGGGGGCCGGAGGCGTTGGCGGTCGCGGCGGAGCTGGATCGACCGATCCTGCTGAGCGTCGGGTATGCCAGTTGCCATTGGTGCCACGTCATGGCGCACGAGTCGTTCGAGGATGTGGCGACGGCCCAGTTCATGAACGACCACTTCATCAACATCAAGGTCGACCGTGAGGAGCGGCCCGACGTCGACGCGGTCTACATGCGAGCGACGCAGGCGATGACCGGTCACGGTGGGTGGCCCATGACGTGCGTGCTCACGCCGTCAGGCGAGCCGTTCTTCGCGGGCACCTACTTCCCGCCCGAGCCGCGGCAGGGCGCGCCGGCGTTCACGCAGGTGCTGCAGGCGCTGGCCGATGCGTGGGACAACCGGCGTGAGGAGATCGAACAGGTCGGCAAGGACGTCCTGGACCACCTGAACACCCAGCCCGACGTGGCCGGCGGCGCGATCGATCTGGCGGCCGCTGCGGCGGAACTGCGCCGGTCGTTCGACGCCGAGGCAGGAGGGTTCGGCGCGAGCCCGAAGTTCCCGCCGTCGATGGTCCTGGAGTTCCTGCTGCGTCACGGCGAGATCGACATGGTCGATGCGACCTGCGAGGCGATGGCACGCGGCGGCATGTATGACCAACTGGGCGGGGGATTCGCCCGCTACTCGGTCGATCGGTTCTGGCGGGTGCCGCACTTCGAGAAGATGCTGTACGACAACGCGCTCCTGTTGCGGGTCTACCTGCACTGGTGGCGGCAGACCGGCAACCCACTGGGGGAGCGGATCGCGCGCGAGACCGCGGCGTTTCTGCTCGCCGAGTTGCGCATGCCCGAGGGCGGATTCGCATCCGGGCTCGATGCCGACAGCGCCGATGCGTCCGGCGCCGTGCACGAAGGCACGTTCTACGTGTGGAACCCGAACCAGCTGATGCAGGTACTCGGGTCGGACGCGGCCTGGGCGACCGAGCTTCTTGGAGTGACCGCGCAGGGCACGTTCGAGCGCGGATTCTCGACCCTGCAGATGCTGCAGGACCCCGACGATTCGGAACGGTGGGCCGACGTGCGACAACGGCTGCTGGCCGCCCGCGCCGAACGGGCACGCCCCGCACGAGACGACAAGGTCGTCGCGTCCTGGAACGGGCTGACGATCACCGCCCTGTGCGAGGTCGGGATCCTGTTGGACGAGCCCGGCTGGGTCGAGGCCGCGATCGAAGCGGGGCGCCTGCTGGTCGACGTCCACCACACCGATACCGCTGAGTTCGCCCGCACCTCACGCGACGGTGTCGCCGGGCAGAACCAGGCCGTCCTGGACGATCACGGCGCCGTGGCCGAAGCATTCCTCGCGCTGCTGGGCGCGACCGGGGACTCAGTCTGGTTGGACCGAGCCCGGGTCCTGCTCGACCGCGCGCTGACCCACTTCGTGGCCGAGGACGGTGGTTTCTACGACACCGCCGACGACGCCGCGACCCTGATCGTGCGGCCCCGCGACGACGCCGACAACGCGTATCCGTCGGGCGCCTCGGCGCTGATCCATGCCCTCATCGGCTTCGCGGCCATCACGGGCGAACACGACTACAGGGCGGCTGCTGAACGAGCGATGGCCGCCACCGCTCGGCTCGCGACGGACGCACCGCGCTTTGCCGGCTGGACCCTCGCCGCAGCCGAAGCGATGGCCGGCGGGCCGCAGGAGATCGCTGTCGTCGGCGACATCGGCGGACCGCTGCACCGCGCAGCGTTGTCACTCACCAGTCCCGGGGCTGTGGTCGTGGCCGGTGAACCCGGCCTGCAGATCCCGCTGTTCCAGGACCGCACGTTGGTCCAGGGAAAGCCAGCGGTCTACGTCTGCCAGAACTTCACGTGCCGACTGCCCGTCACGGATCCAGCAGATGTGGCGGCGGCTTCCACGGCATCCCCATCGACCGAGTGAGGTCCTGGCACAACGCGACGACCGTTGCGGCGTGATCCTCGGGGAACGGCGCGGCCAGCGACTCGCGCCACGTGCGCGACGTCGTGCCGGAGACCGCGTCGTTCGCGGCGATCATCTGTCGCACGATCGGATGCTCCTCGCCCGCGGCGTCGACGAAGTCGGTCGCGATCTCCAGCGCGCGAGCCAGACTCATCGGATGAGGCTCATCGCTGCTGGTAGGCCATCAGGCTGATGCCCACGTAGTGCACGATGAACGCCGCGATGGTCATCAGATGGAACACCTCGTGGAAGCCGAACCACGTCGGCGACGGATTGGGCCACTTGAAGCCGTAGACCAGGGCGCCCAGCGTGTAGAGCCCACCGCCGACGATCATCAGCACCAGCACAGCCGTGGAGGCATTGTCGACGAACTCGCCGAAGTACAGCACCGCGGCCCAGCCGAGCAGGATGTACAGCGGGACGTACAACCAGCGCGGCGCGCCGATCCAGAACAACTTGAAGACCACGCCGAGGATCGCGCCACCCCACACGAGGCTCAACATGATGATGGCGTGCTTCTTCTCCAGGAGCAGCAGCGAGAACGGCGTGTAGGACCCGGCGATCAGCACGAAGATGTTGGCGTGGTCGAAGCGCTTCCAGAAGTTGCGCATCCTCAACGACCACGTACCGGTGTGATACGTCGCCGACACACCGAACAGCAGCATCGAGCTGACCATGAACACCGCCACACCGGCGCGCACGAGCGCCGAATCGGCGATGACCATCATGACCAGGAAGCCGAAGAACGCCACGGGGAGCGTGACGGCATGCAGCCAGCCGCGCAGGTGCGGTTTGACTACTTTGGCGACCTCCTTGACTCGGAGTTCGACCTCGTGGGCGACGGTGTCCGAGCCTCGTGCTGCCATGGGCATAGATTAGCCGCATGGCTGTCACGGACCTCCTCTACGGGATGTACGAACGGCGTCTGGCAGGCCAGCTCGATCCCGAGCGTCTGCCGCAGCACGTCGGCGCGATCGTCGACGGCAACCGCCGGTGGGCCAAGGACGCCGGCCACGACCTGCGCTCGGGGTATCAGGCCGGCGCTGCCAAGGTCGACGAGTTCCTGGTCTGGTGCCATGAACTGGGCGTCGGCACGGTCACGTTCTGGGTCCTGTCCACGGACAACCTGCAGCGCGACGCCGGCGAGGTCGACAGCATCATGATCGCGGTCGAGGACATGGTCGACCGGCTCGCCGACGACGGCCGGTGGCGTCTCAACCTGCTGGGCAGCCTGGACCTGTTGCCCACCGAATCGGTCGGTCGGCTCAAGCGGGCTGCGGAGCGATCGGCCGAGAACGGCGCCTCGATGCAGGTCAACATCTGCGTCGGCTACGGCGGCCGCCAGGAGTTGACCGATGCGATGCGGTCACTGCTGCTGGAGGAGGCCGGCAAAGGTCGCACGCTGGCCGAGGTCGCCGACACCCTCGAGGTCGACCACATCGCCGAACACCTCTACACCAAGGGACAGCCCGATCCTGATCTGGTGATCCGCACGTCCGGTGAGCAGCGGCTGTCCGGATTCCTGCTGTGGCAGAGCGTGCACTCGGAGTTCTACTTCTGCGACGCCCTGTGGCCGGCTTTTCGGCGAGTGGACTTCCTGCGCGCCATGCGGTCGTACGCGGCACGGGAGCGTCGGTACGGAACCTGATCCGTTCACGTGTTCGTCATCTCGTGGTCGGGCGTGTCGGCCGAGAAAGTCCGGTGGGCAGTCGTACGTTCGGGGTGTGGTGATGCTCGCCCCTGACATCTTCCGCCAAGTCCACCGACACGAGTAGACGCGGCCGGCGCAGGGGAGCGCGTGCGGGCCGTTGAGGAGGCAGCTGTGGCTGCTACCGCCCAGAGGCGCACGTACGTTCTCGACACCAGTGTCCTGTTGGCCGACCCGGGCTCGATGGCCCGGTTCCACGAACACGAGGTCGTGATCCCCGTCGTGGTGATCACCGAGCTCGAGGCCAAACGGCACCATCCCGAACTCGGCTACTTCGCGCGCAACGCCCTGCGATTCCTCGACGACCTGCGGATCACCCACGGCACGCTGGATGTTCCGCTCCCGATCGGAGAGGAGGGTGGCACGATCCGGGTCGAGTTGAACCACACCGACCCCGAGTCGCTGCCCGCCGGATTCCGGCTCGGCGACAACGACACCCGCATCCTGGCGGTCGCCCGGAACCTGGCCAACGAGGGCCACGACGTCACGATCGTGTCCAAGGACCTGCCGATGCGCGTCAAGGCCTCGGCAGTGGGCCTGGCAGCCGAGGAGTACCGCGCCGAGCTGGCGCTGGAGTCCGGCTGGACCGGCATGCAGGAGCTCGACGTCGACAGCATGCACCTGGACGCCTTGTACGAGGACGGCGTGATCGACCTGGATGAAGCGCGCGATCTGCCGTGCCACACCGGCCTGGTGCTGGTCTCGGACAAGGGCAGCGGCCTGGGGCGGGTGACGCCTGAGAAGCAGGTGCAGCTGGTCCGCGGTGACCGCGACGCATTCGGCATCCACGGCCGCAGCGCCGAACAGCGGGTGGCCCTGGACCTGCTGCTGGACCCCGACGTCGGCATCGTGTCCCTCGGCGGCCGCGCCGGCACCGGTAAGTCCGCCATGGCGATCTGTGCGGGTCTGGAAGCAGTGCTGGAACGCCAGCAGCACAAGAAGGTCGTCGTGTTCCGGCCGCTGTATGCGGTCGGTGGCCAGGAGCTGGGCTATCTGCCGGGCAGCGAGTCCGAGAAGATGGGTCCCTGGGCACAGGCGGTGTTCGACACGCTCGGCGCGATCACCTCGCAGAACGTGGTCGAGGAGGTCATCGACCGGCAGATGTTGGAGGTCCTGCCTCTGACGCACATCCGCGGCCGGTCGCTGCACGACTCGTTCGTGATCGTCGACGAGGCCCAGTCATTGGAGCGCAATGTGCTGTTGACGGTGCTGTCGCGGATCGGCGCAAACTCCAAGGTCGTGCTGACCCATGACGTCGCCCAGCGCGACAATCTGCGGGTCGGCCGTCACGACGGCGTGGTGGCCGTGGTCGAGAAGCTGAAGGGTCATCCGCTGTTCGCCCACGTCACGCTGACCCGGTCCGAGCGCTCGCCCGTCGCGGCCCTGGTGACCGAGATGCTGGAGGATGTCGCCATCTGACCCGTCCGGATGTGGCAATCTGGCCCGGTGAGACGTCAAGGAGGGGCCGTCGCGTGCGCGCTGATCGCATTGCTGGCGGCGGGCTGCTCACCGGCCGATGACCAGGCGATCGACTGGTACGTGGCCTCCGACGACTTCGGCGCGCGCACGCTGGCCAGCACGTGCACCGATGCCGACGTGCGGGTGCACGAGCTCCCGGCCGATCCTGACCACGCCCACACCGCCCTGATCCGGCGGCTGCAGGCCGACCCCGGCTCGGTCGACCTGTTGACGGTGCCGGGTTCGGCGATCGCCGAGCTGGCCGCCGCCGATCTGATCGACACGGTGCCCGACACGTATGCCGACGGTGCGCTGCCCGCCGCCGTCGAGCAGGTCACCCAGGACGGTGATCTCTACGCGGTGCCCTGGCTGTTCGATCCACTGCTGCTCTGGTACCGATCGGTGGCCGCCGAGCGTGCTGGAATCGACGTCGAGCAGCCGGTGACCTGGGAGGACCTGATCAATGGTGCCGACCGGCTGGGTGTCACGGTGCAGATCGGGACCACCCTGGCCGACTGGGTCACCACGATGGGTCCAGCAGCCGCCGAAGTCATCGAGCTGTACGAGGACGCCGGAGTCGGTACCGGACCGACGAACTCAGCGGTCGCCGGATTCGCCGGATCGCAGGGCGGCTTCCTGATCGCGCCGGCATCGGCCTGGTCGGACCCGGCCCTGGCGCCGCTGGGCACCGAGTTCGACGTCGCGCCGTACCCGGTCTCCGCCGACGAGGAAGGCGGCCCGGGCGACGGGCTGGTGCTCGCCGTGACCTCGCGCACCAAGCAGGTCACCGCCCTGATCGACTGCCTGACCGCCGACGAGACCCTGCGACCCCTCGTGTCGGCATCCGGATACGCCCCCGCACGCACAGCGTTGCTGGAGGACGAAGAACTGGATCTGCCGACCGCCGCGGTCCTGCGGAAGGTGCTTCCCACGGCACGAACGGTTCCGGTCACCGAACGCTGGAATGCGATCCGCCGGGCCATCGATGCCACCTGGCAGCCGTTGGCCGACGTCACGGTCGACGGCACGCCGGCCGAGTCCGATGCCGCGATCAAGGCGGCCGAGCAAGGACAGCTGCCGTGAGCCCGCGGCTCCGCCGCCATCGGGGATGGCGCAACATCGGCCGCCTGGCCCCCGCTCTGATCGTGCTCGTGCTGGTCGTCGTCGTGCCGCTCGGCCGGGTCGTCTGGACCTCGCTGCACCGCTCGTCGCCGACCGGCAACGAGATGGTGGGCTTCGACAACTACACGCATCTGTTCACCAACCGTGGATGGTGGCTGGCCGTCGCGACGTCGCTGGTCATCGTGGCTGCCGTCGTCGTGGTGCAGATCGTGCTCGGCATCGTGTTGGGTGCCGCCATCCACCGGGTGGGGGTCGTCTGGCCCGTGACGCGCGTCCTGGTGCTGTTGCCGTTCGTGCTGCTGTCCGTCGTCAGCGTCGTGACGTGGCGGGATGCGGTCAGCGGGGGTTATCTGGCCGAATGGTTCAACATCGACGATCCAGGTCCTGCGATGCGTCTGGCGGCCGTGACCGTCGGCGAGATGTGGCGGGGCACGGGCCTGGTCGCCGCCGTCGTGGCACTGGCGCTGTCCGCGGTGCCCAGGTCCCTGGCCAACTCCACGATTGCGGACGGTGCCACGGGTCTGCAGCGTTGGCGGCGTGTCGTGCTGCCAGCCATCGCGCCGGCCCTGGCCGGTGTGGCCGTGTTCCGTGTGCTCGACACCTACCGGGTCCTCGACGGCCCGCTACTGGCCGACGACCCTGACCTGGCCACCGCGCCGTTCCTGACCTGGACGACGCAGTTCACGGCGTTCGAGTGGGGCCTGGGCGCCGCGATGTCGGTCATCGTGCTGCTGGTCGCGGTGCTGCTGGCTGCGATCGTCGGCCCGTTGTTCCGGGTGAGGAGGCTGCTGTGATCCGTTCCCGGCTCGCTGCCTCCGTCACGTCCTTCCTCGTCGGATTCGCCGTTGCGAACGTCGGCCTGATCGTCGTGCCGCGCCCCGACACGTGGTTGTGGCTGGCTGCCGCGATCGTGATGATGTTGACCGGGGTCGTCGGCGTCCTGTTCGCCGACACCCGCCGCGATCTGTCGATCTGGGCGTTGCTGGGCGTCGAGCTGTTCGTGTTCTTCACCGTGGCGCCGCTGCTGTGGGTCCTCAGCTCGGCCACCGGGACACCCGGCGTGCAGCGCAACACGCTGTGGCCGTCGGACGCGGACTGGTCGGCGTTCGCCGATGTGTGGGCTGCCGGCCCTGTCAGGTCCTCGATCGTCACGTCGTTGCTGGTCGCGGGAGTGGCGACCGTGATCGCGATGCTCCTGGCCATACCAGCCGCGTACGTCCTCGTCCGCCGGCTGAACGGGCGCTGGTGGTATCTGGCGTTCGTCGCGGTCCTGGTGATGCCGGTCTTCGTGCTCGCGGCACCTGCCACCGCACAGCTGCAGGCATTCGGCTGGTCCACCTCACGGCCCGCGATGGTGATCCCGACCTTGGCTCTGGCTCTGCCGATCGCGGTCTGGCTGACCGTGCGGATCTTCCGGCGCGCGCCGTGGACGCTCCACGATGCCATCCGGACCGATGGCGCATCCGTGCTGCAGCAGGCACGCCACTTCGCACTGCCTCACCTGTCGCTGGACATCGCGCTGGTGACCCTCCTGGTGTTCTTCTGGACGGCCGGCGACTACGCGCTCGGAGCGGGAATGGCCCCGACCGATGCTCAACAGCCGCTGCCGGCCACGCTGCTGGCGCTGGACGACTCGCGGTTGGTGGCGGCCGCGGGTCTGTGGTGGCTGCTGCCCCTCATCGTCCTGGGCGCGATCTTCTCGCGCCGTCTCGTGTCCCTGGTGGGAAGGTCCTGACATGCCCTCGATCGAAGCGCGTGACCTCACGGTCGTCCGCGGTGGCCGCACCCTGCTGGACGGCGTATCGCTGTCCGTTCCCGATGCCGAGACGCTCGCCATCGTGGGCCCCCCGGGGGCGGGCAAGTCGCTGCTCCTGCAGGTCCTGGTGGGCCTGGAGGACCCGACCGAGGGTGACATCGTGATCGACGACCGGGTCGTGACCAACGACTCGCCGCGCAAACGCGATCTGTCGATGATCTTCGAGGACTACGCGCTGCACCCCAACCGCGACGTCTACGACAACCTGGCGTTCTCGGCGACCTTGCGGCGCGGATACGACAAGGCGACGTTGGCCGAGCGGGTCGAGGACATCGCGGACCTGTTGGGACTGCACAACGACCTGGACCTGCATCCGGCCGATCTGGACGCGCAGACCAGGCAGCGGGTCGCGGCGGGTCGGGCCATGGTCCGTGATGCGGCCGCCTACCTGTTCGACGAACCCTTCGGCGCACAGTCGGCGCGGGTCCGTCCCCACGTCCGCTCGGTCGTGCTGCAATGGCAACGCGAGAACGCCCGCACCACGCTGCTGACCACGTCCGATGTCGACGAGGCACTCGCCTCGGCAGACCGCGTGGCCGTGATGCATCAGGGGTTCATCCACCAGATCGGCACGCCGCGGGAGCTGTACGAGAAGCCCGCGGACATGTTCGTCGCAGGCTATCTGGGCGCGCCGCCGATGAACCTGATCCCGGGCTTCCCCGGACCGGAGGGCATCGAGACCTCCCTGGGAACCATGCCGCTGTCGGCTTCTCAACGCGCGGCCGTCGGCGAACGGGAAGTGGTCGTGATCGGTATCCGGCCCGAACACCTGGGCGATGGCGGGACCGGCTTCTCCTTCGAGGGCAGCGTCGACGATGTCGAATGGCGGGGACGCAGCCAGTTCGTGTATCTCGGTTACGACATCGATCCGGCCCTGGAGGACGTGCTGGCCGAGGTCGAGGAGCTGGTGGACTTCGATCTGTTCCAGAGCTTCGTGATGGCCGAACAGCCGTCGGATCGTGCGCTGGGGCACGGCAGCAGCATCCGCCTGGGTGCTGACGCCCAACACATCCACCTGTTCGACCCGGTCACGGGCGAGAACCTGTCGGCTTGAAGCACCGGGTCATCGGCGGAGTCGTCGCGCTGAGCGGCGCGGCCGCCTACGCGACCCTCACGCTCGTGCGGTTCGCGCAGTTCGCGCTCACCTCCTGGGACAACGCGATCTTCGAGCAGGCCGTCAGCGGGTACGCACAGCTGGATGCACCGATCGTGGACATCAAGGGCCCGGGCTTCCACATCCTGGGCGATCACTTCTCGCCGATCGACGCCCTGATCGCGCCGTTCTACCGGATCTGGCCGGATGCCCGGACCATCCTGTTGGCGCAGGTGGTGCTGATCGCGATCTCGATCTACGTCATCACCACCGTCGCGATCCGGACCTGCGGCGTGTGGTGGGGGAGCGTCGTGGGCGTGCTGTACGCCGTGTCGTTCGGTCTGCAGTCCGCGGTCAAGTCGGACTTCCACGAGGTCGCGTTCGCTGCGCCACTGCTGGCGCTGGCCGGCGCGGCCTACGTCGAGCGGCGCTGGCCGGCCGTCGTGGGATGGTCCGTTCCGCTGTTGCTGGTCAAGGAGGACCTCGGACTCACGGTCGCCGTGATCGGAGGAGTGCTCTGGCTGGCCGGCGAGCACAAGCGTGGCATCTGGCTGGCCGTGGCAGGGATCGTGGGTGCCGCGGTGACGGTCCTGGTCATCATCCCGGCGTTCGCCACCGGCGGCTATGCCTACACGTCGACCACCGGATTCGCGCTGTTCGACGATCCGGGCCGCAAGCTCGCCACCGTAGTCCTGACGGTCGGCATCACCGGACTGGCGGCGCTGCTCTCGCCGTGGGTCCTCGTCGCGATCCCGACGTTGGCCTGGCGGTTCGCGGCCGACAACCCGTACTACTGGGGCACCGACTGGCACTACTCGCTGGTGCTGATGCCGATCGTGTTCATCGCGCTGATCGACGCCGTCGAACGATTCGACTGGCCGAAGTTCGCGATCCCGGCAGCAGCCGTGGTCACCGGATTCACGCTGGTCCACTCGCCTCTGGCCGAGATCAGCGGGGACGATCCGCCGCGTGCGGCCACAGCGCGTCAGGTCGTCGCGGCCGTCCCCGAAGGCGCGTCCGTCGAGGCCGACATCGGCCTGCTGACCCACCTGGCGACCGGCCGCACCGCGTACTGGACCGGCACGATCGGCGACACCGTCACGCCGGACTACGTGGTCTTCGACCAGCAGTCGGGTCTGGGTTCGCCGCCCGACACGCTCGACTACGCGCAGACCAAGTACGGCGGCCAGTGGGAGACGGTCATCGACCGCGACGGATATGTCGTGGTCAAGCGAATGGACGAAGACTGAATCCCGGTCGCCAGCCGTTGGGGGTACCTCCCACGCGGCGAAGCCGCGTAGGGGGCGGAACGAGCGGCGGGGAGGCGTTGGCGACTTTGACAGGCTCGCTGGACCATGGTTGAGCGAGCCTTGAACCTCGCGTGCGCCTTCCCGCGGAACCGGCCGTGGCCGGCCTCCCCGCTGGCGACCGGTGACGCTATGGGTGGGTCATGCTCATGACGTCGAGGGCGGCGTCCAGGTCCGCTTCGGTCAGCTCGCCCCGCTCGACGTAGCCCTCCTCGAGCACCACCTGGCGGATGGTCTTGCGCTCCTTGACCGACTTCTTGGCCACGGCGGCGGCGTTCTCGTAGCCGATGTGGCGGTTCAGCGGCGTCACGATGGACGGGCTGGACTCGGCCAGCTCCAGGCAGCGCTCCACGTTCGGCGTGATGCCGTCGATGCAACGATCGGCCAGGGTGCGCGACGCGTTGGCGAGCAGGCGGATCGACTCCAGGATGTTGCGCCCGATGACGGGCAGCATCACGTTGAGCTCGAAGTTGCCCGAGGCGCCGCCGTAGACGATGGTGGCGTCGTTGCCGATGACCTGGGCGCACACCATCAGGGTGGCCTCGGGCAGGACGGGATTGACCTTGCCGGGCATGATGCTGGAGCCGGGCTGCAGATCAGGCAGGTTGACCTCGCCCAGACCGGCGCGAGGGCCTGAGCCCATCCAGCGCAGGTCATTGCAGATCTTCGACAGGCTGACCGCGATGGTGCGCAGCGCGCCGGACAACTCGACGATGCCGTCGCGGGCACCCTGAGCCTCGAAGTGGTCGGTGGCCTCGGTGATGGGCAATCCGGTGTCGGCGGCGAGCAGCTCGATGACGCGCTGCGGGAACCCGACAGGGGTGTTGATGCCGGTGCCGACCGCGGTTCCGCCCAGCGGTACCTCAGCGGCGGCGGGGAGGGCGCGCTCGACGCGGCCGAGGCCCTTGCGGATCTGGGCGGCGAATCCGCCGAACTCCTGACCGAGCGTGACCGGCGTGGCATCCATCAGGTGGGTGCGTCCGGACTTGACCACTTCGGCGAGCTCGGCGGCCTTGGCCTCGAAGGACTTCGCGAGGTGATCCAGCGCCGGAAGCAGCTCGTTGGTGGCAGAGGCCGTCGTCGCGACGTGGATCGAGGTGGGGAAGACGTCATTGGACGATTGGCTGGCGTTGACGTGGTCGTTGGGGTGCACGTCCTTGCCCAGCGCCTTGGAGGCCAGCGTCGCGATGACCTCGTTGGTGTTCATATTGCTCGACGTGCCCGAACCGGTCTGGAACACGTCGATGGGGAAGTGGGCGTCGTGCTGCCCGGTGGCCACCTCGGCGGCGGCGTTGACGATGGCGTCGGCGATGTCGGCGTCCAGGATGCCCAGCTCGGCGTTCGCCTTGGCGCACGCGGCCTTGATCTGGGCCAGCGCGCGGATCTGGGCCGACTCGATGGGGGTGCCGGAGATCGGGAAGTTCTCGACGGCTCGCTGGGTCTGCGCGCGGTACAGCGCGTTGGCGGGCACCTTGACCTCGCCCATGGTGTCGTGCTCGATGCGGTATTCGGTCATG
>Ga0164243_10000848_pt1 | contig 53411 bp, 60 predicted proteins | sample OricompcompostOP_FD_108781 | JGI IMG/M metagenome (GOLD analysis project Ga0164243, IMG submission 108781) | Organic Plus compost microbial communities from Emeryville, California, USA - Original compost - Organic plus compost (OP) | ecosystem: Engineered > Solid waste > Mixed feedstock >... | reverse complement strand
TGTTGCCGGGCAGCGCCGCCAGCGCGTCGAGCGAATGCAGCATCTGCTGCGGCGTGCCCTCGAACAGGCGGCCGCAGCCGCCGGAGAAGAGCGTGTCGCCGCAGAAGAGCAGCGGCGCCTGGCCGTGCGTGGCCGGCAGGTGGTAGGCGATGTGCCCCGCCGTGTGGCCGGGCACGTCGATGACCTCGAAGCGCAGGCCGAGCACCTCGGCCACGTCGCCCTGCGCGAGCGGCGTGAAGGGCTGCGGGATGCGCTCGTGCGCCGGGCCGTAGACCGCAGCGCCGGTGGCCTCGCGCAGCGCGTCCACCCCGCCGGTGTGATCGGCGTGGTGGTGCGTGACTAGAATCGCCGCCAACCTCAGGTCGGGCCGGGACGCCAGGGCATCGAACACCGGTTTGGCATCGCCCGGATCGACCACGATCGCGTGTGCCCCGACCTGCAGCATCCAGATGTAGTTGTCGGCAAAAGCGGGCAACGGAACGAGGGTCATGAGCGACCGAATTATAGGTTTGCAGGCGTGGTTCGAGACCCCTGCAGGACGTCACCTGAGCGCGTGGGAAGCAGCGCAGTTCGACGAGGCGGTGGCCGACATCTTCGGGTATCACGCGCTGCAGCTGGGCCTGCCCGAGCTGCCGGCGTTGCGCGCCAACCGCATGCCGCACCGCTGGCTGGCCGCGCCCGACGAGGGCTGCCCCAAGGCGGCGCTGGTGTGCGACTTCACGGCGCTGCCGTTTCCGGCCGGCAGCCTGGACCTGCTGGCGCTGCCGCACGCGCTCGAGCTCAGCCCCGACCCGCACGCCACGCTGCGCGAGGTCGAGCGCGTGCTGGTGCCCGAGGGCCGCGTGGTGATCTGCGGCCTGAACCCTGCCAGCCTGTGGGGCCTGCGCCAGCGCCGCGCGCGGCTGTACCGGCGGCTGGGCTTCGGCGAGCTGTACCTGCCGACGCAGGGCGAGTTCATCGGCTACTGGCGCATGCGCGACTGGCTGCGGCTGCTCGGCTTCGAGGTCGAGTCCAGCCGCTTCGGCCTGTACCGGCCGGCGGTGCGCAGCCAGGCCTGGCTGGACCGCTGGCGCTGGATCGACCGCCTGGGCGAGCGCTGGTGGCCGATCTTCGGCGCGGCCTATTTCATCGTCGCCGTCAAGCGCGTGCGCGGCATGCGCCTGCTGCCCGCGGACTGGCGGCGCAAGAACCCCATCGCGACGGCGCCGGTGCCGCTGGCCGGCCGCGCGCACCGCGGCCTCGTCGCGATCGAAGAAGAGAAGAAGAACCTGCCTTGAACGAAGTCATCATCTACACCGACGGCGCCTGCAAGGGCAACCCGGGCCCCGGCGGCTGGGGCGCCTGGCTGAAATCCGGCGCCAGCGAGAAAGAGCTGTTCGGCGGCGAGTTGAACACCACCAACAACCGCATGGAGCTGACGGCCGTGATCGAGGGCCTGGCCGCGCTCAAGCGGCCGTGCAGGGTGGTCCTGTACCTGGACAGCCAGTACGTGCGCCAGGGCATCACCGAATGGATCCGCGGCTGGAAGGCCAAGGGCTGGATCACCTCGACCAGGCAGCCGGTCAAGAACGTGGAGCTGTGGAAGCGCCTGGACGACCTGGTGGCCAACCACGGGCACCAGATCGAGTGGCGCTGGGTCAAGGGCCACTCGGGCGACCCGGGCAACGAGCGCGCCGACGCGCTGGCCAACAAGGGCGTGCTGCACGCGCAGGGGCGGCTGTAGCGCGTCAGCCGCCGAGGGCCTGCAGGTCCTCGGGGGTGTTGGCGTTGGCGAAGGCGCCGGCGTCGTCCGGCCGGTCGAAGGGCACGGTCAGGCCGTGGCATTCGGCGACCCACCGGCCGACCTTGCGGCCGCCCCCGGCGACGAAGCGTGCCAGCGACGCATGCAGCGAGGTGCGCATCAGGCAGAACACGGGCTGCGGGCGCATCGTGCCGTGCTCCGGGGCTGCGGCCACCGCGAGGTCGGCGCCTTCGATCAGGACCGCTTCGCCCAGGCGCCGGGCCAGGTCGGACGGGAAGCGCGGCGTGTCGCAGGGCACGGTCAGCAGCCAGTCGGTGCGGGCCTGCGCCATGCCCGCCAGGAAGCCGGCCAGCGGGCCCGGCTGCCCGGCGACCGTGTCGGCCCACACCGGCACGCCGAAGGCGGCGTAGGCGTCCTGGTGGCGGTTGGCATTGATCGCCAGCGCGCCGACCTGCGGGCGCAGCCGCTCCAGTGCGTGCACGGCGAGCGGCCGGCCCTGCCAGGGCACGAGGCCCTTGTCGGCCCCGCCCATGCGGGTGCCCAGGCCGCCGGCGAGCACCAGGCCGGTGATCTGCTCGGGCTTCACCCGCCGATGTAGCTCATCTCGACGCGGCGCGGCGCGGGCGAGCCGGCGTCGGCCGCGTGCAGGGCGCGCAGCTCGGAGTAGCGGTCGGCGCGCCCCTGCCAGATGGCGGCGATGGCGGATTCCAGCACGTCGTCGCCGGCGCCGCCGCGCAGCAGGGGCTTGAGGTCGTGCCCCTGGCCGGCGAACAGGCACAGGTACAGCCGCCCCTCGGTCGACAGGCGCGCGCGGCTGCAGTCGTGGCAGAAAGCGCGCGTCACGCTGCTGATGGTGCCGATCTCGCCGCCGCCGTCGGCATACGCCCAGCGCTGCGCGGTCTCGCCCGGCGCCGTGGCCTCCAGCGGCACCAGCGGGAATTCGGCCGCGATGCGCTGCACCACCTCGGCCGAGGGCAGCACCTCGTCCATGCGCCAGCCGTTGGTGGCGCCCACGTCCATGTACTCGATGAAGCGCAGCACCGAGCCCGTGCCGCGGAAGTGCCGCGCCATCGGCAGGATCTGCCCCTCGTTGATGCCGCGCTTGACCACCATGTTGATCTTGACCGGCCCCAGCCCGGCGGCCTGCGCCGCCTCGATGCCGGCCAGCACGTCGGCCACCGGGAAGTCCACATCGTTCATGCGGCGGAAGACGACGTCGTCCAGCGCGTCCAGGCTCACCGTCACGCGGCGCAGCCCGGCGGTGGCCAGCGCCTGCGCCTTGCGCGCGAGCAGCGAGCCATTGGTGGTCAGCGCGATGTCCAGCGGCTCGCCGGCCGGCGTGCGCAGCGCGGCCAGTTGCGCGACCAGCGCCTCGATGTTCTTGCGCAGCAGCGGCTCGCCGCCCGTCAGCCGCAGCTTGCGCACGCCGCGGCGGGCGAACACCGCGGCCAGCCGCGCGATCTCCTCGAAGCTGAGCAGCGCGCCGTGCGGCAGGTAGTGGTAGTCCTTGTCGAACACCTCCTTGGGCATGCAGTAGCCGCAGCGGAAGTTGCAGCGGTCGGTGACGCTGATGCGCAGGTCGGTGAGCGGGCGCCCCAGCCGGTCGTGCAGCAGGCCGTCGCCGAGGTTGCCGGCCGGGGGCAGGGTGGCCGGCAGCGCCGGCGCGGCGCGGCCGATGCGCTCGACGGGAATGGCGATCTCGCGGGGGGCGTTCATGGGGTCGCCGCAATGTACCGCAGGGCCCGCCGCCGATACGACCGCAGGGCCTCCCGTGCGGCCGGGACAACCCTGACTGGATCGATGTTGTTGAGAATGACTATCATCCACGTAACGCCCGAGTACGCACATGCAGGCATGACGCAAAGGGCTCTTTGGTTCCAAGGAGCTTCGCCATGCCCCCGTCCGCCCTTCTTCCTTCCGATCCGCCGGCCCCGTCCGAGGCCGGCGCGCGCCTGGCCCGCTGGGAGCAGCTGACCCGCCAGGCCAACGAAGCCCAGGCCCGGCACCGCCTGGAATTGGCCCTGGCCGCCCAGGTGCAGGCGCTCTGGCTGGCCGAGGAACTGCTGGACGGCCCGCTGCTGGTGCAGCGTCCCGACGACTGCCTGGCCGCCCTGGTCGTCTCCCACCACAACCTGGCCGACCTGTACTGTCACCGCGGCCAGGCCGCGCAGGCGATCGACCACCTGTGCCAGGCGCATGCGCTGCTGCTGCGCCTGGGGGGCGACGCGCACGTGCCGCCCGACGTGCGCCAGGCCGCCTGGCGTCACCTGCGCGAGGCCCGTGCCGAACTGCTGGCCTGGCAGCGCGAACGCGGGCCGGAACCGGCCATCGAGGCCGCGCTGCACTTGCCCGGGCCGCTGCTGCAGGCCGGCCCGTCCGTGCACCTTCACTGACATCCGCAACCCAAGGAGAACCATGCCCTACACGCTGCCCCCGCTGCCCTATGCCTTCGACGCGCTCGAGCCGCACATCGACGCGCAGACGATGGAGATCCATCACACCAAGCACCACCAGACCTACGTCAACAACCTCAACGCCGCGGTCAAGGACACGCCGCACGATGGCGAGCCGGTGGAGCGCCTCATCGCCGACCTGGAGCGCCTGCCCGAAGGCATCCGCACGGCCGTGCGCAACAACGGCGGCGGCCATGCCAACCACAGCCTGTTCTGGACCGTGATGGCGCCGGCCGGGCAGGGCGGCGGCGGTGCGCCGTCCGGCGAACTGGCGCAGGCGATCGACGCCGACCTGGGCGGCCTCGACGCCTTCAAGGACGCTTTCACCAAGGCCGCCCTGACGCGCTTCGGCAGCGGCTGGGCCTGGCTGGTGGTGGGTGCCGGCGGCAAGCTGGCGGTGGAAAGCAGCGGCAACCAGGACAGCCCGCTGATGGCCGGCATCGGCTCCGGCGGCACGCCCATCCTGGGCCTGGACGTGTGGGAGCACGCCTACTACCTGAAGTACCAGAACCGGCGGCCGGACTACATCGCCGCCTTCTACAACGTGGTGAACTGGGCCGAAGTGGCGCGGCGCTTCGCCGCGGCGCGCGGCTGACGCGCCGGCCCGCCAGGAGAGCGAACCGATGGACGAGACACCGACCGCCCACAGCAGCACGCAGCCGCCGCGCCCGCCGCTGACGGTCCGCGAGTGGCTGGGCCTGGCCATCGTGGCCGCCGGCGCGCTGGTGCTGGCGGCGGAGTTCTGGCGCTTCGTCACGGCGCGCCCGGTGGTCTGGGATGCCCTGGTGGGCGGCTCGGCGGCCGCGCTGGCGACGGCCCTGGGCACGCTGCCGGTCATGTTCTCGCAGCGGCTGTCGGAGCGCGTGCAGGACACGCTGTTCGGCTTCGGCGCCGGCGTGATGCTGGCCGCCTGCGCCTTCTCGCTCATCATCCCGGGCCTGGAGGCGGCGCGTGCGCAGGGCATGGGCAGTGCATGGGCCGCTGGCGGCGTGATCGGCGCGTCCATCCTGATGGGCGGCGCGGCGCTGATGCTGATGGACAGGCTGCTGCCGCACGAACACTTCATCAAGGGCCGCGAGGGCATGGACGGGCAGGCGGTGCGCAAGCTGCGGCGCACCTGGCTGTTCGTCATCGCCATCGCGCTGCACAACCTGCCCGAGGGGCTGGCGATCGGCGTCGGCTACGCCGGCAACGACGGCCTGCGCGCCAACGCGCTGGCCACCGGCATCGCCATCCAGGACGTGCCGGAGGGCCTGGTGGTCGCGGTGGCGCTGCTGGCGGCCGGCTATCCGCGCGCGCTGGCGGTGGCGCTGGGCATGGCCTCGGGCCTGGTGGAGCCGCTGGGCGCGGTGCTCGGCGCGGCCGTCATCGGCTGGTCGGCCGCGCTGCTGCCCTGGGGGCTGGGCTTCGCGGCCGGCGCCATGCTGTTCGTCATCAGCCACGAGATCATCCCCGAGTCGCACCGCAAGGGGCACGAGGCCTTCGCCACCAGCGGGCTGATGCTGGGCTTCGTGCTGATGATGCTGCTGGACACGGCGCTGGGTTGAACGGCGCGGCAATCTGCGGCTTTTTCATCGCTTCGGCCGCAGGATTGGCCGGCGGCGGCCCTGGGCTGGCTACGATGGCCGCCCCGGGCCGCGCCGCGGCCCCGTTCGCCACCGGAGGATTGCCATGACCGCTTCCAACTCCCTCACCGAAGACCTCTTCAGCCAGCTGCTGCAAGGCGGCGCGCCCCAGCAGATCGCCGGCCAGATCGGCGCCAGCGCCGACCAGACGCGCGATGCCATCGGCGCCGCGCTGCCGATGCTGCTGGGCGCCCTGGGCCGCAACGCGCAGGAGCCGCAGGGCGCGGCCGACCTGTTCGGCGCGCTGCAGCGCGACCATGCCGGCGCGGGCAGCCTGGACCTGGGCAGCCTGCTGGGCGGCCTCATGGGCGGCGGTGCGGGCGCGGGCGCGGCGGCGGGCGGCATGGGCGGGCTGGGCGACCTGCTGGGCAGCGTGCTGGGTGGCGGCGGCGGCGCGACGGCCGGCCGTCAGCTCGACGGCGGCGGCATCCTGGGCCACATCTTCGGCGACGCCCAGCCCCGCGCCGAGAGCGGCCTGGGCCAGGCGACCGGCCTGGGCGCCGGCCAGGCCGGCCAGCTGCTGAAGATCCTGGCGCCCATCGTCATGGCCTTCCTGGCGAACCGGGCGAATTCCGGCGGCATGGATGCCGGCAGCCTGGGCGGCATGCTGGGTCAGGAATCCAGCCGCATCCAGAACCAGGGCGGCCTCGGCGGCGGCCTGCTGGGCGCCGTGCTGGACCAGAACGGCGACGGCCAGCTCGATCTGGGCGACCTGCTCAAGATCGGCGGCAGCCTGCTGGGCGGGCGGCGCTGATCACCGCCGCACCCAAGACAACGGCGCCCTCGGGCGCCGTTTTTCGTTGCCTGAGCGGCCTCAGCCGTGCCGCACCGCCACCGTCTTGAGTGTGGTGAAGCCGTACAGCGCTTCGAAGCCCTTCTCGCGCCCGTAGCCGGAGGACTTGACGCCGCCGAAGGGCAGTTCCACCCCGCCGCCGGCGCCGTAGTTGTTGATGAAGACCTGGCCGCTTCGCACCCGCTTGGCCATGCGGAACTGGCGCCCGCCGTCCTGCGTCCAGACGCCGGCTACGAGGCCGAACTGGGTGGCGTTGGCCAACTCGACCGCCTCGTCCTCGCCCTGGAAGCTCATCGCGGCCAGCACCGGGCCGAAGACTTCCTCCTGCGCCAGGCGGTGCTTGACGGGCACGTCGCGCAGCAGGGTGGGGGCCTGGTAGAAGCCGGTCTCGGGCGCCTCGTCGACGACCTGGCCCTGCGCCACCACCGGGATGTCGGCCGCGTGAGCATCCGAGAGGAAATCCCACACCCGCTGCTGCTGGCTCTGGCGGATCAGCGGGCCCACGTCCAGGTCCATCGCCGCCGGGCCCACGCGCAGCGCCTCGAAGGCCTTGGCCAGGCGCTCCAGCATCAGCTCGTAGATCTCGCGCTCGATCAGCACGCGCGAGCCGGCCGAGCAGGTCTGCCCCGCGTTCTGCACGATGGCGTTGATCACCACCGGCAGCGCGGCGCCCAGGTCGGCGTCGGCGAAGATGATCTGCGGGCTCTTGCCGCCCAGCTCCAGCGTCACCGGGCAGTGGCGCTCGGCGGCGACCTGCTGGATCAGCGTGCCCACCTTCGGGCTGCCGGTGAAGCTGATGTGGTCGATGCCCGGGTGCCGCGCCAGCGCGTCGCCCACCTCGTGGCCGTAGCCCGTCACGATGTTGATGGCGCCGGGCGGAAAGCCCGCCTCGGCCGCCAGCTGCGCCACGCGGATCAGCGAGAGGCACGCGTCCTCGGCCGGCTTCACCACGCAGCAGTTGCCCGCCGCCAGCGCGCCGCCCACGCTGCGGCCGAAGATCTGCATCGGGTAGTTCCAGGGAATGATGTGCCCCGTCACGCCGTGCGGCTCGCGCCAGGTGAAGACGCTGTAGCCCTCCTGGTAGGGAATCGTCTCGCCGTGCAGCTTGTCGCAGGCGCCGGCGTAGAACTCGAAGTAGCGCACCAGCGCCAGCGCATCGGCGCGGGCCTGCTTCGTCGGTTTTCCGCAGTCGCGCTGCTCCAGCGCCGTCAGCTCGTCGGCATGCTCGGCCACCTTGCGCGACAGGGCGTACAGCAGGCGGCCGCGCTCGGCGGCGCTGAGCTTGCCCCAGGGCCCCTCGAAACATTCGCGCGCGGCCTGGACGGCGGCGTCGACGTCCGCCGCGTTGCTGCGCTGCAGTTCGTCGAAGGGCTGGCCGTCGGAGGGGTCGAGCACGGGCAGGGTGCGGCCCGAAGCCGAGGGAACGTTCGTGTTGGCGATGTAGTTGAGCTGCATGGGAGCGGATTGTGCGGGAGTGCCGGCCGGCCTGCCGGCGCGGCCGGCGGCGGCAGACTCCCTCTTCCTGACGGGATTTTTTGCCGGGTCAAAGGCGGGTCTTGCAAAAAAGACCGAAAATCACCACATGCCGTGCATGAACGCCAATTCCACACCACGTGCCGGGCGCGACCTGGCCGTGACGGCGACCCTGGCACGGTTGCTCGAGCGGCTGGAGCACAGCGCCCAACCCGTCGACCCGGTGCAGTATCGCTCCGTCGTGCTGCATCTGGTGCATGAGTTCGAGGACCTGCCCTCCGAAGAGCTCAAGCCTGTCCTGGACGCTTTTCCCGCCGCCTCCGAGCTCTACGAGAACCTTCATTACCAGCACGCCGGCCTGTGTCGTTCGGGCCTGGACAGCGCCATGGGCGCCGAACTCCAGGCGCGCCAGGCCATCGAGCGCGCCCGCGCGCAGGCGGCTGGACCCAACACGTCGAGGAAAGGGACCGATGTCCAGCACTGAAGTCAAGACCACCGTCAGCGAGGGCGGCCTGCGCTACAAGTCCAAGGCGCCGGGCTCGCCGTTCAAGGCCTCGTCCTCGTTCAGCGGTGCCACCATGTCCTGCTTCCTGTGCGGCAAGCACCGCCCGCGCTCGCTGATGCAGACCAAGCGCGTGCTGGGCAAGGCCCAGCCGGTGTGCGCACCCTCCTGCAAGGAACTGGACGATCAGCTCAAGGGCTGAGAGCGCCCGCCCCCGTCGGGGGAGTGAGAACTATTGGCTGTCTACCCGTCGGTAGGCAAGTTGGCTACAGTTGGAAACAAAGAGGTGCCCATGGTGCCACAGTGTTTTCCAAGGTGATTCAGTGGCCAAGACACGCCAGGTGATCATGCAGGTCCTCACCCGCTCGGGTGAGGAATGGAACCATGTCGAGTTCACGCTCGACGACCACTTCGCCGAGCGCCTGCGCCAGCTGCGCACGCTGGTGCCGCCGCTCAACAACCTCAATCGCAACCGCGACCTGGTCATCGACAAGGTGCGCGTGCGGCTGCCTTCGGCGGTCTGGCGCTGCGGCGGGCCGGGCGAAGGGGCCACCGAGGTCGACGGCTCGTCGATCGTCGTCGCTGCGGAGGGCTTCTTCAACTGCGGCGGCAAGAAGCGCAGCAGCCGCGAGAAGCTGGTGACCTACACCTTCCCGATCGCGCGCCTGATCGAGCTGCACCTGGAGCGGCCCGACGGCGAGGCCTTCTTCCTGCGCAACGGCCTGTTCACCAACGACGAGCCGGCCCATTCTTCCGCCGGGCGCTGGGTGGCCTCGCTGCACGTGCCCGAGCAGGCGGCCGTTCCGGTCACGGATTTCGACACGATGCCCGGATCGCCCGTGCCGCTGGCGCACCCCCGGCGCTCGGAGGACGGACCCGCGCCGGTACGCGTGCTCAACTGAGCGTCGGCGCGGCGGGGCCAGGCCGCATCTGGGTCGGGTCGTAGAAGAACTCCTCCTGCGCGATGCGGTCGCCTTCCCAGCGCTGCCAGGCCAGTTCCTCCAGCCGCGTGCGGCGGCCGTCCCTGCCGGTGAACTCGAACACCCAGCGCGCCACCACGTGGTCGCCCTGGACGAACACCGGCCGCACACAGGTGGTCTCGACGCGGGCCGTGCGGTCGAGCACGGCCCGTTCGTGGGCCATCAGCACTTCGCGCCCGCGCCGGGGCTCGGCCTGGTTCTCGCGCATGGAGGCATCCGCGGCATAGAAGTCCTCGATCGCCTTCACGTGGTCGCCGCCCTCGACGGCGGCGATGAAGGCCTCGACGCGTTCGATGCTCGGCACGGCGTCCGGCTCACTTCCCCGTGCCGGCGGCCGGGGCGACGGCCGCCGCCGGGGCCGCGGCAGGCGGATGCGTCATGGCGGCGGCATCGCCGGCATGGAACTTCACCACCAGCGGCACGATGAGCAGCGCCACGATGTTGATGATCTTGATCAGCGGGTTCACCGCCGGGCCGGCGGTGTCCTTGTAGGGGTCGCCCACCGTGTCGCCGGTGACGGCGGCCTTGTGCGTCTCGCTGCCCTTGCCGCCGAAGTGGCCGTCCTCGATGTACTTCTTGGCGTTGTCCCAGGCGCCGCCGCCGGTGCACATGCTGATGGCGACGAACAGGCCGGTGACGATGGTGCCCATCAGCAGGCCGCCCAGCGCCTTCGGCCCGAGCACCAGGCCGACGACGATCGGCACCAGCACCGGCAGCAGCGAGGGGATCATCATCTCCTTGATGGCCGCGCCGGTGAGCATGCCCACCGCCTTGCCGTATTCGGGCTTGCCGGTGCCTTCCATGATGCCCTTGATCTCGCGGAACTGGCGCCGCACTTCCTCCACCACGCTGCCGGCGGCGCGGCCCACGGCCTCCATCGCCATGGCGCCGAAGAGGTAGGGGATCAGGCCGCCGATGAACAGGCCCACGATCACCATCGGGTCCGACAGATTGAAGTCGATCGCCTGGCCGTAGGTCTCCAGCTTGTGCGTGTAGTCGGCGAACAGCACCAGCGCCGCCAGGCCGGCCGAGCCGATGGCGTAGCCCTTGGTCACGGCCTTGGTGGTGTTGCCCACGGCGTCCAGCGGGTCGGTGATGTCGCGCACGGAGGAGGGCAGTTCGCTCATCTCGGCGATGCCGCCGGCGTTGTCGGTGATGGGGCCGTAGGCGTCCAGCGCGACCACGATGCCGGCCATGGACAGCATGGCCGTGGCGGCGACCGCGATGCCGTACAGGCCCGCGAGCGCGTACGACGCGATGATGGCGATGCACACGAAGATCACCGGCCAGGCGGTGGAGCGCATCGACACGCCCAGGCCCGCGATGATGTTGGTGCCGTGCCCGGTGGTGGAGGCCTGCGCCACGTGCTGCACCGGCTTGTACTGCGTGCCGGTGTAGTACTCGGTGATCCACACCAGCGCGGCGGTGAGCGCCAGGCCGACGAAGCAGGCGCCGAACAGGCGCATCTGGCTGCCGGTCTCGCGCACCGCGTTGTCGGGCACCAGCCACGCCGTCACGAACCAGAAGGCGATCAGCGACAGGATGCCCGCGATCGCCAGGCCCTTGTACAGCGCCGGCATCACGTTCTTCATGCCCGGCGAGGCCTTGACGAAGAAGCAGCCGATGATCGACGCGATGATCGACACGCCGCCCAGCGCCAGCGGGTAGAGCACGGCGTTGACCGGCGCCGCCGTCACCATCAGCGCGCCCAGCACCATGGTGGCGATCAGCGTGACGGCGTAGGTCTCGAACAGGTCGGCCGCCATGCCGGCGCAGTCGCCCACGTTGTCACCCACGTTGTCGGCGATCACGGCGGGGTTGCGCGGGTCGTCCTCGGGGATGCCGGCCTCCACCTTGCCCACCAGGTCGGCGCCCACGTCGGCGCCCTTGGTGAAGATGCCGCCGCCCAGCCGCGCGAAGATGGAGATCAGCGAGGAGCCGAAGGCGAAGCCGATCAGCGGATTGAGCGCCTGCGAGCTCGTGGCGGCGGTGCCGCCCAGGAACCAGTAGAAGCCCGCCACGCCCAGCAGCCCCAGGCCCACTACCAGCATGCCGGTGATGGCGCCGCCGCGGAAGGCGACGTCCAGCGCCGGCCCGATGCCCTGCGTGGCCGCCTGCGCCGTGCGCACGTTGGCGCGCACCGAGACATTCATGCCGATGAAGCCGCAGGCGCCCGAGAGCACCGCGCCGACCACGAAGCCGATGGCCGTGGTCATGTCCAGGAACAGCCCGATCAGCACCGCCAGCACGATGCCGACGACGGCGATGGTGGTGTACTGCTTGGCCAGGTACGCCGATGCGCCGGCCTGGATGGCGGCCGCGATCTCCTGCATGCGGGCGTTGCCCGCGTCTTTCGAAAGAATCCAGCTGCGCGCCCAGATGCCGTACGCCACGGCCACCAGGCCGCAGACGATGGCGAGGACGAGAGGGGTGTTGCCGGTCATGCCACGAATCTCCTCGGTTGTTTGCACACAAACAGAAGCGGAGACGCCAGCATCCAGCCCGGTGTGCAACGCGATGGGCCGATGCTGCCGCCGCGTTGCTTCCTCGAGCCCCTGTGCGCGGACAGGGTGCCGATTGGCCAACGCGACGAATTTACCGTCAAAACCGTGACATCGTGCGGGGGCCGTGTGGCACGGTCGCTAAACTCCGGGTTTGTCCCCATGCGGCCGCGGCCGTGCCTTCCCACCAAAGACAACACATCATGGCTTTCGACAAAGTCTCCCCCGGCAAGAAGCTCCCCGACGAATTCAACGTGGTCATCGAGATCCCGATGAACGCGGATCCGATCAAGTACGAAGTGGACAAGGAGTCCGGCGCGATCTTCGTGGACCGCTTCATGACCACCGCCATGTACTATCCGACCAACTACGGCTACGTGCCGCAGACGCTGTCAGGCGACGGCGACCCGGTGGACGTGCTGGTGATCACGCCGTACCCGCTGCATCCGGGCGTGGTGGTGACCTGCCGCGCGCTGGGCATCCTGAAGATGGAAGACGAGGCGGGCATCGACGGCAAGGTGCTGGCCGTGCCCACCGACAAGATCCTGCCGATCTACAGCCACTGGAAGAAGGTGGACGACGTGAACCCGATGCGCCTGAAGGCCATCAGCCACTTCTTCGAGCACTACAAGGACCTGGAAGCCGGCAAGTGGGTCAAGGTGCTCGGCTGGGAAGGCGTGGAGGCCGCCCACAAGGAGATCGCCGACGGCGTGGCCGCCTACAAGAAGTAGGAAGACCAAAGGAAAAGAGCGCCGAGGCGCTCTTTTTTCATGGCGGCCTCAGCCGCCGGGCCGGGACGCCGGCCTCTGCCGTTCCGGTTCGCTCAGCCTGCCGGGCGCGGCGACCAGGCGCAAGGCTTCCGCGGCGTCCAGTTCGCGGTCGCTGAAAAGGATGCGCAGCGTGCATTCGGCCACGCGCAACCGGTCGCCGTCCGCCAGCGCGCACTGCGTGATGCGCTTGCCGTTGACGAAGGTGCCGTTGTGGCTGTCGAGGTCGCTCAGGCGCAGGGTATCGCCTGCCTGCTGGATCAGCGCATGGCGGCGGCTGACCAGCGGGTCGTCGATCACCAGGTCGCAGCCCGGCATGCGGCCGATGCTGAACGGCAGGCCGTCCACCGGCACTTGCCGGGTGCTTCCGTCGGGCAGGAGGAGGATCAGGCGGGGCATGGCATGGGGCCGGAGCGGCATCCGATTGTGGTCCAGCCGATGCGCCCCTGCATCAGCCCTTGAAGGGGTTGCGCTCCTCCAGATGGGTCATGTAGTGCCCGATGCCGGCGTCTTCGCGCGCCAGGAAGCGCTCCACCGCCTCGGCGAAGGCCGGGTGTGCCAGCCAGTGGGCGCTGGTGGTGCGCACCGGCATCAGGGCGCGGGCCATCTTGTGCTCGCCCTGCGCGCCGCCCTCGAAGCGCCGCACGCCGTGCGCGATGCACCATTCGATCGGCTGGTAGTAGCAGGCCTCGAAGTGCACGCAGTCCACCCGCTCCAGCGCGCCCCAGTAGCGGCCATAGGCGACGGCGGGGCTGCCCTCGCGCTCCTGCAGCGCGATCAAGCTGGCGGCGATGCGGCGGCCTTCGCGCTCGGCAATGAACAGCAGCCAGGCTTCCGGCATCTGCGCCGCCTGGCGGCGGAAGAAGTCGCGCGTGAGGTAGGGCGGGTTGCCGTGCTCGCGGTAGGTGCGGGCGTAGCAGCGGTAGAAGAAGTCCCAGTCGGCCTCGCCGATGCCGGTGCCGCGTGCCCAGCGGAAGCCGACGCCGGCCTCGCGCACCTTGCGCCGCTCTTGGCGGATCTTCTTGCGCTTGTCGTGCGAGAGGGCGGCGAGGAAGGCGTCGAAGTCGGAATACTCGTCGTTCTTCCAGTGGAACTGCACGGTGTGCCGCAGCATCAGGCCGGCCGCTTGGCAGGTGGCGATGTCCTCGCCGTAGCCGAAGAGCAGGTGCAGCGACGACAACTCCATCTGCCGGCACCACTGCACCAGGCCGTCGACCAGCAGCACGCGGTGCTCGGCGTCCACCGCCATCAGCCGTGCGCCGGGCACGGGCGTGAACGGCACCGCGCACACGGCCTTGGGGTAGTAGGCCAGGCCGTGCTCCTCGTAGGCGTTGGCCCAGGCCCAGTCGAAGACGTATTCGCCGTAGGAATGGCTCTTGACGTAGAGCGGGCAGGCGGCCTGCAGCGCCTGGCCGCGCCAGAGGGTGGCGAAGGCCGGCGCCCAGCCGGTGTCGGGCGTCGCGCTGCCGCTGGCATGCAGCGCCTCCAGATAGGCGTGGCGCATGAACGGCGTGGGTTCGGCCTGGCGCGCCAGCAGCGCATCCCATGCCGCGGCGTCGATCTGCGCCGGATCGGTGTGGATGCGCAGGACCGGCTCGGCGGCCATCAGGCGGCTCCGGCGCGCCGCGCGCCCAGCCGCTCGGCGATCCAGATGCCGCCCAGCACCAGGGCCAGCGCGACCGCGTGGTAGAGCGCCAGCGGTTCGCCCAAGATCAGCACCGCCAGCAGCGGCCCGAACACCGGCGTCAGGTTCAGGAACACGCCCGCCCGCGCCGCGCCGATGAGGCTGACCGCCTGGATGAAGGTGATCTGCGAGACGAAGGAGGGGAACAGCCCGACGAACAGCATCAGCGCCCAGCCCTTGAGCGTCGGCATGAAGAAGTGGCCGGTGGCGATCTCGGCCGCCAGCAGCGGCAGCGAGGCCACCGCCGCCACGCCCGCCACCGCGGCGAAGAAGACGATCGGCGGCACCGCCGGCCGCCAGCGCAGGCCCAGCATGTAGCCGGCGTACAGCAGCGAGGCGATCACCATCCACACGTCGCCGATGTTGAAGGCCAGCCCGGCGAGCACCGCCCACTGCCCGCGCGAGGCGATCACCACGATGCCCGCCAGCGTGACCAGCACGCCCAGCGACTGCAGCGGCGTGACGCGCAGGCGCAGGAACAGCACCGCGCCCAGCAGCACCAGCACCGGGATGGTGCCCTGGATGATCGCGATGTTGATGGCGGTGGTGTGGTGCGCGGCGGCGTAGAAGAGGGCGTTGAAGGCCGTGAAGCCGCTCACGCCCATCACCGAGAGGTAGCGCCAGCGCGGCCTGAGCGCGGGCCAGTGCGCCGCGACCTGCCGCCTGGCGGTGAACCACAGCGCCACGCAGCAGATGCTCCAGCGCGCGGTGGTCAGCATCATGGGCGAGATCTCGCCCACCGCCAGCCGCGCGGCGACGGCGTTGCAGCCCCAGATGAGGGTGGTGAAGACGAGCAGCAGCCCGGCCTGCCCGTTGAACCAGTGCAGAAGCGGCCCGAGCGGCGCCGTCGGTGTGGAGGAACGCATGGGCCGCCGAGCGTACCAGCGGCCCGCGCTGCGCGTCGGCCCGCGGGTTTTGGCGTTAACCTATCGCCAGTCTCCCCGCATCAACCGAACCGAGAAAGAGCCAGCCGCCCATGAAGCAGATCACCGCCATCGTCAAACCCTTCAAGCTCGACGACGTGCGCGAGGCGCTGGCCCAGGTCGGCGTCTCGGGCCTGACGGTCACCGAGGTCAAGGGCTTCGGCCGCCAGAAGGGCCACACGGAGCTGTACCGCGGCGCCGAGTACGTGGTCGACTTCCTGCCCAAGATGAAGATCGAGGTGGTGGTGTCGGATGCCGACGTCGACCGCTGCGTGGAGGCGATCGTCTCGGCCGCGCGCACCGGCAAGATCGGCGACGGCAAGATCTTCGTCGCGAACGTGGAACGCGTGGTGCGTATCCGCACGGGCGAGGAAGACGATGGCGCCATCTGACGCCCGCTGCCCGAGCGGAAGGCGTCAGACGACCTGCGCCAGCTGGTCGCCGCGCGGGTGGGCGGCGGCCTCGGTGCGCAGGGCCTCCAGCAGCGCCTCGGGCTGGGTGCCGGTGCGCACCAGGTCCATCTGCCATTCGCCCATGAAGCCGGCACGCACGCTGCCGGCGAGGAAGGACAGCAGTCCTTCGTAGTAGCCCGCCACGTCGAGGATGCCGACGGGCTTGTCGTGGTAGCCCAACTGGCGCCAGGTCCAGATCTCGAACAGCTCCTCGAAGGTGCCGATGCCGCCGGGCAGGGCCAGGAAGGCGTCGGCGCGCTCGCCCATCATGGCCTTGCGCTCGTGCATGGTGTCGACCACATGCAGTTCGTCGCACAGCGGGTTGGCCAGTTCGCGGTCCACCAGCGCCTTCGGGATGATGCCGACCACGCGGGCGCCCGCCGCGCGCGCGGCTTCGGCGACGGTGCCCATCAGGCCGGTGCGGCCGCCGCCGTAGACCAGCTGGCCGCGCTGGCGGCCGATCCAGGTCCCGACGGCGGTGGCTGCCGCGGCATAGGCCGTGTCGGCGCCGGCGCGCGAACCGCAATACACGCAGACCGAGAAGCGGGAAGAAGAAGACGAAGAAGAGGAGGAGGTCATCGGAGATTCGGGAACCATGCGCGCCCCTTCGCTCAGGACGCGAGAAAGCGCTGCCACAGCGCCGCCAGCCAGATGCAGGCGGACAGCAGCGAGGCCAGGAACACCGCCGCGCTGCCCATGTCCTTGGCGCGCTTGGACAGGTCGTGCCATTCGGGGCCGATGCGGTCGATGGCCGCCTCCACCGCCGTGTTCAGCAGCTCCACGATCATCAGCAGCACCACGCTGCCGGCCAGCAGCGCCACCTCGGCCCAGTCGCGGCCCAGCCAGAAGGCCAGCGGTACCAGGACGACCGCCAGCAGCGCCTCCATGCGGAAGGCCGGCTCGCCCCAGCCGGCCCGCAGGCCGTTGAGCGAGTAGCCCGCGGCGTGCCACAGGCGGTTCAGGCCGCGCCGGGACTTCTGCGGGTTGACGATGGCCGGCTCGGTGGGCAGCGGGGTGCTCATCGGCGGCTCCCTTCGCTGGATACCAGCCGCGTGCCGGCCCAGGCGTCGTGCCAGAACTGGCGCTGCGGGTGGAAGCGCGCCAGCAGCGCCCAGACGGCGATCCAGCCGATCAGCAGCACCGTCTGCTGGCCGGCCGACATCGGCACGCCCGAGGCCCAGATGCCGGCCAGCGGGGGCAGGAACCAGACCCACGACAGCACGTAGCGCAGCAGCGCCCGCGCCTGCGTCAGCGGGCGGCCGTGGCGGTCGACGACGCGGATGTGCCAGGTCTTCATGGCCAGCGTCTGGCCGCGCGACCAGAACCAGGTGAAGTAGATGCCGAGGACGACGAACAGGAAGGCCTGCTGGCCGTGGCGGTTCTCCAGCCCGTGCCGGGTCTGGGTGAGGGCGCTGAACAGATAGTCCGCGACGAAGACCACGGCGAACATCAGCATGCCTTCGTACAGCCAGCAGGCCATCCGCCGCCACAGGCCGGGCGTCTTCAGGTCGGGTGCGGCGGGTGTGGTGCCGGTGGCGTCCGGGGCAGGTGGCGGTCGGGTGGCGGGGGAGTCTGGCGGCGAGGTGCGCGGAAGCATCCCCGCATTCTCGTGCACCGGCGGCGCCGGCTAGCGGGCGGGCCGGTCCGCTCCTCTGGCGGCGGGCGCCAGCAGGGGGCCCTGCACGGGCGGCGGCTCCAGCTGGATGCGCGGGGCGCTGCGGGGATCGTGCAGCGCGTCGGCCGGCACCGGCGCCAGCTTGCGCGCAGGCACCGGACGCACCGGCATCGCGGTGGTGGCGGGCACGGCGGCGGCGCTGGCCGCCAGCCGGCGCCGCTCTTCCTCGCTGAGCGCCTGGTAGGCCTCCCACTTCGCCTTGCGCTCGTCCGGGGGCGCAAGCCGCCTGATTTCGGCGAAGTTCAGGCGCGCCCGCGCCCGCTGGCGCGGGCTGAGGGTGCTCCATTCGGTCATGCGGCTGTGCAGCGTGGCCTGCTCTTGCGCGCTCATCCGAGCGAAGTTGTCCGACAACGCCAGCCACTTGCGCTTGTGGGCTTCGCCCAGGCTGTTCCAGAGTTTGGCGAGAGGATGCAGGGCGGCCTGCTGATCGGCGGTCAGCTCATGCCACAGCGGGTGGGCCGCGGCGCGGGCGGGCTTGGTGCCGCCCGCCTTGGCGGGGCCCGGGGAGGGCGGCCCGGCCAGCGCAGCCGTTCCCCCGCCGAAGGCGAGCAGGCATGCCGCCAGCACGGCGGCGCGCAGCGACGGGCGATGCATCCGCTGGGGCATCGGTCAATGCGCGGCCGCGGCCTCGCGCAGGAGGTACTGCGCGAAGCCCGGATCGGTGTAGGCGGCGGGGGGCAGGTCGTCCGTGAGCAGGGCGGCATCCACGTCGGCCATCTCGCTGGCGCGCTGCTCGTCCTGCCAGGCCGAGATGACGACCAGTCCGACCAGCAGCGCGAGCAGAGGCAGCACCGTCGCCAGCCGGCTCAGCCAGTCGCCCCGCCCCAGCACGGCGGCCGTACCGGAGCGGCCGGCCACCACGGCGGGCGCATGCGCCCGCGCCGGCTTGCGCCGCGCCAGCGCCTGCATGCGCGCGGCGCGCAGGCGCTCCGCGACGTCGTGCGGCAGCGCGGCCTCGCCTGTGGACAGGCGGGCGGCGACGGCACGGCCGAAGCGCTCTTCCAGGGCGCCGGAAGAAGGGGTCGAAGTCGGGTTCATAGCTGGATTCCCTTGGCCTTGAGCGCCTTGCCCAGGGCATGGACGGCACGCGAGCAGTGCGTCTTGACGCTGCCTTCGGAGCAGCCCATGGCGGCAGCCGTCTCGGACACGTCCATGTCCTCCCAGTAACGCAGCAGAAAAGCCTCGCGTTGACGGGCGGGCAGGGCGGCGATCTCGGCCTCGATCGCGTAAAAGATCTGCGCGCGGCGGGTGCTGTCCTCGGCACTTTCCGTCTCGCGGGTGTCCACGGTGGCGGCAAGGCTTTCCAGCAGGTCGAAGTCGGCCGGCCCGTCGCCGTCCCCGCCGTCGAAGTCGCTGAGGTTGGAGAACAGCGCGCGCCGCGTCTTCTGGCGCCTGAACCAATCCAGCGTGCAGTTCGACAGGATGCGCTGGAACAGCAGGGGCAGTTCGGCAGGCGGCTTGTCGCCGTAGTGCTCGGCCAGCTTCATCATGCTGTCCTGCACGATGTCCAGCGCCGCTTCCTCGTCGCGCACGTGGTAGACGCAGCGCTTGAACGCCCGCTTCTCCACGCTCTTGAGGAAGTCGGAAAGTTCTTGTTCGGTGGCCAAGCGAAGGGGCGCGCGGGCGTGGGGGAGGGGGAACGGGCACCGTCGGGGGCGGCGCCTCGGCGCGCGAATTATGGCACCCGGCCCCCGGGATCGCCGTCAGCGGTGCCATAATGCAAGGCTTCGCTCAAATGGCAAACGGGTCACTGCCCGGCGGAACATCCTTGCCGCCCATGGTTTTGGCCTCAAGTCCCGACGCGGTCCCACAAGGGCTGGCAAGGGGCACCCAAGGTTTTTCGTTCCCGAAAACTCGAAAGGTTGATCTGACATGGAAATCTCCAAGGCCGAACTCGCCTCTGCCGCCGCGGCCACCGGCAGCCAGACACAGGAACTCATGGGCTCCGAGGTGCTGGTCAAGGCACTGCAGGCCGAAGGCGTCAAGTACATCTGGGGCTATCCCGGCGGCGCCGTCCTCTACATCTACGACGCGCTCTACAAGCAGGACACCATGCAGCACGTGCTGGTGCGCCACGAGCAGGCGGCGGTGCACGCGGCCGACGGCTACGCCCGCGCCACCGGCGACGTCGGCGTGGCGCTGGTCACCTCCGGCCCTGGCCTGACCAACGCGGTCACCGGCATCGCCACCGCCTACATGGATTCGATCCCGATGGTGATCATCGCCGGCCAGGTGCCCACGCCCGCCATCGGGCAGGACGCCTTCCAGGAGTGCGACACCGTGGGCATCACCCGCCCCATCGTCAAGCACAACTTCCTCGTCAAGGACGCGAAGGACATCGCGCTGACGATGAAGAAGGCCTTCCACATCGCGCGCACCGGCCGCCCCGGCCCGGTGGTGGTCGATATCCCCAAGGACGTCTCCTTCAAGAAGGTGGCCTACCACGGCTACCCCGAGAAGGTGGAGATGCGCTCGTACAACCCGGTGAAGAAGGGCCACGGCGGCCAGATCCGCAAGGCGCTGCAACTGCTGCTGGGCGCCAAGCGCCCCTACATCTACACCGGCGGCGGCGTGCTGCTGGGCAACGCCTGCAACGAGCTGCGCACGCTGGTGGACATGCTGGGCTACCCGGTCACCAACACGCTGATGGGCCTGGGCGCCTACCCGGCGAGCGACCGCAAGTTCCTCGGCATGCTGGGCATGCACGGCACCATCGAGGCCAACAACGCGATGCAGAACTGCGACGTGCTGCTGGCGGTGGGCGCGCGCTTCGACGACCGCGTGATCGGCAACCCGAAGCACTTCGCGCAGAACGAGCGCAAGATCATCCACGTCGACATCGACCCGTCCTCCATCTCCAAGCGGGTGAAGGTGGACATCCCGATCGTGGGCGACGTCAAGGACGTCCTGACCGAGCTGATCTCGATGGTGCGCGAGAGCAGCACCAAGCCCGACGCCGCCGCGCTGGCCGACTGGTGGAAGACCATCGAGGGATGGCGCAGCCGCGACTGCCTGAAGTACGACAGCAACAACAAGGAAGTCATCAAGCCGCAGAAGGTCGTCGAGACGCTGTGGAACATGACCAAGGACACCGAGACCTACATCTGCTCGGACGTCGGCCAGCACCAGATGTGGGCCGCGCAGTACTACCGCTTCGACGAGCCGCGCCGGTGGATCAACTCCGGCGGCCTGGGCACCATGGGCGTGGGCATCCCCTACGCGATGGGCATCAAGCTGGCCAAGCCGGAGGCCGAGGTGTTCACCATCACCGGCGAGGGCTCGGTGCAGATGTGCATCCAGGAGCTGTCCACCTGCCTGCAGTACAACACGCCGATCAAGATCGTCTCGCTGAACAACCGCTACCTGGGCATGGTGCGCCAGTGGCAGGAGATCGAGTACTCCGGCCGCTACAGCCACAGCTACATGGACGCGCTGCCCAACTTCGTGAAGCTGGCCGAGGCCTATGGCCACGTCGGCATGCTGATCGAACGGCCCGAGGACGTGGAGCCGGCGCTGCGCGAGGCGCGCAAGCTCAAGGACCGCACGGTGTTCATGGACTTCCGCACCGACCCCACCGAGAACGTCTTCCCGATGGTGCAGGCCGGCAAGGGCATCACCGAGATGCTGCTCGGCAGCGAGGATCTGTAAACGGACGACCAGCCGGCCTGCTGCGCAGGCACGGCTCCTTTTCGACGAATCTATTGCCCGCCGAGCCTGCGCATTACCGTGCGCAGGGGAGGGCGGCGAAAAGAGGAATCAAGCAAATGAAACACATCATCGCCGTGCTGCTGGAGAACGAACCCGGCGCACTGTCCCGCGTGGTGGGCCTGTTCTCGGCCCGCGGCTACAACATCGAATCGCTGACCGTCGCGCCGACCGAGGACGCGAGCCTGTCGCGGATGACCATCCAGACCACCGGCTCCGACGACATCATCGAGCAGATCACCAAGCACCTGAACCGCCTGATCGAGGTGGTGAAGGTGGTCGACCTGACCGAGGGAGCCTACACCGAGCGCGAGCTCATGATGGTGAAGGTGCGCGCGGTGGGCAAGGAGCGCGAGGAGATGAAGCGCATGGTCGACATCTTCCGCGGCCGCATCATCGACGTCACCGACAAGAGCTACACCATCGAGCTCACCGGCGACCACGGCAAGAACGACGCCTTCCTCGACGCCATCGACCGCAGCGCCATCCTGGAGACGGTGCGCACCGGCCCGAGCGGCATCGGCCGCGGCGAGCGGATCCTGCGCGTCTGACGCTTCACTTTGCAGGCTCAGCTCTTCACCCGTTCGGGCTGAGCCTGTCGAAGCCCTGGCAGAGCCCTTCGACAGGCTCGGGGCGAACGGGCATTTGATTCATCACGGAGAACGAACATGAAGGTGTTTTACGACAAGGACTGCGACCTGAGCCTCATCAAGGGCAAGACCGTCGCCATCATCGGCTACGGCTCGCAGGGCCATGCGCACGCGCAGAACCTGAACGACAGCGGCGTGAAGGTCGTGGTCGGCCTGCGCAAGGGCGGCGCCTCCTGGCCGAAGGTCGAGAAGGCCGGCCTGAAGGTGGCCGAGGTGGCCGAGGCGGTGAAGCAGGCCGACGTCGTGATGATCCTGCTGCCCGACGAGCAGATCGCCAGCGTCTACAAGAACGACGTGGCGCCCAACATCAAGGAAGGCGCCTCGCTGGTCTTCGCGCACGGCTTCAACGTGCACTACGGCTTCGTGCAGCCGCGCGCCGACCTGGACGTGTGGATGGTCGCACCCAAGGCCCCCGGCCACACCGTGCGCAGCACCTACACGCAAGGCGGCGGCGTGCCCCACCTCGTGGCCGTGCACCAGGACAAGAGCGGCAAGGCGCGCGACCTGGCCCTGTCCTACGCCATGGCCAACGGCGGCGGCAAGGCCGGCATCATCGAGACCAACTTCCGCGAAGAGACCGAGACCGACCTGTTCGGCGAGCAGGCCGTGCTGTGCGGCGGCACCGTGGAGCTGATCAAGGCCGGCTTCGAGACGCTGGTGGAAGCCGGCTATGCGCCCGAGATGGCCTACTTCGAGTGCCTGCACGAGCTCAAGCTGATCGTGGACCTGATCTACGAAGGCGGCATCGCCAACATGAACTACTCGATCTCGAACAACGCCGAGTACGGCGAGTACGTGACCGGGCCGCGCATCGTGACCGACGAGACCAAGGCCACGATGAAGAAGGTGCTGCGCGACATCCAGACGGGCGAGTACGCCAAGAGCTTCGTGCTGGAGAATGCGGCCGGCGCCCCGACGCTGATCAGCCGCCGCCGCCTGAACGCCGAGCACCAGATCGAGGTGGTGGGCGAGAAGCTGCGCGCCATGATGCCCTGGATCAAGAAGAACAAGCTGGTCGACCAGACCCGCAACTGATCCGGGATTCCCGCCGAAACAAGGGCCACCGCGAAGGCGGTGGCCCTTTTTCGTTGACTACACTGCGTTTCCCCGCGTGCTGCGCGGGTGCCGGAGGCCGATTTCATGCATGACGACACGCCCGCAAGCGAACCGCTTCCACGCAAGCGCCGCAAGGGCATTTACATCCTGCCCAACCTGTTCACGCTGGCCGCGCTGTTCGGCGGTTTCTACGCCATCGTGATGGCGATGAACGGGCGCTTCGACCTGGCCACCGTCGGCGTGTTCGCGGCGATGGTGCTGGACAGCCTGGACGGCCGCGTGGCGCGGATGACCAACACGCAGAGCGCCTTCGGCGAGCAGATGGACTCGCTGTCGGACATGGTGTCCTTCGGCGCCGCACCGGCGCTGATCGCCTACGAGTGGTCGCTCAAGGGCATGGGTCGCTGGGGCTGGATCGCCGCCTTCGTCTACTGTGCCTGCGCGGCGCTGCGCCTGGCGCGCTTCAACGTCAACACCGGCGTGGTGGACAAGCGCTGGTTCCAGGGGCTGCCCTCGCCGGCGGCGGCGGCGCTGGTCACCGGCTTCATCTGGCTGGTCACCGACTGGGGCAAGCGCGGCACCGGTGCCTTCGACCTGTCCTGGCAGCACATCACCTGGATCACCTTCTTCTTCACCCTGTATGCCGGGCTGACGATGGTGACCAACGCGCCCTTCTACAGCTTCAAGGACATGCAGGTGAAAAGGAGTGTGCCCTTCGCCACCATCGTGCTCATCGCGCTGGGCATCGCCGTGATCAACATCCACCCGCCGACGGTGCTGTTCCTGCTGTTCGTGGCCTACGGCTTCAGCGGCTACGTGATCTATGCCTGGCGCAAGGCCAAGGGGCATCCGGTCAGCGTGATCAGCGTCTCCACCGACGAGCCCGATGAGCAGGGCCTGCATCGTTGAGAAGATGTGTGCTAAAGTCGCCGCTCCCATGAACGCGATGTCGCTGGCCCTACTACTGATTCCCCCGCACGGGCGGAGGCGGTAGCGCGCACGCGTACACACGCAGACCTCACGGCCCGTTCGCACCAGCAACGGGCCGTTTTGTTTTTGGGTGTTGCTGGTCGGTTCAACCAACGCAGAGAAATCGACATGCTCCAGCAACCCAGCACCAAGTACCGCGCCTTCGCGCCCGTCGGCCTCAAGGACCGCACCTGGCCCGATGCCGTCCTGACCCGGGCGCCGATCTGGCTGTCGACCGACCTGCGCGACGGCAACCAGGCCCTGGTCGAGCCGATGGACGTGGCGCGCAAGATGCGCATGTTCGAGACGCTCGTGGCGATCGGCTTCAAGGAGATCGAGGTCGGCTTCCCCTCCGCCTCGCAGACCGAGTTCGACTTCGTGCGCAAGCTGATCGAGGAGGACCGCATCCCCGACGACGTGACGATCCAGGTGCTCACGCAGGCGCGCGACCATCTCATCGAGCGCACCTTCGAGGCCTTGCAGGGCGTGCCGCGCGCCATCGTCCACCTCTACAACGCCGTCGCGCCGGTGATGCGCCGCGTGGTGCTCGGCCTCGACGAGGACGGCATCGTCGAGCTGGCCGTGAGCCATGCCCGCATGTTCAAGGAACAGGCCGCGCGCCAGCCGGACACGCAGTGGACCTTCCAGTACTCGCCCGAGATGTTCTCGGGCACCGACCTGGCCTTCTCCAAGCGCGTGGTCGATGCGGTGACCGAAGTGTGGGCGCCGACGCCCGCGCACAAGTGCATCGTCAACCTGCCTTCGACGGTGGAGCACTCCACGCCCAACATCTTCGCGGACATGATCGAGTGGATGCACCGCCACCTGGCGCGGCGCGATGCGATCGTCCTCTCGGTCCACCCGCACAACGACCGCGGCACCGGCACGGCGGCCGCCGAGTTCGCGCTGATGGCCGGCGCCGACCGGCTCGAGGGCTGCCTGTTCGGCAACGGCGAGCGCACCGGCAACCTCGACGTCGTGAACGTCGCGCTCAACCTCTACACGCAGGGCGTCTCGCCGGGGCTGGACTTCTCCAACATCGACGAGATCCGCGCCACGGTCGAGCACTGCAACCAGATCCCGGTGCATCCGCGCCATCCCTATGTGGGCGATCTCGTCTACACCTCCTTCTCGGGCTCGCACCAGGACGCGATCAAGAAGGCCTTCGCCGCGCGCAGGGAAGACGAGATCTGGGACATGCCCTACCTGCCCATCGACCCGAAGGACGTGGGCCGCAGCTACGAGGCGGTGATCCGCGTCAACAGCCAGTCGGGCAAGGGCGGCATCTCGTACCTGCTCGAGAGCGAATACGGCCTGGCCTTGCCGCGCCGCCTGCAGATCGAGTTCAGCCAGGCGGTTCAGCGCGTGATGGACACCGAGGGCAAGGAGCTCACCGCCGCCGACATCTGGCAGATCTTCCGCAGCGAGTACCGCATGGACACGGAGCACGGCCTGCGCCACCACGTGGTCGAGGCGCACGATGGGGGCGTCGTGTCGATGCACGGCGACCTGGCGTGGGCCGGCGAGGTGCATGCCGTCGAAGGGCGCGGCAACGGGCCGATCGACGCCTTTAGCCGCGCGCTGGAGCAGGCCACCGGCCATGCCGTCCGCGTGATCGACTACCAGCAGCACGCCATCGGCGGCGGCGCCGACGCGCGCTCGGTCGCCTACGTCGAGATGCGGGTGGACGACTCGCAGACGCTGTTCGGCGTGGGCATCGACGCCGACACCACGGCCGCCGCCTTCAAGGCGATCGTCTGCGGCGTGCAGCGGGCGCAGCAGGGCGCCGGCGGCGGGGCACAATCGCAGGTTGCCGAAGAAGCCGTCGCGGCCTGAGCCTGCGCGCAGGGTGGTTCGGACGACACAAAGGAGCACACGATGACCGACAAGCTGATCATTTTCGACACCACCCTGCGCGACGGCGAGCAGTCGCCCGGCGCCTCGATGACGCGCGACGAGAAGATGCGCATCGCCAAGCAGCTCGAGCGGCTGAAGGTCGACGTGATCGAGGCGGGCTTCCCGGCCAGTTCCAACGGCGACTTCGAGTGCGTGAAGGCCATCGCCAACACGATCAAGGACTCGGTGGTGTGCGGCCTCTCGCGCGCCAACGACCGCGACATCTCGCGCGCCGCCGAGGCGCTCGAGGGCGCGGCGCGCGGGCGCATCCACACCTTCATCGCGACCAGCCCGCTGCACATGGAGAAGAAGCTGCGCATGTCGCCCGAGGAGGTGCACGAGCAGGCCCGGCTGGCGGTGCGCTTCGCGCGCAACAAGGTGGCCGACGTGGAGTTCAGCCCCGAGGACGGCTACCGCAGCGACGTGGACTTCCTGTGCCGTGTGCTGGAGACGGTGATCGCCGAGGGCGCCACCACCATCAACGTGCCCGACACCGTCGGCTACGCGATCCCCGAGCTGTACGGCAACTTCATCCGCACGCTGCGCGAGCGCATCCCGAACAGCGACAAGGCCGTCTGGTCCGTGCACTGCCACAACGACCTGGGCATGGCCGTGGCCAACTCGCTGGCCGGCGTGAAGATCGGCGGTGCGCGCCAGGTGGAGTGCACCATCAACGGCCTGGGCGAGCGTGCCGGCAACTGCTCGCTCGAGGAGATCGTGATGGCCGTGAAGACCCGCAGGGACTACTTCGGCCTGGACGTGGGCATCGCCACCGAGCACATCGTGCCGGCCAGCCGCATGGTCAGCCAGACCACCGGTTTCGTGGTGCAGCCCAACAAGGCGGTGGTGGGTGCCAACGCCTTCGCGCACGCCTCGGGCATCCACCAGGACGGTGTGCTCAAGGCGCGCGACACCTACGAGATCATGCGCGCCGAGGACGTGGGCTGGAGCGCCAACAAGATCGTGCTGGGCAAGCTCTCGGGCCGCAACGCCTTCAAGCAGCGCCTGCAGGAACTGGGCGTGGAGATGGACAGCGAAGCCGACGTCAACGCCGCCTTCCTGCGCTTCAAGGAACTGGCCGACCGCAAGGCCGAGATCTTCGACGAGGACATCCTGGCGCTGGTCAGCGACGAGAGCGGCTCGAACGTCGGCGAGCGCTTCGGCTTCGTCTCGCTGGCCCAGCACAGCGAGACCGGCGAGCGCCCCCACGCCCGGGTGGTGTTCACCGTCGAGGGCAGGGAGGTGACGGGAGAATCGGACGGCAACGGGCCGGTCGACGCGTCCCTCAAGGCCATCGAGTCGCACGTGAAAAGCGGCGCAGAGATGGTGCTTTACTCGGTCAACGCCATTTCGGGCTCGACCGAAAGCCAAGGGGAAGTTACAGTTCGGTTACAAAATGCCGGGCGGGTCGTCAACGGCGTGGGGGCAGATCCCGATATCGTCGTCGCTTCCGCCAAGGCATATCTGAGTGCTCTCAACAAGTTACAGAGCCAAGCTGAACGAGTGGCGGCGCAGGGGTAGGTTTTCGGGCGTTTCTGGCTCTTGAAATGAAGAAGGGAACGCAAGTAACTGATATTGCGGCCCTTTTTCTAATTGGATAGACTGCGGCACCTGTTCTGACGCCGCTGGAGATTTATTGATGCCCGAAGCCCCCGTACCTTTGGTTACGCCTCGAGCCTTCTCCCGGCGTCTGACCGGCGCTCTGCGCCTGTTCGCCATCGCGCTGTGCGCCTCGGCCTTCCTGCTGCCGGGCGCGCATGCCGCCAAGGCTGCGGCCAAGAAACCGGCCGCCAGTGCGAAGAAGGCCGTGGCGAGCGCCAGCGGCAAATCGAAGGCGGCGGCTGCCTCCCAATCCAAGAGCAAGAGCGCCAGGAAGGCTGCGTCCTCCAAGCGCACGGCGTCGGCCGACCGCGTGGTGCGCGGCGGCCGCAACGTGGTGGCGACGGTGCGCAAGAAGGGCGGCAAGATGGTGGTGGCGGTGCAGCGCCGTTCCGTGGTGCGGGTGGCCGACGTGCCGCCGCCGCGGCTGTCCTTCGGCCAGATGGCCGGGCTGCAGAACACCGACGATCCGCTCGATCTGCGCTCCAGCGCTGCCCTGGTGATCGACCAGGACACGCGCGAGGTGCTGTTCAGCAAGAACGACCATGCGGTGCTGCCCATCGCCTCGCTGACCAAGCTGATGACGGGCCTGCTCATCAGCGAGGCGCGCCTGCCGATGGACGAGCTCGTCACCATCACGCAGGACGACGTCGACACGGAAAAGGGCAGCAGTTCGCGCCTGCGCGTGGGCTCGACGCTCTCGCGCGGCGAACTGCTGCACCTGGCGCTGATGTCCAGCGAGAACCGCGCCGCGCATGCGCTGGGCCGCACCTATCCCGGCGGCATGAGCACCTTCGTGAGCGTGATGAACGCCAAGGCGCGCATGCTGGGTATGCACGACACCCGCTACGTCGAGCCCACCGGCCTGTCGCCGCGCAACCAGTCGACGGCGCAGGACTTGGCCACCCTGGTGAGCGCGGCGTCCAGCGACGCGCTGCTGCGCGAACTGACGACCTCGCCGGAGCACCAGGTCGAGATCGGCAACCGCGTGCTGCAGTTCAACACCACCAACCGGCTGGTGCGCAGCCCCGACTGGGACATCGGCCTGCAGAAGACGGGCTACATCTCCGAGGCGGGCCAGTGCCTGGTGATGCAGGCCAAAGTGGCCGGGCGCAAGATCATCATGGTGTTCCTGGATTCGGCCGGCAAGTTCAGCCGGATCGCTGATGCGGAACGCGTGCGCCGCTGGGTGGAGTCCACCCACTTCCATGCGTTGAGCGCGCAGGCGGCGAGTTGAGGGCGGCAGGCGCTGATCCTGCAACGAGAAGAAAAAAGGGGCCTGAAGGCCCCTTTTTCATCGCCGGGCCGCCCCAAGATGAAAAAGCATGCCCTCGGGGGATCGGGCAAGCGCGAAGCGGTTGGCCGAGGGGCCATTCTTCATGCCGATGCGGCAGCCCCGTCGCCCGGCGCGGCGCCGGTGTACCCCAGCGCCGCCGAGATGTCGTTGGCGGTGGCCTGCAGCTTGGGCAGCCAGCCGTCGTCCAGCCGGTCCGCCGGGGCCGAGATCGACAGCCCCGCCACCAGCTTGCCCTGGTCGTCGTAGATGCCGGCGGCCATGCAACGCACGCCCAGTTCCAGTTCCTCGTTGTCGCGGGCGATGCCGTACTGGCGGGCGCGGGAGAGCTCGCGCTCCAGCACCGGCAACTGGGTGATGCTGTTGCGCGTATGGCCGGCCAGCCCGGTGCGGGTGGCGTAGGTGCGCACGCGCTGCGGGTCCTCGGCGGCCAGGAAGAGCTTGCCGGTGGAGGTGAGGTGCAGCGGCGCGCGGCCGCCGATGGCGCGCACCACCTGCATGCCCGAGCGCTCGCTGTAGGCGCGCTCCACGTAGACGATCTCGTCGCCCTGGCGCACGCTCAGGTTGACGGGCTGCTGCGTCAGCCGGTGCAGCTCGCGCATCGGGCCGAGCGCCGCGTCGCGCACGTTCAGCCGCGCCTTGACCAGGTTGCCCAGCTCCAGCAGCCGCATGCCCAGCCGATAGCTGCCGGCCTCGGGTCGGTCGACGAAGCGGCCGACCGCCAGGTCGTTGAGGATGCGGTGGGTGGTGGAAGGGTGCAGCCCGGTCTTCTCGCTGATCTCCTTGAGCGAGATCGCCTCCTCGCGCGAGGCCAGCACGTCGATCAGCGCGAACATGCGCTCGATGACCTGGATGACCGGGGTGGCGGGGGCGTCGGCTTGGGCTTTTCTCATGAGGGCAGGGCGTTCGGCAACGCCTGCCATTTTATTACGTGAAATCAGATCCTGTCGCCGGCGGGTGACTGCCAGCGGCCGCCGACCAGCACCTCGTGCGGCTCGAAGCGCGCCTTGTAGGCCATCTTGTCGCTCTCGGCGATCCAGTAGCCCAGGTAGACGTGCGGCAGCCGCAGCTCGCGCGCCTGGGCGATCTGCCACAGCACGCCATAGGTGCCGTAGGCGGTGCCGGGCTCGGGCTCGTAGAAGGTGTAGACGGCCGAGATGCCGTCGTTGAGCACGTCCAGGATCGACACCATCTTCAGCGCGCCGGGGCTGCCGTCGGGCCGCGTCTCGCGGAACTCCACCAGCCGCGAGTTGACGCGGCTTTGCAGCAGGAACTGGGTGTACTGGTCGATGCTGTCGTGGTCCATGCCGCCGCCGGCGTGGCGGCCGTTCTGGTAGCGCAGGTAGAGCTGGTAGTGCTCCGGCACGAAGCACAGGCGCAGCACGCGCACCTGCAGGCCGGCGTGCCGCTTCCAGGCGCGGCGCTGGCTGCGGGTGGGTTGGAAGCGGTCGGCCAGCACGCGCAGCGGCACGCAGGCGCGGCAGCCGTCGCAGTAAGGCCGGTAGGTGAACATGCCGCTGCGGCGGAAGCCTCCCGTCACCAGGTCGGAATAGACGTCGTTGTTGATCTGGTGGCTGGGCGTGGCCACCTGCGAGCGGGCCTGGCGCGCCGGCAGGTAGCTGCACGGGTAGGGCGCCGTGGCGTAGAACTGCAGCGTCTGGAGCGGAAGATCCTTGAGATGCGTCACGGCACGAGGGCTGGCGGCAGGAGTTCGTTCCAGTATAGGGATTCGAAGCGCCATGACGGCGGCGGGGGCAGCGCGGTGGCCCGTTCCACGTGGGCGACGAAGCGCTCGCGCGGACATTCGCACGCGCCCAGGCTGGCCAGGTGGCGGGTGTTCTGCTGGCAGTCGATCGCCTCGACGCCGTGCCGTCGGCACAGGCACACCAGCGCCGCCAGGGCGATCTTCGAGGCGTCGGTGCGGCGGGCGAACATCGACTCGCCGAACACCATCCGCCCGATGCCGACGCAGTACAGGCCGCCGGCCAGCTCGCCGTCGATCCAGGTCTCGACGCTGTGGGCGTGGCCGGCCCGGTGCAGGGCGAGGTAGGCCGCCTGCATCTCGGGCACGATCCAGGTGCCCGACTGGCCGGCGCGCGGCGCCTCGGCGCAGGCGGCGATGACGGCGGCGAAGCCGTGGTCCACGCGGATCTCGCAGCGCGCCGCGTCGGCGCGGAAGGCCTGCAGCGCCTTGCGCAGCGAGCGGTGCAGGCGGAACCCGGCCACCGGCAGCACCATGCGCGGGTCGGGGCTCCACCACAGGATGGGCTGCTCGTCGCCGAACCAGGGGAAGATGCCGTGCCGGTAGGCGTCCAGCAGCGTGTCGACGTCCAGCGCGCCGCCGCCGGCCAGCAGGCCGGGCACCGGATCGCCCTCCGCCCAGGCGGCGGCCACCGGCGGGAAGGGTGCGCCGGGTTCGAGCCAGGTCAGGGGGCGGTGGCGGGGCTGCAAGATCGGTCGGGATGGGCGTGGAGGGGAGCGCCCATTCTCGGCCGAGCCGCGCTCAGAACGATTCCATCGGCAGGCCCACGTAGTTCTCGGCCAGGGAGGTGGAGGCCGCCTTCGAGTGGACCAGGTAGTCCAGCTCGGCTTCCTGGATCTTCTGGCCGAACTCACCCTCGGCCGGGAAGCGGTGCATCAGCGAGGTGAACCACCACGAGAAGCGCTCCGCCTTCCACACCCGGCGCAGGCACAGCTCGGAATAGCGGTCCAGCGCGGCGGTGCTGCGCTCGGCATAGTGGCGGATGAAGGCTTCCGAGAGGTAGCCGACGTCGCCCGCGGCGAGGTTCAGGCCCTTGGCGCCGGTCGGCGGCACGATGTGCGCCGCGTCGCCGGCCAGGAACAGGCGGCCGAAGCGCATCGGCTCGGCCACGAAGCTGCGCAGCGGCGCGATGCTCTTCTCCAGCGAGGGGCCGGTGACCAGGCGCTCGCGCGCCTCGGGGTCCAGGCGGGCGCGCAGCTCGTTCCAGAAGGCCTCATCGCTCCAGTTCTCGACCCGCTCCTCCAGCGGCACCTGCACGTAGTAGCGGCTGCGCGTGTGGCTGCGCATGCTGCACAGGGCGAAGCCGCGCTGCGTGTTGCAGTAGATCAGCTCGTCGGACACGGGCGGCACGTCGGCCAGCACGCCCAGCCAGCCGAAGGGGTAGACCTTCTCGTGCAGGTGGATGGCCTGCGCCGGCACGCTGGCGCGGCTGACGCCGTGGTAGCCGTCGCAGCCGGCGATGAAGTCGCACTCGATCTCGTGCGTGGCGCCGTCCTTCTCGTAGCGCACGCGGGGCGCGCTGCCGTCGAAGTCGTGCAGGCTGACGTTGGCGGCGCCGTAGACGGTGGTCAGGCCGGCGGCGGTGCGCGCCTCCATCAGGTCGCGCGTGACTTCGGTCTGGCCGTACACCGTCACCTGCTTGCCGCCCGAGAGGCCGTGCAGGTCGATGCGGTGGCGCGCGCCCTGGAACAGCAGCTCGATGCCGTGGTGCGGCAGGCCCTCGGCCTTGGCGCGCGCGTCCACGCCGGCACGTGCCAGCAGGTCCATCGTCACCTGCTCCAGCACGCCGGCACGGATGCGGCCGAGCACGTAGTCGCCGGTCTGGCGCTCCACGACGACGTTGTCGATGCCGGCCTGGTGCAGCAGTTGTCCGAGCAGCAGGCCGGAGGGGCCGGCGCCGATGATGGCGATCTGGGTGCGCATGGCGTGTGTCTCCAAGGGTGCGAAAAGGGGATGGCCGAGCGTAGGCAGGCCGGGCGCGCGGCGGCAGTCCCCGGCCTGCACTGCTGTGCGATCATGCGACCCGCTGCGCGATGATCGCGCAAATGCCGCATCACAGCCGCCGCTTTCCATGACCATCGCCAAGGCCGACTTCATCGAGGGCATCGCCAAGGGCATGGCGGTGCTGGAGAGCTTCGACACCGAACGCCAGCGCCTGAACGCCACGCTGGCGGCCGCGCGCGCCGGCATCACCCGTGCGGCGGCGCGGCGCCACCTGCTGACGCTGGCCCACCTGGGCTACCTGGAGACGGACGGCAGCTACTACTGGATGTCGCCCAAGGTGCTGCGCTTCTCGGGCAGCTACCTGGCGTCGTCGCGGCTGCCGCGGGCGCTGCAGCCCACGCTCAACCGGCTGGCGGCGCAGACGGGCGAATCCTTCTCGGCCGTGGTGCTCGACGGGGAGGAGGTCGTCATCGTGGCGCGCAGCGGCGCGCTGGGCGCGCCCAACCGCGTGCTGGCCTACGGCCTGCACCTGGGCGCGCGGCTGCCGGCGCATGCCACGTCCACCGGCCAGGTGCTGTTGGCCGGCCTGCCGCAGGCCGAGCTGCGGGCCTGGCTGCAGGGCCGCACGCTGCCGCGGCTGACGCCCCACACCCTGACGCAGGCGCGGGCGCTGCGCCAGCGGCTGGCGCAGGTGCGCCGGCAGGACTGGGCCTTCGCCGCCGAGGAGCACGAACTGGCGGTGCGCGCCCTGGCCGTGCCGCTGCGCGACATGCGCGGCCGCACGGTGGCGGCACTGAACGTGGTGCTCTCCGATGCCGGCCGGGACGCGGCGGCGCTGCAGAATGCGCTGCTGCCGCTGCTCTTCGAGGCGGCGCGGGAGGTGCGCGCGATCCTCTGAGCGGGTGCGCGAACTCCGGCGCCGCATTCCATCTCGAACCCCGCTTTCCTTCCTCCGAACGCCATGCGCCTGCTGCTGCTCGAAGACGACCTGATGATCGGCGAGACCGTGCTCGATCTGCTGCGCGCCGAGCACTACGCCGTCGACTGGGTCAAGGACGGCGAGATGGCCGACACGGCGCTGCGCACCCAGGACTACGACCTGGTGCTGCTGGACCTGGGCGTGCCCCGGATGGACGGCCTGGACGTGCTGCGCGCCCTGCGCGCGCGCAAGCAGCGCATGCCGGTGCTGATCGCCACCGCGCGCGACTCGGTCGAGCAGCGCGTGCAGGGCCTGGACGCCGGCGCCGACGACTACGTGCTCAAGCCCTACGACCTGGACGAGCTGCTGGCCCGCATCCGCGCGCTGCTGCGGCGCGCCGCCGGGCGGGCCGAGCCGGTGTTCGAGCATCGCGGCGTGAGCCTGAACCCCGCCACCCGCGAGGCGGCGGTGGACGGCCGGCCGGTGGTGCTGTCGGCACGCGAATGGGCGGTGCTGGAGCCGCTGATCGCCCGGCCCGGCATCGTGCTCTCGCGCGCCCAGTTGGAGGAGAAGCTCTACGGCTGGAAGGACGAGATCAGCAGCAATGCGGTGGAGGTGTACGTGCACGGCCTGCGCCGCAAGCTGGGCGCCGACCTGATCCGCACCGTGCGCGGCGTCGGCTACACGGTGCCGAAAGAATGACCGCCCCCAGTCTGCGCGCTTCGCGCTCCGCCAACCCCCTCCAGGGGGCACGCCCAGCGGCCTGGCGGAGCCAGTTCCGCGGGCGTTCCCGCATGGCCTGCTCCGCGGCCTTTCGATGCAGGGTCGACGGCCACGGGCCGGCGACGCGCGTCCGCTGGAGCGGCGGCGAATGAGGTCGCTGCGCGCACGGCTGCTGTGGTTTCTGCTGGCGGCGATCGTGCTGGCCGGCGGCGTGCAGGCCTTCGCCACCTACCGCACGGTGCTGCACGAGGCGGACCAGATCTTCGACTACCACATGCAGCAGATGGCGCTGTCGCTGCGCGCCGGCCTGCCGCCGAGCGCGGCGGTCAGCGGGCTGGGGCCGACGGAGCAGAACTTCGAGTTCGTGGTGCAGGTGTGGACCGCCGACGGCGTGCGCATCTTCGAGTCCGCGGAGCAGGCGGCGCTGCCGCAGCGCGCGGTGCTGGGCTTTTCCGATGTGGACGCGCGCGGCACCACCTACCGCGTGTTCTCGCTGCAGTCGCGCGGGCTGGTGATCCAGGTGGCGCAGGACATGGCTGCGCGCCGCCACATGGCCGGCGCGCTGGCGCTGCGCACGGTGGCGCCGGTGGCGCTCATGGCGCCGCTGCTGATGCTGGTGGTGTGGTGGGTGGTGAGCGCCTCGCTCGCACCCGTGGCGCGGGTGCGCGGCCAGGTGGCCTCGCGCCAGGCGGACGACCTCTCGCCGCTGAGCGAGGCGGACCTGCCCGAGGAGGTGCGCCCGCTGGTGCACGAGCTGAACCTGCTGTTCGGCCGGCTGCAGCATGCCTTCGAGGCGCAGAAGCACTTCGTGGCCGACGCGGCGCACGAGCTGCGCTCGCCGCTGGCGGCGCTCAAGCTGCAGGTGCAGGGTCTGCAGCGCGCGCCCGACGGCGAGGCGCGCGCCGTCGCCACGCAGCGGCTGGCTGCCGGCATCGACCGCGCCACCCGGCTGGTCGAGCAACTGCTGGCCCTGGCCCGCCAGGAGGCGAGCGCCGCCGCGGGCGTGCCCGCCCAGCCGGTGGACCTGCTCGAGCTGGCGCGCTCGGCCATCGGCGACGCCGTACCCGCCGCGCAGGCGCGGGACATCGACCTGGGCCTGGGCACGCCGCCGGCCGCGCCCGCCATCGTGCAGGGCCACCCGGACGCGCTGCGCATCATGCTGCGCAACCTGCTGGACAACGCGGTCAAGTACGCGCCCGAGGGCGGCCGGGTCGACGTGGAGGTCGCGGCCGACGGCGGGGGCGTGACGCTGCGCGTGGACGACTCCGGCGCCGGCCTGCCCGAGGCCGAGCGCGAACGCGTGCTCGACCGCTTCTACCGCACCGGCCAGACGCAGGCGACGGTGCAGGGCAGCGGGCTGGGCCTGGCCATCGTGCATTCGGTGGCGCAACTGCACGGCGCACAACTGGCGCTGGAGACGTCGCCGCGCCTGGGCGGCCTGCGGGTGGCGGTGCGCTTTCCGGCCCGCTGATCGCGGCGCTTAAGGCGGGCCTAAGCGACCCGCCCGACATTCCGTCGCATCGAGCTTCGGCTCATTGCCTCGTGAAGAAGAAAGGACGTCGCCATGAACACCCGCATCGACACCCCCAAGCGCCTTGCCGTGGCCCTGGCCGCCGCCGCCCTGCTGGGCGCGGCCGCGACCGGCGCGTACACCAGCGCGAACGCGCTCGCCACGCCGCCCGCCGCGACGGGCACCGCGACAGCCGCGCCGATGGTCGCGCCCGTCGCCGCGCCGGACTTCTCGGTCATCACCGCGCGCAACGGCCCGGCCGTCGTCAACATCAGCGTCACCGGCACCACCAGGACGGCGCTGGAGGACGACGGCCCGCAGGGCCTCTCGCCCGACGATCCCTTCTACGAATTCTTCCGCCAGTTCGGTATGCCGGGCATGCAGCGCGGGCCGCAGCGGCCGATGCCCACGCATGCGCAGGGCTCGGGCTTCATCGTCAGCCCCGACGGCGTGATCCTCACCAACGCGCACGTGGTCAAGGACGCGAAGGAGGTGACCGTCAAGCTCACCGACCGGCGCGAGTTCCAGGCCAAGGTGCTGGGCGCGGACCCGAAGACCGACGTGGCCGTGCTCAAGATCGACGCGAAGAACCTGCCGACGGTGCCGCTGGGCAACCCGAAGGACCTCAAGGTCGGCGAATGGGTGCTGGCCATCGGCTCGCCCTTCGGCTTCGAGAACAGCGTGACGGTCGGCGTGGTGAGCGCCAAGGGACGCTCGCTGCCCGACGACAGCTACACGCCCTTCATCCAGACCGACGTCGCCATCAACCCCGGCAATTCGGGCGGCCCGCTGTTCAATGCGCGCGGCGAGGTGGTTGGCATCAACTCGCAGATCTACAGCAGGAGCGGCGGTTACCAGGGTGTCTCGTTCGCCATCCCGATCGACCTGGCCACGCGGGTCAAGGAGCAGATCGTCGCCACCGGCCATGCCAGCCATGCGAAGCTGGGCGTGACCATCCAGGAGGTGAACCAGGCCTTCGCCGACTCCTTCAAGCTCGACAAGCCCGAGGGCGCGCTGGTGTCGAACGTGCAGAAGGGCGGGCCGGCCGACCAGGCGGGCCTGCGCACCGGCGACGTGATCCTCAAGGTGGATGGGCAGCCCATCACCGCCTCGGGCGACCTGCCGGCGCTGATCGGCCAGCTCGCGCCGGGGCAGAAGGTGCGCATCGACATCTGGCGCCAGGGCCGTCCCGAGCAGTTGACGGCCAGCCTGGGCAACGCCGGCGACAAGGCCCAGGTCGCCGAAGCCGACAAGGCGACGGGCAAGGGCCGGCTGGGCCTGGCGCTGCGGCCGCTGCAGCCGCAGGAAAAGCGAGAGATCGCCGCCGAGGCCGGCCTCGTCGTCGAGGATGCGCGCGGGCCGTCCGCCATGGCGGGCGTGCAGCCGGGCGACGTGCTGCTGGCCATCAACGGCACGCCGGCCAGGAGCGTCGAGCAGGTGCGCGAGGCCGTCGCCAAGGCCGACAAGTCGGTGGCCCTGCTGATCCAGCGCGGCGACAACCGCATCTTCGTGCCGGTGCGGCTGGGCTGAAGGGCATGCGCGCAGCCCGGCCGGCCGATGAAAATTACCGGATTCGGCCGCCGCGTGCGTGCAGCCATGCATGCGCGGCAGAATACTCCGAGCCATGCCGTTGGAACTGCTTCATCGACTCGCCCTGCAGACGCTGCCCATTGCCGTGACGGAGGGCGATGACGTCGATGCAGTGCGCATGCTGGCGCTGGCCGGGCATGTGCGCGCCGACATCCCCAAGCCGGTGCGGACGCTCAACGGCCATCACCAGCCGCCGGCCACGGTGACGGCCATCACGCCGCTGGGCTGGCAGATGATCCAGCGCTTTCCCCGCGGGTCGGGCCAGCACGCCTGAGCTCCGCCCGGCTCACAGGCCGCCCGCGACCTTCAGCACGGTGCCCGTCACGTACGAGGCGCGCTCCGACAGCAGCCATGCGATCGCTTCCGCGATCTCCTGCGCCTCGGCCGGCCGCTGCATCGGGATGCGGGCGGCCACGCGCTGGGGCCGGCCGGGCTCGCCCGCGGCGGCATGGATGTCGGTCAGCGCGGTGCCGGGAGACACGGCGTTCACGCGGATGCCCTTGGCCGCCACCTCGCGCGCGAGGCCGATCGTGAACCCCTCGACCGCCGCCTTCGACGCGGCGTAGTGCACGTACTCGCCCGCGGCGCCCAGCGTGGCCGCGATGGACGAGACATTGACGATGCTGCCCGCCGTGCCCTCGGCCAGCCAGCGCCGCAGCACGCACTGGCTCATCGCCATCGTGCCCAGCACGTTGACGTCCAGCACGCGGCGCATCGTGTCGACGGTCGTGTCGGCGAAGGACCCCAGCGGCCCGGTGATGCCGGCGTTGTTGACCAAGCCGGCGAGGGGGGCGAAGCCGGCCGGGATGCCGTCGACCACGCGCTGCGCCGCCTCGGGGTCCGCCACATCGGCCTGCACCGCCCAGGCGCGCCGGCCCAGCGCCTCGATCTGCGCCACCAGCGCCTGCGCTGCATCGTGTTGGGCGCTGTAGGTGAAAGCGACGTCGTGGCCGGCGGCGGCGCACAGCCGCGCCGTCGCGGCGCCGATGCCGCGGCCGCCGCCGGTGATGAGAATGGTCGTCGATGCCTGTCGTTGCGGTGGCTGCGCCATGCGGTCTCCTGCTGGTTTCGTTGCAAAGCCCGATCATCCGCGAACGCGCGTGCGTGCGGGGCAGGCGCGAAAAAAGGGCCGCGCGGCGTGGTGCCGGCGCGGCCCTTCCGGATGGCTCGACGCTGCGAGCCAGTCGTATGGTTGATGCTCAGTAGGCGCGTTGCCGATAGCCGCCGCCACGGCGGTCACCGCCGCCGAAGCCGCCGCCCGAGCGCGGCTCCATGGGGCGCGCGACGTTGACCGTCAGGGCGCGGCCGTCCACTTCCTTGCCGTTCAGGCCCTGGATGGCGGCTTGCGCTTCGGCGGAGGAGCCCATCTCCACGAAGCCGAAGCCCTTGGAGCGCCCCGAGTCGCGCTCCATCATGACCTTGGCCGAGGAGACTTGGCCGAAGGCCGAGAAGTGCTGGCGCAGCGAGTCGTCGCGCATCGAGTAGGAGAGATTGCCGACGTAGAGTTTGTTTTCCATGATGTTCTTTCGAGTGAATGTGAGTGATGTGTGCGGTCCGCAGGCCGCGAAGGGCAGGGGAGGCGGTTGCGGTGGCGCCTATCGCGCAGGGCGCCGGGCTCCGGCGGGGGCTCCGCCCTGCGAGCGAGGCTCGAGGTGCCGGAAGGTCAGCCGTCCCTTGTTGAGGTCGTAGGGCGACATCTCGAGCGAGACCCGGTCGCCCGCCAGCACGCGGATGCGGTGCTTGCGCATCTTGCCGCCCGAGTAGCAGATGAGCGTGTGGCCGTTGTCCAGCGTCACGCGAAAGCGCGAGTCGGGCAGCACTTCCTCGACGCGCCCCTGCATTTCAATCAGTTCTTCCTTGGCCAAGAGACTCCTTCGGTGGTTGGGCGAGAGGCGTGCTCAAGCCAGTTGGTTGGTCAGCACGAAATGCCGGCCTTGAGTAAGGGCGTAGCGTGCGGCGCGCGCTGCGCTGTCGAAACAGGGGATGAGCCGGAACACGCGGTCGTGCATGCCGCGGCGGATGGAGACCGAAGCGGCGTACTGGCCGGTCTCGGTGAGCTTCGTCATCGGTGTGACGAGGTACTTGCCCACTGCGTGGGCGGTCGGTTGGTTCATGTACTGGCAGGGCTTGCGCGGTGCAAGCGGTGGGCTGCGGCAAGCCGTGAGGCTGCGGCGCAGCGATGAAAGAAGAGAAGGGGGTGGACCGCCCGAAAGGGGAGGTGGCGGGCCGGTGTGAAGCTCGTCAGGAGCGGAGGATGACGATCAGCCTTGCGCAGGTGTGGTGCGACTGGCGACGATCCGTGCGGCAGCAGGTGCCGGGTGGTGTCAAACAAGGGCCGCAGCAACGAGCACGCTGCGGCCGATAAGCCCAAGTGTAGGCGATTTCACGTTGTCCGCCCTTCGGGCACCCCTTCGCCGCTGCGGTGCGGCGCGTCGAGTGGTACCCTGGCCGGTCAGACAGCACGAAAGACCAGCATGAACAGCGTGTCCATCTCCAAGTCCAGGCAGGACGCGCTTCGCGTTGAGCTTCCCCACATCGCCGACCTGCTCCATCGCAGGCGCGCCAGCGAAATCGCCGAGGCCGACATCGAGGACCTGGTGACGCTGTCCTGGCTGGAGTGGCTGGGCGGCTCGCTGCAATTGACGACCACCGGCGACAACGTCTGCCGCCAGCAGCGTTCGGGCTAGACGGCGGCCTGCCGGCGAGGGCCCGGCGCCTGTTCGTTGCAGATTCACGCCCCTGGATCGTTCTACTGCATCGACCCTCGGAGCGTGCAACGTGCTTTCGTTCTCCTTGATCCTGGCCGTCGGCCTGGCCGCCATGGCGGCGTGCCTCTGGGTGATCTTCGGCTGGTCCGGCGAGTCGCCGCAGGACCGGGCCATCCGGGAGGCCATCGACACCACCACGCAGACCCTGCGGGCGCCGCTGTCGCCTTCGTCGCGGCGCTAGGCTGCTGACTCTTGGCAACTCGCTGCTGGAAGAGTGCCTGAAAGGAAAATGCCCCGCCATCGAAAAGATGACGAGGCATTCAAGAACCACGAGGGTTTGTTTGGCTCCCCGACCTGGGCTCGAACCAGGGACCTACGGATTAACAGTCCGGCGCTCTACCGACTGAGCTATCGGGGAATGAGCCCACGATTATAGCGTGTTTTTCGCGCTTCTCTCAAGGTCGCGTCGATTTGTTGCGGAGATGTTCAAGGCGCTGCCTTGAGCACCGCGTCCAGATAGGTGGCGCGCTCGCGCGCGTAGTCGGCGCGCAGGTGATCGGAATCCTTGTAGACAGGGGTTCCGTCCTCTGTGGTGCGGATGCACTGGCCATCAGGGCACAACGTCGGCAGCGGGTCGATCAGCGTGGCGCCGCTGCGCACGGCCAGCTCGCGCAGGCGCGCATCGACGAACTGCTGGTCGCCCGGCAGCGGCACGCGCGGGCTGACGCGCTGCACGCTCCAGGCGCCGAGGCGGTCGTAGGTGATGAGGTGCTTGGGCTCGAAGGCGTCGCCGATGGGGTTGTCGAGCAGGAAGTACACGCGTGTGTGCAGCGACAGGTCCTTGAGGATGTACTCCAGCGACTTGATCGCCCATTCCACGCCGCCGCCGCCGCGGAAGGCGTACTTGCGGTCGCCGGCGAGGCGGTCGCGGTAGTAGTAGCCCTCGTCGTAGTTGCCGTCGGGGTTCGCCACGGCCTGTTTGATGAAGTAGCAGTTCCAGCAGCCGCCGATGATGACGGCATCGGGCCTGGTGGCGTGGATGTAGTCGATGATGTCGCTGCGCCAGGCGTCGCAGTCGACGTTCCGGTCCTCGAACACGTTGGGGATCGGCGGGCAGCCGCCCTTGGTCGCGAAGAGCAGGGTGTTCAGCGCGGCGGGACCGCCGTCGCGGGCGATCTCGACCGCGCGCGGTCCGTATTGCTCGATGTGGCTGTCGCCGAACAGCAGCACGCGCTTGGGGCCGGTGCCGATGGTGTAGGCGGGCCGCTTGCCCAGGGTGGTGTGCGCCAAGCCGTCCGGATAGGCCCAGTCGGTGGTGGCCGCGGCGACGTGGCTCAGGTACGGATCGCTCAGCCGCGGCGGCAGGCGCTGCGCCCAGGCGAGCAGGCCCAGCACGAACAGCACGGCCATGGCGATGGAGAGATTGCGCACCACGCCCGTGCGGCGGCTGTGGCGCAGCGGCTGCTCCACCCACTTCCAGGTGGCCCAGGCCAGGGCGACGGCCGCGATCACGCAGGCGATGCGCACGTTGCGCGTGGGCATGCCGCCTTCGAGCACGCGTGCATAGGCCAGCAGCGGCCAGTGCCAGAGGTAGAGCGGATAGCTGATGAGCCCGAACCACACCATCAGGCGCGAGCCGAGCACGCGGCGGTTCAGCCAGGCCGCGGGGCCGGCGGCGATGCAGAAGAAGGCGCCGAACACCGGCAGGATGGCCCACCAGCCGGGGAAGGCCTTGTCTTTGTCGAGCAGCGCGAGGCCGGCGCCGATCAGCACCAGGCCGACGATGGCCTGCAGGTCGTCGCCGCGCGAGAGCAGCCGCGGCCGGTGCAGCCGCATGTAGGCCAGCAGCCCGCCGGCGGCCAGCTCCCAGAAGCGCGAGGCCGGCAGGTAGAAGGTGGCGCTGGCCCAGGGATGCACGCCCGCCACGTTGAGCAGGAAGGACAGCGCCGCCACGGCGCCCAGCGTGGCCAGCACGTTCCAGTGCCGGCGCCAGGCCAGGCCCAGCAGCAGCGGCCACACGATGTAGAACTGCTCCTCCACTGCCAGCGACCACAGGTGCAGCAGCGGCTTGTTCTCGGTGGCGGTGTCGAAGTAGCCCGATTCGCTCCAGAAGGCGAGGTTGGAGACGAAGCCCGCGCCGGCGGCGACGTGCTTGCCCAGTTGCCCGAACTCGTCGACCAGCAGCGCGTACCAGCCGAAGGCGAAGGTGGCCGCCAGCACCGCCAGCAGTGCAGGGAAGAGCCGCCTGATACGCCGCGCATAGAAGTCGCGGTAGCTGAAGCCGTGGCTGGACAGGTTGCCCAGCAGGATGGTGGTGATGAGGTAGCCGGAGATGACGAAGAAGATGTCGACGCCGATGAAGCCGCCCTTGACCCACTGCGGAAAGGCGTGGAAGCCGACCACCGACAGCACGGCGATGGCGCGCAGGCCGTCGATGTCGGGCCGGTACTTCAGGTGCAGGGTGGCGTCGGCGGGGGCGTGGGGCGTCGTCGTCATGCAGGCGGGGCAGGGGCGCTGGGCGGGGGCGCCCGCGCGGCATTGTCGCCGCGGCCCGCGGCGGCTCAGGGCGCCGGCAGGTGTGCGTGGCGGGCCAGGTCCGCCATCAGCGTCCGGGCGGCGGCTTCGGGGTCGTCTGCCGCGACGATGGCACGCACCACCGCCGCGCTGCCGACGCCGGTGGCCATCACGGCCGGCAGGCTGGCGGCGTCGATGCCGCCGATGGCCACCAGGGGGTAGCCGTGCATCAGCCGGGCGTAGTCGCCCAGCCGCGCCACGCCCTGCGGCGCGGTCGCCATCTGCTTGAGGGTGGTGGGGAACACCGCGCCGAGCGCCAGGTAGCTCGGGCTGACCGCATCGGCGCGGACCATCTCGGCGTAGCCGTGCGTGCTCACGCCCAGGCGTGCGCCGGCAGCGCGCAGCGTGTCGACGTCGGCCTCGTGCAGCGCGTCGAGATCCTCCTGCCCGAGGTGCACGCCATAGGCGCCGGCCTCGACCGCCTCGCGCCAGTGGTCGTTGATGAAGAGCAGCGCACCGGTGCCCTGAACGGCCTGCACGGCCGCGCGCACCTCGTGGCGGACCGCCGCGGCGTCGGTGGACTTGAAGCGCAGCTGCACGGTGGGCACGCCGGCGCGGGCCATGCGGCCGACCCAGGCGGCATCGGGCAGCACGGCGTACAGGCCCAGGCGCTCGGGGCAGGGCGGGAAGGCGTCGTCGCGCGCCTGCGGCGGGAACTCGCGCAGGCCGAAGTCCACCGGCGTGGCGGGCCAGGCCAGCGCGTCGAAGAAGCCCAGGCGCTCCGTCTGCGCGTGCCAGGCCAGCGCGACGCATTCCGCGTCGGCCTCGATGAAGCCCAGCAGCACGCAGGCCTGCTTGACGCCGCGGTACACGGGGTCGGCCAGCGTGTAGTCCTGCGGCACGCTGGGCGGGTGCGCGCCGAAGCGCGGCAGGTGGGCGGTGAGCACCGCCGAGGCGATGGTGGTGGGGTCGTGTTCAGTCATGGGCGCCTGCATGGTGCCAGAAGGGCGTGCCGAGCACCGGCGTGCTGGGCTGGGCGGCATCGCTGGCGGACATGGCGCCGGCGAGCCGGGCGGCGCGGCCGGCGCGCACGGCATCGGCGAAGGCGCCGGCCATCGCGACCGGGTCCTGCGCCAGCGCGACGGCGGTGTTGAGCAGCACGCCGTCGTAGCCCCATTCCATCACCTGGCAGGCGTGCGAGGGCAGGCCGAGGCCGGCATCCACCAGCATGGGCACGGCAAGGCGCTCGCGCAGCGCCTGCAGCGCGTAGGGGTTGACCGGGCCGCGGCCGGTGCCGATGGGCGCGGCCCAGGGCATCACGGCCTGGCAGCCGACGTCGACCAGGCGCTGGCACAGCACCAGGTCCTCGGTGCAGTAGGGCAGCACCTGGAAGCCGTCGTCGATCAGCAGGCGCGCCGCCTCCACCAGGTTGAGCGTGTCGGGCTGCAGGGTGTAGTCGTCGCCGATCAGCTCCAGCTTGATCCAGGGCGTGTCGAACACCTCGCGCGCCATCTGCGCGGTGGCGACGGCCTCCTGCACGCTGTGGCAGCCGGCGGTGTTGGGCAGCACCGGCACGTCCAGGCGCCGCAGCAGCGCCCAGAAGTCCTGGCCGGCGTCGGCGCCCGAGGGCGCGGCGCCCTGGCGGCGCAGCGAGGCGGTGAGCATCGCGGGCCGGGCGCGCCGCACCGCGGCCTCCAGCACGTCGGGCGAGGGATAGCGGGCGGTGCCCAGCAGCAGGCGGCTGTCGAAGCGCTGGCCGTACAGGACCAGCGGGTCGCCGGCGGGAGAGGACGTGGTGTCGTTCATGTTCGTCAGCCTCCCGTCACGGGCCGGATCACCTCGACCTCGTCGCCCTCGCGCAGTTCGCGCCCGGCATGCGAGGAGCGGGGCACGAATTCGCGGTTGACGGCCGCGGCATAGGGCGGCGGCGGCGCCAGCAGCGCGATGGCGTCGGCCAGCGTGGCAGGCGGGGCCAGCTCGCGCGGCTGGCCGTTGAGCAGGATGTTCATGGGGTGTCCAGTATGGGGAGATCGAAGCGCCGCGCCAAGGCATCGCCCTGATCGGCCAGCACCTGCATCGCCGCGTCGAGCATGGCAGGAGAGATCATGAAGCCGTGGCGGTACAGGCCGTTGACCTGCAGCATGCGCGGCGCCAGCCAGCGCAGCGCGGGCCGGTTGTCGGGCAGGGTGGGGCGGCACTGCGTGAGCACTTCGAGGATGCGCGCCTCGCCGAAGCCGGGGTGCACAGCGTACGCGGCGCTGAGCAGTTCCATCGTCGAGCGCACGCTGGCGGGCGAAAGGTCGTCGGACTCGATCTCGGTGGCGCCGACGACGAACACGTGGCCCGGCTTGGGCGCGATGTAGAGCGGATAGCGCGGGTGCGCCAGCCGCGTGGGCCGGCGCAGCGCGACGCCCGGCGCATGCAGGCGCAGCACCTCGCCGCGCACGCCGCGCAGCGCGCTCCACTGCGGCTTGGCGCCCAGGCCGCGGCAATCGACGACGCGCTCGTGCGCGGCGGGCGAGAAGTCCTGCGGCGCGCGCGGGCTGTGCCAGTGCAGGCGCACGTTCGGCATCGCCTGCAGGCCGGCGAACAGCGCAGCGAGCAGTTCGCGGTTGTCGAGCTGGCCTTCGCCGGGCAGCAGCCAGCCCTGCGCGAAGCGGCCGGCCAGCGCGGGCTCCAGCGCCGCCAGGGCCGGGCCGTCCAGCCGCTGCATGGCCGGCAGCCCGGGCACCGCGGCCTGCGTGCGCTGCAGCGTGGCGGCCAGGCGCGCGGCCTCGTTCGCGTCCTGGCGGTGCCAGACGAGGAGCGTGCCCTCGCGCTGGAAGAACACGGGCGCAGGCAGGCCGGCAAGCAGTTGCGGCCAGCGCTCCAGCGCATGCATGCCCATGCGCACCAGCGACTCGGGGGCGATGGCGGATTCGGCCAGCGGTGCCAGCATGGCGGCGGCCACGCGGGCGGCGGCGCCCTCGGCATCGGGGCCGCCGGCCTCGTACACGTCCACGGCGCAGCCGGCGCGCGCCAGCGCCAGCGCCAGCAGGCGGCCCATCAGGCCGGCGCCGAGCACGTGGGCATGGTCGAAGGGCAGGGTACTCACTTCAGCGCCCCATGACGTTGAGCCTCGCCCGCGTTGCACGATCCAAGACGGTACGAAAGGCCGCGGAGCAGGCCATGCGGGAACATCCGCGGAACTGGCTTGGCCAGGCCGCAGGATGTGCCCCCTTGAGGGGGTTGGCGAAGCGGAACGAAGTCCGCGGAGACTGGGGGTGGGCTGCTTCTCCTCTGCGACACTCCGCCGCCATGACGAACATGCCATTCCCCGAAGGCACGCTGCGCTACCCCCGCGTGTTGAGCATCGCCGGCTCCGACAGCGGCGGCGGCGCCGGCATCCAGGCCGACCTGAAGACCTTCGCGGCGCTGGGCTGCTACGGCATGACGGCCATCACCGCGCTCACCGCGCAGAACACGCGCGGCGTGACGGGCATCCACGCGGTGCCGGCGGAATTCCTGAAGGCGCAGTTGCAGGCCGTCATCGAGGACATCGGGGTCGATGCCGTCAAGCTGGGCATGCTGCACGCGCCCGAGGTGGTGGAGGTGGTGGCCTGGGCGATCCGGCACTACGGGCTGCGCCAGGTCGTGCTCGACCCGGTGATGGTCGCCACCAGCGGCGACCGGCTGATCGCCGAGGAGACGGTGCAGGTGATGGTGCGCGAACTCTTCCCGCGCGCCGCCGTCATCACGCCCAACCTGGACGAGGCGGCGCTGCTGGTGGGCCACCCCATCGCGGGCCCGGAGGCGCTGGACGCCGCCGCGGACGAACTGCTCGCGCTGGGCGCGCCGGCGGTGCTGCTCAAGGGCGGCCATCTGCCGGGCGACGACGTGGTGGACCTGCTGGCCGCCTCCGACGGCACGCGGCGGCGCTTCAGCGCACCGCGCATCGCCAGCCGCAACCTGCACGGCACCGGCTGCACGCTGTCCTCGGCCATCGCCTGCGGGCTGGCGCTGGGGCTGGCGCTGCCCGACGCCGTGGCGCAGGCGCGCGAGTACGTGCGCGGCGCGATGCAGGCCGGCGCCGAAGTGCGCACCGGCGGCGGCCACGGCCCGCTCAACCATGGCTTTGCGCCCCGGCCAGCGGTGCGGCTCCCGCTGCCGCCGGGCGCGTGAGGCGCGCGAGCACGAAGCACACGAACAGCGTCGGCAGCGCCGAGCCCCACTGCGGCGCCCACTTGGCGCAGGCGTGGTACAGCGCGATGCCGCCGACCCAGACCAGCGCGGCCGACCAGTCCACCCGCCGCGCGCCGGCCTGCACCGCGGCGCCCCCGCCCAGCCGTCCCAGGATCACGCCGTACAGCGGCACGAACACCGAGCTGAGCATCAGCAGGAAGGGCTCCAGCTGGTGCATGGGCAGCACCAGCGCCAGCGCGATGCACAGCGCCGCCATTGCCAGGCCCCACCGGCGCACGCTCCAGCGCGGCGCCAGGCTGTGGACCGAGACCGAGCCCGAGTAGACGTCGCCATACGCGTTGTCCAGCTCGTCGATGAGGATCAGGCCGAGCGCGATCAGCCCGCCCTGCGCCAGCAGCAGCGCCGTGACCAGCGAGGTGCCCGGCTCGGCCACGCTGGCGACCATCACGCCCAGCGCGTAGCACCAGACGTTGGCCAGCGCATAGCCGACCCAGGTGCCGCCGAAGGCGCCGCCCAGGCGGCCCGGCGCGGCGCGCCGGCCGTGGCGCGCATAGTCAGCCACCAGCGGCAGCCACGACACGGGCATCGCGATCACCAGATCCATGGCGCTGAACAGGCCCATGCTGCCGTCGCCCGGCCGCTGCCAGAAGGCGTCGAAGCCCTTGGCCGAGAGCTGCGCGCCGAACTGCCAGGTCAGCCACAGCAGCGAGATCACCACCAGCGGCAGCCCGAAGCGGGCGACGAAGCGGCGCACCAGCGTCACCATCGAGCCCGACAGCAGCGCCAGCAGCACAGCGCCCCACAGCAGCGTGCCGGCCAGCACGCCGCCGCTGCCGGCCAGGTCGAGCCCCAGCGCCTGCTTCGCGATGGCCTGCGTGCCCTCGCGCATCACCACCAGCTCGAAGGTGGTCCAGCCCACCAGTTGCACGATGTTCAGCACCACCGGCAGCCGCGCGAAGGCGCTGCCGTAGGTGGCATGCATCAGGCCGGCGCTGGCCAGGCCGGTCTCGCAGCCCAGCCGCGCCGTCCAGGCCAGCAGGCCCGCGCCCACCGCGGAGCCGACGAGGATCGCGATGACCGCATCGCGCGTGCCCACCGCCGGCACCAGGTAGGCGCCGATCTGCATCACGAGCAGGCCCACGCCGAGGCTGAACCACAGCGAGAGGTGGTCGTGCCAGCGGAACACGCGCCGCTCGGCGGGCAGCGGCGTCAGCGCCTCGTTGGCGGAGGAAGAGGGTTGGGCTTGCGCCATGCATTTGCTCCAGTGCAAAGTGATGGCAGGTGGGCTGAGGTCCGGGGGCGGGACTGAAGGCGTCCTGGAGAGGAGGACGGCTGCCGCCGGACCGGCTTCCCTGCGCGAGGATGACCTCAATCAGGTTCAAAGGGTTTGATCTCAGCCGGGCCGCAGTCGCAGCCCAGCACCCCTAGCGAACCGGTATTCTAGGCGCCGCATGCGCAGGAAGGAGCGGGCACCGCCATGACCCCGAGAATCACCGTGCTGACGCTGGGCGTGCGGGACCTGTACGCCTCGCTCGCCTTCTACCGCGACGGGCTGGGCTTCCCGACGCCGGGCGTCATCGGCGAGGAATACGAGCACGGCGCCGTCGTCTTCATCGAGCTGGAATCGGGCCTGCGGCTGGCGCTGTGGCCGCGCGGCTCGCTGGCGCACGATGCCGGCGTGGCGCTGCCCGAGTCCGGCGCACCGGCCATCTCGCTGGGCCACAACGTCCGCAGCCGCGAGGAGGTGGATGCCGTCATGGCCCAGGCGCAGCAGGCGGGCGCGCGGTTGGTGAAGCAGGCGGCGCCGACCTTCTGGGGCGGCTACGCGGGCTACTTCGCGGACCCTGACGGCTACCTGTGGGAGATCGTGTGGAACCCTGCGCTGCTGCCGCCGCAGCAGGAGGAAGAGACCCGCGGCTAGCCGCGCCGGCGGGCACCGGCCACGCCCAGCAGCTCGTGCAGCCGGGTGCTGGTGGTCGTGTACTGCAGCGGCGGCGGCTTGCCGCCGGTGACGATGTCGGCCACGCCCCAGGCGGCCAGCGTGGCCTCGTGGAAGCCGCAGACGATGAGCTTGCGCTTGCCCGGGTAGGTATTGATGTCGCCCACCGCGAACAGGCCCGCCTCGCGCGTCTGGAAGCGTTCGGTGTCCACCGGGATCTGCTTGCGCTGCAGCTCCAGCCCCCAGTCGGCGATGGGGCCCATGCGCGGCGAGATGCCCTGACACACGACCAGCGCGTCCAGCGCCAACGACTGCTCGCCGCCTTCCGGCGTGTCGATGCGCAGCATCTCGCCATCGAAAGCCGCCGGCTGGCCCACGGCCAGGCGGACGGCGCCGGCGGCGACGCGTTCCTGCAGTGCCGTCTGCAGCGCCTCCTCGGCGCGGAACACGTCGCGCCGGTGCAGCAGCGTCACGCTGCGCGCCAGGCCGGCGAGGGCCAGCGCCGTTTCCAGCGCCGCGTCCTCGCCGCCGCTCACCACCACGTCCTGGCCGGCGAAGCGGGCCAGGTCGGCCGGGTGGTAGAACAGGCGCGCGCCCTCGAAGCGTTCCGCGCCTTCCAGCGCCAGCTTCTTCGGCACGAAGGCGCCCACGCCGGCCGCGATGACCACCGTGCGCGCGACGAACGCGGTGCCGGCCGAAGTGCCGGCGCGCCAGCGACCGTCGGCCTCGCGCGCCAGCGTGGCGACCTGTTCGCCCAGGTGCATCGGCACCCCGAAGGGTGCGAGCTGTTCGAGCAAGGCGTCCGCCAGGCCGCGGCCGGTGGTGGCCGGCGTGCCGGGGATGTCGTAGATGGGCTTGTGGCCGTACAGCTCGACGCACTGGCCGCCCGCATGGGGCAGGGCGTCGACGATGCGGCAGGGGATTTCGAGCAGGCCGAACTGGAAGGCCTGGAACAGCCCGACCGGACCCGCACCGATGATCAGCGCGTCGGTCTCGATCGGGGCAGCCGGCTGCTCGGACAAGGGCGGCTTACTTGATCAGTTCCGCGAGCTTGCCCGGCTTGTCCTTCCACTCGTCCGCGTCGGGCAGCGCGGCCTTGCGCTTGGTGATGCTCTTCCAGCCGTCGGCCTGGGCCAGCTCGGCGTTGAGCTGCACGAAGGCGATCTGGTCGGCCGGCAGGTCTTCCTCGGCGTAGATGGCGTTGGCCGGGCACTCGGGGATGCAGACCGCGCAGTCGATGCACTCGTCGGGGTCGATCACCAGCATGTTGGGCCCCTCGCGGAAACAGTCCACCGGGCACACGTCGACGCAGTCGGTGTATTTGCAGCGGATGCAGTTCTCGGAGACGACGTGGGTCATGGCGCTGTGGCTGGTGAAGGCGGTCGGGGGAAACCCGGTATTTTATGCAGAGGCGTTGCCCACGCCCTGCGCGCGGACAAGAACGGCGGCGCAGGTGCGGTGCGAGGCGGTGTCCACCAGCACCAGCGAGCCCAGCGCGCGCGATTCGGCGAAGGGGCGCACGGCCAGCGGCTGCTGCAGCGCGAGCACCACCTCGCCGATGGCGTTGGGCGGCAGTTCGGCGGCGTCCTCGGCCTCCAGCGTGGTGATGTTCAGCCGGTGCGCGATGCGCGCGACCCGGGCCTTGACCCAGCGGTGGCCCTGCAGCGCCCAGTAGGCGCGGCCGGCCACCAGCGGCTCGTCGTCCAGCCAGGCGACGGTGGCGCGGATCTCGCGCTGCGGCTCGAAGGCGTCGGGCGCCAGCAGCCAGTCGCCGCGCGAGACGTCCACCTCGCGGTCGAGCACGATGCCGGCGCTGTGGCCGGCGTGCACGGCCTGGTCCTGCCGCGTGTGCGTAAGCACGCGCGCCACGGTGGCGTGCTGGTTGCCGGGCAGGATGGCGATGCGCTGGCCGGGCTCCACGTGGCCGCTGGCCACGCGGCCCCAGAAGATGCGCCGGCCCTGCGTGGTGTCGTTCGAGCCCGAAAACTTCTCGACCCACTGCACCGGGAAGGCGAAGGGCACGGATTCGTCCTGCGCCGTGACCGGCAGGCCCTCCAGCAGCTCGAGCAGGCTGGGGCCCTCGTAGCCGGCCCAGCCGGCGCTGCCGTCCTGGTGGCGGCCGGCGACGTTCCAGCCCTTGAGCGCCGAGATGGGCACGATGGCCGCGATCCGCACGCCGGCGGCGGCAGCGAACTCGTTCAGCGCGCCGGAGATGCGCTCGAAGGCGAGCTGGGCGTCGTCGATGGCGTCCAGCTTGTTCACCGCCACCACGATGGACTGCACGCGCAGCAGGTGCGCCAGCAGCATGTGGCGGCGCGTCTGCGCGAGCAGCTCGCTCTTCACGACCTCGCCGTCGCCGACCTCGGCCGCCCAGGGCAGCTTGGTCGCGTCGACCAGCACCACGGCGGCATCGGCGCCGGAGGCGGCCGTGACCATGTTGCGCGTGTATTGCTCGTGGCCGGGCGCGTCGCCGATGATGAACTTGCGCTTCGCGGTGGAGAAGTAGCGGTACGCCACGTCGATGGTGATGCCCTGCTCGCGCTCGGCCGAGAGGCCGTCGGTCAGCAGCGCCAGGTCGGTCTCGCCGCTGCGCTGCACGCCGGCAAGCTGGTCCTGCAGCACCGACTTGCTGTCCACCAGCAGGCGGCCGATCAGCGTGCTCTTGCCGTCGTCCACGCTGCCGCAGGTGATGAAACGCAGGGCGGTGCCCGTGTCGCCGGAAGCGGTGGTGTCGGCCGCGCCGGCGGCCGCGATCAGTTCAGTCGTCGTCATGCTTGTTCTTCGTTGCGCGCGTCGGTGTCAGAAGTAGCCGTCCTTCTTGCGCTTCTCCATCGAAGCGTCGGAGGTCTTGTCGTCCATGCGGGTGGCGCCGCGCTCGCTGACCTCGACAGCCAGCGTCTCGGCCACCACGTCGGCCGCGTCCGCGGCGAGGCTGGCCACCGGGCAGGTGCAGGTGATGTCGCCGACGGTGCGGAAGCGCACGTCGCGCACCTGCACGGTCTCGCCGTCCCTGGGCGGCGTCAACCCGGTCACCGGCACCAGCAGGCCGCGGCGCTCGACCACCTCGCGCTTGTGGGTGTAGTAGATCGAGGGCAGGGCGATGTGCTCGCGCTCGATGTACTGCCACACGTCCAGCTCGGTCCAGTTGCTGATCGGGAACACGCGGAAGTGCTCGCCCGGCGCCAGGCGCGTGTTGAACAGCGTCCACAGCTCGGGGCGCTGGTCCTTGGGCTGCCATTGGCCGAAGGCGTCGCGGTGGGAAAAGATGCGCTCCTTGGCGCGGGCCTTTTCCTCGTCGCGGCGGGCGCCGCCGATCAGCGCGTCGAAGCGGAACTCCTCGATCGCTTCCAGCAGCGTGACCGACTGGTGCGCATTGCGTGACTCGCCGGGGTGTGCCAGGCGCACGGTGCCGCGCCGCATGGAGTCCTCGACGCTGCGCACGATCAGGTGGGCGCCCAGTTCCTGCGCGCGCCGGTCGCGGAAGTCGGTCACCTCCGGGAAGTTGTGCCCGGTGTCGATCATCAGCAGCGGGTAGGGCAGCCGGCCGGCGCCGAAGGCCTTCTCCGCGCACTTGAGCATCACCAGCGAGTCCTTGCCGCCGGAGAACAGCAGCGCAGGGCGCTCGAAGGCGGCCGCCACCTCGCGCAGGATGAAGATGGTCTCTTCCTCCAGGGCGTCGAGGTGGGCGTCGGACAGGCGCAGGGCGGCCGCCGCGAGGCGGCTTTCGGGCAGCAGCAGATCGGGTTCGGTGCGGGCGTTCATGGGGTCGGGCGCGAGGGGCTGGGAAGCGATCGAAGGGGCGGGCGGCGGCGCGTCGGTCAATGCGCCAGGTGCAGGCCGCATTCGCGGTTGTCCTCGCCCTTGGTGGGGTCCACGTAGTCGAAGTTGTTGGGCAGGCCGTGTTCCTGGCAATAGGCGTACAGGTCCTTGGAGGTCCAGTGCAGCAGCGGCGCGACCTTGACCAGGCCGTCGGGATTGATGCTCACCGGGTCCATCTGCGCGCGCACGGCGGTGTCGGTGGCGCGCAGCGCGGTGAACCAGACCTGCGGCGCCGTCTCGCGCAGGGCGCGCGCGAAGGGTTCGAGCTTGACTTCCTCGGTGAAGGCGGCGTGGCGCGGATCGTCGAGCGCGGGCGTCGGCCCGTCCACCGCCTCGCGGTGCGCGCGCGAGCGGCGCGGCAGGTAGATGTGCAGGTTGAGCTTGAGCAGCTTCGTCACTTCGTCGGCGAAGCGGTAGGTGGCCTCGGTGTTGTAGCCGTTGTCCATCCAGACCACCGGCACGTCAGGCCGGGCGCGCGTGACCATGTGCAGGATCACGGCCTCGAAGGGCCGGAAGTTGGTGGTGACGATGGCGGTGCGGCCCAGGCCGAAGGCCCAGTCCACGAGGCCTTGTGCATTGCGGCCGAGTTCGGCGTTGACGTGTGCGAGATCGATGTTCATGGCGAAGGACGGGACTGTAGAAGCGGCCCTTATGAATTCCAACGATTTTTTGGTTCGCGCTTTATTCGGATAAGCAAATGCGCCAGTGTTCATGCGGGTTGGCGCGGGGTAGAAGCGATTTGCGGGATAAGGGTGTGGTGGAGAGGCGCTGGGGGCGCGCGCCGTGGCCGGGGGCCTGGGGCGCGTGGAACCGTTGGTAGAGCATCCAACGGGGAACCTGATACTCCAACCGCCGTTCGGGCTGAGCCTGTCGAAGCCGGGTGCCGCGCTTCGACAGGCTCAGCGTGAACGGGTGAGGGGAATTGAACGGGGCAAGGGGTGTTCTGCAACGGTGCGTTGGGTCGCGGGAGCAGGCCCAGGCCCCGGTGAGGGGGCGGTGGCGCGCCTGTGGAGCGCCGAGAAGCGCAGGGCGGCCGGGCTGCATGCCTGCCGCAGGACAGGCA
>Ga0164243_10000847_pt1 | contig 53425 bp, 46 predicted proteins | sample OricompcompostOP_FD_108781 | JGI IMG/M metagenome (GOLD analysis project Ga0164243, IMG submission 108781) | Organic Plus compost microbial communities from Emeryville, California, USA - Original compost - Organic plus compost (OP) | ecosystem: Engineered > Solid waste > Mixed feedstock >... | reverse complement strand
GGTCAACCATTCGGGATGCGGCAGAACAAAGAGACCACCACCGTGCGCCCTGGGCTGTGGTTCGAGCTCGCGCTCGCAGGAGACACAGGCTGCGCGGCGGTGAGTCAACCCGTTCAGCGGTCAAGGCCGGCCTTACTGCCTTGACGACTGAAGTTTGAACCAACTGAGACATATAAGGAGACGACACCATGATGAAGCACCTGCTGCGGCCCCTGCGCATCGCAGTCCTCGGCGCCGGCCTGCTGGCGGCGGCCGGCCTGGCCCTGGCGCAGGGCTATCCGGCCAGGCCGGTCAACCTGATGGTCCCGTACCCGGCCGGCGGCCCTTCCGACGCGATCGCGCGCATCTTCGCCACGCCGATGGGCAAGGCGCTGGGCCAGCAGGTGCTGGTGGAGAACCTGGGCGGCGTGAGCGGCGCCCTGGCCGCGCAGAAGGTGCTGGCGGCGCCGGCCGACGGCCACTACGTCTTCCAGGGCTCGCCCAACGAGGTCATCCTCTCGCCGCTGGCCAACGCGGCCGTCAAGCTGCGCGCCGAGGACTTCCGGCTGGTGCATCCGGTGGCCGACGCGGTGATGGTCTTCGTCGCGCGCCAGGACCTGCCCGCCAACAACGTGGACGAGCTGATCGCGCTGGCGCGCAAGTCGGCCGACAAGCCGCTGAGCTACGGCAGCGTGGGCATCGGCTCGCTCTACCACCTGCTGATGGAGAAGGTCCAGCAGCAGACCGGCGCCACCTTCAACCACGCGCCCTACAAGGGCAACGCGCCGCTGCTGCAGGACATCGGCGGCGGCCAGGTCGACTTCGCGGTGCTGGTCTACAGCGCCGCCATGGGCGCGCTGGCCGAGCAGGGGCGGCTCAAGGTGATCGGGCAGCTCGGCGCGCAGCGCTCCGAGTTGCTGAAGAACGTGCCCGCGATGGGCGAGAGCAAGGAACTCAAGGGCTTCGACTACAGGACCTGGAGCGGCTTCATGGTGCCCCGCAAGACGCCGGAGGACGTGGTGCAGCGTCTGCACCAGGCCATCGTCGCCGCCCTGGCCGATCCGTCTGTGCGCTCGCAGCTCGCGGCGCAGACGCAGCTCGCCTCGGCGCGCCTGTCGCTGGAGGAGGCGCAGAAGCTCTTCGAGGACGAGACCGCCCGCTACCGGGCGATCGCAAAATCCATCAACCTGCAGCCGCAATGAGGATCCTCCTATGAACCCCCTGCTCGAAGACCTGCGGCGCGACGCGGCGCCCTTCGTCGACATCCGCCGCGACATCCACCGCCATCCGGAGCTGGCCTTCGGCGAGCACCGCACCGCGGCGCTGGTGGCCGAGAAGCTGCGGGCCTGGGGCTACGAGGTGGAGACCGGCCTGGGCGGCACCGGCCTGGTCGGCCGCCTGGTGCGCGGCGGCGGCCGGCGGCGCCTGGGCCTGCGCGCCGACATGGACGCGCTGCCGATCGAGGAGGCCACCGGCCTGCCCTACGCGAGCTGCCACCACGGCGTGATGCACGCCTGCGGCCACGACGGCCACACCGCCATGCTGCTGGCCGCGGCGCACCACCTGGCCGCGCGCGGGCGCTTCGACGGCACGCTGCACCTGATCTTCCAGCCGGCCGAGGAAGGCGGCGGGGGCGCCGTGCGCATGATCGACGACGGCCTGTTCGACAAGTACCCCTGCGATGCCGTCTTCGCCATGCACAACATGCCCGGGCTGGCGCAGGGCCGCTTCGCGCTGCGCGACGGCCCGACCATGGCCTCGTCGGACTACGCGACGGTGACGGTCGCCGGCGTCGGCGGCCACGGCGCGATGCCGCACCGCGCCGCCGACCCGGTGGTGGCGGCCGCCAGCATCGTGATGGCGCTGCAGACGGTGGTGTCGCGCAACGTCGATCCGCTGCACACGGCGGTGGTGACGGTGGGCGCCCTGCATGCCGGCCAGGCCAACAACGTGATCCCGGCCCGCGCCACGCTGGAGATCAGCGTGCGCGCGCTCGACCGCGAGGTGCGCGCGCTGCTGGAGCAGCGCATCAAGGCCATCGTCGCCGCGCAGGCCGATAGCTTCGGCTGCAGCGCGCAGGTCGACTGGCGCAAGGGCTACGCGGTGCTGGTCAACACGCCGGAGGAGACCGACTTCGCGCGCCGGGTGGCGCTCGACCTGGTGGGCGCCGAGCGCGTCACGCTGCAGGCGCCGCCGCTCACGGGCAGCGAGGACTTCGCCTTCATGCTGGAGAAGGTGCCCGGCAGCTACCTGCTGATCGGCAACGGCGACGGCGACAGCGCGGGGGCGTGCATGGTGCACAACCCGGGCTACGACTTCAACGACGACAACGTCGCGCTGGGCGCCGCCTACTGGGTGCTGCTGGCGGAGCGCTTCCTGGCGGCGGCCTGAGCGCCGCCCGGCCGCCCGGAGGCGCTCGCACCGCAGCGCGTCAGCGCGAAGGTTTCCAATGAGCGCCGCCGGCGCTCACTGCCCGGACGCCGCCTGCGGCGCCTGGAGGAAGTCGAACACCTCCGCCAGGCGCTTCTGGTCGGGCATGACGTAGATGATGCCGACGCGGTCGCTCAGGTTGGGCTTGACCCACGCGTCGTAGAAGTCGGCCGGCACGTTGATGCAGCCGTAGGAGATGCGGTTGTCCTCGCTGGTGTCCGAGGCCAGGCGCTCCAGGCGGCGCTCGGCCTTCACCAGCGGCCGCACGCGGTGCATCGACACGGCGACGCTGTAGTCCACCCACACGATGTCCTCGCGCTTGGCGTTGCGCCCCGGCTCGCCGACGAAGCGGCCGGCCGGCGTGGTGCGCTCGTGCGGCTTGATGAGGCGCATCGGCCGCTCGCCGATGCCGGGCACCGAGTCGTCGCCCTTGGCCAGCCCGAGCAGCACCGGCGAGGTGCCCAGCAGGCGGCCCTGTTCGTCGAACACCGACACCGCCGCATGCGGCTTGTCGACGACGGCGAAGGCCTTGCCCTCGTTGTTGCGGGCGCGGATGACGCGGGCCGCCAGGTCCAGCGCCTCGGGAGAGGCCTGCACCGTCGCGGCGCGCAGCGCGGGCGGCACGGGCTTGCCGGCCGTGCTGCGTGCATGCGCCGGCGGCGCGAAGGCCAGGCTGCATGCGAGCAGCACGGGCGCGGTGGCGGAAAGCAATGGGTGCATGGCCGGCGGCGTGCGGTGTGGACGAACGGACGGGGGCGGAAAAAGAGCCGGGGCGACCCGGCTCTCCAGTGTCTCACAGCCCCTCTTCGAGGGGATGCGATGGTCGGCCGAAGGCCGTCAGTTGCGGTCGGAACGCGGCGGCCTCGGCGGCGGGGGCGGCGGAGGAGGCGGCGGCGGGGGCGGGGGTGCCACGACCGGCGGCGGGGGCGGCGGCGGCGGTGGCGGGGCCACGACCACGGGCGGCGCGGGCTGCCAGGGCTCGCGGGCCGAGATGCCCGTCTCGCCCATCGGCGTGGAGCCGTAGGGCGACATGAGCTGCTGGCCGGCCGCGAGGGCCGGGTTGGCGGGCAGCAGCGTCGGCTCGACGCCCTGGGCGAAGGCCGTGCCGCCCACGCCGAGCGCGATGGCGGCCGCTGCAAAAAGCTTCCTCTTCCTGATGGATGTCATTGGCGCATCTCCAGATCACCACTCCGAAGTGTTGGTGCGCTGGCAGTTGTGCCAGCAGCACCCTGCCGCATCCGGTAGGACGACGCCGGTTCTGGCTGTCGTAAGAGGATGAACGGTGCGTAAATGAGGCATTTTTCACGCACTTCTTGCGCCCCGCGCCGAAAGGGAAAGGCGCCCCGGGCTCACGCAGCGCCCGGGGGCATGCCGCGGTCGCGCACGCGCACGATCGCCTCGGCCCGGGTGTGCACGCCGAGCTTGTCGAAGATGCTCGAGACCTGGTTGCGCACCGTCTTCTCGCGCTTGCCCAGGCGCTGCGCGATGGCGGCGTTGTCCAGCCCCTGCGCAACCAGGTCCAGCACGTCCCGCTCGGCCGGCGTGAGGCCGCCGGGGCCGCCCTCGGCGCGGCCCGGCGTGTCCGCCGGCCGGCCCAGGAAGGCGCGCAGTTCGCTCAGGAACTCGGGCCATGCCGGCTCGCTGTCGAGCAGCACATGGTTGCGGCTGTCCAGCGGTACGAAGCGGGCCTCGGGGATCAGCGCCGCCAGCCGGCGCCCTTCCTCGAAGGGCACGCGCTCGTCGCCGCGCGCGTGCATCACCAGCGTGGGCACCCGCAGCTGCTGCGCCTGCCCGGTGACGTCGACCTGGTGGAAGGCCTCCAGCGTGCGCGCCGCCGCCTCCGGGCTGGCGGTGAGGCGCTCCAGCTCGTTCCACCACTGGTGCTGCGCCGGCGTGCCGTCGGGAATGAACTGGTTGGTGAACACCTGGCGGAAGGCCGGGTTGTCGCGGCCCCAGCCGACCCGGATCAGGTTGACCAGCGTCTCGGCCTCCAGCCGCTCGGCCGGCGGCCCGCCGCGCCGCAGCGCGCCACGCGCGTAGGCGCCCAGCAGCACCAGCAGCGAGACGCGCTCGGGATGGCGCACGGCGTAGGCGATCGCCACCGCGCCGCCCTGCGACATGCCGATCCGCGGAAAGCGCGCCAGCCCCAGGCTGTCGGCCACCGCCTCCAGGTCGCCTACCCAGGCATCGAGCGAGAAGGCGGCCACGTCGCGGTCCGACAGGCCGCAGCCGCGCTGGTCGTAGCGGATGTAGCGGTGCTCGCGCGAGAGTTCCAGCAGCCACGGCCGCCACACCGGGCTCACCAGATCGTGCTCGACATGGCTGAGCCAGTGCGCTGCGCGCAGCAGCGGCGGCCCGTCACCGATCGACGCGACGGCGATGCGCGTGCGATCGGGCGCAGTGCAGAAACGAAGGCTCTGGCGCCGCTGCATGCCCGATTGTGCGTCGGCATGAGGCGCATGTCCCATGCATCGACATGCGTATCCCGGCGCCGCGGGACGGCTGGCTCATGCGCGCGGCAGGCGCACGCCCGACCATCCATCGCCTGACGTTGATCCGACAGGCCCTACACACGAGGAGCATCCATGAACACCGCCACCCCTGCCGACCGCACGCAACGCTATGCCAGGACGATCGAGGCGTCCAAGCGCATCCGCTGGGACATCGACCGCGACGTGATCCGCGGCCGCAGCTTCGACGCGCGCGACAAATTCATGCCCGACGGCCTGTCGCTGGCGCCGGAACTGCCCTTTCTGGACGCAGCCGCGCAGCGCTTCTTCGGCCAGGTGCAGGGCCGCACCTACGCCCGCATGTTCGGGCTGGTGGAACGCTTCATCGGGGCCAAGATGCTCGACATCAGCCGCGAGCACTGGCTGGGCGACCAGGTCGCGCTGGAGGCGATCGTGCGCTTCACCGACGAGGAGCTGAAGCACCAGGAGCTGTTCCGCCGCATCGAGAAGCTGGTGGCCGACTGCATGCCCGAGGGCTACCGCTTCGACATATCGGCCAACGAGGTGGCCGGCTTCGTGCTGGGCAAGCGCACCTGGGCCGTGCTGGCGCTGACCTGCCACATCGAGCTGTTCTCGCAGGCGCACTACCGCGCCAGCATCGCCGCGGCGGACGACCTGTCGCCGCTGTTCAAGGACGTCTTCCTGCACCACTGGAAGGAGGAGTCGCAGCACGCCATCATCGACGAGCTGGAATGGGCGCGCGAGGACGCGCGGCTGGCCTCGCCGGCCGAGCGCGACGCGGCGGTGGACGACCTGATCGCGCTGGTGGGCGGCGTGGACGGCATCCTGCAGGCCCAGGCCCGCGCCGATGCGGCCTACTTCCTGCAGGTGCAGGGCATGCCGCCGGAGGGCGGACAGGCGCAGCAGGTGCACGACACGGTGCTCAAGGCCTACCGCTGGCAGTACATCGTCTCGGGCACGCTGGAGCCGCGCTTCCAGGCGATGCTGGCCAGCCTGGTCGACGAGCCGCAGATGCAGCGCATCCAGGCGGCGCTGGCGCCGCTGACCTACGCGGTGCCGGCGCAGGGTTCGGCGCTGCTGCACTGAAGCCGGCTCAGGCCAGCACCGTCCCGCTGGCCTCGCCGAAGCCGATGCGCACCGCGCCCGCGCGCTCGCACCAGCCGCGCAGCACCAGCGTGTCGCCGTCCTGCAGGAAGGTGCGCTGCTCGCCGTTGGGCAGCGTGATGGGCTGCTTGCCGCCCAGCGTCAGCTCCATCAGCGAGCCGGCCGCGTCGGGCGTGGGGCCCGACAGCGTGCCCGAGCCCAGCAGGTCGCCCGGCTGCAGATTGCAGCCGTTGACGGTGTGGTGCGCCAGGAGCTGCGCGGCGGTCCAGTAGGCGGCCTCCTTCACCAGCCCGTGCGTGAGGCGCGCGGGCGCCTCGCCCTGCTCGCGCATCTTCGCGGTCTGGACCAGCACCTCCAGCGTGATGTCGAGCTGGCCGCCTTCGCGGTTGGCCGCGCCGTCGAGGTAGGGCAGCGGCTGCGGGTCGCCCGCGGGCCGGGTGAAGGGCGCGCGGAAGGGCGCCAGCGCTTCCATCGTCACGATCCACGGCGACACGGTGGAAGCGAAGTTCTTCGCCAGGAAGGGGCCCAGCGGCTGGTATTCCCAGGCCTGCAGGTCGCGCGCCGACCAGTCGTTGAACAGGCCCACGCCGAACAGGTGCGCTTCCGCGTCGTCGATGCCGACGGGCTGCCCCAGCGCGTTGCCCTGGCCGACGTAGAAGCCCAGTTCCAGTTCGTAGTCCAGCCGCTTGCTCGGGCCGAAGCTGGGCTCGGCCGCCGGATCGGAGCCAGGCGCCTTGGTCTGGCCCTGCGGGCGCTTGAAGGGCGTGCCGCTGACGACGATGGAGCTGGCGCGGCCGTGGTAGCCGATGGGCACCCACTTGTAGTTGGGCATCAGCGGCTGGTCGGGCCGGAACAGCTTGCCGATGGTGGTGGCGTGGTGGATGCCGGTGTAGAAGTCGGTGTAGTCGCCGACGCGGCAGGGCACGGTGTACTCGCAGCCGGCCTGCGGCACCAGCGCCTGGGCCCACGCGGCCTGCTGCGCGCTGCCTTCGGCCAGGCCGTCGGAGAGCTTCGCGCGCAGCGCCTTGCGTTCGGCCGGCGCGGCGGCCATCAGCGCGTTCATGTCGTCGGTGTCGACGAGGCCCGCGGCGCGCAGGTCCAGCACCTGGTCGCCGATGGCCACGCCGATGCGCCAGGCCTCGCCGCTGCCCTTGCGGCGGAAGCGCCCGAAGGGCAGGTTCTGGATCGGGAAGTCGCTGCCTTCGGCGTTGGCGGACTCGACCCAGCTCGTGCGCTTGGGGTCGTGGGTGGCGTCGATGTCGTACATGGTGAGTCTTTCGTTCAGGGCTTGCTGAACTGGTCCTTGAGGCCGGCCCAGCAGTCGGCGTAGCCGGTGTCCAGCGGCGCGGTGTTCAGCGCGAAGGCGGTGGGGATGAAACGGTAGCGGCTCTCGAACATGAAGGCCAGCGTGTTGTCCAGCTTCTGCGGCTTCAGGTCGACCGTCGACGCCTTCTCGAAGGCTTCCTCGTCGGGACCGTGCGGCACCATCGCGTTGTGCAGGCTGGCGCCGCCGGGCTTGAAGCCGCCGGGCTTGGCGTCGTATTCGCCGTACACCAGGCCCATGAACTCGCTCATCAGGTTGCGGTGGTACCAGGGCGGACGGAAGGTGTCCTCCATCACCAGCCAGCGCGGCGGGAAGATGACGAAGTCGCAATTCGCCGTGCCGGGCGTGTCGCTGGGCGAGGTGAGCACGGTGAAGATCGACGGGTCCGGGTGGTCGAAGCTGATGGAGCCGATCGTCATGAAGTTGACGGTGTCGTACTTCACCGGCGTGAGGTTGCCGTGCCAGGCCACCACGTTGAAGGGCGTGCCCTTGGCCGGCGCGCGCCAGAAGCGGCCGCCGAACTTCTTGATGAGTTCGTAAGGGGCGTTGCTGTCTTCGTAGGCCGCGACGGGCGCCAGGAAGTCGCGCGCATTGGCCAGGCCGTTGGAGCCGATGGGGCCCAGCTCGGGCAGGCGGAACTGCGCACCGTAGTTCTCGCAGACGTAGCCGCGCGAAGGACCGTCGGGCACGGCCACCTTGAAGGCCAGCCCGCGCGGCAGTACGGCGATCTCGCCGGGCTTGACGTCGAGCACGCCCAGCTCGGTGGTGATGACCAGGCGGCCCTGCTGCGGCACCACCAGCAGCTCGCCGTCGGCGTTGACGAAGGCGCGCCGCTCCATGGACTTGGTCGCAAGGTAGACCAGCGAGCCGACGCCGCACTGCGCGTCGGCATCGCCGTTGGCGGCCAGGGTGCGCATGCCGTCGACGAAGTCGGTCTCGGCGCCGGGCTCGAAGGGCACGGGGTGCCAGCGCATCGGCTCGGGCGCGAGCGCCGTCTCGCGGTCGCCGCCGGTGGTCCACAGCGGTTGCGCGTAGGGCTGGTAGCGGCCGGCCACCACCGAGGGCTGGCGGCGGTACATCCAGGTGCGGCGGTTCTCGTGGCGCGGCGCAGTGAAGGCGGTGCCGGAGATCAGCTCCGGGTACAGGTCGAAGGGCGCGCGCTGCGGGCTGTTGCGGCCCTGCGGCAGCGCGCCAGGCACGGCCTCGGTGGCGTGCTCGTTGCCGAAGCCGCTCTGGTAGCGCAGGGTGTCGGCGGTAGAGGTCATGGTGTGGCTCCTCGATGGAAGGCGATGGGATGCCGAGGTCAGTGCTCTCGCGCGGCGGCCAGGGCCTCGCGCAGCACGGGCAGGCTGCCGATGTGGTTGGCCAGCAGCAGGACGAGGCGCGCGTTGAAGGCGTGGCTCTGCTCGGTCGTGAGGTCCTGGTGCGCGTCGATCAGCGCCTCGTAGAAGTCGTCCGGCGACGGCATGTTCGGCGCGGTGGTCAGGTGATCGGCGGTGGCAGTCATGGCTTGTTCTCCTTCATGCCCTGGCCAGGGCGCGGTCGAAGGCCGCGCGCACGGCCTCGGCCGTGGGGGCGCGCCAGCGGGCGCACACGTGCTGGTCGGGGCGCAGCAGGTAGGTGGTGCCCTCGCGCGCGTCGTAGCGGCGCGCGGCCAGCGCGTGGGCCGCGTCCAGCGGCACGCGCAGCACCTCGATCGGGCGGTCGGCGCCGGCCAGGGCCTGCGCGCTGCGCCCGGCCGCCTCGCCGCTGCCGAAGACCAGCGCGGCGAAGCGCGTGCCGCCCAGGCCGCGCAGCAGCCAGCCCTCGGCCACCGGCGCGTCGGCCGCCACCGCGCCCGGCACCATCGCGCCCTCGAAGGCATCGGCGTCGGGCGTGTTCAGCACCGAATCGTGCAGCGTCGCCGGCACCGACAGCCGGCCGCTGTTGACCAGCCGCCGCGCGAAGTCGTGCCGCCGCGCCAGGTGCAGCACGGCGTCGCGGAAGAGGCGGCTGGCCTCGCTCTTGGGCGTGATGAAGTCGGTGGAGCGGGTGGAGTTGCGGATGTTCTCGTCCGCCGCCATCTCGCGCTCGCGGGCATAGCTGTCCAACAGCGCATCGGGCGCCTCGTCGCGCAGCACGGCGGCGAGCTTCCAGGCGAGGTTCTCCGCGTCCTGCAGCCCGGAGTTGGCGCCGCGCGCGCCGAAGGGCGAGACGCCGTGCGCCGAGTCGCCCGCGAACAGCACGCGGCCGTGGCGGAAACTCGCCATGCGCTGGCAGGCGAAGGTGTAGACGCTGGCCCATTCGAGCGTGAACTCGGTGCCCTTGAAAGGCGAGGCGTCGAGCATCGCGCGCACGCGCGGGACGATCTTCTCGGGCTTCTTTTCCTCTTCCGGGTCGGCCTGCCAGCCGAGCTGGAAGTCGATGCGCCACACGCCGTCGGGCTGCATGTGCAGCAGCACGCTCTGGCCGGGGTGGAAGGCCGGATCGAACCAGAACCAGCGTTCCGCAGGAAAGGCGACGTCCATCTTCACGTCCGCGATGAGGAAGCGGTCCTTGAAGACGCGGCCGGTGCTCTCCTGCCCGATGAGCCGGCGCACCGCCGAGCGCGAGCCGTCGCAGGCGGCGACCCAGTCGGCCTGCAGCCGGTAGGGGCCGTCGGGCGTCTCGATGGTCAGCAGCACGTGGTCGCCCTGCGGCTCCACGCCGGTCACCGTGTTCTTCCAGCGCACGTCGATCAGCGGCAGTTCGGCCGCGCGCTCGGCCAGGAAGCCCTCGACGTAGTACTGCTGCAGGTTGACGAAGGCCGGACGCTGGTGGCCCTCTTCCGGCAGCAGGTCGAATTCGTAGACCTGCTCGCCCTGCAGGAACACGCGGCCGAGCTTCCACGACACGCCCTTGGCCGTCATGCGCTCGCCGCAGCCCAGGCGGTCGAAGATCTCCAGCGAGCGCTTGGAAAAGCAGATGGCGCGCGAGCCGGTCGAGAGGCGGTGGTCGTTGTCCAGCAGCACCACCGGCACCTGCTGCTGCGCCAGGTCGATGGCCAGGGCCAGCCCGATGGGGCCGGCGCCGACCACCACGACCGGGTGGCGCACCGGCGCGGCGGCCCGCTGGTCGGCGTGCAGTGCGTAGTCGAAGACCACCTGCTGGTAGTCGATCTGCTGCGCGCCGGCCGACGCGAGGTCGTTCAGCTTCATCTGTCGTCTCCGTCGTTCTGCGGGGGCTGCTTTTCTTATTACCCTTCCAGCGTCTTCCACATCTCGATGTCGCGCTCGGCGGTCCACACGCGCGGGTCGGCGTATTGCGTGGCCTCGTCGTAGCAGCGCGTCACGTCGAAGGGCATGCAGTGGTCGAAGATGACCCAGTGGCCGTACCTGGGCTTGAGCTTCGCGTAGGTCTCCCGGTAGACCGTGTTCAGGTCCTTGCCGGCGCGGGCGCCCTCGCTCACGCGGGCCCACACGTCGGCGATGAAGTCGCGCGTGCCGGCCAGGCCGCGGGCCACGTCTTCCGGCGTGGTGAGCGCGGCGCCGCGGCCCGGCACCAGCGCCTTCGGCTGCAGCGCGGCGATGTTGTCCAGCGTCTTCGGCCAGTCCTGGAAGTAGGCGTCGCCGGCGTAGGGCGTGGCGTCGAATTCCACCAGGTCGCCCGAGAGCAGCGTCTTCTCGCCGGGCAGCCAGACGACCGTGTCGCCCTTGGTGTGGCCGCGGCCGAGCTGCAGCAGTTGCACCTCCAGCTTGCCCAGCCAGACGGTCATCTTGCCGATGAAGGTCATGGTCGGCCAGGTCATGCCCGGCGGCACGGTCTCGACGCCGGCGAACAGGCGCGGGAAGCGGCCGATCTCGCTGGCCTTGTCCTGCTCGCCCCGCTCGACGATCAAGTCGTAGGTGTCCTGGCTGGCGAGGATCTGCTGCGCGCCATAGGCGCTGGCGCCCAGCACGCGCACCGCGTGGTAGTGCGTGAGCACCACGTACTTGATGGGCTTGTCCGTCACTTCGCGGATGCGGCGGATCACGTCGGCCGCCATCGCCGGCGTGGCCTGGGTGTCGGCCACCAGCACGGCGTCGTCGCCGATCACGATGCCGGTGTTCGGGTCGCCCTCGGCCGTGTAGGCCCAGGCGTGTTCGGAGATCTGGCTGAAGCTGACCTTCTTCTCTTCGAGGTCGGCCTGGCTGGCGAAGGCCTTGGCGGGCTGATTCATGGGGCTTGGCTCCTGTGTTCGTCTAAATTGAATATGTTCGTCTATTGCGAATTTGACGCAAGTCTAGATGCTCAATCAGATAATGTCTAATGTTTTCTCCATGAACAAACGTCGAGGTCGGGCATGAGCGAGGACAGCGAGCGCGCCGCGGCGCAGCGCGGCATCCAGAGCATCGAAGTGGGCGGCCAGCTGCTGCGGGCCCTGGTGCACAGCGGCCGGCCGATGGCCCTGAAGGACCTGGCGCGCGAGGCGGAGATGACGCCGGCCAAGGCGCATCCGTACATGGTGAGCTTCGGGCGCCTGGGCCTGATCGAGCAGGACCGCGCCAGCGGCCACTATCTGCTCGGCCCGCTGGCGCTGCAACTGGGGCTGATCGCGATGGCCCAGGCCAGCCCGGTGCAGGTCGCCGCACCGGTGATCGAGGAACTGGCCCGGCGCACCGGCCAGACGCTGGCGCTGGCGGTGTGGGGCGACCGCGGCGCCACCATCGTGCGCATCGCCGAGTCGCCGGCCGCGGTGCACGTGGCGATGCGGCACGGCACGGTGTTCTCGCTGGCGGGCACGGCCTCCGGGCGGCTGTTCGGCGCCTATCTGGAGGAATCGGTGGTGCGCGCCACGCTGGAGGCCGAACGCCGCCGCGCGCCGGAGCCGGGCGCCCTATCGGAGGCCGGCATGCCGGCGCTGGCGCTGCCCACCTGGGAGGCTTTCGCGGCGCAGCTCGAGGAGGTGCGCCGGCACGGCGTCTCGCGCTCCGAGGGCGAGATCGTGCCGGGCGTGAGCGCGATGGCGGCGCCGGTGTTCGACGCGCGCGGCGCCGTCGTGCTGGCGCTCACTGCCATCGCCCCGGCGGCGGTGCTCGACACCCGCTGGGACGGCGCCACGGCGCGCGCGCTCAAGACGGCCGCGCAGGAGATCTCGCAGCGCCTGGGCTGGCGCGGCGCCTGAGCGGCAAAAACTCAGCCCGCGGGCCGCGCGCGCGAGCCCGACAGCGCCGTGTACACGCCCAGCCCGATGAAGGTGCCTCCGGTCACCCAGCGCCCCCACGCGGCACCGCCGCGCAACGCCGAGAAGAAGGGACGCAGGCGGCTGGCGGCCAGCACGTAGAGGCAGTCGGTGCAGCCGGCGATGGCCACGAAGGCGGCGCCGAAGCCCAGGATCTGCAGCGCCGGCGAGGCGCCGGGGCGGATGAACTGCGGCAGGAACGCGGCGAAGAACAGCGCCGTCTTCGGGTTGAGCAGCGCCACCACGAAGCCGTCGCGGAACAGGCGGGCCGGCCGCACCGGCCGCACGGGCAGGCCGGCGCCCTCGCCCGCCGCGTCGCCGCGCGGCGGCCGCAGCGCCTTCAAGCCCAGCCACACCAGGTAGGCGGCGCCGGCCCACTTGACCACCGTGAAGGCCAGCGAGGAGATGGCGAACAGCGCCGCCAGCCCGAGCGCCGCGCCCAGCGCGTTGCCGAAGTTGCCCAGCGCCACGCCCGCCACCGAGGCCAGCCCGGCGCGGCGGCCCTGCGCCAGCGTGCGCGCCACCACGAACAGCACCGCCGGGCCCGGCGTGAGCGCCAGCACCAGGCTGGCGGCGGCGAAGGCCAGCATCACGGCCGGCGAGGGGAGGAAGGCGGTGTCGATCATGGGTGTCGTCCTTGCGGGTGCCGCTCGCGCCAGGCCTGCCAGCGTTGCAGCGCGGCTTCGGGCCAGTGCGCGCGGCGATCGTAGTACTCGGGCACCGCGGCCGCATCGGGCGGCAGCACCACCCACGGCTGCTTCGAGGCGGTGAAGATGTGGATGTCCGGCGGCAGGTGGTCGGGCGCATCGAGCGTGCCCACGCGCAGGAACTTCACCGTCGGCCCGGCGCCGGCGTAGTGGCTCCACAGCGCGACGTGGCAGCGCGGGCAGCGGGCGATGCGCTGCCCGCGCCCGCTCTCGGAGGGCGTGTCGACCATCTCGGGCTCGCCGGCCAGCAGCGCCACGCGCTCGCCCTCCACCATCGCGTTGAGCGCGAAGGCGCTGCCCGTCTCGCGCTGGCACCAGCGGCAATGGCAGGCGTGCACGAACAGCGGCGGGGTGAGCAGGCGATAGCGCACCTGGCGGCAGGCGCAGCCGCCCTCCAGCGGGTACGGCGCGCGTTCGGCGTCGGCGCTCACAGCGCGCGGCCGTCGACGTGCTGCACCGGCACCTGTTCCGGCTCGATGCCTTCCAGGCAGCGGATGTTGACCGCCGCCATCGCCGCGCCGTTCGGCGCCGTGCCCTCGCCGAAGGGGTGGATGCCGCAGGTGGGGCAGAAATGGTGCGCGATGACGTGCTTGTTGAAGCGGTAGCTGCGCATCGCCTCGGGCGGCGTCTTCAGCGTGAGCTGCGGGCGCGGCACAAACCACAGCAGCGCGCCCTTGCGCTGGCACATCGAGCAGTTGCAGGCGACGGCGCCCTGCAGCTCGCCCTCGACGTCGAAGGCGATGGCGCCGCAGTGGCAGCTTCCGTGGTAGGTGGTCATGCGTGTCTCCGGCGGACGAAAGGCCGCAGGCTACACCGCATCGGGCGCCGCAGGCGCGTCAGGACGGCTTGGCGTTTTCGAGCAGGTCGCGGGTGCGCAGCGCCTCGCGGCGCGCGGCGGCGGCGAAGTCGTCGCCGGCCGACGCATAGCAGATGGCGCGCGAGGAGTTCACGACGATGGGCGCGTCCGGCCGCCAGCCGGCGCGCACGGTGGCCGCCGCGTCGCCGCCCTGGGCGCCCACGCCGGGGATCAGCAGCGGCGCCGTGGGCGCCAGGGCCCGCACGCGCTCGATCTCGTCGGGATAGGTGGCGCCCACCACCAGGCCGAGCTGGCCGTTGAGGTTCCACGGGCCCTGCGCCAGCCGCGCCACGTGCTCGTACAGCAGCGGCTCGCCCGGCACCGAGGCCAGCCGCTGCCCCTGCAGGTCGGCGCCGCCCGGGTTGCTGGTGCGGCACAGCAGGAAGGCGCCCTTGTCCGCGTACTTCAGGTAGGGCGAGACCGAATCGAAGCCCATGAAGGGCGAGAGCGTCACCGCGTCGGCGCCGTAGCGCTCGAAGGCCTCGACGGCGTACTGCTCGGCTGTGGAGCCGATGTCGCCGCGCTTGGCGTCCAGGATCACCGGCACCTGCGGCGCCACCTTGTGGATGTGGGCGATCAGCCATTCGAGCTGCGCCTCGGCGCGGTGCGCCGCGAAGTAGGCGATCTGCGGCTTGAAGGCGATCACGCAGTCGGCGGTCGCATCCACGATCTGCGCGCAAAACTCGCCGATCCTGCCGGCATCGCCCTTCATCTTTCCCGGAAAGCGCGATGGCTCCGGATCCAGCCCCACGCACAGCAGGGAACGGTTCTGGCGCTGGGCCGCGCGCAACTGGTCGATGAAAGCCATGGATCCGATTCTAGGTGGCGCCTTGCGCCGCCACACCGCACGGTGCCTCTAGCGTACTTTTGGATTCGATGTGAACTTTTGCACGAAAAGCCCTGAACCGAGATTTGCTGATGACAATTGTTAACTGATGTCGTGACAATGTGTATCTTGTACTAATAAAGATAGACAACACCTGTCATGAACCGCATCCATCGCGTCATCTTCAACCAAGCCCTGGGCACGGCCCAGGTGGTGCCCGAGGTGGCGCACGCCCGCGGCAGCAGCACCGTCCAGGACGAGACGCCCGGCCGCGCCGGCGCGCCCGCCTTCCGTCTCTCGCCGACCGCCCGGCTGTGCGCCGCCGCAATCGTGTCCCTGGCGGTCGGCGGCGCCTGGGCCGCCGGCGGCACTGGCGGCGCCACGTACAGCGGCGCGGTCGCGGGGGGAGCCGGCGGCACATCCGCCGCCGGAGCGACGGGCGCCTCTGGCGTGGTCAGCAGCTTCCCGGTCGGCGGCGGCGGGGGCGGGGGCGGCACGAATCTCGGCACGGGCATCGGCAGCGCAGGCGGCCGAGGCGGCCAGACCGGCGCCCTCGGAGGCAACGGCGGCGCGCGCGGAGACCGGGTGACGCTGGGCGCCAGCACCCACAACGCCACGGGCTCCTCCGGCGGCAACGGCCAGTCCGTCGTGATTCCCTCAAACCCGGGATGGTCCGACCTGGGTGCAGGTGGCGGCGGCAGCGGCGGCGCGGGCCTGGCGGTCGACATGTTCTTCGGCATCCTTGCCACCCATACGGTCACCGGCAAGGCCCTGGGCGGCAATGGCGGCAACGGCGGCAACGCAGGCCTCAACCAGAACAGCTGGGGCGGTGGCGGCGGCGGCGGCGAGGGCGGCATGGGCGTGCTGCGCACGAGCGGCAATGTCGCCATCGACGTCGGCGCGTCCGCCCTCGGCGGGAACGGCGGCAACGGTGGCCAGGCCGGCGGCGGCGCCGGCGGCAGCGGGGGCGACGGCGGTGCCGGCATCGCCTGGTCGGGCGCCGGGACCGGTACGCTGACCAATGGCGGAGCCATCGCGGGCGGCAGCGGCGGCATGGGCGGCAAGGGCGCGGCCGGCACCGGCGCGCAGGGCCTCGGCGGCCAGGGCGTGGTCTGGGCCGGCTCCAAGGGCGGCACCCTGACGAACGACGCCGGCGGCAGCATTTCCGGCGGCGCGGGCCGCATGGGCGGCGACGGCGTGAGCCGCACGGGCGGCGGCAGCAGCACCCTCGCCATCCGCAACAGCGGCGTGATCAGCGGTGGGGCCGGCACGGCTGCCGGCGGCGCGGGCATTTCGGGCAGCAATCTGTCCGTCGTCAACAACGGCACCATCCGCGGCGGGCGGGCCGACGGCGGCACGGGCGCCCAGGCCAATGCCGTCACCTTCACCGGCGGCAAGAACACGCTGCAGATCAACACCGGCTCGGCCATCGAGGGCAACGTGGTGGCCGTGGCCGGCGGCGCGGACCAGCTCGTGTTCGGCGGGGCCGGAAGCGACAGCTTCGACGTGGGCCTGATCGGGAGCCAGTACCGCAACTTCGCCGGCCTGGAGAAGACCGACGGCGGCACCTGGACGCTCACCGGATCGAGCAAGGCGGCCACGCCCTGGACGATCAGCGGCGGCACGCTGGTCGGCCATGCCGCCGCCTTCGGCAGCGGCAGCATCCTGAACGACGCCACGCTGGTGCTCGACCAGGCCGCCGACGTCAGCATGGCCAACACCCTGGGCGGCGACGGCAGGCTGGTCAAGACCGGCGCCGGCGCGCTCGCGCTGACGGGCAACGTCGCGCTGGCGGGCGGCGCCGAGGTGGCGGCCGGCATGCTGCGGCTGGGCGATGCGGCCATCACGGCCGGCAGCATCACCGGGACGAAGGGCAGCAGCCCCCTGCTGGGCGCCGGCGGCAACGGCGGGACGGCGGTGACGGTGGAGGCCGGCGCCGCCGGCGCAGCCAACTTCGGCACCTTCACCGGCGGGGCCGGCGGCAACGGCGGCGTCGTCGCCCTGACGTTCGGCCAGCGCGGCGGCGACGGCGGCACCGGCCTGCACAACGACGCGGCGCAGGCCGCGATCGACAACGCCGGCACGGTGGCCGGCGGCGCGGGCGGCCGGGGCGGCATCGCCGTGCTCGTCTCCGGGCGGGGCGGCGACGGCGGCACCGGCCTGAACAGCACGGCCGGCGGCGTCACCATCCGGAACAGCGGTGCCGTCCAGGGCGGCGCGGGCGGCGCCGGAGGCATCGGCGCGGTCGGCGTGGCCAGCGGCGGCGGCAGCGGCGGCACGGGCATGGCCCTCGCCGGCAGCACGGTCGTGGTGAACAGCGGCAGCATCGCCGGCGGGAACGGCGGGCCGGCGGGCAACACGCTGATCGACCTCAACACGCCGGCCGCGGGCGGCGTGGGCATCGTCGCCAGCGGCGACGTCCGCATCACCAACGGCGGCAGCATCAGCGGCGGCCTGGCGGCGGGCGGCGGCGAACGGGCGGACGCGATCCGGTTCAGCGGCGGCGGCAACCGCCTCGAGCTGCTGAACACCTCGGCCATCACCGGCAATGTGGTGGCAACCGCCGCCGGCGACGACACGCTGGCGCTGACCGGCAGCGCCGACGGCGCCTTCGACGCCTCGGCCATCGGCGCAGCCGCGCAGTACCGCCACTTCACCGGCTTCGAGAAGGAGGGCACCAGCACCTGGACGCTGGCCGGCAGCACGACCGCCGTGACGCCCTGGCGGGTGACGGGCGGCGCACTGCGCATCGCCGACGACGCGGCGCTCGGCGACGCCGGCGGCGCGCTGACGCTGGACGGCGGCACCCTGCAGACGACGGCCAGCACCACCTCGGCGCGGGCCCTCACGCTGGGCGCAGGCGGCGGCACCCTGCACAGCGACACGGCGACCGTCCACACGGTCGCAGGCGTCATCGGCGGCAGCGGCGCGCTCGTCAAGGACGGCGGCGGCACCCTGGTGCTGGCGGCGGCGAACACGTACGGCGGCGGCACCACCATCGCCGCGGGCACGCTGCAACTGGGCGATGGCGGCACCGCCGGCGCGATCGCCGGCGACGTGGCGAACCACGGCACGCTCGCCTTCAACCGCAGCGACGCGACCACCTTCGCCGGCACCATCTCGGGCAGCGGCGCGGTCGAACAGCGCGGCGGCGGCACCACCACGCTGGCCGCGGCCAACGGCTACACCGGCGGCACGCGCATCCTGAACGGCACGCTGGCCGGCCACGCCGCCAGCTTCGGCAGCGGCGCGATCGTGAACGACGCGGCCCTGGTCATCGACCAGGGCACGGCGGCCGGCTTCGCCAACGCGATGTCCGGCAGCGGCAGCTTCACCAAGACCGGCGCCGGCGCGCTGGACCTCACCGGCGACAGCAGCGCCTTCACCGGCGCCAGCCGCGTGGCCGCGGGCACGCTGGCGGTCAACGGCCGGCTCGGCGGCACGCTGAGCGTGGCCGGCGGCGCCACGCTCAAGGGCAACGGCACGGTGGGCAGCACGGTGGTCGAGGGCGGCGCGCTGGTGGCGCCGGGCAACTCCATCGGCACGCTGCACGTGGCCGGCGACCTGACGCTGGCCAGCGGCGCCGCCTACCAGGTGGAGGCCTCGCCCGACGGCCGCAGCGACCAGATCCTGGTCAGCGGCAGGGCGACCGTGCAGGGCGCCTCCGCCATCGCGCTGCTGGCCGACGGCAACTGGAACCCCTACGGCAGCTACACCATCCTGAAGGCGGACGGCGGCATCGCCGGCCAGTTCGGCGCCGTTCATTCCAACTTCGCCTTCCTCACGCCGACCATCGAGTACGGCGCGCAGACTGCCTCGCTGACGCTGATGCGCAACGACGTGCGCTTCTCCGACGTGGGCGTGACCTGGAACCAGAAGGCCAGCGCCGGCGCGATCGAGCCGCTGGCGGCCACGCCGCTGTACCGCGCCGTGGTGCAGCTCGACCGGTCGAACGCACTGGTGGCCTTCGACCAGCTCTCGGGCGAGCTGCACGCCAGCGTGAAGTCGGCCGCGGTGGAAGACAGCCACCTGGTGCGCGACACCGTGCTGGACCGCGCACGCCAGAGCCTGGGCGGCGTCGGCACCGCCGCCGCCGGCGCCACGCAGTTGAGCGAAGGCAGCCAGGGCAGCGTGTGGGCGCGCGCCTACGGCGGGCGCACCGAGGCCGGCGGCGACGGCAACGCCGCCAACAGCGAGCGCAGCACCAGCGGCCTGCTGATCGGCGCCGACCGGCGCGTGGGCGAGAGCGCCCGCGCCGGCGTGTTCGCCGGCTTCGGCCACACCCGCCTGGACGCCGGCCAACGCCGCGGCGAGGCCAGCGGCGACGCCTGGCACCTGGGCGCCTACGGCGGCGCGCAGTGGGGCGCGCTGGGCGTGCGCGGCGGCGCGAGCCTGAGCCGCCAGTCGCTGACCACCCAGCGCACGGTCGCCTTCACCGGCGTGACGGACGGGCTGCGCGCCAGCTACGCGCTGCGCACGGTGCAGGCCTTCGGCGAGGTGGGCTGGCGCATCGACGCCGGCGAGCGCACCGCCTTCGAGCCCTTCGCCAGCCTGGCGCACGTGGACGTGCGCAGCGGCAGCATCAACGAGCAGGGCCTGGGTAGCGGCGCCGCGCTCAGCGGCCGCGGCGACAGCACGAAGACCACCTTCGCCACCCTGGGCCTGCGGGCGTCCACCCGCGCCAGCCTGGGCGGCGTGGAGGCGACGCTGCGCGGCTCGGCCGGCTGGCGGCGCGTGGTGGACGGCGATGTCACGCCCAGCGCCCGCCTCGGCCTGTACGGCGGCCTGAGCCAGTTCACGGTGCTGGGCACGCCGCTGGCGCGCGAGGCCTTCGTGCTGGACGCCGGCGTGGACCTGAACCTGGGCCGCAACATGACGCTGGGCGTCACCTACGGCACGCAGTTCACCGGCGGCACCACCTACAACGGGCTGAAGGCGGACATGCGCTGGACCTTCTGACCTGACCGCGCAGGCCGGCCCGGCGGCGCGCGGCCGTCAGCCGGCCGTCCCGTCCAGGCAGGCCGCCGCCAGGCACAGGTCGGCCCAGGCGCGTGCCTTGTCGGCCGGGTTGCGCAGCAGGTAGGCCGGGTGGTAGGTGGCGACGAGCTGCACGCCCTCGCCCAGCGCCGGCAGCGCATGGACCTGGCCGCGCAGGCGGCCCAGCGGCTCGGTGCGGCCGAGCAGGCGCTGTGCGGCCAGCGGCCCCATGGCCAGCACGATGCGCGGTGCCAGCGGCGCGGCCCAGGCGGCGAAGCCGGTGTCGAAGTCGGCCTCGTCCTCGCCGGCCGGCGCCGCGACGGGGCCGGGCCGGTGGGCGCGCAGCAGGTGCACCGGCGCCGGGCCGGCCGGCAGGCGCAGGGCCTTGAGCATCTGGTCGAGCAGGCGGCCGGCATCGCCCGCCAGCGGCGGGCCGTGGCGGCCGTCGGCGCCGGGCGGCATGTCGGCCACCACCAGCCAGCCGCCCTGCGCGGGCGCGTCGGCCTGGGCATACAGCCTCTGCGGCGGCGCCAGGCGCAGCGTGCCGGCCGCGGCGGGCGGGCGGGCGGCGGGGGCGGCGGGGGCGGCGGGTGGATTCGGTGCGGCGGTGCGCGCGGGCGGCGCCGGTCGATGGGGCGGCGGCGAAGGCTCGGGGGCGTCCACGACGGCTGCTGCCGCCACGTCGGCATCCGGCGCTGCGCGCACGGCGACAGGCGCGGGCGCCGCCGCCGGCAGCCAGACCTTGACCCCCATCTCCTCCAGCATGGCGCGCCGGCGCGCATCGAGCAGCAGGGTCACAGGCGAACCTCCGCGCTGCGCGCTGCGGTGCGAGCGCCTTCGGGCGGCCGGACGGCGCTCATCGCTGCAGGCTCCCCCAGGCGCTGGCAGGCTCGTTCAGGCGCAGGCTCATCACGATGGCGTCCTCGCGCCGGCCGGCGAAGCCCGGGTAGTAGCCCTTGCGCACGCCGACGCGGCGGAAGCCGTGGCGCAGGTAGACCTCCTGCGCGCGCCGGTTGCCGGTGCGCACCTCCAGCCACAGCCACTGCGCCTGCTGGCCGCGCGCCCAGCCGGCCAGCGCCTCCAGCATCAGCGGCGCCCAGCCCTGGCGCTGGAAGGGCGGCGCCACGGTGATGTTGAGCAGGTGCACCTCGTCGACGCCCTTCATGGCGATGAAGTAGCCGATCAGGGTGCTCTCGCCGCCGCGGGGCCGCCCCAGGGCGGCGAGCGCCCCCTCGGGGGGCAGCGAACCACGCACGGCGGGGAGCGTGGGGGCCACATTCCCGCCACCCTCGAGCACCTGGCAGTGGTAGCCGGCGTGCAGCGAATCGATGAAGTTGCCGCGCGTCCACGGATGGCTGTAGGCGAGCTGCTCCACCGCCACCACGCGGTCGACGTGGTCGATCGTCATCGGCCCCAGGCGGGCTTCGCTGGCGTCGAGCACCGCGCTCATCCCGCCGCCTCCCTGGCCGCCGCGCGCTCGGCCGTGGTCTGCGCGACCTTGTCGCGCACGTAGAGGGGCCAGGCGCGCTCCGGCGGCACGGCAGCGCCGGCGGCCAGCAGCGCGGGCGCCAGGCGCAGGATCGCCGCCGCGGTGGGCAGCGCCTGCACGCGCGGCGCATCCTGCGGCAGGCGCTCGCCGCAGGCGGCGAAGGCGTTGCCGGCCAGCGTCCAGCCGGCGGGGACGGCCACGTCCTCCGGCGACAGCAGCCGCGCCTCGGCCGCGGCGGCGCCGAGCGGGTGGACGCTGCCGTCGAAGGCATGTGCGGCGGCATAGACCTCGCCCATGCGCGCGTCGAGCACCGCCACCACGCGCTCGGCACCGGCAGCGTGGTGCGCCTCCTCGGCCACGGCGTGCAGCGTATCGACCGGCAGCACCGGCAGGCCGGCGCCGAAGGCCAGGCCCTGCGCCACGGCGCAGGCGGTGCGCAGCCCGGTGAAGGAGCCGGGGCCGCGGCCGAAGCAGACCGCGTCCAGTTGCCCGATGGCGAGGCCCGCCTCGGCCAGCAGCGCCTGCACCAGCGGGATCAGGGTGGCGGAGGATTCGGCGCCGCCCGGCCCGCTGCGCGCCAGCACGGCGTCGCCCCGGCGCACGGCGACGGACAGCACCTCGGTGCTGGTGTCGAAAGCCAGCAGGCTAGGGCCTGTGAGCGCCATGGAAGGGGTCGCGAAGCTCATCGCAGCCCGCCCATCAAGGCGCGCGACGCCGTGCGTGCGTCCGCACGCACAAGGAGCGCAACGCCGAGGGGCGGGCTGCGATGAGCTTCCCTCCGGGTTGCTTCGCAAAGGGGCCGTCTGCGGCGTTGCCCGCGCTTGCAAGGCGCCAGCCTTGCTGCGCACGGGCGCCTTGCATCCAGCCCCTTTGCGAAGCAACGCGATCCCCTTCCATGGCGTTCACAGGCCCTAGGCATCGCAGCGGCTCCTCACCGGCAAGACGGCGGCGCGCGCGGCCGGCGCGCGCAGCACGCCGAACAGGATGCCGGCCGTCACCAGCGCCAGCCCGGCCAGCAGCCCGGCGTTCAGCGGCTCGCCCAGGAAGAACACCGCGCCCAGCGCCGACAGGCCCGGCACCAGCGCAGTGATCATGGTGGAGCGCACCGGCCCGAAGTGGCCGACCATGCGGGTGAAGCTGATGCCCGAGATCACCACCGAGCCCACGCCCTGGAACAGCATCTGGAAGGCGATCTCGCCCCAGGGCGCGGCGGCCAGCCGGCTGTGCAGCACGCCGGCCGCCGCCAGCAGGGCGTAGACCGGCACGTAGGTGAACAGGGCGAAGACGGTGATGGCGATGGTGGCGCGCACCGCGTCCAGACCGTGTCGGCGCACCACCACGCTGTAGCAGGCCCAGGCGAAGGCGGCGGCCATGAAGAGCAGGTCGCCCTTCCAGACCTCGCCGCCGCCGAAGGCCTGCAGCAGGCTGCGCCCGCCCACCAGCAGGTCGCCGGCGACGATCAGCAGCAGGCCGGCGGCCCGCAGCGGCGTGATGCGGTCTCCCAGCACCAGCGCCGCCAGCAGCGCCGTCCACAGCGGCAGGCTGCCCGGCATCAGCACCGAGGCGTGCGCCGCCGGCGCGTAGAAGAAGGCCGTGTAGGCGAAGGTGGCATAGGCCACGGCGCCGAACACGCCCGCCAGCGCGCTCACGCGCCAGGGCAGCGGCGACAGGCCGAGGAAGGAGCCCCACGCCGCGCTGCCGGGACGGGCGCCGGCGCGCCGGGCGCGCGCCACCAGCCAGGCGCCCCAGGGCACGAGCACCAGGCCCGCGCCCACGATGCGCAGCAGCGCGAGGTCGAGGGGCCCGAGCGAGCGGGCGGCCGAGGCGCGGGCGACGAGGATGAAGCCCGTCCACACCGCCACCGTGACTGCGGCCGCGCCGATGCCCACGGCCCGGGGCGAAGGGCGCGGAAGCAGGCGGTCGGCAACAGGCATCGCGGGATTATCGAGGGCCGGCGTCGGGGCCGCGCCGGGCGCTTCGGATAATCCTGCGCCCATGCGCTCCCTCCTTCCCGCCCCGATCGCCGCCCTCCTCCTCGCCGCCGCCGTGCCGGCCCTGGCCCAGCAGGCGCTGCCGCGCGAGGTCGACGCCGCGCTGGCCCGCGCCAAGGTGCCGCGCGAGGCGGTGACGCTGCTGGTGGCCGACGCCGAGGGCCAGCGCCCGCCCCGGCTGGCGTGGCGCTCGCAGGTGCCGGTCAACCCGGCCTCGATCATGAAGCTGGTGACCACCTACGCGGCGCTGGACCTGCTCGGCCCCGCCTACACCTGGCGCACGCCGGTCTACACCGACGGCCGCCTGATCGACGGCACGCTGCACGGCAATCTCTACATCCGCGGCCAGGGCGACCCGAAGCTGGTGATCGAGCGGATGTGGCTGCTGCTGCGCCGGGTGCAGGGCCTGGGCATCCGCGAGATCGCGGGCGACATCGTGCTGGACCGCAGCGCCTTCGAGACCACGGTGGAGTCCGACCCGGCCGCCTTCGACGGCGAGCCGCTGCGGCCCTACAACGCCTCGCCCGACGCGCTGCTGGTGAACTTCCGCTCGGTGGTGATGACTTTCTCGCCGCAGCCGAACGGCCAGGCCGCGCAGGTGAGCTACGACCCGCCGCTGGCCGGCGTGGCGATGCAGCCCGCCGTGCCCCTGGCGCCCGGCGCCTGCGGCGACTGGCGCGCCGCGCTGCGCCCCGAGCTGGCCGACCCCTTGCGCATCGGCTTCGCCGGCAGCCTGCCGGCCGCCTGCGGCGAGAAGACCTGGGCCGTCGCCTACGCCGACCCGCGCAGCCACGCGCTGCGCGCCGTGGCCGGGCTGTGGGCGCAGGCGGGCGGCGTGCTGCGCGGCCAGGTGCGCGACGGCGGCGTGCCGCCGGGGCTGCAACCGGCCTTCGAGTTCGAGTCGCCGCCGCTGGCCGAGGTGGTGCGCGACATCAACAAGTTCAGCAACAACGTGATGGCGCAGCAGGTCTTCTTGACGCTGGGCCTCACCCAGCGCCGGCGCGGCAGCTTCGAGGCGGCGCGCGCGGCCGTGCGGCAATGGTGGAAGGAGCGCATCGGCACCGGCGAGGGCGTGCCCACGCTGGACAACGGCGCCGGCCTGTCGCGCGAGGAACGCATCAGCGCCGCCGAACTGGGCCGGATGCTGCAGGTGGCGTGGAAGTCACCCGCCATGCCCGAGCTGCTGGCCTCGCTGCCCGCCATCGGCGTGGACGGCACGCTGCGCCGGCGGCAGATCCGCTCCGGCGGCTCGGCGCACCTGAAGACCGGCACGCTGCGCGACGCCTCGGGCATCGCCGGCTACGTGGACGGCGCCAGCGGCCGGCGCTGGGTGCTGGTGGCGATCGCCAACGACGCCAACGCCGCCGCCGCGCGGCCGGCCTTCGATGCGCTGGTCGACTGGGCCGTGAACGACCAGGGACCGTAGGCGCCGGCCGGTTGCGCGGCGGGCAGGCTGCGCACCAGAATGGGCGCGCCGCCATCACGGGCGGCGCCTCACCGGAGACACCCATGCCCCTGCCGCGCCGCGCCCGACGCGCCGTCCTGCTCCCCCTCGCGCTGCTGACGCTGGCCGTGGCCGGCTGCGGGGGCGGCGGCGGTGGAGGCGGCGGCATCGGCCTCTTCCCGCCGCCCGGGGGCGGAGGAGGCGGCGGCGACACCGGCCGCGGCGCGCTGGTCGGCGCCACCGAGCGGGTGACGCGCCTGACGGCCGACCAGTTCAAGGCGGTGCTGCAGTCGAGCCCGCAGGGCCAGGCGCTGCTGCAGGTGGCCGGCACGCCAGCCTGCGGCATCGAGCTGCGCAGCATGACCTACCGCACCGTGGGCGCGGCCGGCGAGGAGACCACCGCCACGGCCGCGCTGATGCTGCCCGCGGGCTCGGCCACGCCCTGCGCCGGCGGCCGGCCGCTGGTGCTCTACGCCCACGGCACCACCGCCGCCCGCGGCTACGACATCGCCCGCTGGACCGACGCCGCCCAGCCCGCCGCCGGCGAGGGCCTGCTGGTGGCCGCCACCTTCGCGGCCCAGGGGCTGGCCGTGATCGCGCCCAACTACGCCGGCTACGCCGCCTCGCCCCTGCCCTACCACCCCTACCTCAACGGCGACCAGCAGGGCAAGGACATGGCCGACGCCCTGAAGGCGGCGCGCAAGGCGCTGCCGCTGGAAGGCGTGAGCGACGCCGGCTCGCTGCTGGTCACGGGCTACTCGCAGGGCGGCTACGTGGCGCTGGCCGCGCACCGCGAGCTGCAGGCCGCCGGGCAGTCGCCCACCGCCTCCGCGCCGCTGTCGGCCCCCTCGGCCATCAGCCTGCTGATCGACTACGCCTTCAGCGGCTGGCCGGCGCTGGGCAGCACGGTGTTCGTGCCGCTCATCACCACCAGTTGGCAGAAGCAGTTCGGCAACGTCTACAACGCGCCCACCGAGATCTACGAGAACCGCTACGCCGGCGGCATCGAGACCCTGCTGCCCAGCACCACGCCGCTGGCCGACCTGTTCGCCCAGGGCCGGCTGCCGCAGGCGGCGCTGTTCCCCGCCAACGGCACGCCCGGGCCGGTGAACCCGGCGCTGGCCTCCTTCTACGGCCCGGACAACCTGGTGCGCCAGAGCTTCCTGACGCAGGTCGCCAACGACATCGCGGCCTCGCCCTGCCCCGGCAACAGCCTGCCGGCCAGCGCCGCCTCGCTGGAAAGCGCCAGCCCGCTCGACTGCCACCCCTCCACCGGGCTGCGGCGCGCCGCGGTCGCCAACGACCTGCGCAACTGGCTGCCCCAGCGGCCGGTGTTCTTCTGCGGCGGCGCGCAGGACCCGACGGTCAACTTCCTGAGCACGCAGGCCACCGCCGGCCACTTCCGCGCGCGCGGGATGGCGCCGGCGCAGTTGACGGTGGTGGACCTGGAGCAGCCCGGCGGCGCGGGCGACCCCTATGCCGCCGCCCGTGCCGGCTTCGCGCAGGCCAAGCAGCAGACCTACGACGCGGCCGAGGGCAGCGACGCCGACAAGGCGCTGGCCGTGACGCTGGCCTACCACGGCGCGCTGGTGCCGCCGTTCTGCCTCGCCTCGGCGCGCGGCTACTTCCAGGCGCTGCTGGCGGCGGACGGCTGAGCGTCGTCGCGGCCGGCCGGCGGGGCGCTGCCGGTGAGCGGGCTGGGCGCGCGGGCCGAGGCGGTGTCGGCCAGCACCAGGGCCGCGCGGTAGGCGCCGCGCCCGGCCAGCTTGGTGTGTCCCACCAGCGCGTCCCATTCCTGCTGGCGCTGCGCCGGGGTGGGCGCGTGGTCGGGCGGGCGCACGCGCAGCGTACGCGCCACGTCCAGCAGCGCGCCGGCCGCGTGCAGGCAGAAGTGGACGGCGGTGTCCTCGGGGCGCTGGAGCGCGGCATCGCGCTCCTGGCGGATCAGGGCCTCACGCTCCGCCTCCGGCAGATGGGCCAGCGTGGTCGGCGAGGGTGCGGGTTCGAAATGGAGCACGCAGTGCGCCATCGCCTGCTCCACGGTCTGCAGGGCTTGGTCGATGAGTTCCACGTCGTCCGGCGCGGCGGGCATGCGGTGAGATCTCCTGGGGGCTTGCGGGTCGGCGAAACCCGGCATGGTGCCAGCGCCCCGGCCCGGCACCCATGCATTATTGCCCAAATAGGAAACAAAAGTATTATTTTGTCGCCAAAAGCCGTCAGGCGGCAGCGGCGCGCTGCAGGCGGTCGCGCACGCCTTCCCACTCGGGCGTGTCGGGCGGCGCCTCCACCCAGATCAGCTTGACGCCCTCGTCGTCCAGCCGGCGCAGCTCGGCGAAGAGCTGCTGCGCGGCGGCGGCGGCGTCGTCCGGCATGCGCCGCAGCAGCACGCGCGAGGAGCGGCTGCGCAGCGGCGCGCGCGCCCACACGGCGATGTGCGCCGCCTGCGCGCCCAGCACGTCCAGCCCGGTCTGCAGCGCCTTGGCGTCCATCAGGCGCACCTTGGCGGTGGGCGCGTAGTGCGCCTCCAGCGTGCCCGAGGCCTTGGGGTCGGGCAGGCCGAGTTCCTCGCGCGTGCGCAGGCGCTCGCGCGCCACGCGCTCGATCTCGGTGCGGGTGACGATGCCGGGCCGCAGCAGCACCGGCGCGCCGCGGCTGCAGTCGACGATGGTGGATTCGATGCCCACCGGGCAGGCCCCGCCATCCAGCACCAGCAGTTCGTCGCCGAACTCGGCCGCGACGTGGGCGGCGGTGGTCGGGCTCACGCGGCCGAAGCGGTTGGCGCTGGGCCCGGCCAGGCCGGGCACGCCCTGCTCGGCGCAGGCCGCGAGCAGCGCCTGCGCCACCGGATGCGCGGGGCAGCGGATGCCGATGGTGTCCTGCCCGCCCGCGGCGGCCGTGCCGATGCCGGGCTGGCGGGTGACGATCAGCGTCAGCGGACCCGGCCAGAAGGCCAGCGCCAGCGCCTGGGCGAAGGGCGGCAGCGGCTGCGCGAAGCGCGACAGCGACTCGGTGCCGCGCGCGCCGGCGGCCACGTGCACGATCAGCGGATGGTCCGCCGGCCGCCCCTTGGCCTTGAAGATGCCGCGCACCGCGTCGTCGTTGGCGGCATCGGCCCCCAGGCCGTAGACGGTCTCGGTCGGGAAAGCCACCAGCTCGCCCGCGCGCAGCGCCGTCGCGGCGCGGGCGATGGCGGAGGGGTCCTGGCCGTCGAGGATCATGGCGTGGTCAGCAGGCAGTCGAATCGGGCAGGCCGAGCAGCGAGGCCGCCTGCGCGGCGACGGCGCGCACCGCCTCGGCGCTCGGGCCGGTGATGTTCAGGTGCCCCATCTTGCGGCCGCGCCGCGCCTCGGTCTTGCCGTACAGGTGCAGGTGGGTGCCGGGCAGGGCCAGCACGCGGGCCCAGGCGGGCTCCACCGGCCGGCCGCTGACGGGCGCGAACCACAGGTCGCCCAGCAGGTTGAGCATGATGGCCGGGCTGTGCTGGCGCGGCACCACCAGCGGCAGGCCGGTCATGGCGCGCACCTGCAACTCGAACTGCGAACACTCGCAGGCGTCGATCGTGTAGTGGCCGCTGTTGTGCGGGCGCGGCGCCATCTCGTTGACGATCAGGCGGCCGTCCTCCAGCACGAAGAACTCGACGCACAGCACGCCGACGTAGCCGATGCCGTCGGCGATGGCGCGCGCGGCGGCCACCGCCTGCTGCGCCTGCGCGGCGGGCAGGCTGCCCTCGTGCACCTCGGTCACGGCGAGGATGCCGTCCCGGTGCAGGTTGCGCTGCGGCGGGAAGTGCACGCTGCGCCCGTCGTGCCCGCGCGCGACGATGACCGAGCACTCGCCGGCCAGCGGCAGGCGCTGCTCCAGCACGCAGGGCACGCGGCCGAAGTCGGCCCACGCCTCGGCCAGCTCGGCGCGGGTGGTGACGGTGCGCTGCCCCTTGCCGTCGTAGCCCAGGCGCGCCGTCTTGAGGATGCCGGGCAGCAGCGCCGCCGGCACGGGCGCCAGGTGGTCCTCGCGCTCGATCACGGCGTAGGGCGCGCAGGGCACCCCGCTGGCCTCGGCGCAGCGGCTGAAGTGCGCCTTCTCGCGGATGCGGTCCTGCGCGATGGCCACCGCCTCGGCGCCGGGCGCCACGGGCACGTCGCCGGCCAGCGAGGCCAGCGCCTCGGCCGGCACGTTCTCGAACTCGGTGGTCACCGCATCGGCCAGGCGCGACAGGCGGGCCAGGCCGTCGCCGTCGAGGTAGTCGGCATGCACGTGGTGGTGGCTGACGCGGCCGGCGGGGCTGTCCGGGTCCGGGTCGAGCACCGCCGTGAAATAGCCCATCGCCTGCGCGGCGTGCACGAACATGCGGCCGAGCTGGCCGCCGCCCATCACGCCCAGGGTGCTGCCGGGCAGCAGGACGGGCGGCACGGTGGCAGGGCTCACAGGGCTCCTCCGCCCTGCGGGGAAAAGGGCGACACGTCGGCCGGTTTCTCCCCCGGCGGCAGCGTCATCGCCTCGGCCGCGGCCGTCTGGCGGGCGCGGAAGGCATCGAGCTGCGCGCGCAGCGCCGGGTCGTTCACCGCCAGCATCGCCACCGCGAACAGCGCCGCGTTGGCCGCGCCGGCGTTGCCGATGGCGAAGGTGGCGACCGGCACGCCCTTGGGCATCTGCACGATGCTGTAGAGCGAATCGACGCCCTGCAGGTGGCGGCTGGCGACCGGCACGCCCAGCACCGGCACCGTGGTCTTGGCGGCCAGCATGCCGGGCAGGTGGGCGGCGCCGCCGGCGCCGGCGATGATGGCCGCCAGCCCCCGCTGCGCCGCGCTCCCGGCGTAGGCGAACAGCGCGTCGGGCATGCGGTGGGCGGACACCACCTTCGCTTCGTGGGCGATGTTGAATTGGGTCAGAATCTCGACCGCATTGCGCATCGTCTCCCAATCGGAGTCCGAGCCCATGACGACGCCGACCTGGATGCGTTCACTCATGGGCTGGAATTCTACGGACCGCCCCCACTTCATAGCCCATGATCGACATCACCCTCGACAACTTCCAGACCGAACTGGTCGAAGCCTCGATGACCACGCCCGTGCTGCTGGACATCTGGGCCGAATGGTGCGGCCCGTGCAAGCAGCTCGGCCCGGTGCTGGAGAAGCTGGAGGTCGAGTACGGCGGCCGCTTCATCCTGGCCAAGCTCGACGCCGACAAGGTGCCGCAGATCTCCTCGCAGCTGTCGCAGATGTTCGGCGTGCGCAGCATTCCGTTCTGCGTGCTGTTCTCCGGCGGCCAGCCGGTGGACGGCTTCGTCGGCGCGCTGCCGGCCGCGCAGGTGCGCGAGTTCCTCGACAAGCACGTGCCCGGCGCCGACGAACTGGAGGCCCAGCAGGAGGAAGAAGCCGCCCAGGAGGCCCTGGCCGAGGGCGACACCGACGGCGCGCTGGAGCGCCTGCAGCACGCCGTGGCCACCGACCCGGCCAACGACGACGCGCGCTTCGACTACGTCAAGCTGCTGCTGCAACTGGGCCGCACCGACGACGCCAAGGTCGCCTTCGCGCCCGTGATCGACCGCCGCGCGCTGGTGCAGCGCTTCGACGCCCTGCAGCGCTGGATGGACGCGATCGACGCCGCGGGCGACGCGCCCGACACGGCCGCCTTCGACGCGAAGATCGCCGCCAACAAGCGCGACTTCGAGGCCCGCTTCGGCCGCGCCCAGGCGCTGATGGCCCGGCAGCAGTGGACCGAGGCGATGGACGAGCTGCTGGAGATCCTCATGCGCGACAAGGCGTGGAACGAGGACCTGGCGCGCAAGACCTACATCGCCGTGCTCGACATCATCGAGCCGCCCAAGCCCAAGGTGGCCGAAGGCCAGATCCCGCCCGACGACCCGACGGTGGCCAGCTACCGCCGGCGCCTGTCCAGCGTCATCCTGTCCTGAGCCGGGAAGCTCCCTTTTCCTTCCCTTCCTCTTTCAACCCTGCGGCCGGGGCGGGCGGTACGATCGCGCCGTTTCGTTTCCATACAACCTGCTGCACCGGAAGAGGAATCCCATGCACCCAGCCGCCGTCCGCCGCCGTGCCCTGAAAGCCGCCGCCGCCCTGCCCCTGGCCGTCAGCCTCGGCGCCTGCGGCAGCGGGATCGCGCTGGACGAGCCGATCGAGGGCCCGGCCTGGCGGCTGGTGCAGATGGACGGGCAGCCGGTGGCGCCCGGCAGCGATCCGGCGCGCAACCCGCAGCTGCAGTTCGACCGCAGCACCGGCCGCGTGAGCGGCAGCGGCGGCTGCAACCGCGTGTTCGGCACCTACACGCGCACCGGCAGCCAGTTGCGCCTCTCGCAGATGGGCTCGACCAAGATGGCCGGCATGGACGGCGGGCGCAACCAGCTCGAGAGCCGCTTCCTGCAGGGGCTGCAGGCCGCCGCCAGCTACCGGCTGCCCGCCCCGGGCCGCATGGTGCTGCTGGACGCGGCCGGCCAGACGCTGGCCGCGTTTGAGGCGGCGCGCTGAGCGCACCGCCGCGGCGCCGGGCGCCGCCCTCCACCGATCAAGGGATGACCGGGGCCAGCGCAGCCCCGCACGATGCCGCTTCCGATGAGCACGCTTCCCGACGGTTCCGTCCCGCCCCACGCCCCGGCCGCCGCGCCGGACGATGACGCACCCCTGCCCGCCTTCGAGGACCGCGCCCCGCCCGACCGCTTCTGCGACCTCGTCCTCACGGGCGGCGTGACCAGTTCCATCGCCTACCCGGCGCTGCTGCTGACGCTGGCGAGCAGCTTCCGCTTCCACAGCATCGGCGGGTCGTCCTCCGGCGCGGGCGCGGCGGCGCTGGCGGCCGCCGCCGAGTACCGCCGGCGGCACGGCTCGTCCGAGGGCTTCCGCCTCCTGCTGGAACGCACGGCCGAGGTGCGCCGGACGGTGGACGGCCGCACCACCCGCCTGCGCACGCTGTTCCAGCCCTGGGCGCATTCGCGGCGGCTGTTCGAGGCGCTGGTGCCGGTGCTGACGCAGCCGGAGCTCAGCGTGCGGGGCCTGGCGGCGGCGCTGGCGCGCGCCTACGCCCTCGGCCAGCGCCTGGCCGCCGCTTGCCTGGGCGCGGGGGCGCTGCTGGCCGCGGCGGGTCTGGTGCTGACCGTCGCCGCGCCCGCCGGCTGGCCCCGGATGGCGCCGCTGGCGCTGATCGCCGGCGCCGCGCTGGGCGTGGCCGGCGCCTGCGTGGCCAGCCTCGCGCTGGCACGCGACCTGCGCCGGCTGATCGACGACGACTTCGGCCTGTGCAGCGGCTCGCAGCGGCTCGCGCCCGACAGCCCGGCGCCGCTCACCGAGTGGCTGCACGGCCTGGTGCAGGAGATCGCCGGGCGCACGGCGGACGGCCCACCGCTCACCTTCGCCGACCTGCGCGACGCGCCCGCCTCGCCGCGCGCCGTGGGCCAGGGCGGGCAGGAGATGGACGGCGTCTCGATCCGCCTGCAGATGTACGCCGCCAACGTCACCCTCGGCCGCCCGCTGGTGCTGCCGCTGCGCGCGTCGGACGAGCCGCTCTTCTTCCGCCCGCGCGAGATGCACCGCCTCTTCCCGGCCTCGGTGGTGCGGGCCATGATGCGGCAGCGCCGCGACGGCGCGCCGCCCGGCCAGCCGGACGACGAGGACGCGCTCTGGCGCCTGCCCGACAAGGAACTGCCGATCGTCGTGGCCGCGCGCATGAGCGTGAGCGCGCCGCTGCTCTTCTCACCCGTGCCGGTGTGGATGGACGACGCCGGCAGCGGCCCGCCGGTGCCGCGCCGCTGCCTGCTGTCCGACGGCGGGCTGTGCTCGAACTTCCCCATCCACCTGTTCGACTGCGCCGTCCCGGCCTGGCCGACCTTCGGCGTGTCGCTGCACGACGCGCCGCGCGTGCCCGGCGCGCCCGTGGTGGCGCCGCAGCGCATGACGCCCGAGGACATCCGCGCCGCGGTGGACCTGCCCGGGCACCCCGACGCCATGCCGCGCCAGCCGTGGCAGCGCTTCGGCGACGAGCCCTCGCCCTGGCAGCGCGCCTTCGGCTTCCTGGCGGCGCTGCTGTGGACCGCCAAGGACTGGAACGACGCCCTGCTCGCCCGCATGCCCGGCGTGCGCGACCGCATCGTGCGCGTGGCGCTGCCGCCCGGCATCGGCGGCCTGAACATCTGCATGACGCCGGACCAGATCCAGAGCCTGTCGGACCTTGGCCGCGAGGCCGGCCGGCGGCTGCTGGAACGCTTCGCCCGCCCGGCCCTGCCCGACGGCACCGCCGCCGGCTGGGCCGAGCACCGCTGGGTGCGCCTGCACCTGCTGCGCGAGGGCCTGGCCGAGCTGCTGGCCGGCGCCTCGGCCGCCGCCGCGCCGGGCGCCTACGGCCCGTCGCTGGCGCAGCAGGTGCGGGATGCGCAGGCCCGCACGCCCCTGCGCGGCGACGACGCCCAGCGCCTGCTGGCCGCCCAGGCCGCCGCGCTCGAAGGCACGCTGGCCGCGCTGCGCGCCGCCGAGGCGGCGCTGGGCGCGCCGCAGGCCGCCCCGCCCTACCAGCCGCGCCCGCAGCCGATGCTGCGCCTGCGGCCGCCGCTGTAGCCCCCACACGAGGACGCCCCCATGCCCGCCGATCCCACCTCCAAGTCGCGCACCCTGCGCGGCATCAGCGACCTGACGCTGCTCGCGCCGATCCGGCGCGGCCTGGTCCCCGCGCCCGACGCGCGCAGCTACGAGAGCCGGCTGCGCCTGCTGCTGCGCACCGTCAACGCGCTGCGCTATTCGTCGCTGGAAGCCGAGCCCACGCCGCTGATCCCCGACGTGGTGGACAGCATCCGCGCCCTGCACGCCTTCCGCCTGGCGATCGTCCCGGCGCAGCCGGTGAACCAGCTCCTGCTCTCGGTCGACTTCGACGGCGGCTGGGAGCCCTACATGCGCCGCATCTGGCGCGACCTCGGGCCGCTGCTGGACGTGATCTTCTGCAACTGCGAGGGCTACCTGCTCTCGCACGAACATCCCTTCGAGGCCTACGCCGGCTGGGTGCGTTCGGCGCAGGTGAACACCGAGTTCCTCTACACCGCCAGCCCGGTCACGGTGAACGACCTGCACTGGCTGCGCGCCACGCAGCGCCCGACCCGCGCCGCGCCGCCGGGCACCGACGAGGAGCTGCTGCGCCAGGCCCTGCCCGGCCTGGCCGCCCTGTACCGCCTCACCGACGTCTACCCGCCCGGCAGCCCCGACGGCGACGTGCTGCTGCGCGCCGCGCACCACCTGCTGCAGCCGCTGCGCGGGCTGCCGCCCGCCCGCCGCCAGGGCCGCACCCCCACCGAGCAGGCGGCGCTGGCGTGGTTCGACCTGCCGGCGGCGCCGCGCCCCGCGCGCGACGTGCCGGCCGCCTGGAACCCGGCCAACACGCAGGGCGGCATCGTCGAGTCCTTCCCCGACGCCACGCACGGCGCCGTGCTGCTGCTGGGCCTGCGCGATGCCGGCGCGGCGGCGGCGCTGATCGACGCGCTCGGCCCCGAGCGGCTGCGCGCCGACGCCGCACCGGCGCCGGACGAGCCCTTCGCCAGCCTGGCCTTCACGCCGCGGGGCCTGCGCCGCGCCGGCCTGCCGGAGGGGCTCCTGGCCGCCTTTCCGCCGGAATTCCTCGAAGGCATGGCGGGCCGCGCGGCGGTGCTCGGCGACATGGCCTGCAACCACCCGCTGCACTGGACGCTGCCCGAGCGCAACTGGCCCGCGCCGGCGCCCGGCGAGGCGCCGCAGCGCATCGATCTGGGCAGCGTGCACGCGGTGCTGCAGCTGGTCGCGCGCGGCCCGGTCGAGGGGCCGTGGGAGGCGCAGCCCGGCCATCCGCTGCGCCGCCGCATCGAGGCGCTGGACGCGGCGCTGGCCCCGCACGGCGTGCACATCCTGTCGGTCGAGCCGATGCAACGCCACCTCGACGCGCAGGGCCACCAGCGCGACCACTTCGGCTTCGCCGACGGCCTGAGCAACCCGGCGCCGCCGCAGGGCGGCGCCCGCCCCCAGCCCTGGGACCGCTGGGCGCTGGGCGACTACCTGCTGGGCTACACCAACTCGCAGCAGGAGGACACGCCGGGCGGCTGGCTGTGGACCGACAGCAGCTTCCTCGTGGTGCGCAAGCTGCGGCAGGACATCGCGACCCTCGACGCGATGCTCGACGCCCTGCCGCCCGGCCAGCGCGAGGAGGCGATGGCCCACATGGTCGGCCGCTGGCCGGACGGCCGCAGCCTGATGGACCCGGACGGCCGCCTGGGCAACGACTTCGACTACCGCGCCGACCCCGGCGGCCGCCGCTGCCCCTTCGCCGCGCACGCCCGCCGCGCCAACCCGCGCGACCTGCCCGGCGAGCGCGCCGACCAGCGCGTGCTGCCGCGCATCCTGCGGCGCGGCATGGCCTACGGGCCGCCGGCGCAGCAGGCGCCGCAGGCCGACCGGGGCGTGATGTTCATGGCCTACAACGCCTCCATCGCCGAGCAGTTCGAGCTGATCCAGTCCTGGCTGTCCGGCGGCAACAGCGGCGGCGTCCAGGCCTACTCGGGCCAGCGCGACCCGCTCTTCGGCGTGCCGCGCGAGGGCGATCCCGCCGTGTTCCGCTACCAGGGCGCGCACGGCCCGGTCGAGGTGCCGCTCGGGCCGAAGCCGGCCGTCACGCTGCAGTGGGGGCTGTACCTCTTCGCGCCCTCCATCGAGGCGCTGCGCGAGCTGCGGCGGCTGGCGCGCGAGCAGGCCCGGCGCGAGGCGCGCGGCGCCGACGCCGAGGCGGCCGAGCGCCAGCGCGCCACCGAGGCGAAGAAGGGCGCCGTGCTCATCGCGCGGCTGCAGGCGGCCGAAGCGGCCCTGGGCGTGGCCGCCGCCGCGGAGCAGTGGAAGATCGCGCTGGAGGACCTCAGCGCGCGCCAGTCCGGCGCCAGCCAGTGGCTCTGGACGGCGGTGCGCGAACTGCACGGCGGCGTGCTGCGCACCCCCTTCGGCGTGCTGGTGGGCCGGCGCGAGCAGGTGATGGAGGTGTTCGACAACCGCCTGGGCCGCTACACCGTGAGCGGCTACTGCCCGCGCATGCGCGCCTCCTTCGGCGAGATCTACCTCGGCCTGGACGACGGCCCCGACTACCGCGCGGCGTCGCAGGCGGCCAACGCGGCGATCCTGGCCGTGACCCGCGAGGCAGCCTTCGCGCAGGCGCTGGCCGACGCGCAGGCGGTGCTGGCCGCGCTGCGCGCCGGCGCGGGTGGCCGGGCCGGCGTCGACGTGAAGGACATCGTCAACGGCGTGCTCGCGCGCCTGGCGACGCACTTCTTCGGCTTTCCCGATCCGGGCGGCGGCGTCGCCGTCGGCGATGTGGGGCTGGACGCGGACCGGCCCGCCTGCCCGGGCCACTTCCTCGCGCCCTCGCGCTACATGTTCCAGCCCAACCCCGGTCCGGAGGCGGCGCGCACCGGCGAGGCGCACGGCCGCGTGCTGCGCGAGCACGTGCTGCAGCGCCTGCGCGCGGGCCTGCGCAGCGCCAACCGCAGCCCGGTCGGGCAGGCGCTGGCCGGCATCGAGGACGACGCGCAGTACGCCGCCACGCTGATCGGCGTGATGATGGGCTTCCTGCCCACGGTGGACGGCAGCCTGCGCAGCGCGCTGTACGAATGGGTGGACGACCGCTCGCTGTGGGAGCTGCAGCTGGCCTGGCGGGCGGCGCGGGAGGCCGGCCGCTCGCCCTTCGAGGCGGCCGCCGAGGCGATCGAGCCGGCGCTGCGCCGCACCATGCAGCTGCGGCCGGTGCCCGAGCTGGTGTGGCGCACCGCGACCGCCGCCCACCGCCTGGGCGGCGTGGACATCGCGCCGGGCGAACGCGTCGTGGTGGGCATCGTCTCGGCCATGCAGCAGAGCCGGCTGGAGGGTGAGCCCGGCATCGGGCCCGTCTTCGGCGGCGACCGCCACACCGCGCCGCACCCCACCCACGCCTGCCCCGGCCAGGAGATGGCGATGGGCGTGATGCTGGGCCTGCTGGCCGCGCTGCTGGACACCCCGCTGCGGCCGACGCTGGCGGCCACGGTGCTGCACCTGGGCTGAGGCAGGGTCAGAGGCCGGCGCGCAGCGCCTCGGCCTGCGCCAGGTGCCAGTCCATGCCCAGGCGCTGGAAACCCTCCGCTGCCGCATCCAGCTGCCGCGCCGCCTCGGCGCCGTCGCCGCGCGCGGCGGCCAGCCGGGCGCGGCACAGCGCGTTGCAGGCCGCCTCGTGCGGCGACCGGCGCAGCGCCGCGGCACGGTCGGCCAGGTGCAGCGCGCGCGCCAGCCGCGCATCGTCGCCCGTGTCGGCCGCCAGGCGCGCCAGGGCGCGGCCGGCCATCGCCGCGCCCAGCCAGTCGCGCCGGCGCGCCCGTGCCAGCGTCCGGGCGGCGGCGGCGCGGGCCCCGTCCGGCCGGCCGAGCGCCGCCATCGCATCGCTCACCCAGCCGTGGTTGAGCGAGGAGAACAGGGCCTTGTCGCGCAGGGCCAGCCAGGCGGCCGAGTCCTGCAGCGCGGCCAGCGTGCCGGGCTGCGGGCCGAGCATCCACTGCGCATAGGCGCCCAGGCCCTGGCTCATGGCGAAGATGTACAGGCTCTTGACCCGCTCGCCCACGCGGTGCGCCGCCTGCGCGTCGGCCAGCGCCGCCTGCCAGCGGCCCTGCCAGAGGTTGACGCCGGCGCGCCAGCACAGCACCGAGCCCTCGACCTCGTGGCCGGGCCCGGGCAGGGCGGCCAGCGCCTCCTCGAAGCAGGCGTGCGCGTCGTCGAAGCGGCCCAGGTCGCCCAGCGCGCTGGCGCGGCAGGCCAGCGCATAGGCCTCGCCGGGCGAGCGGCGGCCGCCCACGGGCGTGCCGGGGCCGTGCGCCGCGGCGTCGAACAGGTCGAGCGCGCGCGCGTAGTCGGCGGCGGCGGTCAGCGCCTGCCCCAGCAGCACGCGCGCCTGCACGACCAGCGGCACGTCGCGCAGCGCCGTGGCGCTCTCCAGCGCCTGCTCGCAGTGGCCGACGGCGCTCTTCGTCTCGCCCAGCGCGTACTGCAGGTAGGCCAGCCAGTACTGGGCGTAGGCGTGGCCGGCGGCGTCGTCGTGCGCGCGGGCCTGATCAATGGCGCGGCGCAGCAGCGCCTGCTCGTCGCGCGAGGGGTCGAAGGCCGTCGCCAGGCCCAGCCGCCGCGCCACCGCGCGGCAGGCCTGGTAGCGCCCGGGCGTGGGCGGCAGGCGGTCGAGCATGTGCAGCGTGGCGCGGTACTGGGTCTTGGCGCGGTCGATGGAGGAGGCGGCCATCGCCTTGTCGCCGGCCATGCCGGCGTAGCGCGCCGCCTCGGCGAAATCGGCCGCGCCGGCATGGTGGTAGGCCAGTGCCTCGCAGTGCTCGGCCTCGCCCGCCGGGCCGGCGCGCTCGCGCAGCAGCCGGGCGATCTGCGCATGCATGGCGCGGCGCCGCTGCAGGCCGAGGGTGCCGTACACCACGTCGCGCGTGATGCCGTGCTTGAAGCGCAGGGTGCCCGCCTGCTCGGCAGGGAAGAGCAGGTCCTGCGCGGCCAGGCCGGCCACCACCGGATGCTGCTCGTCGCAGCCGGTGAGCGCCTGCAGCAGCCAGGCCGGCACCACGTTGCCGACGACCGCCGCCGCGCCCAGCACCTCGCCCTGCTGCGGCGGCAGCCGGGACACGCGCGACTCGATCAGCGTCTCCAGCCAGGCCGAGCCGCCGTGCAGGGCGTCCAGCCCGGGGCCGGCCTCGGCCGCGAAGTGGCACAGCTCCTCCAGGAACAGCGGGTTGCCGCCCGAGTGCTGGCGGATGCGGGCGACGACGAAGGGATCGGCCTGCGGCAGCAGGCGGCGGATGGTGGCGTCGGCCTCGGCGCCCGACAGCGGCCCCAGCTCCAGCACCTCGGCGGCAGCCAACTGCGCGTCGCCTGCCTCCAGCGGCCGGGTGGCCAGCAGCAGCAGCAGCGGCGCATCGGCGCGCGCGGCCAGCCGGTAGACGACCTGCCGCGTCGCGGTATCGGCCCACTGCCAGTCGTCGATGAAGAGCGCCTGCGGCGCCTGGCGCGCCAGTGCGGCGAAGAGCCGGGCCAGCGCGCCGGGCATCTGCTGCGCCTGCGCGGCCGCGTCGGTGGCGGCGGCCGGCACCTGCCCCAGCTCGGGATGGCGCTGGCGCAGCGCATCGGGCAGCGCGGCGACGGCCTGCGCCAGCAGCGCCGGCGCCGGCAGGGCCGCCTGCGCGTCGAAGCGCCTGCGCAGCATCTGCAGGAAGGGCTGCAGCGGCTGGGCGCTGAGCTCGCTCTCGCAGTAGCCGCGCCACACGCCGAAGCCGGCGGCCTCGGCCTCCTGCAGGAATTCCTCCGCCAGCCGCGTCTTGCCAACGCCGGCGACGGCCGACACGACCACCAGCCGCGCGCGGCGCCCCTCGCGCGCCTGGTCCAGCGCCGCGCGCAGCCAGCGCAGCTCGGCCTGGCGGCCGACGAAGTCCACCAGGCCGCGCCGCGCCTGCGCCTCGAAGCGGGTGCGCAGCGAGGTGCCGGCCACGATGCGGTGCACGGCCAGGGGCTCGTCGCGGCCCTTGAGTTCGACGCGGCGCTCGTCGGTGTGGAACAGGTGCCGCGCCGGGCCCAGCGTCTCTTCGCTCACCAGGATCTCGTCGCGCTCGGCGATGTCGCTCAGGTGCTTGGCGATGCCCGGCGCGGCGCCGAACAGCTCGAAGCGCCCGGCGATGCCCTGGCCGCCCTCGCGCACCAGCACCAGGCCGGCATGGATGCCGGAATGCACGTCCAGCGAGAAGTTTTCCTCGGGCCCGTAGCGGCCGCGCAGCGCGCGCACCCGCTCGTGCACCTCCAGCGCGGCGCGGGTGGCGCGCAGGCCGTCCTCCTCGCCCGCATGGGGATGGCCGAACAGGGCCTGCAGCCCGTCACCCTGGTACTGGTTGATGGTGCCGCCGTGGCGCTGCACCGCCTCGTTGAAGACGCGGCGCACGTCGTCCTGCAGGGCGGCGAAGATCTCGGCCTCCAGCAGCGCCGACAGGCGGGTGGAGTCCGACAGGTCGGTGAACAGCACCGTCATGTGGCGGCGCAGCTCGGCCGCCGCACCGGCACCCGCCCCTTCGACCGCCATCGCCTTCGCCTGTCCGTGCTCCACCCCGGGATTGTGGCGCCTCGTTCACATTTCGCAACAGCAGGCCGGGCCGGCGCCCGGCCGTGCTGTCACCAACGCGCGGGCAGCGGCTGCAGCAGCACGAGGCGGCGCTCGCGCACGGCCAGGTAACCGCCTGTTTCAAGATCCTTGAGCAGGCGGCTGACCATCTCGCGCGAACAGCCGACCTCGGAGGCCAGGCTCTGGTGCGTCAGCCGCTCGGCGATCGCCTGCACGCCGTCGGGGCCGGGCGCGGCGCGCTGCTCCAGCACGCGGCGCAGGCGGCTGTAGACGTCCAGCAGGGCCATGCTGCGCGCGCTCTCGGTGGCCAGGCGGGCGCGGCGGATCAGGCGGGTGACCAGGCCGAGGGTGAATTCCGGGTCCTCGGCCATGTGGCGCAGCACGCTCTCGCGGGTGACGACCACGCAGGTGCTGGGCTCGGCCGCCTCCACGCTGGCCGAGCGCGGGCCGCCGTCGAGCGACATCTCGCCCACGTACTCGCCGGGCCCGTGGTGCCCCAGCGTGACTTCGCGCCCGCGCGCGTCGGAGACGAAGGCGCGCAGCCGGCCGGCCAGCACGATGTAGATCGCGTCGCCGCCCTCGCCTTCCTGGATGAGCAGCGTGCGCGCGCGAAAGCGCCGCTGCACCCCGCGCGCGGCCAGCCGGGCCACGTCGGGCGGCAGGTCGGCAGAGGGCGGGCTGGCGCGGGGCGCAGGTGGACTGGGCGGCATGCGCGGACTATAGGTCCGCGCCGCGCCGGGGTTCGTCCGGCTGCTACTGGTTGGCGGCCACCATGCGCAGCGTGGAGACGATCTGCGGCATGCGGGTGACGCGGTGGACGATGTCGCGGATGCTGCTGGCGCCGGTCTTCAGGCGCATGTTCTTGATGTGCGTGCGCACCGTGGACAGGCAGATGCCCTGGCGCTCGGCGATCTCCTCGGCCGCCTTGCCTGCACACAACTGGGCCAGCACCGACTGCTCGGTGGGCGTGAGGCCGCGCGAGCGGGCGTACATCTGCAGCGTCAGCGGCTGCACGCCGGTGCGGCGGCTGCAGATGACCAGCACGCCGTCGATCGCGCCGCCGGCGCGCCCGCCGGCCAGGGGCACGAAGGCCAGGCTCAGCGGCTCCTCCGCGTGCTCCAGCTCGACGATGCTGCGGCAGTCGCGCTCGGCGTCGTGCAGGGCCAGGCGGATGCGCGCATGCCCGGTGCCGCTGGCGGCGCACAGCACGCCGCCCTGCCCCACGCGCAGCGCGCGCTGGGTGGCCAGCTCGCGCTGCGCCGGGTGGTTGGCGTGCAGGATGCGGCCGCCCAGGTCGAGCAGCAGCAGGCCGTGGTCGATCTCGTCCAGCGCACGCGAGAACAGGGCGGCCAGCATCGCCTCCGGCAGGCGCGGGGCGGGTTCGGACGCGGCCGGGACGACGGCGGACATCAAGGGCTGCGGGGATGGCATCGGGCGCTCCTTCCTCATTTGTGATGAGAAGAGAGTGTGAAAAAACGCACGCCCGGCGGGCGGTGAATATCACCGCCGCTTTTGTGATCCATTCACCTTTGGCGCTATCTTTTCGATAGCGCGTCGGCCTTCAGCCGATCAGCCGCTCCAGCGCCTCGCGGTACTTGGCCGCCGTCTTGTCGATGACCTCGCGCGGCAGGCGCGGCGCCGGCGGGGTCTTGTCCCAGGGCTTGCCGTGGATGCGCACGGCCTCCAGCCAGTCGCGCACGAACTGCTTGTCGAAGCTCGGCGGGTTGGCGCCGGCGGCCAGCGCCTCCTCGTAGCCCTCCACCGGCCAGTAGCGCGAGCTGTCGGGCGTGAGCACCTCGTCCATCAGCACCAGCGCGCCGTCGGCGTCCAGGCCGAACTCGAACTTGGTGTCGGCGATGATCATGCCCTTGGTCAGGGCGATGGCAGCGGCCGTCTCGTACAGCGCGATGCTGGTCTCGCGGATCTGCTGCGCCAGCTTCGGGCCGACCAGCTCGACCACGCGGTCGTAGCTGATGTTCTCGTCGTGCTCGCCCGCCGCCGCCTTGGCCGCCGGCGTGAAGATGGCGCGCGGCAGCCTGGCGGCGTTGGTCAGGCCCTCGGGCAGCGGCACGCCGCACACCGAGCGGCTCTCCTGGTACTCCTTCCAGCCGCTGCCGGCCAGGTAGCCGCGCACCACCGCCTCGACCGGGATCGGCTTGAGGCGCTTGACCAGCATCGAGCGGCCCTCGACCTGCGGCACTTCCTCGGGCCGCACCACGCTTTCGGGCGCCTCGCCGGTCAGGTGGTTGGGGCACAGGCCGCCCAGGCGCTCGAACCACCACAGCGCCATCTTCGTCAGGATCTCGCCCTTGCCCGGGATGGGCTCGCCCATGATCACGTCGAAGGCCGAGAGGCGGTCGCTGGCGACCATCAGGATGCGGTCCTCGCCCACCGCGTAGTTGTCGCGCACCTTGCCGCGCGCGAGCAGGGGCAGGCTCTGGATGGAGGAGGTGTGGACGGTCGTGGTCATGGTGCGGCGGGAGAAGACAGGCGCGGGGCCGGCAGGCGGCCATTGTGCGCAGAAAAAAGCCACCGCGAGCGGTGGCCGGGCGCGTCGGGCGGGGGCCTGCCCCCGCCGCTGCACATCAGGTGAGGGAGGCCTGGTAGATCGACTCGACGGCCTTGTCCAGCGCGGCGTCGAACTCGGCGTCGGACTGCTGGGCGCTGAGGCCCTCGGTCAGCGCGCGGCTGAAGCTGGCGATCACGCCGGGGTTCTTCGCCAGCATGGCGTTCGACTCGTCGCGGCTGTAGCCGCCCGACAGGGCCACCACGCGCACCACCTTCGGGTGCTTCACCAGCTCGCCGTAGAAGCCGTCCACCGTCGGGATGGTCAGCTTGAGCATGACCTTCTGGTCGGCGCCCAGCGCGTCGAGCTGCTTCAGGATGGCGGCCTTGAGCAGCGCCTCGGCCTCCTTCTTGTCGGTGGCCTTGATGTTGACCTCGGGCTCGATGATGGGCATGAGGCCGGCCGCCAGGATCTGCTTGCCGACGGCGAACTGCTGCTCGACCACGGCGTCGATGCCCTTCGGGTTGGCGGCGTTGACCACCGAGCGCATCTTGGTGCCGAAGATGCCCTTCTTCACCGCGCGCGCCAGCAGCGCGTCCAGCTCGGGCATCGGCTTCATCGTCTGCACGCCATCGGCCTCGGCGGCCAGGCCCTTGTCCACCTTCAGGAAGGGCACGACCTGCTTCTTCTCCCACAGGTAGGCGGCGGCGTCCTGGCCGTCGAACTGGCGGTCCATGGTCATCTCGAACAGGATCGCGCCCAGCACGCGCTGGCCGCTGAAGGCCGGGCTGGTCACGATGCGGCTGCGCATCGCGTGCACCAGGTCGAACATCTCGGCCTCGTCCTTGTAGGCCGACTCCTCGACACCGTAGAGCTTGAGGGCCTTGGGCGTGCTGCCGCCGCTCTGGTCCAGCGCGGCGATGAAGCCCTTGCCGGTGGAAACCTTGTTCAGCTGTTCCTGGTTCACTGTGTCGCTCTCTTCGTCGTCGTTCGGGGGGAGCCGCCGGGGCGGCGCGGTCAGCCGGGGATTGTAGAAGGCGGGTTATCCCCTACCGCGCCGTGCCGATTTCAAAAGGCAAGCGGCAAGCGCGGCCCGTCAGGACGCCCGGCAGATCTTGAGCATGTTGGTCCCGCCCGGCGCCCCCATCGGCTCGCCGCAGGTGATGGCGTAGACGTCGCCGCTTTGCACGATGCCGCGCGTCTTCAGGTGCCGCTCGGCCTGGTCCAGCGCGGCGTCGCGGTCGTTCTCGGAATCCATCAGCAGCGGCCGCACGTTGCGGTACAGCGCCATCTTGCGCTGCGTCGCCAGACGGGACGTGAGCGCGTACACCGGGATGTGCGCCGCATGCCGGCTCATCCACAGCGCCGTGGAGCCCGATTCGGTGAGCGCGACGATCGCCTTGGCGCCCAGGTGGTGCGCGGTGAACAGCGCGCCCATGGCGATGGACTGGTCGATGCGGGTGTAGTGGCCGCTGAAGTCCAGGTCGCGCGTGGTGTCCTCGGCCTGCTCGGCGGCCTCGCAGATGCGGCTCATCTCCTGCACCGTCTCCAGCGGATAGCGGCCGGAGGCGGTCTCGGCGCTGAGCATCACGGCGTCGGTGCCGTCGAGCACGGCGTTGGCCACGTCGCTCACCTCGGCGCGGGTGGGCACCGGGTTGGTGATCATCGACTCCATCATCTGCGTGGCAGTGATGACGACCTTGTCCATCTCGCGCGCCATGCGGATCATCTTCTTTTGCAGCGCCGGCACGGCGGCGTTGCCCACCTCCACCGCCAGGTCGCCGCGCGCGACCATGATGCCGTCGCTGGTGGCCATGATCTCGTCGAGCTTGGGGATCGCCTCGGCACGCTCGATCTTGGCGATCATGCCGGGCTTGTGGCCCCACTCGGCGCCGGCCACGTTGCACAGCTGGCGCGCCATCTCCATGTCGGTCGCGTTCTTCGGGAAGCTCACCGCCACATAGTCGGCCTGGAAGCTCATCGCCGTCTTGAGGTCTTCCATGTCCTTGGCCGTGAGCGCCGGCGCGGTGAGGCCGCCGCCCTGCTTGTTGATGCCCTTGTTGTTCGACAGCTCGCCGCCCAGCTTCACCGTGGTGTGGACGGCGTCGCCGACCACCGCGTCGACGGTCAGCACGATCAGCCCGTCGTTCAGCAGCAGCCGGTCGCCGGGCTTCACGTCGCGCGGCAGGTCCTTGTAGTCCAGCCCCACCGCATCCACGTCGCCCGGCTCGGTGCGGGCGGCGTCGAGCACGAACTTCGCGCCCGGCTCCAGCCAGACCTTGCCCTCGGCGAACCGGCCCACGCGGATCTTCGGGCCCTGCAGGTCGGCCATGATGGCCACCTCGCGCCCGGCGCGGCGCGCCGCCTCGCGCACCATCGCCGCGCGCGCGATGTGGTCCTGCGCCGTGCCGTGGCTGAAGTTCAGCCGCACCACGCTGACCTTGTGCACGATCATCTGCTCCAGCAGCTCGGGCGTGCTGGAAGCCGGTCCCAGCGTGGCGACGATCTTGGTGGCGTGGCGGGGAAGGCGGTCGGCAGGCATGGACGGTGTCTCCATCAGTTTGTATTCTCAACTGTATACACTTTTCGCCCGGGAGGGAATCCCCGGCTGGCGCGGCGCCGCGGAAAACGGCGGCGCGATAGGATGACACGGCCACCCGTCTCCTGAGGATCGCCCATGCCCTTCATCGCCATGAACCGCTTCCGCATCGTGCCCGGCCGCGAGGACGAATTCGTCGAGATGTGGCGGCAGCGGGACAGCTACCTGTCGAACGTGCCCGGCTTCGTCGAATTCCACCTGCTGCGCGGGCCCACGACGGACGAGCACACCCTGTTCGCCTCGCACACGGTCTGGGCGTCGCGCGCCCACTTCGAGGACTGGACGCGCTCGGAAGCCTTCCGCGCGGCGCATGCGGGCGCCGGACAGAAGCGCGACCTGTACCTCGGGCCGCCGCAACTGGAGCTGTTCGACGCGGTGATCTGACCTCAGCCCGCCGCCCGCTTCTCCAGGATCTCGAAGGCCGGGAGCTGCTTGCCCTCCAGCACCTCCAGGAAGGCGCCGCCGCCGGTGGAGATGTAGCCCACGTCCTTCTCGATGCCGTACTTGGCGATGGCCGCCAGCGTGTCGCCGCCGCCCGCGATGGAAAAGGCGCTGCTGGCCGCGATGGCCCGCGCGATGGTCTCGGTGCCGTGCGCGAAGGCGTCGAACTCGAACACGCCCACCGGCCCGTTCCAGACGATGGTGCCGGCCTCGCGCAACTGCGCGGCGAGCTGCCCGGCGGTCTTCGGGCCGATGTCGAGGATCAGGTCGTCCTCGGCCACGTCGGCTGCCGCCTTCACGGTGGCGGGCGCGTCAGCGGCGAAGGTCTTGGCCGTGACCACGTCCACCGGGATCGGCACCGCCGCGCCGCGCGCGCGCATGGCCTCGATCACCGCCTTGGCCTCGCCCAGCAGGTCGGGCTCGGCCAGCGACTTGCCGATGGGCAGGCCCGCCGCCAGCATGAAGGTGTTGGCGATGCCGCCGCCCACGATGAGCTGGTCCACGTTCTTCGCCAGGCTCTGCAGAATGGTGAGCTTGGTGCTGACCTTGGAGCCGGCCACGATGGCCACCAGCGGGCGCTTCGGCTGCGCCAGCGCCTTGGAGATGGCGTCGATCTCGGCCGCCAGCAGCGGGCCGGCGCAGGCCACCTTGGCGAACCGGGCGATGCCGTAGGTGGTCGCCTCGGCGCGGTGGGCGGTGCCGAAGGCGTCGTTGACGTAGATGTCGGTGAGCGCGGCGAGCTTTTTCGCCAGCGCCTCGTCGTTCTTCTTCTCGCCCTTGTTGAGGCGGCAGTTCTCCAGCAGCACCACGCTGCCGGGCTGCACGTCGACGCCGTCGACCCAGTCGGCCACCAGCGGCACCTCGCGGCCAAGCAGCTCGCCCAGCCGCGCGGCGACCGGCGCCAGCGAATCCTCGGGCTTGAACTCGCCCTCCTTCGGGCGGCCCAGGTGCGAGGTGACCATCACGGCCGCGCCGGCGTCCAGCGCCATGCGGATGCACGGCACCGAGGCGCGGATGCGCGTGTCCTCGGTGATGGCGCCGCTGTCGTCCTGCGGCACGTTGAGATCGGCACGGATGAACACGCGCTGGCCGGCAACCTTGCCTTGCGCGCACAGATCGGAAAAACGGAGGATGTCCATGATCGAAGCCCGGGAAGTTGGAAGGCGGAAGCGGCGGCCGGCGGGGCCGCGGCGATGCTGGATTTCATTGTAGGTTTGGCCTCTTCGGCTGCTGGGTCACCAGCAGTTCGACGAAGGCCTGCGCCGCGGGCGACAGCGAGCGCCGCGCGGGCGTGTAGACGCAGACGTCGCGGTCGAAGTCCGGCGCGGTGAGCCGCACCATCGCCAGTCCCCAGGCCCGCACCAGCGGCGCCGAGTAGGTCGGGCAGACCGTGAGGCCCAGGCCGTTGGCGGCCATGCCGATGGCCGTGGTCATGTACGAGACCTCCTGCGTGCCCGGCTGCTGGATCCATTCGCGCAGCTCGGCCGCCAGCTCGGGGCCGATGCGGGCGCGGAAGTCACGGGTCGGCGCGATGAAGGGCCATGCGGCGAGCTCGCGCCACCGCACCGAGCGACGCCGCGCCAGCGGATGCGCCTGCGGGCACACCAGCCAATGGCGGTCGCGCAGGAGCGCGCGGCGCTCGACGGCTTCGTCCACTGGCACGTCCTGGCCGACCGCCAGCTCGACCTGCCCGCTGCGCAGGCCGTCGAGCAGCCGCTCCGGCAGGGTGTCGGCCAGGCGGACTTCCACGTCCGGGTAGCGCGCGCGGTAGGCCGCGATCACCGGCGGCATGAAGGCGCAGGCCATGAGCTGCGGCGCCGCCAGCCGCAGCACGCCCTTCTTCTTGTCGCGCAGATCGGTCACGCCGGCCACCGCGCCCGCCAACTCGGCCAGCAGGCGCTGGGCCGAAGGCAGGAACTCGCGGCCGGCCTCCGTCAGCAGCACCTGGCGGGTATGGCGGTCCAGCAGCTGCACGCCCATCTCGCGCTCCAGCTCGCGCACCAGCACGCTCAGGGCCGACTGCGTCAGGTGCAGCGTCCGCGCGGCCGCGGTGAAGCTGCCGGCCTCGGCCACCGCGACGAAGGCGCGCAACTGGCGCAGGGTGAGATTCATGGCCATCCTTCATCAATCGATGAATTAATTTCGATTGCATCATAGAAGACGCTGCGGCCCAATGGCGCCTCGCGTCGGCCGGGAGGCCGCGCCGAACGGAGACGAGACCAATGCCGATGGACCCCCTGCCCGTGCCCGTGCGCGGCCTGCACCACTTTGCCTGGCGCTGCCGCGACAGCGAGGAGACGCGCCGCTTCTGGGAAGACCTGCTGGGCCTGCCGCTGGTGCACGTGATCAAGAACGACCACGTGCCCAGCACGGGCGAGTACTGCCCCTACGTCCACATCTTCTTCCAGATGCGCGACGGCTCGTACATCGCCTTCTTCGACCTCGGCGACGACGTGCAGGCCGAGCCCTCGCCCAACACGCCCGCCTGGGTGAACCACATCGCGCTGCGGGTGGACTCGGTGGACGACCTGCGCAGCGCCAAGGCGCGGCTGGAAGCGGCCGGCGTGCAGGTGCTGGGCATCACCGACCACCACATCATCGACTCGATCTACTTCTTCGACCCCAACGGCATCCGGGTGGAACTGACCACCCCCACGGTGCCCCCGGCCGAGATGGAGGCCCATGCCCGGGTGGCGCATGCCGAGCTGGAGGTGTGGACGCAGCGCAAGGCGCTGCTGCGCCGCGAGCGCGCGGGGGCCACGCATGCCTGAGCTGCAGATCGCCGTCATCGATGTCAAGCCCGGGGCCGCGCTGGAGAGCCAGTCCGGCCTGCAGATGCTGCGGCCGCGCATCTTCGGCGCCTTCATGGCGCCGGCGGGCCCGAGGAAGGTCGCAGCGATCGTGATGCACCCGACCAGCAACTTCATGGGCCACTACCTCATCGGCCCGCTGGCCGAGCGCGGCATCTGCTGCATGGGCCTGAACTCGCGCTACATGGGCAACGACACACTGCTGCTGATGGAGCGCGCCATCCAGGACCTGGGCGCCGGCGTGAAGCACCTGCGCGCGATGGGTTACGAGAAGATCGTGTTGATCGGCAACTCGGGCGGCGCGGCGCTGGCCAGCTTCTACCAGGCGCAGGCCGAGCGGCTGACCGCCACGCACTTCCCGGACGGCGATCCCACGCACCTGCATCCCGACGACCTGCCGCCGGTGGACGGCATCGCGCTCGCCGCCGCGCACCTGGGCCGTTCGCGCCTGCTGGCCGACTGGATCGACCCGTCGGTGACCGACGAGCACGACCCACTGTCGGTCGATCCGGCGCTCGACATGTACGACCCGCGCCACCGGGTACCCTACGAGGCCGCGTTCCTCGCGCGCTTCAAGGGCGCGCAGCAGGCGCGGCTGCAGCGCATCGAGCAGTGGGTGCTCGGCCGCCTGGAGCAGCTGCGCAGCACGCCGGGCGCCCCGCGCGACCAGGCCTTCATCGTCTACCGCACCCATGCCGACCCGCGCTGCGTGGACCTCTCGCTCGACCCGAACGACCGCGCCCCCGGCAGCGTGTGGGGCGACGCGCGGCAGGTGAACTACTCGGCCAACGCGATGGGCCGCACCACCTCGCTCACGGCCTTCCTGTCGCAGTGGTCCTCGCGTTCGCAGGCCGACGGCCCGGCCAACCTCGCGCGCACCGGCTGCCCCAAGCTCCTGCTGACGTACACCGCCGACCAGTCGACCTTCCCGAGCACGCGCGATGCCTGGCTGGCCGCCGGCGGCGAGCACATCCGCAACGTCGACATCGTGGGCGGCAACCACTACCTGGCCGGCCAGCCGGAGCTGGTGCCCCGGGCGGCGGACGCGATCGCCGAATTCGCCCACGCGCTCTGAGCGCACAGGCGCACGGCGCCACGGACACACGAGAGACAAAGAAGAGAAGAGAGACAGCCCCGCCATGGAAACCTTCCGCTTCGCCGAGCCCTACGAGCTCCCGAGCTGGCCCTTCACGCCGCCGCCCGAACTCGGCGGCACGGCCGCGCGCCATCCCATCGTGATCGTCGGCGGCGGCCTCTCCGGCCTGACGCTGGCCTGCGACCTCGCCGTGCGCGGCATCCGCAGCGTGCTGCTGGACGAGGACGACACCATCGGCGTGCGCGGCGCTTCCTCGCGCGGCATCTGCTACGCGCAGAAGAGCCTGGAGATCTTCGCGCGCCTGGGCATCTACGAACGCATCGCCGCCAAGGGCATCACCTGGTCGTTCGGCCGGACCTTCTCGGGCGACGAGGAGGTCTACAGCTTCAACCTCCGGACGGACAGCGTCTCCGTCCAGCCGCCCTTCATCAACCTGCAGCAGTTCTACATCGAGTGGTTCCTGGTCGAGCGCATCCTCGAGCTGGGCCTGACCGAGCTGCGCTGGAAGAACCGCCTCACCCGCATCGAGCCGGGCGAGGACGGCGTGACGCTGGAGGTGGACACGCCCGCCGGCGCCTACGCACTGCACGCCGACCACGTCATCGACGCCACGGGCGCCAACAGCCCCATCCGCACGCAACTCGAGTTGCCCGCCCGCTCCTCGCGCAGCACCGACCGCTGGTGCATCAGCGACGTGCGCTTCACGAAACCGCTGCCCATCGAGCGCTGGACCTGGGTGGACGCGCCCTTCAACGAAGGCCGGGGCGTCTGGCAGCACCTGATGGGCGACGGCGTGTGGCGCATGGACTACCAGATGCCCGAGGACTGCGACACGGACGAGATCAGCCAGCCCGAGGTGGCCGGCGCCCGGCTGCGCGAACAGCTCGGGCCGGACGTCGAGTTCGAGTTCGTCTGGATCGGCCCCTACGGCTACCGCGACCACCTGCTGGAGCGCTTTCGCCACGGCCGCCTCTTCTTCATCGGCGATGCGGCGCACGTGGTCAGCCCCTTCGGCGCGCGCGGCGGCAACACGGGCATCCAGGATGCCGCCAACCTGGCCTGGAAATTCGCGCTGGTGCTCGGAGGGCATGCGGATGCGTCGCTGCTGGACAGCTACGACGCCGAGCGCCGGCCGGCGGCCGAGAAGAACCTGGAAGTGACGAGCCGCTCGGCGCGCTTCCTCGCGCCGCGCTCGCCGGCGGAGCACACGCTGCGCCGCGCGGTGGTCGCGCTGGCCCGGCACCACGCCTTCGCCCGCGGCCTGGTGAACACGGGCCGCATGTCGGTCGCCAACGACTACCCGCCCGCGCCGCACCTGCCCGAAGGCAGCCGCACGGTGCAGAACGTGGCGTTGCGCGCCGCCGACGGCGCGGGCACCACGCTCATGCAGCTGCTGGGCCCGGGCACCCGCGGCCTGGCGCTGTGGCGCGCGCCCGGCGCCGGGGCCGCGCAGGCGATGTCGGCCGCGCTGGCCGGCCTGCCGGCTCGCCTCGCCGCGCTGGGCGGCAGCAGCGGCCTGCCCACCTTCGAAGCCGGCGAGGCCGAACTGGCCCACCTCGGCCTCGCGGCGCCCGGCAGCCTGCTGCTGGTGCGGCCCGACGGCTACCGCGCCGCGCTGCTGCCGGCGCCCGACCCCGACACCACGGCCGAGGCCGTGCGCACCGCCTTCGCGCTGAACCGAGCCTGAGCATGCCGCTGATCACCGAGCCCCACATCCCCGACCCCGACGGCTTCTATGCCGCCTGGCTGCAGGCCCACGAGGGCCTGAGCGAAGCGCAGAGCGCCGACCTCAACGCCCGCCTGGTGCTGCTGCTGGCCAACCAATGCGCAGACCAGCAGGTGCTGCTGGCCTGCATCGACGCCGCCCGCGAGGCGGCCTGAACCCGGCCCCGCCCACGATGAACACCTCCGTCTCCTTCGCCTCCGCCTCCGACACCCGCGAGCAGAAGCCCCAGGTGCGCGAACTCGCGCCCAACGTCTACGGCTACATCAGCGACTTCGATCCCAACTGCGGCTTCGTGGTCGGCGACGAGCATGTCGTGCTGATCGACACGCGTCCCACGCCGCGCATGGCGCGCGACTTCCTGGCGGCCATCCGCACGGTGACCGACAAGCCGGTCAGGTTCATCGTGCTCACGCACTACCACGCGGTGCGCGTGATGGGCGCCAGCGCCTTTCCGCAGGTGCAGGCCATCGTCGCCAGCAACGGCACGCTGGACTGGATCCGCACGCGCGGCCAGGCCGACTTCGATTCGGAAGTGGGCCGCTTCCCCCGCCTGTTCGCGGGCGTGGAGGAGATCCCCGGCCTGACGATGCCGACCATGAGCTTCGAGCGCGAGATGAGCCTGTGGCTGGGCGGCGGCCGCGAACTGCGGCTGCTGGCCCTGGGCCGCGGCCATTCGGGCGGCGACACGGTGGCCTGGCTGCCGGACTGCGGCGTGTGCTTCTCGGGCGACGTGGTCGAGAACCGCTGCGGCGTGTACGCCGGCGACGCCTACATCCGCGACTGGGCCGGCACGCTCGATGCGGTCAAGGCGCTGCGGCCGCGCGTGCTGGTGCCCGGCCGCGGCGCCGTGCTGCAGGGCGAGGCCGCCTGCGGCGAGGCCATCGACCTGACGAAGGACTTCCTCGCCACCCTGCTGGGCGCGGTGCGCGCCGGCATCGACGCGGGCGACACGCTCAAGGGCTGCTTCGCGCGCGCCGAGGCGGCCATGACGCCGCGCTTCGGCGACTGGCCGGTGTTCCAGCACGTACTGCCCTTCGACGTCTCGCGCGCCTACGACGAGCTGACCGGCACCGAGCACCCCGTGATCTGGACCGCCGAGCGCGACCGCGCGCTCTGGCAGGTGCTGCGCGGCTGAACCTTCCTTCCCTTTCCCATCCCACTCCAAGGAGACAACCCGATGAAGCAACTCGTGCGCGCCCTCGGCGCCGCCGCCCTGGCCCTGGCAGCCGGCGCCGCCCTGGCACAGGCCTATCCCAGCCAGCCGCTGAAGTGGATCGTGCCCTACGTGGCCGGCGGAGGCACCGACAACCTGGCGCGCAACCTGGCCGAAGCGATGCAGGCCGACTTCGGCCAGCCGATCATCATCGACAACCGCCCCGGCGCCTCCACCAACATCGGCGTGGCGGCGATGATGGCGGCCAAGCCGGACGGCTACACCATCATGCAGGCGGAGAACGCCGCACTGCTCTTCAACGAGCACATGTTCGGCAAGCTGCCGTACAACCCGGCCAGCGACTTCACCTACATCGGCACCATCGGCCGCTTTCCGGTGGCGCTGGTGGTGCACCCGGATTTCCCGGCGAAGACGCTCGCGGAGTTCACCGCCTACGCGAAGGCCAACGGCGACAAGCTGAGCTACGCCTCGCCCGGCAACGGCTCGCCGCACCACATGGCGATGGAGCTGTTCAAGCAGCAGGCCGGGCTGAACATCACGCACGTGCCCTACAAGGGCGCCGCGCCAGCCATGACCGACGTGATGGGCGGCCAGGTGCCGATCATGATGCTGGACCTGGCCTCGGGCCTGCCCATCATCAAGTCCGGCAAGGTCCGCGCGCTGGCCATCGCGCTGCCGCAGCGCGCCAGCGCCCTGCCCGAGTTGCCGACCTTCGCCGAACTCGGCCTCAAGGGCGTGAACGCCTACGCCTTCCACGGCCTCATCGGCCCGAAGGGCATGCCCAAGGAAGCCGTGGCGCGTCTCAATGCCGGGCTGCACAAGGCGATGCAGTCTCCCAAGGTCGTCAGGCTCTTCGCCGATTTCGGCTTCGAGCCGATGCCGGGCACGCCCGAGGACTTCCACCGGACGGCGCGCGCCGAGAGCGAGCGCTGGGGCAAGGTGATCGCGGCGGCGGGCGTGAAGCTGGACTGATCGGAGACAACCATGCCTGACGCCATGCCGGCAGATCTGCCGCCGCCGGTGGGCCGCTTCCACTACACGCGCTTCGCGCCGCGCCTGCCCGCGCTGCAGGACGGCACGGAGACGCAGCGCCACGCAGTGGCGATCGCCGGCGGCGGCCCGGTGGGCATGGCGCTGGCGCTGGGCCTGGCCAACCACGGCGTGCCCAGCGTG
>Ga0164243_10000844_pt1 | contig 53483 bp, 50 predicted proteins | sample OricompcompostOP_FD_108781 | JGI IMG/M metagenome (GOLD analysis project Ga0164243, IMG submission 108781) | Organic Plus compost microbial communities from Emeryville, California, USA - Original compost - Organic plus compost (OP) | ecosystem: Engineered > Solid waste > Mixed feedstock >... | reverse complement strand
GCGTCAGGTCGCCGAGCCAGTGCAGGTACTGGCTCCAGAACGGCCGATCGAGGCCGAGCTCGGTGCGGATGGCGGCGCGCGACTCGGCCGTGGCGTCGGGCCCGGCGAGCACCGAGACCGGGTCGCCGGGCACCAGCCGGATCAGCGCGAAGATGCCGATCGAGGCCAGTGCGGTCACCAGCACGGCGGAGCCGAGCCGGCTGAGCAGGTAGTGGGTCATGGGTGTGCGCTCCTCACTTGGTCAGGTAGGCGTCGTAGAAGAGCGGCTCGCCGCGCTTGGTCTGACCCACGCCGTGCACGCGCGTGCTGGCAGCGTCCTGGGGCAGGGTGATCGCGATCTCGAGCAGGAACGAGCCGTCGAGGAGGGCCTGGTTCAGGCCGGCGTACTCATCGGCGTCGACGTCGTCGGGCTTCTGCGTCCAGACGTCGTCGGCGGCCTTCTTGTACGCGGGGTCGACGTAGCGCGAGGCGTTGTGGTCGGCGTTGAACGGGTAGGCCGAGACCGCCAGTGTCGAGGGCGTGTAGTGCGCGTAGGCATGGCTGAGGATCCACAGGCCCTCGAAGTCGGCACCGATCAGCTGCTGGATCACCTGCGCCTGCTCGTGCGGGTCGAGCTCCACCTCGATACCGATCTTGGCGAGGTCGGCCTGCGCGATCTGTGCCACGGCGCCGTAGACCGGGTTCTCCGCCGGATAGGTGAGCGGCAGCTTCGGGATGGAGACGCCGTCGGCCTTCGCCTCATCGACTAGCTGCCTGGCCTTCGTGAGGTCGTAGGAGGAGCTCGCGTTGGCGTCCGCGTCATAGGCCGGGGAGTAGTCGGGCCACGGCAGGCTGATCGGCACTCCGGCGCCGCGGAAGACCTCGTCGACGACCCGCTTGCGGTCGAGCGCGTAGCCGATCGCCTGGCGTACCCGCACGTCGGACAGGGCCGGATTGGTCACGTTGGTGCCGAGGTAGATCTGTCCCTCGGCGCCCTTCCACTGGTTGACGTGGAAGCGCTGGTCCTTGCCGAGGCTCTCGAAGTCGCGGTAGGAGGCGCCGAGGATCAGGTCCAGCTGCTCGGAGCGCAGCTGCGCCACCTGGGCCTGGGGATCGGGAATGATGCTCACGTCGATGCCGTCGAGCGCCGGCTTGCCGCGCCAGTAGTCGTCGTTGCGCTTGAACGTGATCTTCGACCCCGGCTTCCAGCTCTCGAACGCGAACGGTCCCGTGCCGATGAAAGCCTTGCCTTCGCGGAGGTCGTCGATCGACTCGGAGTCGATGATCGGCAGCATGTCGAGCAGGTCGTAGATGTTGCTCAACGGGTGCGCGAAGGTCAGCGTGATCGCGTGCTCGTCGGAGGTGTCGAAGCCGGTGACCGCGGCGGCGGTGCGCTGCAGCTGCACCGTCCAGGCCGGGTCGGCCCAGGTCCTGATGCTGAACTCGACGTCCTTGCTGGTGAACGGACGGCCCGAGTGGAAGGTGACGTCGTCGCGCAGCTGGAGGGCCAGCTTCCGGCCGTCGTCGGAGAGCTTCCACGACGTCGCGAGCGAGGGCTGCGGCTCCAGCTCGTCCAGCGGATAGTCGATGAGCGAGTCGTAGACGCTGCCGATGAGCAGGTTGATCGCGTCGCTGGAGTTGGTGAAGATCCGCGCCGGAATGATGTCGTTGAGGGCACCCACCCGCAGTACACCGCCCTCCTGGCGCTCGCCCGAGGTCTTGCGCATCTCGTTGACCGCCGACGAGCAGGCCGTCGCGACGACGAGGGCGAGCGCGGCCACGGCGGCCAGCAGGAGGTGGCGGGGACGTCGGGCGTGCTGCCGTCGACGGTTGGTTGTAGCAGGAGACACGGGTGTTCCTTTCGGTGGACGGGGAGGGTCCGGGGAGGCGGGCTGAGGTCAGGCGCCGCGGCGACACGCGTGGTCCACGACCACGGCGATCGGGTCGTCGTAGACGGGGCCGAGGGCGACGGTGCAGGCGCTGATCGCCTGGATGTCGCTGCCGAAGCGGGTGAAGGACACCGGCACGGCATGGTCGAGAGCGGTGTGGGCGTCGTACGCCGCCACGACAGCGTCCAGCGTCGACGGCACGCCGGTGAAGGCCTGGCCGACGAGCACCACCTGGTCGGGCGAGAGCATGTCGCGCACGACCCCGGCCACCTCGCCGAGCAGCCGGGCGCGGTCGTCGTCGTCGAGCGTGGCGACGGTGGCCGCGAGGCAGCCCGGCCGCCGGCAGGCACAGGAGACGCGGGAGCGGGTGGGGAAGTGGGTCAGGCTGGCGGCGCGGGTGACCTGGGTCTGCCCGTCGCGCTCGACCGCGACGGACCAGCCGATCGTGTCGCGGGCGTAGAGGTAGAGCGTCATGCCATGCCCGGCATCAGCGCGGTGACGCCGGTGCAGGAACTCTGCGGCCGCGATCGCCGAGATGTGGTCGCCGGTGCGTACCGGGAGGCCGGTCAGCTCGTGCCAGGCGACCTCGAGCTCGCCTGCGCCCAGGTGGAGGTCGCGCCAGGGCCCCACCAGGCCGGCCGCGAGCGGCACCTGCCCGGGCCGGGTGCCGAGCAGCCCGGCGGCCAGCCGGCTGAGCCGGTCGAGGTCCGGGGCGGTGCCGAGCGGACGTCGTACGCTCGTGGAGTCGAGGACCCGCCCGGTCAGGTCGCCGATGGCGACGGTCGCGATCCGGCGGCCGACGTGGACGCCGATGGTCAGGTAGCGATCCCGGTCGATCTCGACCGGAACGCCGGGACGCCCGGTGGTGCCGGCGCGGGCGAGGTCGGGCCGCTCCCGCAGCAGGCCGTGACCGACCAGGGTGGTGGCAGCGCGGCCGACGGTGGCGACGCTGAGGCCACTGGCGGCGGCGATCTCGTCACGCGAGGCGCGGCCCGCCGCCCTCGCCAGTTCGAGCACCTGGGCAGCGGTCGAGCCGAAGCGCCCACGAGAGATCGTGATGCTGCTGGTCATCTCCGGACGCTCCTGCAGTGTCGGTGGCCGTCGGTCGAGTAAAGCTACTAAACAACTCGACAAACTCTAGAACACGTGAAGTGGGGTGTCGCAAATCGACTCGCCCTGTGGACCGGGGTTCGGCGCACGGTGAGCGAAAGCCTTGTGGGGAGCGGGATTCCGGCTCACCGTTGTCGCCGTTCCCCTCCCCGACCTTGCGAAGGAATCGCCATGACCATCAGCCTCGACCGCGAGACCACGGCGTCGAGCACCGCCCCGACCGACCTCGCCGTCCACAAGCTCGGCAGCCGGATCGGCGCCCGCATCGACGGCGTCCGGCTCGGCGGTGACCTCGACGTCGAGGTCGTCGCCCGGATCCGCGCCGCCCTCCTCGAGCACAAGGTCGTCTTCTTCCGCGGCCAGGACCACCTCGACGACGAGGCCCAGATCGCCTTCGGCGAGCTGCTCGGCCCGCTGACCACCGCGCACCCGACGGTCAACACCGGCAGTGCGCGGGTGCTCGCGCTCAAGGCCACCAAGGGCATGGCCGCGAACTCCTGGCACACCGACGTCACCTTCGTCGACCGCGTGCCGGCCTTCTCGATCCTGCGCGGCGTGACCATCCCGGAGTACGGCGGCAGCACGGTGTGGGCCAACACGGCGACGGCGTACGCGTCACTTCCGCCGCAGCTCAAGGCGCTGGTCGACGACCTGTGGGCGATCCACACCAACGACTACGACTACGCCGAGCACTACAACGAGCAGGGCGACCCCAATCAGCAGTTCTCACGCGAGGAGTTCGCCTCGACCGTCTACCGGACCGAGCACCCGGTGGTGCGCATCCACCCCGAGACCGGCGAGCGCGCTCTGCTGCTCGGCCACTTCGTGAAGAACTTCGTCGGCTTCAACTCCAAGGAGTCGGCCACGCTCTTCAATCTCCTGCAGGACCGGGTGACCAAGCTGGAGAACACCGTGCGCTGGTCGTGGCAGCGCGGCGACGTCGCCATCTGGGACAACCGGGCCACCCAGCACTACGCGGTTGCCGACTTCGACACCCAGCTGCGCGAGGTCCGGCGGATCACCGTGCAGGGCCCGGTGCCGGTGGCCATCGACGGCCGCCGCAGCCTCGTGCTGCAGGGTGACGCCGAGGTCTACAACCGGCTGGACGAGCTGATCAGCTGAGTCGGAGCGGCGCGGCGCGGCACGGGTCGCGGCTGCGACACGTGGTCATCGTCCAGCGGCAGAGCCGGAGGAGCGCAGATCGGCTGGTTAGTGCATGGCACGGATGGCCGAGATGTCGAGCGCGAGCTTGACCTTGTCGGAGATCAGCACCCCGCCGGTCTCGAGGGTCGCGTTATAGGACAGACCCCAGTCGGTGCGGTTGATGGTTGCCGCACCCTCGAAGCCGGCGCGGACGTTGCCCTGCGGGTCCAGCGCCTGGCCGCCGAACTCGAACGGAACAGTCACCTGCCGGGTGACGCCGCGGATGGCGAGGTCGCCCGTGATCGACCAGTCGTCATTGTCGCGCTCCACCGAGGTGGAGGTGAAGCTGATCGTCGGGAACCGCTCGGCGTCGAAGAAGTCGCCGGTGCGCAGATGCCGGTCGCGGTCCGCGACGCCGGTGTCGATCGACGTCACATCGATGACCACGTCGACCCGACTGTTGGACGGGACGTCGGGGTCGATGTGCGCGGTTCCCTCGAACGCGGTGAACACGCCTCTGACCCAGGTGACCATCATGTGCCGCACCGCGAAGGAGACCCTGCTGTGACGCGGATCGATGACGTAGTCGCCGGCAAGCGCCGGGTCGTGGGTGGTCGCGTGATCGGCCACGGGCGGATCCTCCGTTGTCCTCGGGCCACCGTGCGGTGGCAGTTGGTGGAGGTATCACCGTGTCAACCGGCCGGACGCGCGTCATCACCTTCGACGGGTGAGTGGTGACGGCTCGGCCAGGCGCCGCTGTCAGCGACCCGGCGTCACACCAGGCCGAACTCGGCCTGCACCGCGGCGGTGTGCTCGCCCAGCTCCGGCCCCGGACGGCGGATCTCGCCGGGCGTGCGGGTGAGTTTCGGGACGACGCCGGGCATGGGGACCGGCGCGGAGTAGCCCGGTGCATCCATGCGGACCACCATCTTGCGGGCGGCGTACTGGGCGTCGGCAAGGATGTCGGCCGGCGTGTAGACGCGCCCGCGGGGGATGGCCTGCCGGTCCAGCACGTCCTCGAGCTCCTCGCAGGGGAGGGTCTCGGTCCACTGCTGGATGAGCGCGTCCAGCTCCTCCATGTTCTGGCCGCGGGCCTGGTGGTCGGAGAAGCGTGGGTCGGTGGCGAGCTCGGGGCGGCCCATGGCATCGAACAGCCGGCGGGCCAGACTGTCGCTGTTGGCGGCGATGAGCACCTCGAGGCCGTCCTTGGAGGAGTACACGTTGGATGGGGCCACGCCGGGCAGGGTGCTACCGGAGCGGGTGCGGGTGTGGCCCCCGAGTTCGAAGTCGGCGAGCAGGGACTCGGTCAGCGCGAACACCGACTCGTAGAGAGCCACGTCGACCTCCTGGCCCTGATCGGAGCGGTGCCGTTCGTTGACGGCCGCCAGGACGCCGTTGACGGCGAACAGCGCGGCGACCGCGTCGCCGAGGCTGATCCCGTTGCGCACCGGTGGGCGGTCCGGGTAGCCGGCGAGGGCACGCAGGCCGCCCATGGCCTCGGCGACCGAGCCGAACCCACGGTCCTCGGCTCGCGGTCCATTCTGCCCGAAGCCGGACACATGAGCCATCACCAGGCGCGGGTTGCGGGCAGCGATCGTGGCGTAGTCGAGCCCCCAGGAGGCGAGCCGGCCCGGCGCGAAGTTCTCGACGACGACGTCGACCTGGGCGAGCAGGTCGGCCGCGATGCGGCGGTCGTCGGCCTGCTTGAAGTCCAGCACCACCGACTCCTTGTTGCGAGCAATGGCGGGCCACCACAGGGAGCGGCCGTTCTCCTCCACGCCCCAGTGACGCATCGGGTCCCCGGACGGTGCCTCGATCTTGATCACCCGGGCGCCGAGGTCGCCCAGGAGCTGTCCGGCGAAGGGGCCGGCGATGAAGCCGCCGAGTTCGACGACGGTGATGCCGTGCAGGGGTCCCATGGATGAGTTCCTCGGTGTGGTCGTGCGGATGGATGGCGGGCCGGACGCGCGGCGGATCAGTCGGTGGGAGGCCCGAGCGGGCGGAGTCGTCCGCCGGCGCGGTACAGCGAGCTGGTCAGGCCGTGCCCGACGGCCCGCTCCGCGGTCGCGGCCGCGGCGAGGACCCGGTCGATGTCCACGCCGGTGTCGACGCCGCTGCCTTCGAGCATGTAGACGAGCTCTTCGGTGGCGATGTTGCCGCTGGCGCCCGGAGCGAACGGGCAGCCGCCCAGCCCGCCGATGGAGGAGTCCAGCGACGTCACGCCGGCCTGCACGGCGGCCAGCGCGTTCGCGATGCCGGTGCCGCGCGTGTCGTGCAGGTGCACCCCGACGTCGATGCCCGGTGTGGCCTCCACGACGGACCGGACCAGACCGGTCAGTCGGCCGGGCGTGGTAGTGCCGATGGTGTCGCCCAGACAGAGTCGCTCCGCGCCATCGGCGACCGCGCGGGTGGTCACCTCGAGGACTCGCTCCGGGGCCACCGCTCCCGTGAAGGGGCAGTCCCACGCGGTGCCTACGATGACCTCGAGGGTGCCGCCGTCCGCATGGACCAGGTCAGAGATCTCCTCGACCAGCGCCGACGACTCAGCGGTCGTGCGCCCGACATTGGCGCGGCTGTGCGCGTCCGCCGCCGAGATCACGTACTCCAGGTTGTGGATGCCGGCCGCCAGCGCACGCCGGGCCCCGTTCGGGCTGGCGACGAGCGCGGACCAGGTGATCTCGGGATACGTGGCAAGTGCCTCGGCGACCTGCTCGGCATCGGCGAGGGCGGGGACGGCGCGCGGCGAGACGAAGCTCGTGGCCTCCACCCGCTGGACGCCGGTCGCCGTGATCGCCGCGATCAGCTCGAGCTTCTGCCGAGTAGGGATCGGCTCCTCGATCTGGAGGCCGTCACGAGGGCCGACCTCGCGGATGCTGACCGAGGAGGGCAGGTTCATCGTGCCGTCCAGCCGCCGTCGACGACCAGGGTCTGGCCGGTGAGGTAGCTGCTGGCGTCGCTGGCGAGAAGCAGCAGCACGCCGTCGAGTTCGCCATCCCGCCCGCCGCGGCCCATCGGGGTGTGGCGGGCGACCCATCCGCGTCCCTTCTCGTTGTCGAAGACGCCCGCGGTGGCCTCGGTGGCGAACCAGCCCGGAGCGATGGCGTTGACGCGGACACCCGTGCGCCCCAGCGCGACCGCCAGCTCCCGGGTGAGGTTCACGATGCCGCCCTTCGACGCCGCGTACGACGGTTGCGAGACCGGCGCCCCGGACCCGAGACCGAGGATCGAGGCGATGTTGATGATGCTGCCTGAGCCTCGGTCGACCATGTGGCGTCCGCACATCTGTGCCAGCACGAACGGTGCGGTCAGGTTCAGTGCGATGTCCCGCTCGAAGCTGTCGAGCGTTTCCTCCAGCGGGGTCCCGGTGGCGCCGTGGCCCGCATTGTTGACGAGGATGTCGACGCGTCCGTGTTCCTCGAGCGTTCCCTGGACCAGGCGCTCCCGATCGCTGGGGTCGGTGACGTCGCAGAGCACAGGCTCGATGCCGCCGACCTCCGCGGCCAGGGCGGCCAGGCGGTCCCCCCGCCGAGCGGCGGCGACCACGCGAGCACCGGATCGCGCCAGGACGGTCGCGAACCTCGCCCCCAGACCGCTGGAGGCACCGGTGACGATGGCAATGCGTCCGGACAGATCGGCGGCGAAGCCGCCGGGGGGCGGCGCGGCCGGAGGTGTGCTGTCGACGGCAGGGTTCACGGGCGGCTCCTTGTGCTCAGGACTCCATTGCAGTGGACGACGTCGCCGATCACGTCATCCGAGAAGGGTGATCCCACCGCGCCGCTGGTGGGCTTTGATCGGAGTCGGCCCCGAACCACCGATGCAGAGGAGCGCAGGGACCCTTGATGGAGAGAACGCTGTTCGACGCCGACCACGACGCGTTCCGCGCGACGGTAGCGACCTACCTCGATCGCGAGATGGTGCCGCACGCCGAACGATGGGCGGAGGCCGGCATCGTGGATCGCGGTGCGGTGGAGGCCGCCGGACGCTCCGGGCTGCTGTGTACGGCGGCACCGGAGGAGTTCGGCGGGGGCGGCGAGCCCGACTTCCGCTTCAACGTGGTGTTGAACGAGGAATGCCAGCGGCGCGGCCTCAACGGACCGGGCATGGTCTTCACCCTGCACAACGACGTGGTGCTGCCCTACTTCCTGAAGTTCGCCGACGCCGAGCAGCAGGCTCGTTGGCTTCCCGGAATGTGCACCGGCGAGAAGATCAGCGCCGTGGCGATGACCGAGCCCGGCGCCGGCAGCGACCTCGCCGGCATCCAGGCAGTCGCGGTGCGCGACGGCGACCACTACGTCGTGAACGGCAGCAAGACCTTCATCACGAACGGGATCAACGCCGACCTGGTCGTGACGGTAGTGAAGACCGATCCCAGCGCCCGGCACGCCGGCATCGGCCTGCTGGTGCTGGAACGCGGGATGCCTGGGTTCGAGCGCGGGCGGAACCTGAAGAAGGTCGGGCTGCACGCCCAGGACACGGCCGAGCTGAGCTTCGACGACGTCCGGGTGCCCGTCGCCAACCGACTCGGCGAGGAGGGCGCGGGATTCGGCTACCTGATGAGCTGTCTGGCCCAGGAGCGGCTCTCGATCGCGGTGTCCGGTGTTTCGGCGGCGCGGGCGGCGTTCGACTGGACGCTGGAGCATGTGCGCCACCGGGAGATGTTCGGCACCACCCTCTCGGCCTTCCAGAACACCAAGTTCGTGCTCGCGGAGATGGCGACCGAGATCGACGTCGCCCAGTCCTTCGTCGACCGGTGCATCCTCGAACACGTCGCCGGGCGCCTCGACGCCGCGAGTGCCGCGAAGGCCAAGTGGTGGTGCACCGAGCTCCAGAAGTCGGTGGTCGACCGGTGCGTCCAGCTGTTCGGCGGCTACGGCTACATGCTCGAGTACCCGATCGGGCGTGCCTACGCCGACGCGCGGATCACCACGATCTTCGGCGGCGCGACCGAGGTGATGAAGGAGATCATCGCCCGCTCATTGCTCTCCACGAGCGCGTGAGCTCCACCTGATCCGCCCCACGGGGCCGCACCAGACTCTGTGAGACAGGAGAAAAGACATGGAATCCTTCGTCCAGTTCCGTAAGGGCGAGACGCCCCTGCACGTTCACCGAGACCTCGACGGACTCAAAGACGAGGAGCTCGGCCGCTACGGGTTCGTCGGCCGGCAGGCGCAGCTGTATCGCGAGAACGACCCCACGATCTATGAGTCCGAGGGGCCGATCTCGTTGACCGACGTCTTGGTCGACGACCTCAGGCCGACCGACCTCGACGACCCGGACGGCGAGCCGCTCGTCCTGTTCTTCAACAACGACGTACGTTTTCTGCTCTCCCGTCGATCGCAGCCGATGCCGTTCCTGGCCCGCAACGTCGGCGGCGACGAACTTTGGTTCGTGCATCGCGGCACGGGCGAATTCCAGACCGAGTTCGGAACCATCCCCTACGAGCCGGGCGACTGGGTGCTCCTGCCGAAGGCGGTCACTTACCGCCACCTGCCCGACCCCGAGATGGAGCAGGCCTTCCTCATCATCGAGGCCGTCGAGGAGTTCCGGACCCCGCCCCCCGGCGTCCTGGGGCGGCACCATCCCTTCGACTCCTCCGTCGCCTTCGTGCCCGAGCCGGAGGTCCACACCGACGGCGGGCCCGAGTGGCGGATCCGCCTGACTCGGCGGGAGGAGCGCGGTTGGTTGACCTACCGGCACAACCCGTTCGACGTCCGCGGGTGGAAGGGCGACTACTTCCCCTTCAAGTACAACATCCGCGACTACAACCCGATCGGGTCCGCGTCGGTGCATCTGCCCCCGACTGCCCAGTTGTTCCTGCAGGCGCAGGGAGTGGTGGTGCTGAACTTCCTTCCGCGTCCCGCCGAGTCCCGCGAAGGCGTCGAGCGACTCCCGTGGTTCCACCGCAACGCCGACTACGACGAGGTCGCACTGTTCCACTCCGGTGATCTGTTCGGCATCCAGATGCCGCCCGGTCTGATCTCCCACGCCCCACAGGGCATTCACCATGGTCCTCCCGAGCGCGCGCGGGCACGGGCGCGGCGAGTGTTCGCGGACTATGACCGGGTGAACTGGTCGGTCATGTCGATCGACTGCCACCAGCCGTTGAAGGTCAATCCCGAGGTCCGCGCGATCAGTGAGGAGCAGCAATGAGCAAGGCGAACTACCGACGGACCCCGTTCCTCGTCGTCTTCCCCGACTCCTCGGCCGCCCGTGACACCTACGGCGGCACCGGGGAGAACGTCGCTCTCGAGGGCCACCTCCTGCGCCCCGAGACCGAATCGGACACGGCGATCGTCTTCATGCATCCGATCGGGGGCGGCGCCTACCTCCCGATGACCAACGCTCTGGCGCGTGCTGGTCACCATGTCGTCTACTGCAACTCGCGGTACCGGGGCGTTGACTCGGCGCTGATCATGGAGAAGGTGGTGGAGGACCTCGGTGCCTGCATTCGCTACACGAAGGAGAAGCTGGGCTACGACAAAGTCGTTCTGGCCGGATGGTCCGGCGGCGGCTCGTTGTCGACCTTCTACCAGGCGCAGGCCGAGAACCCGACCGTCACCGCGACGCCGGCAGGCGAGGGCCCGGACCTGACCGCGCTCGAGCTCATCCCCGCGGACGGCCTGATGCTGCTCGCCGCCCACGTCTCGCGGCACGAGACCCTGACCGAGTGGATGGACGCCTCGATCCTCGACGAGTCCGATCCCTCCCGGCGTGACCCCGAGCTCGACCTCTACGACCCCGCCAACCCGAACCAGCCGCCCTACACCGAGGAGTTCGTGCAGCGCTACCGAGCGGCCCAGATCGCGCGCAACCGCAGGATCACCGCCTGGGTGAAGGGCAAACTGGCGCAGGTGCGCGCCAGCGGCCGCCCGCACGACGAGTTCGCGTTCGTCGTCCATGGCACGATGGCCGATCCCCGCTGGCTCGACCCCGGCCTGGACCCGAACGACCGGGTGCCGGGCACCTGCTATCTGGGTGACCCGCAGACGGTCAACATGAGTCCGGTCGGGCTCGCCCGGTTCAGCACCCTGCGCAGCTGGTTGTCCCAATGGAGCTACGACGAGGCGAACGCCGACGGCGTGCGCGCGGCCGCCGACGTGACCGTGCCGGTGCTCGTCATCGGGAACACGGCCGACGACGCCTGCACGCCCAGCCACACCCGCCGCTTGTATGAGGGATTCACCAGCACCGAGGCCGAGTTCTACGAGGTCCAGGGTGCCACCCACTACTACGCCGGACCCGATCAGCGCGACCATCTGGCCGACGCCCTCGACCGGATCGAGAGCTGGCTCGCGGGCAACGGATGGGTTGCGGAAACGACTGCGAACGAGGAGTACCCCCATGGTTGAGACCACGACCGCTGCCGACCTCACGCCGCGCCTGAAGGAGCGGCTCGCCGACGGCGCCTACCGGCGGATCCGCCTCTCGGTGGAGGATGCGATCGCTACCGTGGCGCTGTCCAACCCTGAGCACCGCAACGCGGTCGACCACGACATGCACGCCGAGATCGACGACGTCTTCGCCGCTATCCACCGCGACGGTGCGATTCGGGCCGTCGTCCTGACCGGGGACCCGGCCGGGCGGGCGTTCTGCGCCGGTGGCAACTTCGACTGGCTGGGCCGCGAGGCCCCGACCGGCGAGGGCTACGCCGAGATCCTGCGGGTGGGAGCCGACCTGGTGCGCTCGATCCTCGGCACCCGGCAGCCGGTGGTCAGCGCGGTGACCGGATCGGCGATCGGCCTGGGCTGCACCCTCGCCCTGATGGGCGACGTGGTCTACATCGGCGAGGAGACCGTGATCGCCGACCCCCACGTGGGCATCGGCGTGGTCGCCGGCGACGGCGGGGCGGCGCTGTGGCCGATGCTCGTCGGCCCCCACCGCGCCAAGGAATTCCTGATGACCGGTGACCGGCTCACCGGCCGCCAGGCTGCCGACATGGGCCTGGTCAACCACGCGGTTCCGGCCGACCGGGTGTTGGAGGAGGCCCACGCCATGGCCCGCCGCCTGGCGAGCGGGCCGAGGTTGGCGGTCGAGTTCACCAAGGCATCGGTCAACCTGCTGATGCGTCAGCAGCTGGAGCAGGTGCTGACCGCTTCGCTGGCCATGGAGGGAATCAGCTTCCACACCGAGGACCACAGGGCGATGCTGGCCGCGATGCAGCGCTGACCCGTCCCACCACGCGACCGGCCCTAGCTGACCCTGGCCGGCCCCGCGCCCCGGCGCATCACCCAAAAGCAAAGGAGCTCCGCCATCAGCATCACCGGTCCCGCGCCTCGACCTTCGCGCCCACTGCACTGGGTGCAGCAGGTCGCGCGCCACGCCGCACAGCAACCCGATGCGGTCGCGATGCACTTCGGTTCGGCCACGACGACGTGGACGGAGCTGGAGGAGCGGTCCCGCCGCCTGGCCGGGGCATTGGCCGAGCGCGGGGTCCGGGCCGGTGATCGGGTGCTGCTCGTCTGCGCGAACCGGCCGGAGTTCGTGGAGACCATGGTGGCGGTGCACCGGCTCGGCGCCGTGCTGGTGCCGGTGAACTTCCGTCTCGCAGCGCCGGAGATCGACCACATCGCGGTCGACTGCGGTGCCACCGTGCTGGTCAGCGACGCGGCGGTGGCGTCGGTGCTGGCCGGCACCGACCTGGTGGCGCAGCGTGGGGTACCGAACCTGGTCATCGACACTGGCGCGGCGAACCGCGCTGGTGAGAACTATGAGCAGGCGCTGTCAGCGGCCGAGCCCTACAACGCGCTCGGGCCCGAGGATCTCACCGCGCTGGCGCTGATCATGTACACCTCCGGGACGACGGGTCGTCCCAAGGGGGCGATGCTGACGTACCAGAACCTGCTCACCCAGACCATCACGGCGATGGGTGTGCTGCGCCTGGTCGAGCCCGACGAGGTCGCGGCGATCACCTCGCCGTTCTTCCACATCGCCTCGATCGGCCACATCGTGCCGAGTCTGATGCTGGGGCACACCATGGTGGTGGTCGAGACCGGCGCCTTCAACCCGGAGGCCTTCCTCGACCTGCTGGAACGACACCGGGTCACCTCGGCGTTCCTGGTCCCGACCCTGTGGAGTCGGGTGTGCGAGGCACAGCAAGTACGCCCGCGAGACCTCGCGCTGCGCGGTCTGGCGTGGGGAGCCGAGCCGGCCACGGAGCACAGTCTCGACCTGATGGCATCGACCTTTCCCGACGCGTCGATCTGCTCGTCCTTCGGGCAGACCGAGATGTCCCCGATCACCCTGGTCGTGACAGGCGGGGAGTCACGTCGCAATCTCCGGTCCGTCGGCCGGCCGGTCCCGCTGGTCGAGGTGCAGGTGATCGACGAGGACGGTCGCCAGGTCGCGATCGGAGAGGTCGGCGAGATCGTCTACCGGGGCCCGGGCACCATGATCGGCTACTGGAACGATCCGGCGGCCACAGAGGAGGCCTTTCGGGGCGGTTGGTTCCACTCCGGCGATCTGGTTCGCGTGGACGAGGAGGGCTACTACTACGTGGTGGACCGGCTCAAGGACATGATCATCTCCGGTGGGGAGAACATCTACAGCGCCGAGATCGAGCACGTCCTGATGGCCCATCCGGCGGTCCGGGCGGCGGCTGTCGTCGGGGCACCCCATCCCCGCTGGGGCGAGACGCCGGTGGCCTTCGTGGTCCCGGCCGACGGTGAGGCGCTCCCGGATCCCGCCGTCCTCTCCGACTTCTGCACCGCCCGGCTGGCGCGCTACAAGCGGCCCTCGGAGGTGATCGTGGTCGATGACCTCCCTCGGAACGCGGCGGGCAAGGTTCGGAAGTCTGACCTACGCGCCGACTTGCTGTCGCGGTGAATCCTGTGACGCCACGCCTCGATCATCTGTTCAGGCCTTTGACGCTCGGCAATCTCAACCTGCCGAATCGCATCATCATGGGCCCCATGAGTCGATATCGATGCCGACTCGACGGCACGGCCACGGACGCGGTCGCGCAGCACTTCGCGGACCGGGCCTCCGCCGGGCTCCTGATCTGCGAGCCCGGATACGTGCATCCGAGCGGTCGGCTCGGAGCAGAGTCCGGAGGGATGGCGGACAGCACCCACGTCCGCAGTTGGAAGCGAGTGACCGATGCGGTGCACGAGCGTGGCGGCCGCATCTTCATGCAGCTCATCCATGGCGGCCGCGTCTCGGCCCCCGAACTCCAGGCCGATGGGGGCTTGCCCTGGGCGCCCTCGGCCGTGGCCGCTCGTGACGATCGTGTGCGCGTCGAACCGAATCACTACGGAGCCGCTGGCACTCCTCGGGCGATGTCTCGCGCCGACATCGCAACGATCGTCGAGTCCTTCGCGGCTGCGACCGAGCGCGCCCATGAAGCCGGATTCGACGGGGTGGAGCTTCATGGCGGCAACGGCTACCTCGTCCACCAGTTCCTCTCCAGCAATGTGAACCGCCGCGGCGACGAGTACGGCGGCAGCGTCGCCAATCGCTGCCGCCTCATCCTGGACCTCGTCGATGCCATGGTCGCCAAGTTCGGCCCGGAGTATGTCGGCGTCAAACTGACACCCGTGACCTCGCACCACGAGGTCGTCGTCGACGATCGCGACCAGATGTATGACCACCTCCTGCGGCAGCTCGACACCCATGCCGATCTGGCCTACCTGTCGGTGCAATCCACGATGGGGTTCCTCGAGACCGCCCCTCCGCCCATCGACGTCTTCCTGTATGCACGCGAGCGTTACAGCGGAACGCTGCTGGCAGCCGCGAACCTGGATCGCTACAGCGGCGAAGGCCTGCTCGCCAGTGGCACTGCGGATGCAGCCGTCTACGGCCGGCGATTCATCGCCAATCCCGATCTGGTCGGTCGCTTCAGCGGCGGCCATCAGGAGAATCTGGTCGATTGGGACACAGCCATTCTCAGCGGCGAGAGCGGCTACAACGACTATCCCACCATCCACCGAGCGTCCCCGCTCGCTGAGTGTGCGGAGCGCCTCGCCGAGTCCGACCGGTGACCGGACCGGTCCGGGTCGCGAGTCAGATTCCTCTGACTCGCGACCCGGACCGGCGCGTCGCGACGAGCGTCAGGACGACTTTCCCCACAGAGCCGCGAACTTCTCCTCGTAGTCGGGGATCTGCGGCGCCTCGTCCACGTCCTCGACGGCGGTGGCGTCGATGATCCTTCGAGGGAGAAGGATCTTGTCGACGCCGATGTCGTCGCCGACGAACAGGCGCGCCAGCACGTCGGCGAGAAGCCACTGGTACTCGGCACTGGGGTAGCTGATCGACGCCAACTCCGTGCCGTCCTTGATGTAAGGGATCGTGGTGGCGGTGGGGTTCTGGCCGATGAGCTTGACGCCCTTCAGGTTCGCCTGGCGAAGCGCGGCTGGCATGCCGAGGAACTCATCATCGAATCCACCGATGACGTACTTGACGTCCTGATGTGTTCGCAGATAGCTGACGACCTTCGTGGCGATGCTGCCCTCGGCAATGTCGGTGGCCGCGAGCTCCAAGGTGTCGGTTCCACATCCTTTGCAGTGTTCCTTCACATAGGCGAGATACGCCCGCTCGGTCTCGGCGAGAACCGGGAAGGCCGGAGTAGACAAGAACACGGACATGCCGGTCCCATCACTGTCGACCATCATCTTGGCCGCCATCATCTCCCCGACTCCGGCCGCGTCCTCCAGGCCCCCGGCGCTGTACTTGAGCGCTCCTTGGGGATCGTTCAGCGAGCAACAGTCGACGATCGGCACGCCCCTCTCGGACAGCGTCTCCAGAGCGCTCTTGAATGCCGAGACGGGCTGGATCATCGAGACAACGCCGTCTGGCACGTTGCGGAGAATCTGCTGCCAGGCGTTGTGGACGGTGTCGGCCGTCTGACCCTGGTTGATCTCGGTCACCGACCAGTCCAGAACCTCAGCCGCCGCCTTGAATGCCTTGACCTGCTCCCCGCAGGCGGGTGAGCCGCAGTTCAGGATCGCGATCCGTTTGCCCGCTGGCACGGGCTTCGAGACCGGCGTGGAGATGCCGAGGTCGGTCGGCGGCGCTGACTTCTCGGCCACGAACTTCTTGGCCGCGTCCAGTTCGGCCTTGCTCGTGGTCCCGGTCGGCCCGCTTCCCGAATCCGACGTCGACCCGCAGGCCGTCAAGACCGCCAAGGAAAGGATGACAGCACACCATGTACCTATCCGCGTTTTCACCTTCATGACCCATCGCTTTCGAGTTGGAGTGGATGAAGCAGTCCGAGATCGTCGGCCGGCGTGGCCGACAAGGCGCTACCCATCAATGTGACGACACTCACGGCTGAGTCCATCCACCATCACGGGTGATCCAGGCGTGGGAATCACGCCGACCGGTCAGACGTCGAGATGGAGAACTCTGGTTCTGAAGCGCCAATCACCTTCGGCCCGCACCACGACATCCTCGAAGAGGCCTGATGTGGTGATCCGCGGTGGTTGCCCAGGCAGCGCAGCGACGACGGTCAGGTAGCCGGCACCGCGCACCTCGGCTCCCGCGCCGCGCAGCCAGATGTCAGTGGTCACGTGTTTGAGGTGACCGGCGGACCCCGCAACGCTGCGCACATGTTCGCGGAGCGCGGCATGCCCTTGCAACACACGGCCGGCCGTGGGCACCTCGAACGATCCGTCAGCAGCCCAGCAGCGCTCGAATTCGTCAAGATCGCCTCGGTCGGCACTGTGCGCGTAGCGGGCGTAGAGGTTCAGAATCGCAAGGTGGTCCTCGGTGGGCAACATCGGAACAGCTCCTCGATCGGTATGCACCGGTACTTGTGGTGAACGAGTCGGCAACGCCATGCGGCGCTGATTCAACCGTTCACCCGGCCGCCCCCACCGGGGTTCACCCCTAACGGATGACTTTCGGACCCGTGCAGCCTCGCTGCCAGAGCAGCAGTTGCGCACGACACACCACGGGCCGCAGGGGAGCCGGCGCTGCGAGCGGAGCGGCGGCGGTCGGTGCTCGGGGAGATTCACCCGTGATGGATGACGTAGCCGAATCGGCATCTCGATGGGATGACACGACGGGCTGAGAGCGAGGAGGCGCACGATGAGCATCCCACCGCAGGCGACGCCATCACATCCGGAGGAGCTCGATGAGTTCGCCTTCCTCCCTGCGCACCGCCTGCTCGACGCCATCGCCCGCGGGGAGGTGTCGAGTCAGGAGATCACAGGGCACTACTTGGACCGCATCGCCACATCCACGCTCAACGCGGTCGTCGAAGTAGACGTGGATGGTGCACTTGCGACAGCGCGACGTGTTGACGCCGCGAGAGCGGCTGGACGCCCCGTCGGGCGGCTGGCGGGGCTGCCGGTGACCGTGAAGGACGCGATCGACGTCGCGGGCCTGCACGTGACTTCCGGGTCGATCGCGCTCAGCGCGGAGACCAGCGTCGCGGACGCGACGGCCGTACGGCGGCTTCGTGACGCGGGTGCTGTCGTGGTGGGGAAGACCAACGTGCCGCCGTTCTGTGCCGATATCCAGACCAGCAACGACGTCTACGGAACGACGACCAACCCGTGGGATTCGCGCTACACACCCGGAGGCTCCTCGGGTGGCGCAGCGGCTGCCGTCGCTGACGGTCTGACAGCATGGGACCTCGGCACCGACATCGGTGGCTCGATCAGGATCCCGGCGCACTTCTGTGGCGTCTACGGCTTGAAACCCTCCTACGGGGTCGTGCCGGCCGACGGCTACGTCGATCGGATCGGCCCCCGGTCACGCACCATCGACATCAATGTGTTTGGTCCGTTGGCGCGAGATCCGGCGGACCTCTCCCTTGCTCTCGACGTCCTGACGACCGATCCGGCCGAGGTCGGTTGGTTTCCACGTCTTGCGGTGCCGCCACGGCGCACACTGCGCGTCGCCGCGTGGTTCGACGACCCTGAATGTGAGGTCGACCAGGAGTACGTCGGGCTTCTCGACGTCTATGCCGACCGGATCGCCGACCACGGCGTACGCGTCAGTAGAGCGCGGCCGCCGGTCGACTTCGCCGAACAGATGCAGCTCTACATGGACCTGGTCCTCGCCGCCACCTACTACCACCGCGACGAGCAGTGGCAGCGGTCAGAGTCAGCACGCCACGGATTCTGGCTCGAGCGCAACGAGGCGCGGCTCCGACTGCGCGACCTGTGGCATCGGTGGTTCGCCCAGTACGACGTCCTCCTCTGCCCGGTCGCAGCCATTCCGAGCCTTCGACGCGACGAGACCGGAACCTTCTTCGATCGCACGGTCATGGTGAATGGCCGATCGCGGACGCACGCGGACGCGGTCTCGTGGTGCGGGCTGATCGGATCGATCGGCCTGCCGTCGGTCGTCGCGCCGATCGGATTCACTTCCTCGGGCCTACCTGTGGGTGTCCAGATCGTCGGGGACTACCTGCACGACAGGACGGCCGTCGCGTTCGCCGAGGTCGCCCAGCAGGCGGGGTTCACCTATCAGCGGCCTGAGTGGCGGGGGCCAGACCCCGTCGCGCCGACCGGAGTGAGGGGTCAGTGATGGATCCCGTGGAGGAGAACGTCGCAGAAGTGGTCGGCGATCTTGCTCGGATCGACCTTGGTCGCTCCCTCTCGGAGCCAGATATAGGAATAGTTGAAGATACCCAGGATGCCGTCAATGGTGGTCGACTCGGTGTTGGTGAAATCGCCGGTCGTGACGCCGAGATCGAGGGCTCGGCGCCACACGCTCTCTTACTCCCGGCGTATCTGCAGCATCGTCTCGCGGCGCTTTCCGGTGAGCGCCGGGAAGTCGCGATAGTGGACCGTCCATTCCAAGCTGTGTTCGGCGATGTTCTCCATCAGGGTTCGGGCGAGCACGCGCAGGCGTTCCTCGGGATCGTTGATCCCCGCTTCGGTGGCAAGGGCACGCTCCAGCATCACCGCGACTTGGCTCGTACTGATTTGGAAGAGCAGTTCCTCCTTGTTGCCAATGTGGTGATAGAGGGCACCGCGCTGGATGTCGACCGCTGCGGCACTCGTTGGTCCATCGTGCTCCCTCTGCTCGACCCCTGCGCGTACGCCTACTGCAGGCGGCGTTCCGGCCGCCACGAAGGACCCATGGTCGCGCCGTGCCGACGTCCGCACTCCGCAGACCGACCCGTTCGGTCGGCACCGTCGTCTGAACGGTGCTCCGTTTCCAAGCCCGGCCGGTGCGCTGGGTCGCAGCGTCATCACGAGAAGGGACGACAGCCATGGTCGTGGAGGAGATCGACACCATCGGAGAGCGAGTGCGCAACTGGGGGCGTTGGGGGGCTGAGGACGAGGTCGGCACGCTCAACCACATCACCGCGCAGCACGTCCGGACGGCGGCCGCCCTGATCCGTCGCGGACGGGTCTTCGAGCTCTCGATCCCGCTCGCCGCCGACGGCCCGCAGGATGGGGTCCACCGGGCCAATCCCATGCACCTGATGACGGAGCTGGGCGATGACCAACAGATTCCCGGTGGCATGCGCTACGCCGATGACCGCATCCACATGGATCTGCAGGCGGGCACCCAGTGGGACGCTCTCGCTCACGTCCATTACCGAGGCCAGATGTACAACGGCTTCTCGGCAGACACGCTGACGGTCCAGGGTGCAGCGCGCAACTCGATCGACAAGGTCCCGGCCGGCGTCACAGGCAGAGGGGTCCTGCTGGACATGGCGCGGCTGGCCGGCGTCGACTGGCTGCCTGCCGGCCATGTGATCGAGCCGGAGGACCTCGACGCGGCCTTGGGCCATCAACGGGTGACGGTAGGACAGGGAGACGTCGTCCTGGTCCGCACCGGTTGGCGGCGCCGATTCCATGAGCAGCCCGACGGCTGGATCGCCGAGGCCCCCGGCCTCGGGCGCCGTTGCGCGGAGTGGCTCCACGGGCGGGATGTTGCGGCGTTGGCTGCCGACAACTGGGCGGTGGACGCACACCCCGGCGAGGACCCCGGCGTGCTACTCCCACTGCACATCCTGCTGATCCGCGACATGGGCATGACGCTCGGAGAGATGTTCGACCTCGAGGAGCTCGCAGAGGACTGCGCCGAGGACGGCCGGTTCGAGTTCTTCTTCACCGCTCCGCCGCTGAAGATCACCGGTGCCGTGGGCTCGCCTATCAGCCCCATCGCGATCAAGTAGGCGTACGCGGGCTCGGCCGCTCAACTCAACACCATCACTGTACCGATCGATCGGTAGGTACGCCGATCAAGAACTTCGAGAGGACGTCGAAATACCATGAGGATTCCGAGACGACGCGCACGACTCCTGGGCAGTGCTCTGCTCGTCATCAGCGCGTTGGGCACCGGTTGCGCAGCCGAGACGGGCGGCCCCGGTGCGGGTGGCGGCGAGGAACCGCCAGAGAACCGGGCACTGGTCGAGCGCCTCTACGAAGGCACCATGACCGCGCCGCCCAAGGAAGGCCCGAAGGCGCAGAGGGACAAGAACGTCTGGATCATCTCCTGCGGCCAGGCCTCCTCGGTATGCGCCGTCCCGGTTGCGGCCATGCAGGAGGCCGGCGAAGCGATGGGGTGGGACATCACGGTCTTCGACGGCCAACTCAACCCGGCGAAATATGCCGAAGGCCTCAACCAGGCCATCGCGAGTGGTGCCGATGGAATCCTCTTCAACTCGATCGACTGCTCGACCGCGGTCGCACCCTTCAAGGAGGCGAAGAAGCAGGGCATCAAGGTGTCGGGCATCTTCTCCTTCGACTGCAACGACGGTGCGGATGGGGAACAGCTCTTCTCCACGTGGACGAAGTTCGGTGAGGCGGAAAGCGTCGCGGACATCATGCGTGCTTGGGGAGCGGCAAAGGCGGCGTGGGTGATCCACGACTCCGGAGGCTCGGCCAAGGTGATCGACTCGACGGTCCCGGGATTCCGTACGCCCAGCCTGCAGAGCGAGGGCGTCCGGGCACAGCTCGACACCTGCTCGGGTTGCGAGGTCACCGACGAGGTCGAGATCGCGATCGCAGGCCTGAGCAATGGAGCGGCACAGACCCAGCTGACCACGGCCTTGCAGCAGCATCCGGATGCTGGCTACTTCATCGCCTTCACCGACACCGCGTTTGGGCAGTTCGCCAATGCCGCCATCAGAAGCGCCGCCCGCGACGATATGCGGGCGATCGGTGGCGGCTGCTTCCCTGAGAATCTCACGGCCATCGCCGAGGGAGGTCCCCAGAAGGCCTGCGTGATGCTCGACCAGGAGTGGTACGGCTGGGCGGCCGTGGACGCGCTCAACCGAGTGTTCGCTGACCCCGAGAGCAAACCGGTCGACCAGGGCCTGGGTTTCCAGCTCGTCGACAAGGAGCACAACCTGACCGAGGACGGGACCTGGGAGTCGCCCGTCGACTTCAAGGCCGCCTACCGCAAGGTCTGGGGGGTGTCGTGACGTCGATGCCTGCGGTCGCGCAGCAGGCCGACCCGGCCGGGTCGGCGCTCGAGGCCAGGCGCATCTCCAAGACTTTCGCGGGCAATCAGGTTCTGCATGCTGTGAACCTGCGAGTGCGTCGGGGCTCCATCCACGCACTGGTCGGAGCCAACGGGTCAGGCAAGTCGACCTTGGTCAAGATCATCTCGGGCGCCCTGGCAGGTGATCCTGGCGGAAGCCTCCGGATCTCGGGGCAGCAGTTCGCGGCGGACCAGTTGAGCGTCGCGCTGGCTCGCGCCGCGGGCCTTCAGGTGGTCCATCAGGAGCTTGGACTCTTTCCGGACCTCTCGGTCCTCGAGAACCTGAGCATCGGTCGGGGCTTCGAAACGGGCGGAGCACAGATCCGCTGGAGCGCGGCACGGAGAAGGGCCCAGCAGGTGCTGACCAGATTCGAGCTAGGGATCGATGTGGATCGTCAGGTTCAGCATCTGCGTCCGGCGGAGCAGACGCTGGTAGCGATCGCCAGGGCTCTGCAGGACCAGGACGGCGCCGACTCGGGGGTGCTCGTCCTCGATGAGCCGACCGCGTCCCTGCCGCTGCCCGAGGTCAAACTTCTCTTGGGGCGACTCCGTGAGCTTGCCGCAAGGGGTCAGTCCATCCTGTTCATCGGGCACCGCCTTGACGAGGTGTGCGAGCTCAGCGACGAGGTCACCGTTCTCCGGGACGGACGGCGGGTCGAGGTCGACCCGATAGCGGTGCGCACGCCCGAACGTCTGGCGTCGGCCATCGTCGGTCGTGCGACGGATCGGCTCGGTCCTCGCTCGGTTCCAGTGGGCGGTCAGATCAGGCTGGCCGTCCGTGGGCTGCACAGCGGTCCGCTGACCAACGTCAGCTTCGATCTCAGGCGGGGTGAGATTCTCGGTGTCGCCGGACTGTTGGGATCGGGTCGAAGCCGCCTGCTCCGGTGTCTTGCCGGCGACCTACCTCATGCCGGAGAGATTCTGATCGACGGGAAGACGACGACGGTGGGCAGTGTGTCTGCCGCCATCGGCCATGGCCTCGTACTGGTGCCCGAGGACCGTGCGCGCGACGCGGCGCTTCCCGGGCTGAGTGTTCGGGAGAATCTGTCGGCCTCCGATGTCCGACGCTTCTGGAGACGAGGAGCTCTGAACCGCCGAGGTGAGCGCGATGCCGCCCGCCGGTCGATCGAGGAGTACGGCATTCGGTGTCGCGCCACCGAGCAGGCCATGAACACGCTCTCGGGCGGTAACCAGCAGAAGGTGGTGGTCGCTCGCACCATGCGACGGCGGCCACGAGTGTTGCTGCTCGACGAGCCGAGCCAAGGCGTCGACATCGGCGCCCGAAGCGAGATCCACCGCATCGTCCGCGCCGCTGCGGAGGGCGGTGCCTCCGCGATCGTCGTCAGCTCAGATTTCACTGAGCTGGCAGAGCTCTGCGACCGGATCGTCGTCCTGCGCGACGGCAGGACGGTTGCTCAGTTGGACGGACCACGCGTCGACATCGACGAGATCAATCGACATGCCTACGCACCGGAAGGAAGCCAGACATGACGGACACCGCGGACAGGGAAGAACTGCGCCGGGACGGCGCCGCCGCCCGGGGCAGCCGCATCCAGTGGTCCAGCGTGCTGGAGCGCTACGGATTGATGGTCATCTTCGCTGTCGTCTTCATCGGGTTCAGCCTCCGAACGGAGCATTTCGGGACGATCACCAATGTCAAGATCATCCTCGGCACCCAGTCGGTGCTCGCGATGGTGGCACTCGCCGCGATCGTGCCGCTGATCACAGGGAAGTTCGACCTGTCCGTCGGCGCCATCGTGGGCACCTCTTCGATCGTGGCCGCAGCGGTCATGTCGCGGCACGACGGGGGCCTGGCGGCCGCGGTGATCGCCGCGCTGCTCGTCGGCGCCGCCATTGGGGTCGTCAACGGGATCTTGGTGGGCTACGTGGGCGTCGACTCCTTCATCGCCACCCTTGCCATGGGGACGGTGCTCCAGGGTTTGGTTCAGTGGTACAGCGGAGGGGCCACGATCAGCGGCAACATCTCCGAGACGCTCATCTCTGCCAGCAGCGGATACGTGTGGGGCGTACCCAAGGGATTCTTGTGGATGCTGCCGGCGGCAGTCGGCCTCTGGTACGTCCTCACGCAGACACCGCTCGGCCGACACATGGCATCCATCGGATCCAATGATCGCGCCGCGCACCTTGCGGGTATCCGGGTCAAGGCGCTCACCCTGGCGTCATTCGTGGTGGGCGCGCTCCTGGCTTCGGTGGCCGGCGTACTGGTGACCGGGCAAGCCGGGTCCGCCAATCCGGAGACGGCCTTGGGTGCGATGCTTCTGCCGGCGTTCGCCGCGGCATTCCTCGGGCGAAGCGCTTTCACTCCCGGCAAGTTCAACGTGCCCGGCACCCTGCTGGCTGTCTACTTCGTAGCGTTCAGCGTCAGCGGTTTCCAGTTCCTCGGCGCGGATTCCTGGATTCAGCAGGTCTTCTCCGGATGCGCGCTGGCCGGTGCCGTCACCTTGTCGACCGTACTCGGACGTCGGCGCGGCCGATCCTGACGAGGAGGACCAGCAATGTTCAAAGTGATGCTGTTCGCCAAGCGCAAGGCGGGAATCAGCCCCGAGGACTATCGCCGGCACTACGAGGAGGTGCATGCGCCTCTCGCCATCAAGGCGGTCGGTGTGGGCATTCGCCGGTATGTACGCAATTACGTCGACCACCCACCAGACGGTCCCGAGCTCGCGTTCGATTCAGTGACGGAGTTCTGGTGGAACAGCCGCGCGGTCTATGACGCGTGGAAGGCGACGTACGCCAAGGACGGCATCGGTGCCGCTGTGGTCGCCGACGAGCACGACTTCATGGACCGGTCGACGATGCGCGTCGCCTACGTCGACGAGGTCGAGGACCTCACGAATCTCTGAACTGACGTGCCAGCTCGCTGTGGGTGGCACCCAACGGAAGGAAAGAAGATGGAGAAGAACGCAGATCACATCGGCGTGAGCCAAGAACGGATCGATGAACTGGACGCCATCGCCGACGCCTTCTTCGGCGCTGCGAGCTCCGGCGACATGAAGGCCATGGCTGCTGTCTGTGCGGCTGACCTTCGGGTGTGGCACGTCCGCGACGAGGCCTACACCGACTTCAGCCAGGTCGTCGAGCTGCACGACAAGCTCCACGAGATGGTCACCGGCTGGCGTTACGAGATCAAGCAGCGCTTCTACGCCCGTTCTGGCTTCTCGCAGCAGCATGTCCTGCACGGCGAGCTCAAGGACGGCTCGGCTCTTCGAATTCCGGTGAGCTGCGTGTGCACGCTCGACGGAGACGACAAGGTACATCTCGTGGAGGAGTACTTCGACCCGCGGCGCTCTCCCCTCCTCGGCTGGGAACAGGAGTCTCGTTGATCGCCCCGCGCTCCCGCGGGAAGAGGGCGCTGGCCGGTGGTTCGTTGCGCCCCCTTGCGGCGCTGTGCATCGCCCTGGCGCTGAGCGCCTGCGTGGCGCCAAGCCCCGGCTCCGATGAAGAGGGGATGCCGGAGACCATCCGCGTCGGTGCCCCACTGGATCTCTCCGGGATCGCCGCGATCGCCGGTATCGGAACGGGAGAGAAACGTGGCATGGAGGTGGCGGCGGCCGAAATCAACGAGAGCGGCTTCCTGGGGGACAGCAAGATTGAGCTCGAGTTCGCCGACACCAAGGCCGACAAGCGGGACGCCGCCGCGGCCGCGATCAAACTGGTCCAACAGGACGCAGTGCACGCCATCGTCGGCTTCACCCTCTCGCCGTCCTTCAGCGCGGGTGCGCCGGCGGCGGCCCGCGCGGAGACTCCGATCGTGGTGCCCGTGTTCGGCACCGGCCTCGAGGCCGGCGATGGGTACGCCTACGGCATCTATCCCAACCTGCCGAAGATGTACCCTCCGCACGATGTGGAGATCGCCGAGTCACTGGGCGCTGACACGGCGGCGTACTTGTATGACAGCGACAATCCGACCGCCACGGCCATCACCGACGCGCGCCGCGATGCGTTGGAGGCGGCCGGAGTCGACACCGTCACCGTTCAGGAAGTCACGAGCACGACGACCGACTATCGGGCACAGCTGACCAAGATCCAGCAGGAGGACCCGGACATCCTGGTCGTCTCGGTCCTGCCAGGACAGTACCCCGCGATCTTCTTGCAGCGCGAGGAGCTCTCGATCGACGTCCAAGTGATCGCTTCGGACGGCGTGGCCACACGCGACAGTCTGGAACAGGCCGGAGACTCGATGGAATGCACCGTCTTCACGACGGCGTGGTCGGCGCTGAGCGACGAAGGTCGCAACCCCACCTTCATCGAGTCCTTCCAGAAGGCCCACCCCGACCTCCTTCCGGACAGCTGGGCCGCCGCTGGGTACGACGCGCTGTGGTTCTATGCGCACGCAGTGAAGAAGGCCGGCACCGTGGAGGGAACCGCGGTGCGCGACGCCCTCGCCGCGACATCGGACTTCTCCGGTGCCTTCGGGAACTACGGCATGAACCAGGACGGTCAGACAACCATCGAGGGAACGGTGTTGATGATTCGCGACGGAGCGGTGGAATCGTGGTCGGCTGACAAGAGCTGCAAGGGCTGACCGATGCAGCAACTGATCAACGGTGTGGCCCTGGGCGGCACGTTCGCCCTGCTCGGTGTGGGACTGACCCTGATCTGGGGAGTCATGGGTGTGCTCACCTTCGCGCAGGCGCAGGTGCTGACCTGGGGTGGATTCGGCACTCTCGTGGCATGGGAGCTGGGGGCCTCCGTGTGGGTGGCCTTCGGGGCGGGCGTCCTCACCGGAGCAGTGGTATGTGTCCTCGTCGAGGTGACGGTCATCGGCCCGCTGCGCCGTCGTGGAGGTTCGGAGTTCTCGTTCGTGGCGGCGACGATGGGTGTCTCGGTCCTCTTGGGGTTCTTCCTGGAATGGCGCACGCATGCGCAGACCCTGACCTTCCCGCGCGAAGGGTTCCCGACCGGCAGCATGCGGATCGGCGCACTGACCCTCTCCGAGCTCCAGGTGGCGATCATCGTCATCACGATCCTGGTGTCCGCGGCACTGATGGCGACACTGCGCTGGACCAGATTCGGGCGCGATGTCCGTGCCGTGGCCGAGTCCCGCGAGGTCGCCTCCCTCCTCGGGGTGAGCCCCCGGGCGACGTACTGGGTGGTCTCGGCGATCGCCGGAGCACTGGCAGCGATCGCCGGGATCTTCCAAGGAGTGTCCAACGCGAACATCTCCTACTCCAGCGGGGACCACCTCCTGATGATCGCTTTCGCCGTGGCCGTGGTCGGCGGCATCGGGTCGGTCGGCGGCGCAGTCGTCGGCGGCCTGGCGATCGGTATCGTCCAGGTCTTCGCCGTCGCCTACGTGTCGTCGGCCTTCCAGCAGGCGGCGGCGTTCCTGGCGATCCTGATCGTGCTCGTGCTGCGGCCCCAGGGACTCTTCGGGCGAGAGGAGACCGTTCGTGTTTGAGTTGCTGTCGCCCTACCACCAGTTCCAGCTGTCCTCGCTTCTCATCACCTTGCTGATGGTGCTGAGCGTGTCGATGCTGTTCGAGGCGGGGATCTTCTCGTTGGCAGTCGGCGGAGTGGTCGCGATCGGCGGCTACGGTGCCGGATTGCTCTCCACCCGATCCGAGATGCCCCTGATGGTCGGGCTCGTGGCTCCGCCAGTACTGGCCGCCCTGGTGTCGCTTCTGCTGGGGATGGCCATCTTGAGGTTGCGTGGGATCTATCTCGCCCTCGGCACCTTCGCCTTCGCCCAGTTGGTCGTCATCGTGATCGCGAACTGGAGCTTCGCCGGTGCCGTCGACGGCATCGTCGGGATCGGGCCCGGGCTGTCCGTGTGGTCCTTGCTCGGTGTGGTCGTCGTGATCTGCACCTTGATGGAACTGGTGCGGCGCTCCCGGTTCGGTCGGGCGACCCGAGCGATCCGCCTTGACGAACGCACTGCCGCCGGCGTCGGTGTCGACGCGCGTCGCTATCGGTTGGTCCTGTTCACGATCGCGGGCGCGCTGGCTGCCTTCGCGGGTGCATGCGACGCCCACCTCGTCGGTGTCGTGTCGTCGGACCAGTACGGATTCTCACTTCTGGTCACTGTGTTCGCCTTCGCCCTCATCGGCGGCACGGGACACTGGCTAGGCCCCGTGGCGGCGACGATCTGCTTCACGCTCTTCCGTCAGTCCTTCGGGTACTCCGGAAGTGGGTGGGAACAGGTCGGTTACGGAGCGGCCCTCGTCGTCATCATGCTCGTCGCGCCGAACGGGCTCTCTGATCCGTCCTTGTGGCGCCGTCTCCGGTCAGCCGCGGGTGGTCCGGGTCGTCGTCGGGTCGCCGCGTCAAGCGTGGGCGGCACGCGATGAGCGACGAGACATTGCTGCGGATCGAGGATGTCAGTGTCTCCTTCGGCGGCGTGGCGGCCTTGCAGGCGATGAACCTGCAGGTAGGGCGCGGTGAGATCGTTGGCCTGGTCGGGCCCAACGGAGCCGGAAAGACCACACTGATCAACGTCATCACCGGCTACTACCGGCCGGATGCCGGCACGGTACGACTCGGGGAGGACGAGATCGTCGGCCGGTCGCCCGATGAGCTCGCACGACTCGGGGTGGCCCGAACCTTCCAGAGCCTGAGGCTGTTCGAAGGCACCTCCGTGCTCGACAACGTGCTGGTCGGTCGCCATACAGCGTTCCGGGGGAGTCTCCTGCAGCTGTGGGGCACCCGCCGCTGGGAGGAACGGTCGCAGCGCGCCGTCGCGATGGAACTGCTCGATCTCGTGGATCTCGCCGATCTGGCGGGCGCTGACGTCAGCAACCTGTCCTACGGGACACGTCGTCGGGTAGAGCTTGCCCGCGCCCTCGCACTGGAACCGCGCCTGCTCCTGTTGGACGAACCTACCGCCGGCATGAGCGGAGCGGAATCCGCTGAGATCTCCGACGTGGTCACCACGATCAGCGCCAGCGGTGTCGGAGTACTGCTCATCGATCACAACCTGAAGCTGATCGCTGACGCGTGTGAGACCACCTGCGTCATGGTGAGTGGGCAGCCTCTGGTCACCGGACCCACGAGCATCGTCTTCGCCCGGGACGATGTCCGGGCGGCATATGTCGGCAACCGCCGGAAGAGGGATTCAGATGTGTCTTGACGTCATGGGGCTGTCAGTCAGGTACGGACCGTTGACGGCGCTCGACGGGATCGACCTTCGCGTCGACCGAGGAGAGGTCGTGGCCGTGGTGGGCCCGAACGGCGCCGGCAAGTCGACGCTACTGCGGGCGATCTCGGGCCTGGAGAAGGCACAAGCGGGCGAAGCCAGGGTCAACGGAGTCTCCGTCCGCGGTGTCTCACCCCACCGGATCGCCCGCGCCGGGGTGGCGCATGTGCCCGAGGGCCGCGGCATCCTGGCGCATATCTCCGTGCGCGAGAACCTTCAACTGGGTGGGCGGGGGCTGGACAAGCGGCAGTTCCAAGTGCAGCTCGACCGCGTCCTCGACATCTTCGAGGCCCTTCGGACGCGCCTTGGAGACCAGGCCGGCACGCTCTCCGGCGGTCAGCAGCAGATGCTCGCACTCGCTCGTGGACTGATCTCGGAGCCGGCTCTCCTGATGGTGGACGAACCCTCGATGGGCCTGGCGCCGGTCGTGGTGGAGGAGCTCATCGACGTGATCAGGTCGGTTCCGCGGACCGGCGCGGCGGTCCTCGTGACCGAGGAGAATGCCGAGCTCGGTCTCGAGCTGAGCCAGCGGTGTTATGTGATGGCACGCGGCGCGGTCACGCGTGAGGGCACGAGCGTGGAGATGGGAGCGGAGGTCTTCGAGTCCTATATCGCGTGAGTCTCCGCGGTGCGCCGCGGGGTGGACGCGGCGGCCCCTCCGTCGACGTCGCCTCCCGAAGCGCGGCGAGCTTCGTGAGGCTCACACGAAGCCAAGGAGGAGGTGCGTCATCACCTTCTCCAGGTGAGCGACACCGTCAGCCGAGGTCCGGCGGCACCAGGTAACCCAGGTCGGCGAGTCGCTCGGCGGCACGCCCCCGCTGTTGGACGTCGAGCTTCTGATAGATGTGCCGCACGTGCGTCTTCACCGTGTTCTCGGAGATGTAGAGCTCGGCGGCGATCTCGGTCAGTGTCAGTCTGGTTCCGAGATACCGAATCACCTCGACCTCACGAGGACTGAACAGCGACTCGTTGCGTAGGTGCATCCGCGTCCGCTCGTTGGCGAACCGTGTAGCGAATGTCGCGCTCGGTCCGTCGGCTCGCGTGGCGTTCGCCCCCAGGATCGCCTGGCGCAGACCGTCGAGCGCTGCGCCGACGCGCAGGAGAGTGCGCCACAGCCCTGCGTGCTCCGCCGTCCGCATGACCTGACGTGCTTCGGCGATGGCCGCACTTCGCTCGCCCTGTAGATCGACCAGCCGGCAGAGGCCGCCGAGCACTGCCGCGAGTGGGCCGGCCTCTGCTGCACAGCGGTGCTCGAGGGCGCGGCGGAGCGCGGGATCGGTGCTGGCATGGAAGACGGAGGGGAACCTCGCGATCACGTCCAGCGGCCATGCCTCCATCTCGGCCACGGTGGGGAGCTGCCCGCCCTGACCAGCACTGCGGTCATGGCTGGCACTCTCCGCCACCGCCTGGGCACGCGCCCGCAGGATCAGGTCGCCCATCGGCGCGGCTCCCGCGGTCAGCTGGTCGAGCGCGCGATCCGCCTCGACGTGCTGACCTGCACGGGTCGTGGCGTCGACCGTCGCCAGACCCACCCGCAACACGGTGGTGGGGAAAAGACCGCTCAGCGACAACGTGCGGGCCGTATCCAAGTGTTTGAGAGCGTCATCCACCGCGTCGGTCTCGAGTGCAGCCAGCCCCAACACCAGATGCGCCTCGGCGGTGAGATGAGTGTCCTGATAGCACTGACGCTCGGCTTGGCGGACCGTCGCTTCGGCCGCCTCTTTGGCGAGACGGACCTCGCCGCTGTCCATGAGGAGCAGGGCCTGCATGCCCGAGCCATGAATGAGCGAGAGCGAGTAACCGCACTCCGTGCTCCATCTCTGGGTCCGCGCGCTGAGCTCTTGAGCCGCACTGATGCGGCCTTGCCAGGCGGCGATCTCGACAAGCTGGTCAGAAGCGATCAGTCGCAGATAGGCGGCCCGCGCGCGGGAGCAGTCGGCACCTGCCAGAATCTCCAGTGATCGTTCGGCGGCCGCAATTGAGTCGGAGTGGCGGAGCAGCACGCGGTGCACCATGGCACGTACCGCGTGGTACTCCGCGACCTGATCCGTGCGATGCCAGTGTGCGACGGAGGTTCGTTCGAGCAGTGTGTCGGCCTCGGCAGGGAAGCCCGCCTGCACCATGGCCATTGCCAGGCCCAAGATGGTGGTCGGACGGGTGGAGAGCTCGTCGGGAAGCTTGCTGAACCACCGCAGACCGCTCTCACTGCGTCCGAACGGCTCCTCGGCGGCCAGCATGCGGACCAGTTGGTGCACAGCCGCTTCAGGATCGGCCTCGAGCATATGGCTCAGGGCACAGTCCCATAGCCCGGCGCGCTCCAGGAACAGCGACGTGGCATGGTGGATCTCGCGAACGGCGTCCGTGGTCAGGCCTGCTGGGTGTGTCTGCAGGATGCGGGCGACCAGCGGCGGGAACCGGAACCAGTCCGTGGTGACCGAGCGCAGCAGCAGAAGGCGGTCTCGCCAGACCTCATGTAGCTTCTCCTCCGCACCCGTGCCGAGCGTGGCGCTGACGAGATCGGCGTTGAAGTAGATCAGGGTGCTCAACTCGGTCATGAACCGGAGCAGGGACGGCTCCAACGAGCCGAGGACCTCGAAGCGAACGTAACGTTCGGCATCGCCGCGGGGCCACGGCCCGCCTCCTCCGAGCCGGCCGGACTCCTCCAGCACCAATGCCGCCAGGGCGGGCCATCCACTCGTCAGCTCGTGGAGACTGTCGAGGCGCTCGCTGGAAAGGTGATGGCCACGCGAGCCGGCAAAAAGCGCGAGCTCGTCGCGGTTGAACAGGAGCTCTTCGAAGCCGAGCGCGACCGCAGCGCCACGTCCACGCCAACGCTGCCACATGATGGGGGGCTCGCTCCGGCCGAGCATGATGAGTCGCCGATCGTCGGCGATCAGGTCCTCCACTGCAGAGGTCAACTCGTCGGACTCCTCCGCCAGGTGCGCATCATCGATCACGATGACTGGCGCGGACATGCCCCGGAGCACGCCTAACTGCACCGCCAGGCCAGGGCCGCCAGAGAGCCATGCCGGGTTGGTACCGCTGTCCCGCGCCCAGGCGCGGAGCGCGCTGGTCTTGCCGCTGCCGGCGGGACCGATCAGGGCAGCGAGCGGGACCGCCTCCTCGGCCTCGAACCAGGAGTCGACGAGCGTCCGTCCGATCAAAACTTCGGACATCGCGATATCACCCATTTCTGTGGATGGAGCCACACGTGATGGCGGTCATAGTAACGGCAATCAGGGGAGTAAGCGTCGGGTCGGCCGAGAACCGGTCCCCCTCTCGAAAGGAGCCTTCACCTTGTCGCCGTCCGATCGATCGGAAGTCTTCATCCGCCTGGAGGGGCTGTCCAAGTCGTTCGAGGGGAATGTCGTGGTTGACGACGTCTCTTTGTCCCTGCGATCGGGCGAGGTCCATGCGTTGATGGGCGTCAACGGCTCGGGGAAGTCGACGCTGATCAAGCTGTTGACCGGCTATCACCAGGCTGACGTGGAGGCGCGCGCGTGGGTGGCCGGGTCTCCGGCTCGGCTGACGGCTCACGGCATCGTGATCGATGGCGGCGACCCGCTGCCGACCCGCACGCTCCACCAGGACCTGGGGTTGATCGGCAGGCTCTCGGTCGCGGACAACGTCGGCATGATCACCGGGTATCCGCGCCATCGCGGCGGAGCAGTCGACTGGCCCGAGCACTACCGTCGCACGTCGGTGCTCCTGCGCCGAGTGGGCGCTGGCGAGATCGATCCTCGGCAGGAGATCGACGACTGCGACGCGGTACAACGAACCCAGGTTGCGCTCGCCCGCACACTGGCGGGTTGGGACGCGAGGGAGGGCCTGCTCATCCTCGACGAGCCCACGGCCACGCTGCCCGAGGACCAGGTCGACCGGCTGTTCGCCACGATCAGGTCGCTCAAGAGCAACGGTGTGTGTGTTCTCTACGTCTCGCACCGGCTCAACGAGATCTTCGAGATCGCCGATCGGGTTTCGGTCCTGCGTGAAGGGCGCCGGGTGATCTCACGGGCCACCCGCGAGCTGGACCGACCGAGCTTGGTCGAGTTCATGGTGGGTCCGGGCAACGCTCCGCTACTCGCTCCACCTCAGGAACGCGGCGTATCAGCCTCGGCCGCAGTGACGGTCACCGATCTGTCCAACCGAACGCTCGAATCTCTCGACTTCACCGTCAAGGAAGGCGAGATTCTTGGCTTCGCGGGCTTGATCGGGTCCGGTCTCCAGGACCTTCCCTACCTGCTGGTCGGTGCTCGGCGCGCCACGAGCGGGCGTCTGGTTCTCGGCGACCGTCACATCGACGTGCCGGCAATGACGCCGCGCCGAGCCAAGCGTCTCGGTATCGGACTCCTCCCTGCGGACCGCAAGCGAGAAGGCATCATCGGCGATCGTTCCATCGTCGAGAACATCACGTTGCCTCGCATCCGCGAGTTCCAACGGCGAGGGTGGCTTCGCACCGCGCGCGAGCGGGGCGACGCCTCGAGTTGGGTCGAACGCTTGGATGTGGTGCCACCTGAGCCGGACAAGGAGATCGGCCTGTTGAGCGGCGGGAATCAACAGAAGGTCGTCCTGGCCAAGTGGCTCTCTGTCGCGCGCTCGCTGTTCGTGCTGGCGGAGCCCACGGCCGGCGTCGACATCCATGCCCGGGAGCGCATCTATCGGGCGTTGTCGGAACAGCGGGATCGCGGTACTCCGATCATCGTGTGCTCGACAGACATCTCGGACCTCGTGCACACCTGTGACCGCGTTATCGCCCTCGACGGTGGTAGAGCCGTCGCCGAGTTCACTGGCCCGGAGATCACCGAAGATGCCATCTTGCGCGAGATCCTGCACGGCTCCGCAGACAAGGAAGGAGTCAACTCGTGACTGTCGCTGAACGGGCACAGACCCCCGAGCTCACCCCGGCGGAGCGAACGCGTTCGTCAAGATGGTCCGCACTGGGAGTGAATCGGATCAGCATCATCTACGTCCAGGTCGCCACCATGGTGCTCTTCGCGCTGTGGCTCCCCGAGACGTTCGCTACGTGGACGACCGCCACGGGTGTGCTCAGCGACAACGCCATCACCTGCATCATCGCGTTGGCACTGATCGTGCCGCTGGCAGCGGGCGTCTTCGACCTCTCCGTCGGTTACACGGTCGGTGCGTCATCGATGTTCTGTGCGTGGCTGCTGGGCAACACCGACCTCGGCACTCTCGGGGTGTGTGTCGCGACGCTGCTGTTCGCTGCGGGAATCGGCATCGTCAACGCGGTGGTCGTCGTCATCCTCGGTATCGACTCCTTCATCGCGACGTTGGCCACCGGCGCATTGCTCCAGGCGACCATCCTGATCATCAGCAACGACCAGATCCTCGTGGAAGGCATCACGCCCTCCTTCACCTGGCTGGGCCAACGCAACATCATGCAGTTGACGGTGCCGGTCATGGTCATGTTCGCCCTGGCTCTCGTCCTCTGGTACCTGCTGGGACACACGGCGCTGGGACGCCAGATCTACGCGTGTGGTCTCGGTGCGGAGCCTGCCCGGCTCGCGGGCATCGCGGTCAACAAGATCCGCTTCAACGCGTTGATCCTCTCCTCGGTGCTGTGCGGTGTGGCTGGCATCCTGGCCACGGCAACCGTGTCGGCCGGCTCTCCCACTGTTGGCCCCGGCTATCTGATCCCGGCGTTCGCCGCGGCGTTCCTCGGTGCCACGCAGTTCCGCGCCCGGCTCTTCAACGCCTGGGGCACGGTGCTCGCGATCGTTCTGCTCGGAACCCTCGACGCAGGGCTGGCTCTCGCAGGAGCACCGCTGTGGATGCCGTACGTGTTCCAGGGCGTGGTGCTGATCGTCGCCTTGGCGATGGGCTCACTCGGAGCACGCCTGCGAGGGCGTCGGCGCTCCCTCCGGCCAGCCCGGGCGCGACGGCAGAGCAACGGCTAAGCCGGATCGGGCGCGGATTCAGCCAGTCGGACGAGCCCGCGCCGCCCACCTCGACCTCCGACAGATCAACGAAAGGATCAACTCCGATGTTCAAGGTCATGCTTCTTGCGAAGCGAAAGCCCGGCCTCACCCCGGAGCAGTATCGCCGTCGCTACGAACAGGGTCATGCTCCCTTGGGAGTGACCACGGTCGGCACCCCGTTGCGGCGCTACGTTCGTAACTACGTCGCACATCCAGAAGACACCCCCGAGGTCGACTTCGACTCGGTCACCGAGTTCTGGTACAGCAACCGAGAGTCGTACTTCGCCTGGAAGGAACGTTATCGGAGCGGGCCTGAGGGTGAGATCCTCGCGGCAGACGAGCTCGAATTCATGGACCGCTCGACGATGCGGGTCGTGTATGTCGATGAGGTCGAAGCAGTGCACGGCGTTTAGTCACCCGTCCGCGACATCCCGGCGCTGCGACCGGTACGCAGCCCCGAAATCAAATGAGAAAGGGACAACCCCATGTCTGAAGAAGCGATCTACTTCACCGTCACCATGACTCCGATCCCGGGCGAGGAAGCAGCGGTCGAGGCCGCGCTGCGGCAGTGTGTCCGTCGCGTGCACGACGAGCTGCCGGCAGTGTTCTACGCCCTGCACCAAACGCTTGAGCAGCCCAGGTCGTTCGTGATGCTCGAACGCTGGCCGGGACAGAATGCTGTCGACGACTACTCCAGCAGCGCGCCGCTCAAGGAGTTGTGGGGTGCGCTCGAGGGCCGCCTGAGCGGAGAGCCGGTGGTCGTGGGCCTCTCGTCGCTACCTGAGGGCGACCCCGCCAAGGGAACGCTGTAGACGATGGACGCGCGTGCCTTGGTCTATGAGCAGTACGGCGACCCGTCGGTGCTGCGGAGTGTGCAGACGTGGGTCCCCGAACCTGGCCCGCGACAGGTCCGTGTGCGGGTGAAGGCAGCGGGAGTCAACCCCATCGACGCGAAGCTTCGCGCGGGCGCCTTCTCGGGCGGACTGCCGATCTTCGCGCCGGTGCGGGTGGGATCTGAGTTCTCAGGCATCGTCGATGCGGTCGGAGAACAAGTCACCGACTTCGCGCCGGGGGACGCCGTTCTCGGGAGCGCACCCGGCAGAGACGCGACGGCTACCGCGTTGATCTCCACACCGGACTGCCTCGTCCACAAGCCGGAGCAGGTCGACTGGGCCGTGGCTGCCGGTGTGAGCAGCGCGGGGCAGGCGGCCCTCGGCGCGGTGCGACAGCTCGGCATCACCCAGGGCGAAACGGTGGTGGTGCACGGAGCCTCGGGCGGCGTGGGGAGTAACGCGGTGCAACTGGCGCACGCAGCCGGTGCAGCACGGGTCATCGGCACCGCGTCGCCGCGCAACCACGACTATCTGGCCTCGCTGGGTGTCGAGCCGGTCGCCTATGGACCCGGCCTGGCCGGTCGCCTGCGTTCGGCGGCGCCGGGCGGGGTGGACAAGGTGCTCGACCTGGTAGGTGCCGAGGCAGTCGAAGCAACACTCCCGTTGGTCTCTGACGCCCCGTCCCAGATCCTCACCTTCCAACCCTTCGTCGACCCAAGTCTCGAGATCCCGTTCTTCATGTTCCGGTTCGACCACGAGCTCCTGACCGAGTTGGCAGGACTGCACGGGAGCGGCGCGTTGCGCATCCCCGTGCAGGAGGTGGTTCCGTTGGCGCGGGCGCACCGTGCACACGAGTTGATCGAGACCGAGCACGTGCGCGGCAAGGTCGTGATCGACACCGAATGAATGAAGACAGCCTGCGCCGACTGGGCCGTAGCCTCTCCAACTGGGGACGCTGGGGAAGCGACGACCAACTCGGCACCCTCAACCTGGTCACACCCGAGCACGTCAGACGAGCCGCGGCGCTCGTTCGGCGCGGCCGGGCCATCCCGCTCGGCATCCCGGTCGCTGCAGACGGCCCACAAGACGGCACCTTCCGCTCCAACCCGCTGCATCTGATGACCGACCTCGGATCGACGCATCGGAACCCGGGTGGCATGCACTACACCGACGACGTCATCGTCATGGGTCTCCAGTCGACGACGCAATGGGATGCATTGGCACACATCTACTACGACGACCTGTTCTACAACGGGTTCGAGCGCGACGCGGTGCTCTCCGAACACGGCGCGGGCCGTCTCGCCATCGACGTGGCGGTGGACCGGATGATCGGGCGAGGGGTGCTCGTCGACGCCGCCGGCCACGCCGGTGTGCCGTGGCTGCCCGCCGGCCACGCGATTCAGCCGGAGGATCTCGACGAGATCCTCGATGCCCAAGGGGTCGTGGTCGAGGAGGGTGACTTCCTCCTGGTGCGGACAGGCTGGCGCGCGCGCTTCCTCTCGGAGCGGACGGGGTGGATGGCGGAGGAGCCCGGCCTCGGCATCCGCTGCGCTGCGTGGTTGCACAGTAGGGGCGTGGCCTGCGTGGCTGCCGACAACTGGGCCGTCGAAGCTGTGCCGAGCGACGCCGGCGACCTGGTCGCCCCGCTGCACATGGTTCTCATCCGTGACCTGGGGATGATGCTCGGCGAGCTGTTCGACCTCGAGGCCCTTGCGATCGACTGCGCCGCCGACGGCGTCTACGAGTTCCTCTTCACTGCCGCACCGTTGGCGATCACCGGCGCGGTCGGCTCGCCGATGACGCCGCTGGCCATCAAGTAGGGCTGCCCGGCGCCTCCACGGGCTGAGTGCAGGTGCGTTCACGCGGACCACCATTGTCGCGGGCGGCGTACCAGCGTCGCCGAGGCTGATCCCGTCGCGGACGGGACGGGTCACTCTGATCACCCTGCGAAGGTGATGTCTCCCCAGGTAATCCACGTCACAGTCGGAGCACCTTATTTGCCTGAGACGGGGAGTTGCATCGATGAAGCGTTGCCGAGGATCGCACGGTAGGAAGTTCCGGTCGTTGGTGGCCATCGCGGCTCTGGCGTCGGTGGGGCTCACCGCCTGCGCCGCCGAGGATTCCGGGTCCGACGACAATGTCGTGAAGGTCGGTCTGCTGAGCGCCTACACCGGCCCGCTCGCGATCTACGGTCCGGCCTGGGAGGCCGGTTTCCGTGCCGGTCTGGAGGATCTGACCGACGGCACGTACGAGGTCGATGGGGTCAAGATCGAGATCGAGGTCAAGGATGGCGCCGGTGACCCGGCCACGGGGTTGACCATGGCCAAGGAGCTCATCGGCGAGGGCACCGATGTCATCCTGGGCACAGCCAGCTCGTCGGTCGCCATCTCGGTCGCGCAGACCGCCGTCGAGAACGACGTGCTCTTCATCGCGGGCGCTGCCTCCACGCCGCAACTCAACGCGATGGGTCCGGGCATCTTCCGCACGTCACTGGACGTGCGCACGATCAACAACTCGGTGCTCGAGCTGGTCAAGCAGGACGGCGGCAAGCGGATCGCCTACGTCGGGCAGGACTACGCCTACGGCCAGGACCAGGCCAAGGCGTTGGCGGCCCAGGCCGAGGATGCCGGCCTCACGGTCGAGAAGTTCCTGTTGCCCGTCTCGACCCATGACTTCACCAGCGGAGTCGCGAAGATCATGTCGTCCGGCGTCGACACGCTGTACGTCGGCTGGACCGGCGAGGGGCTCGCCCAGCTGTTCCAGGCACTCGTCTCCCAGGGCGCCTTCAAGCCGGACTCCCCGGTCCGGGTGGTCTCGCTCGCGCCCGCCCCCGAGGAGTTCAAGACTGTCGCCAGCGCCGTCGGTGACGAATCCCTGAAGACCTTCCAGCTGGTCAACGTCTACGCCGAGAACGCCACCGGCACCGCCGCGGAGAAGGTCCTCGATGCCTACACCGCCAAGGCGAAGGACCCGGTCGCGATCGGTCCCCAGCAGGCCTATGGCTACCTGGGTGCCCAGATGCTGGTGAAGGCGATCAAGGACGGCGGCGCCGACCTCAAGCCGGACGTCGTGAACGAGGCGCTCGCCGGCGCGACCTTCGAGAGTGTGCAGGGCACCGTTTCGATCCGGGCGGAGGACCACCTGGTCGAGGCCCCGATGTTCGAGTACCGCCTGGTCAAGGACGCGGACGGGTACCACCTTGAGCAGGTGAGCGAGATGCCGTTCACGTCGATCGAGCCGCCGGTCGAGAAGTCGATCTCGTGACCGAGGCGATCGCACCCGCCCTCGACATCGCCGGTGTCGGACTACTGATCGACGGGGTCCGGATCCTGGAGGAGGTCACCTTCACCGTGCCCCGCGGCGAGCTCCTGGCGGTGATCGGGCCGAACGGTGCGGGAAAGACCAGTCTGATCAACGTCATCAGCGGTGCCACGCTGGCCACCAGCGGGGCGGTCCACCTGGCCGGCCGCGACGTCACCCGCCTGTCCCCGCACCGGCGGGTGCGCGCAGGGCTGGGCCGGACCTTCCAGACCTCGAACCTGTTCCTCGGGCTCACCGTGCACGAGAACGTCCGTCTCGCCGGCGTCGCCAGTCGCCTGCGTTGGTCGAGCGCGCTGCGGCCCGCGCGTGCGTCGTCCGCACTGGACGCGTCGATCGCCGAGCATCTCAGCCTCGTCGGGCTCGGGCATCACAGTGACGAGCTCGCCGGCAGCCTCTCCCACGGCGACCGGCGCAAGCTCGAGCTGGCGATGGTCCTGATCCAGCGGCCGGACGTGATCCTGCTCGATGAGCCGATGGCCGGCGTCAACATCGAGGACATCGATGGTCTGGTCGAGCTGATCCGCCGGGTCCACCACGAGGAGAAGGTCACGGTGGTCATGGTCGAGCACCACATGGACGTCGTCCTCGACCTCGCGGAGCGGATCGGAGTCATGCACGACGGGCGTCTGCTGGCGCTGGACACCCCGAACGAGATCACCGCCAACGAGACCGTGCAGGCCGCCTACGTCGGAGAGGCGCTGTGAGCCGGGGTCCCGCCCACGCGGAGCCGACCCTGCGGCTCACTGACGTCCACGCGTGGATCGGGCAATCCTCGATCCTGCACGGGATCGACTTCGACGTACCCGCCCGAGCGGTCACCGTGCTGCTGGGGCGCAACGGAGTCGGCAAGACCTCCATCCTCCGTTCGATCCTCGGCTTCCTGCGCTGCGAGGGCGAAATCCGGTTCGATGGCATGGACCTGACGAAACTGCCCACGCACCGTGTCGCGCTGTCGGGCATCGGCTACATCCCGGAGGATAGGGACGTCTTTCATGGCCTCACTGTTGCCGAGAACCTCCGCCTCGCAGAGCGTCGCGGTGCCACGGTCGACTACGGCCGGGTCTACGATCTCTTCCCCGATCTGGCGAAGCGGTCGCGCCAACTCGCCGGAACCCTGTCTGGCGGACAACAGCAGATGGTCTCCGTCGCGCGGGCGCTGCTCAACGACAACCAGCTGCTGCTCATTGACGAGCCGACCAAGGGGCTGTCGCCGCGCCTGGTCACCGAGTTGGTGACCAGTCTGGAGAAGGTCGTCCAGGACACCACCGTGCTGCTGGTCGAGCAGAACCTCGCCGCTGCCCGTCGGCTGGCCGACCACGTCGTCGTCATCGACCAGGGCCGCGTGGTGGCCGACGAGTCAGCCGACTCGATGTTCGGGGACGGCGAGCGGCTGCGCGACATGCTCGGTGTCGGCTCCGCCCGCGCCGCGAGAGGACCGCACTCATGAACGACTTCGTCCTCATCGTCATCTCCGCGCTCGGCCTCGCCTCGCTCTACTTCATCCTGGCTTCGGGCCTGTCCCTCATCTTCGGGCTGATGCGCGTGCTGACGTTCGCCCACGGCTGCTTCCTCACCCTGAGCGCGTACGTCGCCTGGCTGGTCGTTCGTGAGTTCGAGTCTGCATCCACCGGCATGCTGCTGATCGGTGTCGTGGCCGCGATCGCGGCTGGAGGGCTGATCTCGCTGGTCACCGAACTGCTGGTGATCCGGCCGCTCAAGGGCAAGGAGCTCGAGCAGCTCTTGGCCACGGTCGGCATCAGTGTCGCCGTCGTCGCACTGATCCAGGGCACCTGGGGACCTGACCAGCACCTCGTCGAGGTGCCGGCCTGGTTGCGGGAGAGCACCGGCATCCTGGGCACCGACATCCCGAACATCCGGCTGGTGCTGATTGCGGCGGCGGTCGCGGTGCTGATCGCGATCAAGGTGCTGCTGGGCCGGACCCGTTACGGACTCGTCGTGCGGGCCGGCGTCGAGAACGCCGAGATGGTCTCCGCGCTCGGCATCGACGTCCAGCGTTCCTTCACCGTCATGTTCACCATCGGTGGCCTGCTGGCCGGTTTCGGCGGTGCGCTGACCGCGATGTACTACCGCGGGGTGACGCCGCTGATGGGCGACGACCTGCTGATCTTCGCGTTCATCGCCCTGATCGTCGGCGGTCTCGGCTCCATCGATGGAGCCGCCATCGCAGCGGTCGGGCTGGCGCTCGCCCAGTCGCTGGCCAACTTCTACATCGATTCCGGAGCAGGCGACATCGTGATCGTGCTGCTGATGGTCGTCACGCTGCTGGTGCGACCCCAGGGCCTGCTTGGCCAGAAGGAGAGGTTGGCATGAGGCTCGACCGTCGTAACGTCGGCCGGCTCGTGTTGGCCGCGGCGCTCGTCTTCGCCGTCCTGGTCCCGCAACTGCACCTCACCTTCGGTGTTCTGCTGCCGGGGCCGCTCGACAGTGTTGGCAGCATGAATCTGCTGGCGATCATGCTGGTCGCCGCCGCCACCGCGGTGACCCTCGATATCGTCTTCGGCTACGCCGGACTGCTGTCCCTCGGGCACGCGGTCTACTTCGGAGTCGGCTGCTACTCGGTCGTGATGTTCACCGGCCTCGCCTCGCTCGACTTCCCGATGGCGGTCCTTCTCGCCATGCTCACCACGCTGCTGCTGTCGGTGATCGGCAACGCCTGCGCCCTGAACCTGAGTGGGTTCGGTTATGCGATGGCCACCTTGGCCCTCGTGCAGTTGCTCGCCATCTTCATCGAGCGTGGGTATGCCGGCTCGGGGGGCGAGGTCGGTCTGACCTACAGCCTCGGGGTGCTCCCTGACAGCTTCACCGGCTTGGTCAACACTCGCCATCTCTACTGGCTGGCGCTGGGGACCCTGGTGGTGGTCTACGGTCTGGCTCGTTGGGCGGTGTCGACCCAGGCTGGCAGCATCTGGCAGGCGATCCGGGAGAACCCGCTGCGTGCCCAGGTGCTGGGGGTCAATGTGTACGCCTACCGGCTCGCGGCGGCAGCTTTCGGGTCGTTTCTGGCCGGCGTGTGCGGCATTGTCTACTCCATCGTGATGGGCGGCGCGAACCCCAGCATCGTCGAGCTGACCTACTCACTGGGTCTGATCCTGATGGTCGTGCTGGGTGGGCGGGGCGTGCTGTGGGGCGCCATGCTCGGGGGGCTGCTCTACACCTACCTGAACCTGCGGCTGGCCTCGGTGGCGACCGCGACCGGCATGCAGGATCTGCCGGACGTGCTCCGGGTCCCGCTCACCCAGCCGAAGTTTCTGCTCGGTGTCGTCTTCGTCCTGGTGATTCTGTTCGTCCCCGGTGGCCTGGCCTCTGCGGTCACAGCCCGCTGGCGCACCAGACGTGTGCCGGCGACGGCGCAATCGCCCGAGCCGACGACGCAACCCACGAAGCGGGCGAGCGACGAGGGCCACGAGCAGCCCGACACCGCCACCGGACCGGAGGAGAGAGTGAGCACGCAACCATGAGCACTGACCTCGAGCGGCTGGTCGTCAAGGAACGGATCCAGGAGCTCGTCTACCTCTACGCCCACGCCGCCGACCGGCGCAGGTGGGACCTGATGGAGCACGTCTTCCACGATGACGCGTGGGTGGGGATGACCGCCGCGCAGGGTCTGTGGCGGGACTGGGTGGACGAGGTCGCGCAGATCTTCGACGCACACCTGGGCGAGACCTCCCACCTCAACGCGAACCTCTTGATCGACCTCGACGGGAAGGTCGCCCACACTGAGAGCTACTGCGTCGCCTACCACCGGGTGCGCGCCGACGCGCCAGAGGTCGGGCTGTTCCGCGGCACCGGTGAGGAATACGAGCTGATCGGCGGTCTGCGCTATCTCGACCGCTTCGAGTGTCGCGACGGGCGCTGGGCGATCGCCGAGCGCCGGGTGCAATCGGACTGGCGCCACATCAGGCCGCTGGCCGAGGGCAACCTCGGCCAGACGCCGCCGGAGTTCCGAGGCTCCGTCAACGACGAGGTAGCCAGCAGGGACGTGGTGCGGCGCTGGCTTTCTTGAGATCCAGAACAGCAAGCACTATGCACGGAAAGGGTGGACCAACGATGTTGAACCTTGCGGAGATCAGTGCCCGGATGGAGATCCACGAGGCGCTGATGCGTTATGTGAACGGGATCGACCGACGAGACCCGGACCTGCTGCGGTCGGCGTACTTCGACGATGCGGTGGACTACCGCAGCTATCACCCGAGCCACAGCTCGCCGGCCGACTTCGCCGAACGTGCGGTGGTCGGCTTCGGCGAGACCCCGGAGTACAGCCAGCACCACATGACGAACGTGACCTACGACATCGAGGTCGAGGCCGGCGTCGCGGACGTCGAGTCCTACGTGTTGGTCTTCCACCCGATCGGACCGCACACCGCCCGCACCCTGCGCCCCGAGGACGGCGGCAGCTATGTCCGGTTCGCCGGCGCGCGCTACCTCGACCGGTTCGAGTGCCGCGACGGAGAATGGCGTATCGCCCGCCGGGCATGCGTCGTCGACTGGGCTCGCACCGACCTGTACGGTGACCCCGCGCCGGTGCTCTCCGAGCACCTCGGCGGCTTGGCGCCCGGCACCCGCGAAGCGGACCCGGTGCGCCAGCTCTCCCGGCACGCGGCCTCCTGATGACCGGTCCCGTGCGTGACACCGTCGAGCCCGACGTCGACGTGCTGGTGCTCGGCTCGGGCATCGCGGGTGGCTGCGCGGCGCTGGCCGCGCGGGACCGAGGAGCGGACGTGCTGGTGCTGGAGCCGGCCGACGTGCTCGGCGGGCACGCCCGGCTGTCGACAGGCTTCTTCATGGCGTCCGCCTCGCGCCTGCACGAGGCGGCCGGCGTCGAGGACCCTCCCGAACGGTTGCTGCGCGACTACCTGAACCTGAACCGCCAGGCAGTATCCACTGACGCTGTGCGTACCTTCGCCGAGACCAGCGGCGCGACCGTCGACTGGCTGGTCGGGCACGGGGTGCGCTTCCACGATCGACCGCTCCGTGGCGGCAACGCCACGGTGTCGCGCTCACTGGTGGCCGAAGGGTTCGGTGCCGGACTCATGGAACGGCTCTGGTCAGCGGCGACCGGTGCCGGCGTCCAGGTTGCGCCCCGACACCGCGCGCTGGAGCTCATCACCGACGATGGGTGCGTGGTCGGCTGCCGGGTGGCGACCCCCGACGGGGAACAGCGAATCCGGGCCCGCTCTGTCGTGCTTGCCACCGGCGGCTTCGAGGCCGACCCTGAACTGCTTGCCGCGCACTACCCGTCCTCGGGTCTTGTCGGCGATTGGCTGTGGAACATCGGTCACGAGCACAACCGGGGCGATGGCCTGCGGCTGGCCCGAGGCGTCGGTGCCCGGCTCGTCGGGCACGACCACGGGCTGCGGGTGATGCACGCGAACTTCGTGCGCACCCTCGAAGCGACTCTGCCCGGTTGGCTGGTCCTCGTCGACGCCGCCGCCCGCCGCTACGTCGACGAGACCTCGCAGTACGGGATGGTGGCCCGCCGGACCGACGAGGTGGGCGGCCGGGCCTGGGCGATCCTCGACGCGCGGGCGATCGACCGGCCCGACGACGACCCGACGTGGGACTACGCACAGCAGGTCCCCGGCATCGCCGAACGGCGCAGTGTGAACTTCTCAGCCGCGATGCTCACCGAGCAGCGTGACGCCGGACGGGTGGCGGTGGCCGACACGATCGAAGAGCTCGCGGCCGCCGTCGGGCTGCCCACCGTTCAACTGGCGGCGACCGTGCGGCAGTACAACCACGGGGCGCGAACCGGCCGCGACGCACACGGCAAGCAACCCGAGTTCCTCCGGCCGATCGACCGGCCGCCGTACCTCGCGGTCGAGATGCGCCCCGCATCGCTCGTGTACACCGCCTATGGCCCGGCCATCGACGGCGACGGTCGGGTGCTGAACGAGCTCGGCGACCCCATCCCCGGCCTGTTCGCCGCAGGTGAGGTCGCCGGCGGTGTGCTCGGTGAGCTGTACGTCGGCAGCGGCTCCGGGTTGGGCACCGCCGGCACTCTCGGGCGTGCGGCCGGCCTCGCTGCAGCTGGCAGGTGAACGTCGCCCTGACAGGGTGATCCGCCCGGCGCCCGCGGCCGGTTCCATAGTCATGGAGGCTCTGGCTGGGGCATGACGCCGACGATGCGCCACGGTGACCGCCGTGGCAGGAGCCCGAGAAGGAGAGAGATCTGATGACGGACGAAGCGACGGCCACGCCACTGCCCGGATACGTCACGTGGAGCGACGTGGTCACCGAGCAGGCGCGGCGGATCCCGGACCGGGTGGCCATCGTCGACGACCACGGACAGCGGGTCGACTACCGAGAGCTCGACGGCCAGATGCGCCGCGCAGCGGCGTACTGGCGCGCGTCGGGGATCGAGCCCGGCGACCGCGTCGCCGTCCTTGGCCGCAACAGCGTGGAGGTCGTGGCCAACCTCCTCGGTCTGGCGTTCATCGGCGCCACCCCGGTGATGTTGAACTGGCGGCTGACCACCACCGAGCTCGCTGAGCTCGGTGATATCTGCACGCCCAGAGCCGTCGCGCACGACGTGGACTTCGATGAGTCGGCCGCGGCGGTGCTCCCCGACGGCCTGCGGGTGCCGATGGTCCGCGGCCAGCACGGCTCGACGTCGGAGTGGGCGCCGGAGACGGACGCCGCCCACGCCCCGCCCGCGTTCGCACTGCTCCACACCAGCGGCACCACCGGCTTGCCGAAGTTCGTTGCGCTCAGCCAGGTCTCGCACCTGTGGGGATGCCGGCGGCTCATCGAGATGTCCGGGCAGCGGACCGGCGACGTACACCTACGATTCACGCCGCTCTTCCACCTCGCCGGCCTGCAGGAGATCGTGTCCAGCATTCTCAGTGGCGGCATCACCTACCTGCAAGCGGCCTTCGACCCCGACAGGTGGCTCGATGCCGTTGCGGCACGTGGCGTCAACTATGGGCACCTGCCACCGTCCACCATGCGCCGGGTCGTGGAGGCGCACGCCGCACGCGCCGTCAAGCCGGACCTGTCCACCCTGCGGGAGGTCTGGTACGGCACCGCACCGGCGGGCCGTGAGCTGGTCAGCGCGGCGCTCGCCGCGCTGGGCTGCGACCTGCTCCAGGTGTACGGCGCGACGGAGGCTCTCAGCCCGGTCTCCATCCTTCCCGCTGTCGACCACCGTAGCGCCGGTGTGGACCGGCTCGACACGGCCGGGCGGCTGCTGCCCGAGTGGGAGGCGCGATTCCGCGCGCCGGACGGCACCGACGTCCCGGACGGCGAGCCGGGTGAGTTGCTGCTGCGGGGCGGCCGGATGTTCACCGGTTACTGGACTGCCGAGGGGACCGAGGGCATCGGCATCGACGAGGACGGCTGGTACGCAACCGGCGATGTCGCCGTACTGGACGAGGATCGCTACCTCACCATCGTCGACCGTGCCAAGGACATGGTGATCAGCGGTGGGGAGAACGTCTACCCCGCCGAGGTCGAGCGTGCCCTGGCCGATCACCCGCAGGTCGCCGAGATCTCGGCCGTCGGCGTGCCCGACGAGACGTGGGGCGAATCGGTGTGCGCCGTGGTCGTACCGCGCGCGGAGACCGAGCTGGACCGCGATGAGTTTCTGGCTTGGGCGCGCACCCGGCTGGCTGGCTTCAAGGCACCGCGCTCGGTCGTCGTGGTGGAGGCACTGCCCCGCAACGCCAACGGCAAGGTGCTCAAGCGCGATCTCCGGGCGGAATTGGCCGCGTCGGATCAGTGATCGCGCGCCAGGAGGCCGAGTTCCCGCAGCCGCTCCACGGCACGGTCCCGCTGATCGACCCCGAGCTTCTCGTAGATGTGGCGAAGGTGTGTCTTCACCGTGTTCTCGGAGATGAAGAGATCAGCCGCGATCTGGGCGTTCGACTTCCGGCTCGGCAGGAACTGCGCGATCTCCGTCTCCCGCTCGCTCAGCACCGACTGCGTGCGTGAGGACGCCGCGACCGACGTCGCGATCCGGCGGACGTAGCCGGGGGCAGGCCCCCGCACCAGATCGGCACGCTCCCGTGCACGGCCGAGCAACGGACTCAGGTCGCCGGCGAGGTCGAGGACCGTGCGCCACAGGTCCAGCTCCTCGGCCCGGCGCAGAGCGTCGAGGAGATAGTCGAGCGCCTGGTCGGAGTCCGGCGTGCCGGTACTGCGTGCACGCGCGATCGAGGCGACGACGACGTCGATCGGCTCGGCTGGGCCCGTCCGGTCGTCGGTCAGCTGGTCGGCGAGCGCGGCGAGATCGGCGGTCAGCCCGAGCCGGGCAGCGAGCAGGGCACGGATGCGCAGCACGCCCGGCGGGGCCGAGACCGACCTCAGATCGGCGTAGGCGGCACGCGCGGAGCGGACATCGTTCCCATGCAGATCCACCAGCGCAGTCGCCGCCAGCAGCCGCGCGGCCAAGACGGGATCGACGGATCGGCGGGCCATCGCGCCCAGCTCTTCGAGGATGCTGCGCGCTTCCGTGCGTCGGCCGGCCCGGGCGAGGGCCGGGGCGAGCAGCAGCTCGATCCGGTACTGGGTGGTCGGAAAGATCCCGTCCCCGGCCAGCGCTCGGGCCTTCTCGAGCTGCTCGATGGCCGACTCGTTCTCGTCATGCTCCAACGCGACCGCGGACAGGACGAACAGGGCCTCCGCGACCAGGTGGGTGCCCTGGTACTCGCGCCGTTCGGCAAGCCGCAACGCGGAACGGGCCTTCTCAGCGGCGGCACCGAGGTCACCGGAGTCAAGGGCTCCGATCGCGGTGACGGCCGTGGAATGCACCAGCGAGAGCTCGAGCTCGGAGCGGATGACGTCGTGCTGCATGACCGACATCAGCTCGCGCACCGCCACCGTGTCGCCCTCCCAGAGCCGGACCTCGCGCAACTGCTCGGCCGCCATCACGCGCAGGTAGGAGAGCCGGGCCGGTCGTATGAACGCCGGGTCCACCTCGTCGAGGAGCGCCAAGGACAGCTCAGCCGCGGTAACCGTGGCGGCGTGGTGGACCAACATCCGTTCGACCGTCGCCTCCGCCATCGCCAGCTCGGCTCGTTGGTCGGTGCGCTGCCAGGTGCTGGGGTCGATCTGGTCGAGTAGTTGGCGGGCCTCTTCGGCGAGCCCGGCTTGGACGAGGGCGAAGACGAGCCCGATCACCGGCCTCGGCTGCATCCGCAGCCGTTGGGGCAGCTGACCGAACCAGCGCAGGGCCTCCTCCGATCTGCCGTGCGGCTCCATCGCCGTACGCATTCGGCCAAGTTGCCGGACGCTGTCGGTCGGACTGGCGCGCAGCATGTGGGGCAGCGCGCGGTCCCAATCGCCCCTCGCCTCGTACCAGAGCGAGGCGCGACGATGCAGGTGGGTGGTCTCATCCGGACCGGGGCCGGCCAGGTCGCGGAGCAACGCCGTGGTGGCGATGGGTGGGAACGTGAATTCCTGATCGGAGCCCGGTGCGCGCACCAGCATGGTCTGTGACCGCCAGGCCCGATCGAGTTGGTCGTCGCTCCGGGTCTCGAGGGCTTCTTGGGCGAGCTCAGCGGTGAAGGTGCCCAGCAGTGCGAGGCGCGCGCAGAAGGCGCGCAGATCGGGATGTAGCTGCTCGATCACCTCGGCCCGCACATACTGCCCCGCCTCGGTGTACTCCAACGCCCGGATGGGCCCGGACAGGTTGACCCGGGCGGTCTCGGCCAGCACGATCCCGACGAGAGCTGGCCAGCCCATGGTCGTCTCGTGCAGCTCGGCGATCAGCTCGTCGTCGAGATCGACCCCGGTCCTGTCCGCCCAACTGGCGAGGTCCTCGGGGGCGAGCAGGAGCTCGTCGAGGCCGACCATCACAGCCTTGCCCCTCCCCACCAGCCGCCAGAAGCTGGTCGGTGGCTCAGAGCGACCCGCCACGATGATCCGCCAGCCGGTGCTGTTGGCCTCCTCTACCAGGCGCTGCAGGTGCGGCCCACGACGCAGGTGATGACTGTCATCGACCACCAGCAGTCCGGGCGGCAGGGAGGAGAGCATGGCGGCCAGCGACGCGACCGAGTCCGCGCCGCCGGCGTCCAGCCACCGGTGCTCGCGCGCACGTGCGTCGAGCCACGCACGGATCGCCGTGGTCTTTCCGCTGCCCGCCGGAGCCACTAGCGCGACGACCTCGACGCTGCCACCCAGACTGTCGAGAGCCGAGAAGACGCGACGCTCCGCGGCGCGGGTGGCGTTCATGGGGCCATCGTAGGGGCGCTGGCCTCGTGTTGCAGGGTGACGCCGAGGTCTACAACCGGCTGGGCGAGCTGATCAGCTGAGCACTCGGGTCATGCTCCCGGCGTACGGTCGGGAGCATGCCCCCCGCCGACCTGCTCACCGATGCCTTCTCCCGCGTGCTCGAGGACGTCGAGTCCGTGCTCGACGGCATCACTGACGATGCGCTCGTGCACCGGCCCAGCGCCGATGCGAACAGCATCGCCTGGCTGATCTGGCACCTCACCCGCGTGCAGGACGACCACGTCGCCGACGTCGCCGGGACCGACCAGGTGTGGACGAGTGACGGGTACGCCGAGCGCTTCGCGCTGCCGCTCGAGACCGGCGACATCGGCTACGGCCACAGCAGCGAGCAGGTCGGGCAGGTGCATGCGCCGGCCGGACTGCTCATGGACTACTACCGCGCCACCCACGCCCGGTCGCTGGAGTACGTCGCCACGGTCACGCCCGACGACCTCGACCGAGTCGTCGACACCCGGTGGGACCCGCACGTCACGCTCGGCGTCCGGCTGGTCAGTGTGGTGAACGATTGCACCCAGCACGTCGGGCAGGCGGCGTACCTCAAGGGTCTGCTCGGCGGCTGAGTCGTTACAGCCCCGCCGTGAGCTCCCGCACGATCTCCGCGGCCGGCGTCGCGCGAGCGCTCCGCCAACCGGTGCCGGCCCACAGGTGCAGCCGGTGCGGGTCGATCGCGCCGGCGGCCGCGCGGCGCAGCGCCCGGGTGAGGTGGTGCAGCTCCGGATAGCCGAGCGGGGCCGTGGCGTGGTGCGCATCGACGAACGCGTTGCGCAGCGCCCGGGCCGGTCGCCCGGTGAAGCAGTGGGTGACCACCGACTCGTCGAAGGCGGGGTCGGCCAGCGCGTCGCGGTGCGTGGTCGTCGTCCCCGCCTCGTCGGCACGGAGGAAGAGCGTGCCGACCGCGACCGCCTCGGCGCCGGCGGCCACCAGGTCGCGTACGGCGGCGGGGCCGTCGACGCCGCCGGCCGCGATGATCGGCAGCCGGCTCACCGCCCCGACCGCGCGCACCAGGTCGACGGTCGCTGCGTCGTCGATCGCGCGACCGGGGTCGAACGTCCCGCTGTGACCGCCGGCGGCCGGGCCTTGGACGACGAGCCCGTCGATGCCCGCCTCCGCGGCGGCCGTCGCCTCCTGCGGCGTGGTCACGGTAGCCAGCACCGTCGATCCGGCGCGCCGCAGCGCTGCGATGTCGCCGCGGTCGGGCAGACCGAAGGTCAGGGACACGATGGGCGCCGGCGAGGCCAGGAGCAGCTCGACCTTCGCCCGCCACGCATCGTCGTCATGGCGCGGCTCCGCGGGAAGCTCTGCGCCGAGCACATCCGCGTCGGCGGCGAGCTCGGCTCGGTAGCGGGTGTACGCGCCGGTCTCGATCAACCGCTCCTGGGGCACGAACAGGTTGACCCCGAACGGCCGCCCCGTCGCGTGGGCGGTCACCAGCTGTTCCCCGAATGCGTCCTCCGCGAGGTAGCCGGCGGGCCAGAACGCGAACCCGCCGGCGCCGCTCACCGCTCCGGCCAGGGCCGGGGTCGAAGGGCCGCCCGCCATCGGCGCGACGACGAGCGGGAGGTCGGTGTCGAGCAGCGTCACCGTTCCAGCATGCCGCACCGGGCTACGGCGACCCCGCCACCCGGTAGCGCACGAAGCTCGGTACGGCGAGGGCGGCCACCACCACGAGCACGACGACGAGCGCGCCCCCTCCGGCAGCCGCGGCCGCCGTCCCGACCATGGCGGCGCTCGCGCCGTGAGCGACGTCGGCCAGGCGGGGGCCGCCCGCGACCACGACGATGTAGATGCCCTGCAGCCGGCCACGGACCTGGTCGTCGGCGGCGCTGAGCAGCATCGAGGAGCGGAACGCGGCCGAGGCCACGTCGGCGGCACCGCCGATCACGAGCATCAGGATCGCCCCGGCCAGCCACAGCCGATGCGAGCCCGGCCAGGAATCGGCGCCGACCACCGCCAACCCGAAGCCGACCATCGTCAGCCCCCACACGACGATGCACCACACCACGGCGAGTCCCTGCCGCGTGACACGGGAGACCCAGCCGGAGAAGATGCCACCGACCACCGCGCCGGCCGGAATGCCGGCGAAGAGCAGTGCGAACGCGAGGCCGCCGCTCTCCGGGCCGAGGAAGCTCTCGTGGGCGATCTGGGGGAAGAGCGCCCGCGGCATGCCGAAGAGCATCGCGATGATGTCGACGAGGAACGACATCATCAGCACCGGTTGGCCGCGCAAGTAGGCGATTCCCTCGAACACCGACCGCAACCCCGGCGTGCGCAGCCCGGCGCCCTCCACCGGCAACCGCGGCAGCCGGACCACCGCCCACAGCGTCGCCAACAGGCACACCGCATCGGTGAGGTAGAGCCAGGAGAAGCCCGTGAAGGGGATCAGGACGCCGGCCACGAGCGGCCCACCGATCGCGCCGGCCTGTGACACGGTCATGTTGAGCGAGTTCGCCGCCGGCAGCAGGGCGGGGTCCAACAGTCGCGGCAGTACGGCGACGCGTGTCGGCTGGTTGACGGCGAAGAACGCCTGCTGCACGGCGAAGAGGGTCAGCAGGAGCCACACGTTCGTGTTGCCGAGCGCGGCCTGCAGCCAGAACAGCACTGCTGTGCCGATCAGGCCGGTGGTCGTGATCATCAGCATCGTGCGGCGGTCGAAGTGGTCGGCCAACGCCCCGCCCCACAGGCCGAAGACGACCAACGGCACGAGGCCGAACACCCCGGCCAGGCCGACGTACGCCGACGAGCCGGTGTCGGCGTAGATCTGGGCCGGCACGGCCACGACCGTCAGCTGGGCGCCGACGACGGTGATGATGTTGGCGGTCCACAGCCGTCGGAAGTGCGGGTCGCGCAACGGCCGGGTGTCGGCCAGCATCCCGCGCACGCTCACCGGTAAAGGCTACGGGCAGGTCGACCGCTGAAAAAATGTGGCTCTTGTGATGCTTCCGTGGGTGGCTGATCGGAGCTGAACAGCACACACGCCGCTCCCGGCCTAGGTTTCTGGCTTGTCGAAGGTCAGAAACTGCAGAGCGGAGAACGGCGTGCGAAACGCCAGCCTATGGCGCGCCCTCTTGGGCGTCGAGAACACCGTCATCGAGGACATCGAGTTCGACGAACTCGAGGAGGTCGTCGTCGCCCACGTCCGCCCACGACGAGCTGCTCGCGGTCGCTGTGGTCGATGCGGTGCACGAGCTTCCTGGTACGACCCGGGCGAAGGACGCCGTCGCTGGCGCGGCCTCGACCTGGGAACCGTCGAGGTGTTCCTCGAGGCAGACGCGCCGCGCGTGAACTGCCCGACCCACGGGCCGACCGTGCGGCAGGTTCCGTGGGCGCGTCACAGCGCCGGACACACCCTGGCGTTTGACCAGCAGGTCGCGTGGTTGGCGACGCAGTGCTCGAAGTCCGCGGTCACCCAACTGATGCGGATCGCCTGGCGAACCGTCGGGGCGATCATCACCCGCGTCTGGGCTGACACGGCCGCAGGGATCGACGCGTTCGCCGGGCTCAGACGAATCGGGATCGACGAGATCTCCTACAAGCGCAAGCACAAGTACCTGACCGTGGTCGTTGACCACGACACCGGCCGGCTCGTATGGGCCAAGGCAGGTCGCGAGCGCGCCACCTTGGAGGAGTTCTTCGACGTGCTGGAAGCTTCAGGCGAAGGCAGGTGCGCGCAGGTCACCCATGTCACGGCCGACGGCGCGGAGTGGATCGCGAATGTCGTGCGCGAACGATGTCCCCAGGCCGTGCGGTGCGCTGACCCGTTCCACGTGGTCGGCTGGGCAACCGACGCCCTCGACGTCGTGCGCCGCGACGCGTGGAACGACGCTCGCCGTGCCGGCAACACCAAGGTCTACGGGTGGGCTGCTGGCCGCCGCCTTGTCGTGTCCACCGGTCATGCACGAGCACTCAAGAACGCCCGCTACGCGCTGTGGAAGAACCCAGAGAACCTCACCGAGAACCAACAGGCCAAGCTGCAGTGGATCGCTCAGACCGATCCGCGGCTCTACCGGGCCTACCTCCTCAAGGAAGGTCTGCGCACCGTGTTCCGGCTGCCACCCGAGGAGGCCGCAGAGGCACTCGATCGGTGGATCGCCTGGGCCAGACGCTGCCGGATCGAGTCGTTCGTGAAGATCCAGCAACGCATCGCCAAGCACCGGGCCGAGATCCTCGCCGCAATCGATCACGGCCTGTCCAATGGGCTTGTCGAGTCGGTCAACACCAAGATCCGACTCATCACCAGGATGGCTTTCGGATTCCGCTCATCCGACGCCCTCATCGCTCTCGCCATGCTCAACCTCGGCGGCCACCGACCCGGTCTGCCCGGCCGATGACCCACGGATCAGTCACAAGAGCCTCATTTTCCCGGAAGGTTGGCCTGCGACAGGTACGCGGCCGCCCGGCGCAGAACCTCGTTCTCCTGCTCGAGCAGCCGCAGCCGCTTGCGCAGCTCGCGATTCTCGGCGTTCTCAGCCGATGT
>Ga0164243_10000843_pt1 | contig 53499 bp, 55 predicted proteins | sample OricompcompostOP_FD_108781 | JGI IMG/M metagenome (GOLD analysis project Ga0164243, IMG submission 108781) | Organic Plus compost microbial communities from Emeryville, California, USA - Original compost - Organic plus compost (OP) | ecosystem: Engineered > Solid waste > Mixed feedstock >... | reverse complement strand
GCGCCGGCCCCGCCTCGCCGGAACGCCTTCCGGTGTATCCGATGCGGGACGGACAAATTGTAGGCATGGGTTTGGAGGACGGGGACGAGAAAGAGGTCAAGTGATTGATAAAACTGAGACGGGTTTGAATTTTGTCCATCAGTCCGGTGGATGCCGCCCCCCCGCTGGCCATCCGGCGCCGCGCAGGACTGCCATCCGGCCGCTACGCTTGACTTTGCCGCCCTTTTCCTGTTTAAGCGCGGCGATCTGCTGACAAGTCGAGAACTTGGAGCCGCCGACCGGGGCCGATTTGACCGAGCCCGGAGGTCAACATCCGACAGCGCGTTGCGCCCTCGGGTGCTTTTTGGCTTTGCGCTCTCTCGGGCGTCTTGTTTTTGTCGCGGAAAGACCCGACGTTTCGGGTGGTCCCGAAACGTGGAGAAGGAAGAAACGATGTTCGAAAGCCTCCAGGACCGTCTTGGCTCCATCTTGAGTGGACTGACCGGCCGCGGCGCATTGAGCGAAGCGGATGTTTCCGCCGCCCTGCGCGAGGTTCGCCGTGCGCTTCTGGAAGCGGACGTGGCGCTGGAAGTCGTCCGCTCCTTCACCGACAAGGTGCGCGAGAAGGCCGTCGGCGCGGAAGTCCTGAAATCGATCAAGCCCGGCCAGATGGTCGTCAAGATCGTCCATGACGAATTGATCGAGATGCTGGGTTCGGAAGGCGTCGGCATCGACCTGCATGCGCCCGCGCCGGTCGTCATCATGATGGTCGGCCTGCAGGGTTCGGGCAAGACGACCACGACCGGCAAGATCGCCAAGCGGCTGACCGATCGCGAGAAGAAGAAGGTGCTGATGGCGTCGCTCGACACGCGCCGCCCGGCAGCCCAGGAACAGCTTCGGCAACTCGGCGTCCAGACGGGCGTCGACACGCTGCCGGTCATCGCCGGCCAGTCGCCGACCGATATCGCCGCCCGCGCCGTGCAGGCCGCCAAGCTCGGCGGCCACGACGTCGTCATCCTCGATACCGCCGGCCGCACCCATATCGACGAGCCGCTGATGCAGGAGATGGCGGAGATCAAGCGGAAGTCCAATCCGCATGAAATCCTGCTCGTCGCCGACAGCCTGACCGGTCAGGACGCCGTCAACCTCGCCCGCAATTTCGACGAGCGCGTCGGCATCACCGGCCTTGTCCTGACCCGCATGGACGGCGACGGCCGCGGCGGTGCGGCCCTTTCGATGCGCGCCGTCACCGGCAAGCCGATCAAGCTGATCGGCACCGGCGAGAAGATGACGGAGGTGGAGGAATTCCATCCCCGCCGCATCGCCGACCGCATCCTCGGCATGGGCGACATCGTCTCGCTGGTCGAGAAGGCCGCCGAGAATATCGACGCCGAGAAGGCGCGCGCCATGGCCGAGAAGATGGCCAAGGGCAAGTTCGACCTGAACGACCTCGCCGAACAGCTGAAGCAGATGAAATCGCTCGGCGGCATGGGCGGCATCATGGGGCTTATGCCGGGCATGGCCGGCATGAAGGACAAGCTCGCCGCCGCCGGCATGAGCGACAAGACCTTCGACCGCCAGCTCGCCATCATCTCCTCGATGACCAGGGCCGAGCGCGCCAATCCGGACCTCCTGAAACACAGCCGCAAGAAGCGCATCGCCGCCGGCTCCGGCACCGACGCCTCAGACATCAACAAGCTTCTGAAAATGCACCGCCAGATGGCCGACATGATGAAAATGATGGGCGGCAAGGGCAAGGGCGGCATGATGAAGCAGATGATGGGCGGCCTTGCGAACAAGATGGGCCTTGGTGGCATGGGCGGAATGGGCGGCATGCCCGATCTCTCCAAGCTCGACCCCAAACAGCTCGAAGCCCTGCAGAAGCAGGCAGAAGCCGCCGGCATAAAGCCGGGCTCCATGCCCGGAATGCCGGGTGGTTTGCCGGGCCTCGGCGGCGGCGCCAAGCTGCCCGGTGGCTTGCCGGGTCTGGGTGGCGGTTTCCCGGGCCTTCCCGGCCTGCCGAAGAAGAAGTGAGGGAGGAAGTTCGTGGTTGATCCCGAAGTGAAGGCCAGGCTTGCGAGCTACCGCCAGTCGATCGACAACATCGACGCGGCGCTCGTGCACATGCTGGCGGAACGTTTCCGCTGCACCAAGGAAGTGGGCGTCCTGAAAGCCCAGTACGATCTGCCGCCGGCCGACCCGGCGCGCGAGGAATTCCAGATCGAGCGTCTTCGCCGCCTGGCGAAGGAAGCGCATCTGGACCCGGATTTCGCCGAGAAGTTCCTGAACTTCGTCATCAAGGAAGTCATCCGGCATCATGAAGCCATCGCCGCCGAACACGGCGGCACGAAAGAAAACGCCTGAATATCGAAAACAGCCCGCCTGATGGCGGCCTCAAGAAAAACCCCGGCCCGCCGGACGGCGGCCCTGAAGAAAACATAAGGAGTAATGAAATGTCCCTGAAAATCCGTCTCGCCCGCGGCGGCTCCAAGAAGCGTCCGTATTACCATATCGTCGTTGCCGACGCCCGTTCGCCGCGTGACGGCCGCTTCCTTGAAAAGCTCGGTTCCTGGAACCCGATGCTCGCCAAGGACGATGCCAAGCGCGTCGAGCTGACCGCCGACCGCATCCAGCATTGGCTCGACCAGGGTGCCCAGCCGACCGACCGCGTCCTGCGCTTCCTCGCCGAGGCCGGCATTGCCAAGCGCGACGCCCGCAACAACCCGGAAAAGGCCAAGCCGGGCAAGAAGGCCCAGGAACGCGCCGCCGAGCGCGCCCAGAAGGCCGCCGACGTGGCGGAAGCCGCTGCCGAAGCGTAAGCTTTCGCGATCATTCTTGATCATGACGGGCAGCGCGGCGTCGCGCTGCCCGTTTTGCTGTTTGCATTTCTTTCCGTTGCGCTTAAATGGAACCCGACACAACCGAGATCACGACCGCATGGCCAAGCTCGAAAACCCCGTTCTGATGGCGACCATCGGCGCCGCTCAAGGCCTGAGGGGCGAGGTGCGCGTGCGATCCTTCACGGCCGATCCGACCGCGCTCGGCGATTACGGCCACCTGCACAGCGAGGATGGCCGGATCTTCGAGATCCTCGAAATCCGCGAGGCGAAGAATGTCGCCATCGTCCGGTTCCGCGGCATCAACGACCGCAATGCCGCCGAAGCCCTGAACGGCCTTGAACTCTTCATCGAGCGGGACAACCTGCCCGACGAGGAGCTGGAAGACGACGAGTTCTATTATGCCGACCTGGAAGGCCTCGAAGCGGTCGACCAGGACGGCAAGAGCTATGGCACCGTGAGCGCCGTCTACGATTTCGGCGCCGGCGACCTGCTGGAGCTGAAAGGCCCGGGCCGCCGCCCGGCGCTCATCCCCTTCTCGGAAGCGGCGGTGCTGGAAATCGATCTCGAAGGCGGCAAGATCCTGATCGACCCGCAGGCGGCGGGGCTGACCGAAACCCCGGACGAAGACGGCCCGGGGCCGGGCTTTTCCCGCAAAGGCCCCGGCAAGGGCAAATAATGACCTTTCGCGCGACGATCCTGACGCTCTACCCGGAAATGTTTCCGGGCCATCTCGCCGTCTCGCTTGCCGGCAAGGCGCTGGAGCGCGGCCAGTGGTCACTCGACACGGTGCAGATCCGCGATTTCGCGGAAGACAAACACCGCACGGTTGACGACACACCGGCCGGCGGCGGTGCCGGCATGGTGCTGAAACCGGATATTCTCGCCAAGGCGATCGACCATGTGTCCAAAGGCGACATGGCGGGCCATGAGCGTCCGCGCCTGCTGATGAGCCCGCGCGGGCGACCGCTGACACAGCAGAGGGTGCGCGAGCTTGCCGCCGGCGAAGGCGTGGTGATCGTCTGCGGCCGGTTCGAGGGCGTCGACCAGCGGGTGATCGACGCGCGCAACCTCGAAGAGGTGTCGATCGGCGACTACATCCTTTCCGGCGGCGAACCGGCGGCGCTGACGCTGCTCGACGCCGTCATCCGCATCCTGCCGGGCGTCATGGGCAATGCGCTTTCGGGCACCCATGAGAGCTTCGAGAACGGACTCCTCGAACATCCGCAATATACCAGACCGCAGGTCTTCGAAGGTCGGGAAATCCCCGCCGTGCTCACCTCCGGCAATCACGCCGCGATCGAGAAATGGCGTCTCGAAGAGGCGAAGAAGCTGACGGCCGAGCGCCGGCCGGATCTGCTTGCGGACAAGGCGAGGTAACCCTCGCTCACGCCGTTGCAAAGTAATAAATCGTCAGGCCTGTCCCGACGGCGACGACGCACCAGCGCAGCACGGCCTGCGGCACGCGTCGCGCCATCCAGACGCCGGCATAACCGCCGAGTGCGCCGGCCGGGATCATGACGACTGCTTGCGGCCAGGCGATCACCCCGCCGCCGACGAAGACGACGATCGCGACCGCGGCGATCAGCACCGCAAGCAGGTTCTTCAGCGCATTGAGATGGTGATAGGTGCCGCCCGTCGTCACCCCGAGCACGGCGAGCATCATGATGCCCATGCCGGCGCCGAAGAAGCCGCCATAGATCGACGTGAGGAACTGGCCGATGACGGAGGGGAGTGAATTGGCCGAGCGCTCGGCCGACGCCTTCGGCCTCAGCCACGGGCCGGCGGCGAAGACGGCGGTCGCCGCGGCGAGCAGCCAGGGCACGATCTGCTTGAAGGACGGGTTGTCGAGCGACAAGAGCAGGAGCGATCCACCGACCGAGCCGATCACCGAGATGACGGCCAGAACCACGGCGCTGCGCCAGCGGTGGGAGATCTCGTCCCGATAGGCGATCGTCGAGGTGACATAGCCCGGAAACTGCACGATCGACGAGGTCGCATTGGCCGAAATCGGCGGGATGCCGGCCAGCGTCATGGCGCCGAATGTCAGGAACGTGCCGCCGCCGGCAATGGCGTTCACCGCACCGGACAAGAAGCCCGCGGCCGCAAGCAGCGCTATCACGGTAATCGTCATGGTATTTCCTCATCCCCTTGCGCGTGACATAGCTGCTTCGGCACAAGGCGGCAACCGGCGGCACTTTCGTCACAAAATCGCAATCGACGGGATGACAAGCCGGTTCGTTTCGTGTATTGGCGCACGCGGAAATGGGAAATCTCCCGTCCGCCAGCAACAAAGAATGGCGAATCCGCTCTGCCGACAAGGCAAACCCCGAGGCTTTGACCGAAGGGATCACCGGGCGCTCTGGCTGTTTCAGAAGAACCAAGGGTTTGAGACGATGAACATCATTCAGCAGCTTGAGGCCGAACAGGTCGCCAAGATCGAAGCCAAGCGCACGCTTCCCGAATTCTCGCCGGGCGACACCGTCCGCGTCAACGTCCGCGTGACGGAAGGCAACCGTACCCGCGTGCAGGCCTATGAAGGCGTCTGCATCGCCCGTTCCGGCGGCGGCCTCCAAGAAAGCTTCACCGTTCGCAAGATCTCCTACGGCGAAGGCGTCGAGCGCGTATTCCCGGTCTATTCCCCGCTCGTCGAGAGCGTCGAAGTGGTCCGCCGCGGCAAGGTCCGCCGCGCCAAGCTCTATTACCTGCGCGACCGTCGCGGCAAGTCGGCCCGTATCGTCGAGAACACCGGCACCCGCGCCCGCAAGCTGAACGAAGCCGAGCGCCAGGCCGTTGCCGACGAGAAGGCCCGTATCGAGGCCGAGAAGGTCGCAGCCGCTCAGGCTCTCGCCGCCGAAAAGGCAGCAGCGGAAGCCGCAGAAGCAAAGGCAGCGGCAGAAGCTGCCGAAGCAGCCAAGGCAGCAGAAGCCTCAGCCGAATAAGCTTCGGACAATCATTTCGGAAAAGGCGGTCTTCGGGCCGCCTTTTTTGTTTTCGCGTGACCCTTGCGGAATGGCGCTTCTTGCCATCCGCTTTCTAAATGTGAGATTTTCCGGATCCACCGATTGTCCAGGAGTTTCCGATGCTCGCCCGACGCCCCTTTCTCGCCGGCCTTGCCGTGCTTGCCTTCGCCCCTGCCATCGGCTCTGCCGCCGAGCTTCCCAACCTGGCAGGACGGACGGTCGTGGTGGTGACGGAAAACGCCTATCCGCCGCTGCAATTCGTCGATCCGAAATCCGGCAAGGCGATCGGCTGGGAATATGACGCGATGAACGAGATCGCCAAGCGGCTGAACTTCAAGCTCGAATACCAGAACACCAGCTGGGACGCGATGATCCAGGCGGTCTCCGACGGCCAGTACGACATCGGCATGACCGGCATCACCATCAAGGACGATCGCAAGGAGAAAGTGGATTTCTCCGATCCCTACATGCGCTCGCAGCAGCTCATGCTGGTGCGCGGCGACGAGAAGCGCTTCACCGATGCCAAGAGCTTTGCCGCACTCGACAGCGGCCTGATCGGCGCGCAGCCGGGAACGAGCCCGTTCTACACGGCGGTCTACGAAATTCTCGACGGCAATGAGCAGAACCCGCGGATCAAGCTCTTCGAGACCTTCGGAGCGACCGTACAGGCGCTGAAGACTGGCGACGTCGATCTGGTTCTGACGGACAGCACGGCCGGCGAAGGCTACGTGAAGGCCTCCGGTGGTTCCCTGAAGATCGTCGGCGAGCCGATGGGAACGGAGGATTTCGGCTTCATCTTCAAGAAGGGTTCCGATCTCGTCCAGCCGGTCAATGCGGCGATCGCGGCGCTGAAGGCCGACGGCACGCTGGACGCGCTGAACAAGAAGTGGTTCCTCGATTACAAGATGGGCCAATAGGACATGGCGCCTTCGCGCCGGAAGACCGCGGGACCCAAGGATTTCCCCTGGTGGCTGGTCGCCTTCGGGGCGTTTTCTGTCGGGCTGGCGGCGGTGATCGCTTTTAATGACCTTTACGCACAGGTCTTCGGCGTCGTCGTCCAGGGCATCGGCATCACCATCGGCGTGACGCTCGTGGCCTTTTCGCTGGCGACGGCGCTGGGCCTCACGATCGCGCTCGCCGGGCTCTCGGAGAGTATCGTTCTCAGGCAGATCGCGCGCTTCTATGTCGAACTGATCCGCGGCATACCGATTCTCGTCCTGCTCTTCTATATCGCCTTCGTCGGCGCGCCCGGTTTCGTCATGCTCTACAACTGGGCGCTGATGCCGCTGATCGAACGGGGATGGATGCAGGCGCTTCTGGTGCGCGACGTCTCGCTGCTCTGGCGCGCGGTGATCGCCCTGATGATCGGTTATGCGGCCTTCATCGCCGAGATCTTCCGGGCCGGCTTCCAATCGGTCGACGAAGGGCAGATCGAGGCGGCCAAGGCGCTCGGCTTCACGCGGTTCCAGCGCTTCCGGCTGATCGTCTTCCCGCAGGCGATGCGGATGATCTTTCCGCCGCTTTCCAACGACTTCGTCTCGATGGTGAAGGACTCATCCCTCGTCTCGGTGCTCGGCGTCGCCGACATCACCCAGATGGCCAAGGTCTATGCCGCCGGCTCTTTCCGCTTCTTCGAGACCTATTCGATCGTCACCTATATCTACCTGCTGCTGACGATCGGCCTGTCGCTCGCATTGCGCGGCATCGAAAGCCGGATGCGCCGGCAGACGGAAGGATAGCGGAAACGACGGCGACGTGCCGCCGCTCTGCAGGCTCAATAGACTTCCGGCACATACATTTCCGGCGGCACCGGATGACGGATGTAGTCGTCGTGGCGGACGCGGCCGGGAAGGTCGATCGGCTCCTTCGGCACGGTCTCATAGGGCACCTGCGAGAGGAGATGGGCGATCATGTTGAGCCGCGCCTTCTTCTTGTCGACGGCCTGCACGACCCACCACGGCGCTTCCGGAATATGGGTGCGCTCCATCATCTCCTCCTTGGCCCTCGTGTAATCCTCCCAGTGGACGCGGCTTTCGAGATCCATCGGCGACAGCTTCCACTGCTTCAGCGGATCGTGGATGCGCATCTTGAAACGGAATTCCTGTTCCTCATCGGTGATCGAGAACCAGTATTTGAGAAGGATGATGCCGGAGCGGACCAGCATGCGCTCGAATTCCGGCACGGAGCGGAAAAACTCTTCCAGCTCGTCCGGCGTGCAGAAGCCCATGACGCGCTCGACGCCGGCGCGGTTATACCAGGAGCGGTCGAAGAGCACCATTTCGCCGGCCGTCGGCAGATGCGGCACATAACGCTGGAAATACCATTGGTGCCTTTCGCGTTCGGTGGGGGCCGGAAGCGCCACGACGCGGCAGACACGCGGATTGAGACGCTGCGTGACCCGCTTGATCGCGCCGCCCTTGCCGGCGGAATCGCGGCCTTCGAAAAGCACGACCATCTTCAGCTTCCTGTGCTGCACCCAGTCCTGCAGGCGGACGAGTTCGTGCTGCAATCTGAAGAGTTCACGGAAGTAGATCCTGCGGTCGAGCGTCGGTTCGGCCGGCTCGGACATGCCCTCCGCAACCAGCTCGTCCAGCTGGTCCTCCTCCATCTGCAACTCCAGCTCTTCATCGAAGCTGTCGGCGATCTCCTCCTTGATGCGGCTGAGCTGGTCTTCCATGGGTTCGGACATCGGACATTCCTCCGTTCTGGAAGAAAAGATCAAGCATGTTTCCGCGAAGACTTTATGACAACGATGCGACAGGCTCTTTACGACGCAAAGCGATTGCCGATTTTCCGGAAAACTGTTATTGGACCCGCCATGGGATCGAAATTCGGATGCCTCGCGAACCAGTTCATCGTGCTGCAGGACCACAAGCGTCTGCCGGCACGCTTCTTCGCGCGCGTTTCCGGGGCGCTTTGCGACCGACTTAGCTGATCTTCTCAGCACACGGCAGCCTGCGGCTGCCAAACCCTAAATCCCTAGTTCCATTCAGCTTAACGGATAGCAGCCATGAGCGCACAGCGCATCGCCCCTCGGACCCTTTACGACAAGATCTGGGACGACCACGTCGTCTCCCAGGATGAGAACGGCACCTGTCTTCTCTATATCGACCGTCACCTCGTGCACGAAGTGACGAGCCCCCAGGCTTTCGAAGGCCTGCGCATGGCCGGCCGCAAGGTCCGCGCACCGGAAAAGACGCTTGCCGTCGTCGACCACAACGTGCCGACCACCGCCGACCGCCACGAAGGCATCAAGAACGAGGAAAGCCGCATCCAGGTGGAGGCGCTCGCCCAGAACGCCCATGACTTCGGCGTCGAATATTATTCGGAAAAGGACGTCCGCCAGGGCATCGTCCACATCGTCGGCCCGGAACAGGGCTTCACGCTGCCGGGCATGACCATCGTCTGCGGCGACAGCCACACCTCGACGCACGGCGCATTCGGCGCGCTGGCGCACGGCATCGGGACCTCCGAAGTCGAGCACGTTCTCGCCACCCAGACGCTGGTGCAGAAGAAGGCGAAGAACATGCTGGTGCGCGTCGATGGCCAGCTGCCGCCGGGCGTCACCGCCAAGGACATCATCCTTGCCATCATCGGCGAGATCGGCACGGCCGGCGGCACGGGCCATGTCATCGAATTCGCCGGCGAGGCGATCCGCTCGCTCTCGATGGAAGGCCGCATGACGGTCTGCAACATGACGATCGAAGGCGGCGCCCGCGCCGGCCTGATCGCCCCGGACGAAACGACCTTCGCCTATATCAAGGACAAGCCGCGCGCCCCGAAGGGCAAGGCCTGGGACATGGCGCTCGACTACTGGAAGACGCTGCATACGGAAGAAGGCGCGCATTTCGACAAGGTCGTCGTGCTCGACGCCGCCAACCTGCCGCCGATCGTCTCCTGGGGCTCCTCGCCGGAAGACGTCATCACCGTCGAAGGCGTCGTACCGAACCCGGACGACATCCAGGACGAGACGAAGCGCACCTCCAAGTGGCGCGCGCTCGACTATATGGGCCTGAAGCCGGGCACCAGGATCACCGACATCACGCTCGACCGCGTCTTCATCGGCTCCTGCACCAACGGCCGCATCGAGGACCTGCGCGCAGCCGCGAAGGTGGTAGAGGGCAAGAAGGTGGCTTCCACGGTCTCCGCCATGGTCGTCCCCGGCTCGGGGATCGTCAAGGAACAGGCCGAAGCCGAAGGCCTCGACAAGATCTTCAAGGAAGCCGGTTTCGAATGGCGCGAGCCGGGCTGTTCCATGTGCCTTGCGATGAACGACGACCGGCTGAAGCCGGGCGAGCGCTGCGCCTCCACCTCGAACCGCAATTTCGAGGGCCGCCAGGGCTACAAGGGCCGCACGCATCTCGTCTCGCCGGCCATGGCCGCCGCCGCCGCGATCGCCGGACATTTCGTCGACATCCGCGAGTGGAAGTAATCCCATTCGGATCGAAGGAAGCGATGCCGTCCCTTCGGGACGGCATTTTTGTTGGTAGCCCGATGGGGAGACAAGCACACGCTTTGGCCTCATAATGGCTGCCATGTCCAAGCGACCGCAAAAGACATCGAGCGAGACGGGCAGCAGGCTGATGCTGCTGCGGCATGCGAAATCAGCCTGGCCGGAGGGCGTGCCGGACAGGGACCGGCCGCTCGCGACCCGCGGCAGGAAGGCCGCTTCGCTGATCGGTGAGTATATGGCCCGTGAGGGACTTGTGCCGGATCTTGTCCTCGTCTCCCCTTCGCGACGCACGCAGGAGACCTGGATGCTGGTGCGCGACAAGCTGCCGGGGCATGTGGAGGCGCGCGATCACGCCGGACTCTACGAAGTCTCCGCGGTAAAAATTCTCGATGCTCTGGCCCATGTCGAAAACGCTTGCCGCACGCTCCTGATCATCGGGCACAACCCCGGCCTCCAGGAACTCGCGCTCCTGCTGACCGATGCGGGAGATGATGGCGCCCGCCGGAAAATGACCGGGAAATTTCCGACTGCCGGGCTCGCCGTGATCGATTTCGGCGCCGCGGACTGGCAGGAGATCGGCGAAGGATCGGGCAGCCTCGAACGCTTCGTCACGCCGCGGTCGCTGGAATGAGCGCCCGGGATCGGTTCAGCCGATCACCCTTATCACCGTGCCTTTCCGCAGGAAGCGGATCAGCCGTTTCATGTCCCCGAGGCTGACGGCGATGCAGCCGGCGGTCGGCTGATAACCCGGTTTGATAAGGTGGAAGAAGATCGCCGAGCCGCGATGGCGGCGGCGCGAGGTGACGTTCCAGTCGAGCACGAGACAGATGTCGTAAAGCCCGTCCGCGCGCATCATCGCCTCATGGCTCGGCCGGAAAGTCGCCCCGGCCGGACGCCTGACCAGTCGATTGTAGGATGGATGCTGCGGCTCGTCGCACCACAGCATGTCGCTGGCGATGCGCCTGATCGGCAGCGCCGTCGGCGGCAGCCGCACCCGTTCGCCGCGAAAGAACCCGTAAAGAAGGCGCATCGACGCGATCGGTGTCGCGCCATCTCCTTCCCGCTTGAAGGGCGTGGTTCCGGAGCGGCCAAGCGCCGCCGGCACGGCAATGCCACCGAAGGAGACGATGGCGCGCCTTCGGTCGCGCGGCGCCCTTTTCACGATGATCACATTCGGCCTATGGCGGGAGCCGTGAAAACGCTGCATTTCTCTCACAAGTTTTTGCTTTGAATATGATTTCGTTTGAATTCATAGCACTTGGGGGCGCCGCGCGGCTTCTGGACGCGCAAAGGACGTTCTAACATAGTGAATCCGGGCATCGCACTTCCGAAAATCGATTTCGATTTTCGGATCGATGTTGTAGGGATTGAAATAGAACACTCTGTTCGCCCTTGGCGTGCGAAAACCCTAGCCGCTGACGCGAGTAAGATGAAAGGCAGAAGCATGGCAGCGCGTACGATACTTCTGGTGGACGACGACGACGACCTGCGCGAGACCCTGGTGGAGCAGTTGTCGTTCTACGACGAATTCGCGATCCTCCAGGAGGCGAATGCCGCCAAGGCGCTGCAGACCGCCAGGAGCACGCAGATCGATCTCCTGATCATGGATGTCGGCCTGCCGGACATGGACGGCCGCGAGGCGGTGAAGCTCTTGCGCAAGAACGGCTTCAAGGCGCCGATCATCATGCTGACCGGCCATGACACGGATTCCGACACGATCCTCGGGCTCGAAGCCGGCGCCAACGACTATGTGACGAAGCCTTTCCGCTTTGCCGTTCTTCTGGCGCGCATCCGCGCCCAGCTTCGCCAGTACGAGCAGAGCGAGGACGCCACCTTCACGGTCGGCCCCTATCTCTTCAAGCCGAGCCAGAAGCTGCTCACCACCGAGGACGGCAAGAAGATCCGGCTGACGGAAAAGGAAGCGGCGATCATCCGCTATCTCTATCGCGCCGGCCAGAAGGTCGTCACCCGCGACGTGCTCCTGGAGGAAGTCTGGGGCTACAATTCCGGCGTCACCACGCACACGCTGGAAACCCACGTCTACCGGCTGCGTCAGAAGATCGAACGCGACCCCTCCAGCGCCGAAATCCTGGTCACCGAAAACGGCGGCTACAAGATCGTACCGTGATTTAACGCCATGTCTCTCACAGAAGATATCCGGCTGCTTTCCGAGGTCCCGCTCTTCCGGGAAATGAACGGCGACCAATTGCGCCTCATCGCCTTCGGCGCCGAACGGCGGCAGGTGGCACCCGGCCAGGAACTGTTCCGCGAGAGATCACCGGCGGAATCGGCCTACATCGTCTCGAAAGGCCATTTCGAGCTGCAGGTGGCGAACCGCGGCGGCGAGGTGAAAGTGGAAGCGACGGTCGGGCCCGGCACGCTGCTTTCCGAACTCGCCCTCATCACCATGGTGGAACGGAAGTTCACGGCCGTGGCGATCGGGGATTCCGAGGCGCTGAAGATCAGCCGCTCGCTCTTTCACCGGCTGCTGGAGGAATATCCCGCAGTCGGCCGGGTGATCGAAGGCCGCATCCGCGACAACATCGCAGGATTGGCCAAGGCGGCGGCTGAGATGGGGCACAAGTTCGCCTGACCCGTGCCTGCCCATTGCCTGCGGGCAGCAGGCAATGGGGGCCGAGATCGTAGTCCATTGCGTCAAAACTTGAAGACCGCCGTCACCGGCACATGGTCGGAGGGCTGGTTCCAGCCGCGGGCTTCCTTCAGCACGTCGATACGGTCGAGGAAAGGTCCGAGATCGGGCGACGACCAGATATGGTCGAGCCGGCGGCCCTTGTCGGCCGCCTCCCAGTCCTTGGCGCGATAGCTCCACCAGGTATAGATCTTCGCCGGCTCCGGCGTGTGCTGGCGCATCAGATCGAGCCAGCCGCCTTTCGCGATGACCTCCTTCATGCCTTCGGTCTCGACCGGCGTATGGCTGACGATCTTCAGGAGCTGCTTGTGCGACCAGACATCGTGCTCCAGCGGCGCGATGTTGAGGTCGCCGACGAGGATGGACGAGATGCCCGGCATCGCATCGGCCCTCAGCGCCTTCATCTCCTCGACGAAATCGAGCTTGTGGCCGAATTTCGGGTTGATCGTCCGGTCCGGTTCGTCGCCGCCGGCCGGCACGTAGAAATTATGCAGCCGGATGCGCCGCGAGCCGCGCTCGAAGATCGCAGAAATATGCCGCGCATCGCCGACACCGCAGTAATTCTGCCGGTGGTCCTCAAGCAAAGGCACTTTGGAGGCGATGGCGACGCCGTGATAGCCCTTCTGGCCGTGGACGATGATGTGCTGATAGCCGAGATCCTTCAGCGGCTGCAGCGGAAACTCCGGCTCCTGGCACTTGATCTCCTGCAGGCAGAGGATGTCCGGCTTGTGGCGGACGAGGAACTGCTCGACGATCGGCATGCGCAGCCGAACGGAATTGATGTTCCAGGTGGCGATGGAAAATGTCATTGATTGAACCCCGACGTGTCGCCGAGGTTTAGGAAATTTTGTCAGCCCTGAGAAGCAAAAAAGCCGCGCGGACGCGCAGCCTTTTCAACTTCGGACAGGGAGCGCCGTTACATCTTTCTGACTTCGGCATAGGGAATGGTGAAGACCTTCTCGTCGAGGCTCACGCCGTTCTGGACATTGTAGATCATCACCGACGTGTCCTTGTTCTGGGCGTCGGTGATCGTCCATTGGCGCAAATCGTAGGTCTTCGAATCGAACATCATGGTGATGGTCGAATCCCCGAAGACGGTCTTGTTGCCGAGCACGATCGTGGTGAGATCGGACTCCTCCTTGACGTCGCGCACCATCTGGTTGCCGAGATCGATGCGGTTGGCGAGAAGCAGGCTCAGCGGCGTCTTGGAAAGCGGATAGATATCCCAGGTCTTGAGCTTCAGATTGCCGATCACGACATTCTTGCCGTCTGCGATGACGCGGATCGGCGACGGGTCCTCGAAGTTGAAACGCAGCCGGCCGGGCCGTTCGATATAGAACTTGCCGCCGGTCTGTTCGCCGCGCGGGCCGAACTGCACGAATTCGCCCATCATGGTTTTGACCGAGGAAAAATGGTCGGCGATCTTCTGGGCGGCGACCGAGCCGGCGCCCTGCGCCAAACTCATGCCCGGCACGAACGCCGTTGCCGCCAATCCCATCAGCCCGAGCGAAAACTGTCTGCGGCCGATCGTGCCGGAAAGGATGGATTTGTCGTTCTTCATTCTGGTCTCCTTCCGTTGAACTTCTGGGCGCGAAAGGCGGCGGCTTGATGGCCGTCTCCGGGGATCACAAAAGCCTTACCGGTCGAGAACGTCTCCCTCCGTCGGCACCAGGATCTCGCGCTTGCCGGCATGGTTGGCCGGCCCGATCAGTCCCTCCTGCTCCATCCGCTCGATGAGCGAAGCGGCCCGGTTGTAGCCGATGCCGAGGCGGCGCTGGATGTAGGACGTCGAAGCCTTGCCATCGCGCAGCACGATCGCCACCGCCTGATCGTAGGGGTCGTCCGAATCCGAAAGATTGGCGGTGCCGGCCGGCCCGGCGCCGTCGCCATCCTCGTCGTCTTCGTCCGCCGTGATCGCATCGAGATATTGGGGTGCGCCCTGAGTTTTCAAGTAGGCGACGATGTCTTCGACCTCGGTGTCGGAAACGAACGGGCCGTGGACGCGCTGGATGCGGCCGCCGCCCGCCATGTAGAGCATGTCGCCCATGCCGAGCAGCTGTTCCGCACCCTGTTCCCCGAGAATGGTACGGCTGTCGATCTTCGACGTGACCTGGAAGGAGATGCGGGTCGGGAAGTTCGCCTTGATCGTACCGGTGATGACGTCGACGGACGGACGCTGGGTCGCCATGATGACGTGGATGCCGGCCGCACGCGCCATCTGCGCCAGACGCTGCACGGCGCCTTCGATATCCTTGCCGGCGACCATCATCAGGTCGGCCATCTCGTCGATGATCACCACGATATAGGGCATCGGCTCGAGATCGAATTCCTCCGTCTCGTAGACCGCCTCGCCGGTCTGGCGGTCGAAACCGGTCTGGACGGTGCGGGTGAGCACCTCGCCCTTTTCCAGCGCCTGCTCGACGCGGCTGTTGAAGCCGTCGATATTGCGCACGCCGATCTTCGACATCTTCTTGTAGCGCTCTTCCATCTCGCGGACGGTCCACTTGAGCGCCACGACGGCCTTCTTCGGATCGGTGACGACCGGCGACAGGAGGTGGGGGATGCCGTCATAGACGGAGAGTTCGAGCATCTTCGGGTCGATCATGATGAGGCGGCACTTCTCCGGCGTGTAACGATAGAGAAGCGACAGGATCATCGTATTGATGGCGACCGACTTGCCCGAACCGGTCGTACCGGCGACGAGGAGATGCGGCATCTTGGCGAGGTCGGCCACGACCGGCTCCCCGCCGATCGTCTTGCCGAGCGCCATGGCGAGCTTCGCCTTGCTCGCCTCGAAATCCTTGCTACCGATCATTTCCTTGAGATAGACGGTCTCGCGGGTGCGGTTCGGCAGTTCGATGCCGATCGCGTTGCGGCCGGGCACGACGGCGACGCGGGCGGCGATCGCACTCATCGAGCGGGCGATATCGTCCGCAAGGCCGATGACGCGCGAGGACTTGATGCCGGGCGCCGGCTCCAGCTCGTAGAGCGTGACGACCGGGCCGGGACGGACATGGATGATCTCGCCCTTGACGCCGAAATCCTCGAGAACCCCTTCCAGCAGGCGGGCATTCTGCTCCAGCGCGTCGGCGGAGAGCGACGCGTCGCGGGCGACGGCCTTCGGTTCGTTCAGGAGATGGACGGAGGGAAGCTGGAAGCCGGCCGGCGAGATGAACGATGTCTGGGCATCGCGGACGACGCGGGCGCCGGGCTTCGGGGGCGCGGCCGCCGGCACGACCCGCGGCGGGGCGCGGCCGCCGATGGGTTGCGGCGCACGGGAAGCCACGAACGATGCGTCATCCTCGTCATCCGCCAGGATACCGGCCGGACGCGCCGGCATGTCGTCCCTGTCGAACGGCGGATCGTCGTCGTAATCGTCCTCGTCATCATGCGCGGCAATCGGCGGTGCCGACACGATGCGCCGGGAGCCGGCGACCCGTTCCACGGGGCCGTCGAGCGAAGGCTCCATACGGCGGCCGGCGGCCTGGGCCGCCCTGGCGCGGACCGGTTCGTTCAGCGTGCCGAATTCGTCCTCGTTGAAATCATAGGGCTGATCGAAACCCATGCGCGCGCGCGGCTTGATGCCCGCAAGCCGGCGCAGGCGGGCCTGGGCGATATACCAGTAGTGAGTGAGCGCGCCGAAGGCCAGGAAACCGGCGAAACCATCGCCATCCTCCTCTTCCTCCTCGGCATCCTCCCGCCTCGAACGGGCCTTCGCGGCGGCAACCGGCCGATCGTCGTCTTCGGCCTCCTCCTCGAACGCTTCGCCGACGAGGCCGGACGCGAAGAGCATGAGCCAGATGCAGGGGACGGTGAAGATGCAACCGAGCACGATCGCCACCATGCCGGTCGGATAGGCGCCGACGAACAGGGCCGGGAAGCGCAGGATCATGTCACCGATCACGCCGCCGATACCGTTCGGGATCGGCCAGGTGAGCGGCGCGGGAAAGCAGCCGAGCGTCGCGGACGCAAGCAGAGTACCGCCGCCCCAGGCCGCGAGACGGGCGGGGATGCGGTCGTATTTCCGCCCCGAGATCAGCGCCAGCGCGAAGGCGAGCACCGGCAGCAGGGCCACGATGCTCGCAAGGCCCAGGAACTGCATCATCAGGTCCGCAAAGGCTGCGCCCGCGAAGCCGAGAATATTGGTGGGGGCGTTGTCGGTCGCGTAGGAAAAGCTCGGATCTGCGACGTTCCAGGTGGCGAGCGCGGCGACGGCAAGGCCGAGCGCGAAGAAGACGCCGAAGCCGGCGAGCGCCAGCGCCTGTCTCAGGACGAAGGCGGTCAGCGCCAAGCGGGTGGACCGGTTTGCCATAGCCGCCGAACTGCTTCTGCCCATCGTACCCTGCCCGCTGTCTTGAACGCAACTCTTCACGCGAATCAGCGAGCCGCCGACCGATTCACGCAATTCCAGCGGAGAATAGCGCCGAGGTGGTTAATGTGCCTTTAACCACGATGCGCCGCGGAAGGCTTGAAAAATATAAAAAAGCCCGGACGGAGGTCCGGGCCGGTGCAGCTTCCATAAGCGAGCTGCGGGATTTCGAAGCGGCGGCGGGTCGCCCGCCGCCGCGAACTCCGGATCAGGAGTGATAGGCGGCTTCGCCGTGGGTCGCGAGGTCGAGGCCTTCGCGCTCGGCTTCGACGGTGACGCGCAGGCCGACGATGAGGTCGACGATCTTGTAGAGGATCACCGAACCGATGCCGCACCAGAGGATGGTGACGATGACCGCATAAAGCTGCGTCATGAACTGGCCGCCCATGGTCACGCCATCCGCATAACCGATGCCGCCCAGCGACGACGAAGCGAAGATGCCCGTGGCAAGTGCGCCGAAGAAGCCGCCGACGCCATGGACGCCGAACACGTCGGCAGTGTCGTCATAGCCGAACTTGTTCTTGACGACCGCGATGAAGAAGTAGCAAAGCGGCGACACGATAAGGCCCATGATGATCGCACCCATCGGACCGGCAATGCCGGCAGCCGGGGTGATGGCAACCAGACCGGCGATCATGCCGGAAACTGCGCCCAGCAGGGAAGCCTTGCCACGAGTGAAGGTTTCAACAATGCACCAGGAAACAACAGCAGCGGCCGTGGCAACGAAGGTGTTGACGGTTGCCAGCATCGCGCCACCGGAAGCTTCGAGATTCGAGCCGGCATTGAAGCCGAACCAGCCGACCCACAGCATGGCTGCACCGACGAGCGTCAGCGTCATGGAATGCGGCGCCATCATGTCCTTGCCCAAACCGGTGCGCTTGCCGACCATGATCGAGCCGATCAGACCGGCGAGACCGGCATTGATGTGCACGACCGTTCCGCCGGCGAAATCAAGCGCCCCCCAACCGAAGATCAGGCCGTTTGCGTCCCAGACCATATGAGCGATCGGGAAATAGACGAAGGTGACCCAGAGCAGGCAGAACAGGATCGAAGCCGAGAACTTGATGCGTTCTGCGAAGGCACCGATGATCAGGGCAGGCGTCAGCGCTGCAAAGGTCATCTGGAACAGCATGAAGATGAATTCCGGAATGACGACCCCGTCGGAGAAGGTCGCGGCCGTGGACTCCATGGTCACGCCGGAAAGGAACATCTTGGCCGTACCGCCCCAGAAGGGCGAAGTCCCGCCGCCGAAAGCGAAGGAATAGCCATAGACGACCCAGACAAGCATGATCGCCGAACCGGCCACGGTGCACTGCATGAGCACGGACAGCATGTTCTTGGCACGCACCAGACCGCCATAGAAAAGCGCAATGCCCGGCATCAGCATGAACAGCACGAGAAGGGTGGCGATGAACATGAAGGCCGTGTCGCCTTTGTCCGGAACCGGAGCTGCCGCAGCAGCCGCTGCCGCCGGAGCGGCAGCATCCTGCGCGAAGGCGACGATGGGAGCGAGAAGTGCCGCGGCAGCGACACCCAAACGTCCCAAAGTAGAAATCCTATTGAATTGCATAGCTAAAAAACTCCCCTGTCAGCCCGTGCTCAAAGTGCTTCTGTGTTGGTTTCGCCGGTACGGATGCGCACGGCCTGCTCGATCGAATAGACGAAGATCTTGCCATCACCGATCTGGCCGGTCTTGGCAGCCGAAGTGATCGCTTCCACGGCCTTGTCGACGAGGTCGGAGGGGACGGCGATTTCGATCTTCAGTTTCGGCAGAAAACTTACGGCATATTCGGTGCCGCGATAGATTTCGGTGTGTCCCTTCTGGCGTCCGTAACCTTTGACTTCGGTGACGGTCAGGCCCTGGATACCGACAGCCGTGAGGGCTTCGCGCACCTCATCCAGCTTGAACGGCTTGATAATGGCCATCACGATTTTCATCTGGCTTTCCCATCCTCTGTTTGTCCTCGGCGTAAAGGCCGACTCTCCTCATCGCCGGCAGATCATGACGGCGACTGACAGACTACATTCAAAGGGCGTGCCAGATTCGAATAGGGAAATAAGTTATTGAAATATAAACACTTATAAAAAGGGTGGCAAGAAAAGGGCATTTGAATGGCGCAAAGCCGGCTAAACCTTGTGCAAATTTTAAAAATTGCACAGTTATTGTTCATTTGCCTTTTTCCGAATCAGTCCTTCCTGTGCCACCGAGGCGATCAGCGTGCCGGAACGGCTATAAATGCTCCCACGGGTCATGCCGCGGGCGCCGGATGCGCTGGGGCTGTCCTGCGTGTAAAGCAGCCAGTCGTCGAATGTGACGGGTCTGTGAAACCACATGGCGTGATCGAGGCTCGCCGCCTGTAAAGCCGGATCGAAAATGGACATGCCGTGGGGATAGAGGGAGGCATCGAGCAGGGTCATGTCGGACAGCCAGGCGAGCACGGCGGCCTGATAATGACGCTCCGCCGGCACCTCGCCGAGGGTCCGCACCCAGATATCCTGGCGCGGCTCGAGCTTGTCGCTCGTCAGATAATGGGCGAACGAGGTCGGCCGAATCTCGATCGGCCGTTCGCGGGTCCAATAGCGGCGAATGGATTCCGGCGCCTGCTTCAAGAAGAGTTCCCTGAACTCCTTCTCACCCATCAGGTCTTCCGGCTGCATGACGGAAGGCATTCCGATCTGGTGCTCGTAACCTTCCTCCTCGATCTGGAAGGAGGCGGACATGGAGAAGATCGCCTTGCCGTGCTGCACCGCCACGACCCGTCTCGTGGTGAAGCTTGACCCGTCCCGAATACGCTCCACCTGATAGAGGATCGGCACGGAAGGATCGCCGGGGCGCATGAAATAGGCATGCAGCGAATGGACGGGACGACCGGCCTCGACGGTACGCTGGGCGGCCATCAGCGCCTGGGCGATGACGTGACCGCCGAAGACCCGCTGCCAGCCCACGTTCGGGCTCACCCCGCGATAGAGATCCTCCTCGAGCTTTTCGAGATCGAGCGTCGCGATCAGCTGCTCCATGGCGGACGACGATGCGGTCTGACGCGACATTATGACGGACTCCGGCGATAGGAAGCGGCTGCCTGATGGTCTATATGCATGGCATGGTATTCTCAAGTCTCACGGGAGTTTAGGCAGATGCTGGACATGCTGGTTGCAGGGGGCGGTTATGTGGGTCTCGCTGCCGCGGTCGCGGTCAAGCAGGCGGCGCCGCATCTGAAGGTCGAGGTGATCGAGGCGGCCCCGGCAGGCATCTGGGAGAAGGACGAGCGCGCCTCCGCCATCATCGCCGCGGCGACGCGCATGCTCGAAGTCTTCGGCGTGTGGGACGAGATCGCGCCGGACGCCCAGCCGATCAACCGCATGATCGTCACCGACAGCCGCACGTCCGACCCCGTCAGGCCGGTCTTCCTTACCTTCGACGGCGAGGTCGAGGAAGGAAGGCCCTTCGCCCATATGGTACCGAACGTCGCCATGGTACGGGCACTGCGCGGCGCCGCCGAACGGCTCGGCATCACGATCCGCCACGGCCTCTCCGTCACCGGCTTCGAGACGAACGGCACGCGCTGCGCCGCTTCGCTTTCCGACGGTTCCGTCGCCGAGACGCGCCTGCTGGTCGCCTGCGACGGCGTGCGCTCCAAGCTCCGCGACATGGCCGGCATCCGGACCGTCACCTGGAACTACGGCCAGTCGGGCATCGTCGCGACCGTCGCCCATGAGCGGCCGCACGAGGGCGTCGCGGAAGAGCATTTCCTGCCTTCCGGTCCCTTCGCCATCCTGCCGCTCACCGAAAACCGCTCCTCCCTCGTCTGGACCGAGCGCACGCCGGAAGCCGACCGCCTGGTCGCTTCCGACGATCTGGTGTTCGAGGAGGAACTGCAGCGCCGCTTCGGCCACAAGCTCGGGGAGCTGCGGGTGGTCGGCGGTCGGCGGGCCTTTCCGCTCGGCCTGACGCTCGCCCGCGCCTTCGTGGCCCCGCGCTTCGCGCTCGCGGGCGACGCGGCACACGGCATCCATCCGATCTCCGGCCAGGGCCTCAATCTCGGCTTCAAGGATGTCGCGGCCCTGGCGGAAACGGTGGTCGAGGCGGATCGCCTCGGCCTCGATATCGGCGCGCTCAACGTGCTGGAGCGCTACCAGTCCTGGCGGCGTTTCGACACGTTCCGCATGGGAGTGACGACGGACGTCCTGAACCGGCTGTTCTCCAACGACATCACGCCGATCCGCATCGCCCGCGACTTCGGGCTCGGCATCGTCGACCGGCTTCCGAAGCTGAAGGAGTTCTTCATCGATCAGGCGGCGGGGAAAGCCGGCGAGGAAGGGCCGAAGCTGCTTGCCGGCCAGGCGATCTGACGGCTCCTGCGATAGCCGATTGCACACGACGTATGCGTGGTTAGATCCTCGGGCGACATGACAGGACCGGATCTCAATCCACGATCTTGCGGGCCTCGGAGACCAGCATGATCGGGATGCCGTCGCGGATCGGATAGGCAAGCTGGGCGCTTTGCGAGATCAGTTCGTTGGTTTCACGGTTGAAGGAGAGCCGCCCCTTGGTCAACGGGCAGACGAGCAGCTCCAGAAGCTTCGGATCGACCTTGCTGAGCCTCTCGTCCATGCCCTTGCCTTACTGAAGAATGGTGTCGGAATCGCCGAAGTCCCGCGCCAGCAGGATCTCCGTGATGGCGATCAGCGTCTCGGCGCGCGTCTTGAGGTCGGGTGCCTCGAGCAGGGCCTGCTTTTCCGCCGGACCGAAGGGCGACATCATCGACAGCGAGTTCACCAGCGTCCGGTTGCCGGCGCGCTCGACGCTCTCCCAATCCGCCTCCAGCTTGTTGGCGTCGAGATAGGCCCGGAAAACCCGCAGGAGCTCGACCCGATCCACCGCGCTCTCGTCGTCCTCCGCGGAAAGATCCGCCATGAAAGGCACGATCTTGAAGGTGCGATAGGGGTGGCCCTGCCCCACTTCGTCGAGCAGCCGGAAACGGCAAACGCCGCTGATCGAGGTGATGTAGCGGCCGTCGCCCGTTTCCGCGAACGAGGTGATGCGGCCGATGCAGCCGATGTTCGAAAGAGCGGGGCGCGGGCCTTCCGCCGGCTCGCCGGTTTCCAGAAGCGAGGGCTGAACGATGCCGATCAACCGGTCGCCAGCGAGCGCCGCATCGAACATGGCGAGATATCGCGGCTCAAAGACGTTGAGCGGCAGTTGTCCGCCCGGCAGAAGCAATGCACCGGTGAGAGGGAAAATGGGCACCGTCTCCGGCAGGTCCTCCCGCTTCACATATCTTGCATTTCCCACATGCATGGGTCCGACACCTCCCAGACCACCGGCCCAGACCACGCGATAAAATCGCTGCTGAAAACAATGTGGGGCAGCCGCCCGAGAACACAAGGCCGCCCGCAGGTTTGACCGCTACAAACAGGAACCGGTCATGAAAAGAGGATGGAGGACAGCCGGCGGCGAGCGGCGATGGTTGCCGGATCCTTCGGCCCCCAGACCTCGAAGAACTGCAGAAGCTGCCGGCGCGCGCCATCGTCGTCGAACGTGCGGTCCTTTCGCATGATCATCAGCAGATGATCGGCGGCCTGCTCGCGTTCGCCCTGGACGTTCAGGATCTTGGCGAGTTTCATGCGCGCTTCGTGATCGTCCGGATTGCCGGCAAGCTGGTGCTCCAGCGCCACCGGGTCGCCGAGCTTGCGGGCTTCCTCGATCTGTTCGAGCTTCCTCGCGACCGCTTGGACCGCCGGCTCCTTGGCAAGCTCTTCGGGAAGGGAGGCCAGCATCTGGCCGGCGCGATCCGTTTCGCCCATGGCGATCAGGCACTGCATCATGCCGGCCGCGGCCTTGGCATTTTCCGGATCGGCCTGCAGCACGGCGCCGTAAAGCTGCGCCGCGCTCTGGATATCGCCATCGGCAAGTAGGGTTTCCGCTTCCGCGAGCACCGATTCGATCTCGGCGGCCTGGTCGGCGCCCGGAGGCCCGGCAAGCTTGTCGACGAACTGCCGCACCTGGCTTTCCGGAACGGCACCCATGAAACCGTCGACCGGACGGCCATCCACGAAGGCGATGACGGCCGGGATGGACTGGATGCCGAGCTGGCCGGGGATCGACGGATGATCGTCGATGTTCATCTTGACGAGCTTCACCCGTCCCTGGCCCTCATTGACCACCTTTTCGAGGACGGGCGTGAGCTGCTTGCAGGGACCGCACCAGGGCGCCCAGAAATCCACGAGAACCGGCTGACGCCGGGATTCCTCCAGAACGTCGGCGGTGAAGCCGGCCGTGCTGGTGTCCTTGATGTAGGAGCCACCCGCAGGCGGTGCAGCCCCGTAATTTGCCGAGGCGGACATCTGTCCGCCGTAGGAACCCCCATAGGGATTGTCGCTGCCGCTCATGAATGTTCTCCCGGGAACGCAATATGCTGTTTGTCTCGCTCGAAAAGATCGTATGTCAGTCCGTCACTTTCAAGACAAGCGGCGTATGGCCGGTCGCCTCCAGAAAGCGGATCAGATCGTCACGGCCGATGGATGTCGTGGCATCGTTCGACAGCGGATGGCCGTTGATGATATCGTGCCTCATCAGGTCTTCGTCGAGGACGAAGGTAACATTCCGGCCCGTATCATTGAAAGCGCCGAATACCGTCACCGATCCCGGAACGACCCCGAGATATTCCATCAGCTTTTCCGGCCTGCCGAAAGAGACCCGGCTCGCCGCGCCGACGACCTTGTGAACCGTTTTCAGATCGACCGTCGCGCGTTCCTCCACGGTCAGAACGAAATACCGGTCCTTCTTGTCCTTCACGAAGAGGTTTTTCGTATGCCCGCCGGGAATCTCGTCGCGCAGGCTCTCCGATTCCGCGACGGTGAAGACCGGTGGGTGGTTCTTGGTCGAATGGGAAATATTGAGGCTGTCGAGGAAGCGGAACAGATTCTCGGCGGTTTTCGGAGCGGTATCGGTCATTCTCACGGAATTGGCTGTTGGTGGGCAGCCGGGACTATAGCCTCAATGTTCCTCCGGGCCAAGCGAGGCTCACACGATCTCGTGATTGGCTTGATCTTGTAAGATGGTCGACCACATATCCATATGTGGAGGCGCGTCCGTTTCATATGTACGCGGCGTAGTCATCTGAATAATAATAACTATTCCAGTTTTCTCAACTTAGCTTCCGGGCCTCTTTTTTGCGCCCTCCCCATCGGCCCCGGCCGACAGAGCCGCTCCATCTCCAGTGCCGGCAGAGGGTGCCGGCGTCACACGTAATATGAAAGGTCCGATCATGGTCACCTTCACGCTCAATGGACAGGAACGAACGTTCGATGGCGACCCCGACACGCCGCTTCTGTGGGTCATCCGCGACGCCGAAAAGCTCACCGGCACGAAATATGGCTGCGGCGTCGCCCAGTGCGGCGCCTGCACGGTGCATCTGGACGGCATGCCGCGCCGCTCCTGCATCACGCCGATCTCGACGGTCGACGGCTCCGAAGTCATCACCATCGAGGGGGTTTCCGGCAAGGAAGCCGATGCGGTGAAGACCGCCTGGGCCGGCCTCGACGTGCCCCAATGCGGCTACTGTCAGTCGGGCCAGGTAATGTCGGCGGTTGCCCTGCTGCAGATGGTGCCGAAACCGACCGATGCGGATATCGACGGCGCGATGGCCGGCAATATCTGTCGATGCGCCACCTACCATCGCATCCGCGCGGCGATCCATAACGCCGCCAGCTCAATGGAGGGCTGAGCCATGACGCTCAATGACATCACTGCCACCCGCCGCGGCTTCCTCGCCGGTTCGGGCCTCGTCATCGGCGTCGCGATCGCGCCTAAAATGCTCTCTGCCGCACCGACAGGCGTGCGGGCCGGCGGCGATCCGACCCTCGCCCCGATGAACGCCTTCGTGAAGATCGGCACCGACGATACGGTGACCGTGCTCTCGAAACATATCGAATTCGGCCAGGGTCCGTTCACCGGGCTCGCGACACTGGTCGCCGAAGAGCTCGACGCGGACTGGGGCCAGATGCGCGCCCTGCACTCCCCGACCGACAACAAGATCTATGCCAACCTCTCCTTCGGCCTGCAGGGCACCGGCGGTTCGAGTTCGATCGCCAATGCCTATGAGCAGATGCGCAAGGCCGGCGCCACGGCGCGCGCCATGCTGGTCGCGGCAGCGGCCGAGGAATGGGGCGTGCCCGCCTCCGAGATCACCGTCGAGAAGGGCCGCATCAAGCACGCCGCCTCCAGCAAGGAGAGCGGTTTCGGCGCTTTCGCCGAAAAGGCTGCCCGCCAGACGCCGCCGGCCGAGCCGAAGCTCAAGGACCCAAAGGATTTCGCGCTGATCGGAACCGAGCTGCCGAAGCTCGACACGCACGGCAAGATCAACGGCACGGCGATCTTCACGCTCGACATCACGCCGGAGAACCTGCTGATTGCCGTGGTCGCCCATCCCGAACATTTCGGCGCGACCGTCAAAAGCTTCGACGACACCGAAGCCCGCAAGGTGCAGGGCGTCGTCGACGTGAAACAGGTGCCGCAGGGTATCGCCGTCTATGCGGACAACACCTTCGCGGCCTTGAAGGGACGCGACGCGCTGAGCATCGAATGGGATCTTTCCAAGGCCGAAACCCGCTCGTCCGAGGAACTCGCCGCCGAATATGTCAGGCATTTCGCCGAGCCGGGACTGGAAGCGGCCAACAAGGGCAACGTGGACGAAGCCTTCAAGGCTGAGGGCCTGCAGACGGTGGAAGCCCAGATCGTCTTCCCCTTCCTGGCGCATGCGCCGATGGAACCGCTCGACGCGGTCTTCATCAAGGCGGAGGACGGCTCGGTCGACATCTATAACGGCGCGCAGTTCCCGGCCATGGACCAGCAGGTCGCGGCCAAGATCCTGGGCCTCGACGAATCGAAGGTGAGGGTCAACACGCAGCTTGCCGGCGGCAGCTTCGGCCGCAAGGCGCAGTTCGGCTCGCCCTACATGCAGGAGGCGGCAGCGGTGTACGCCGCGAGCGGCGGTACCCGCCCGCTGAAGCACATGTGGACCCGCGAGGACGACATACGCGGCGGTTATTATCGTCCGATGTATGCCCACAAGATGCGCGGCGCGATCAATGCCGACGGCCAGATCACGGCCTGGGACCAAGTCATCGTCGGCCAGTCGATCATGGGCAAGGCCGATCTCGATTCGACCTCGGTCGAGGGGGCCTCGAACCTTCCCTACGCGGTCCCGAATCTGAAGGTGACCTCGCACAACATTCCGCTCGTCGTGCCGCCGCTCTGGTGGCGCTCGGTCGGCCATACCCATACCGGTTTCGCGGTCGAGACCTTCGTCGACGAACTTTTCCAGAAGATCGGCCGGGACCCGGTCGAAGGCCGCCTTGCCCTTCTGACGGAACAGCCGCGCCATGCGGGCGTCCTGAGAAAAGCGGCCGAGATGGCGGACTGGGGTTCGAAAGTGCCGGAAGGCCGTGCCCGCGGCGTCGCCGTGGTGGAAAGCTTCGGCACCTATGTCGGCCAGGTCGTCGAGGTCTCGGTCGGGCCTGACGGCGCGCCGCACGTCCACAAGGTCTGGGTAGCCGTAGATTGCGGCGTCGCGGTCAATCCGAACGTCATCAAGGCGCAGATGGAAGGAGGCGTCGGCTATGGCCTCGGCGCGGTCCTCTTCGATGCGGTGACGCTCGGCAAGGGCGGCAAGATCGTGCAGTCGAACTTCCACGACTACCGGTCCATCCGCATCAACGAGATGCCTGACGTGGCGGTGGAGGTCATCAAGTCGACCGAAAAGCCGAGCGGCGTCGGCGAACCCGGCGTGCCCCCCGTCGGCCCGGCGGCGGCCAATGCCTGGCGGCGGCTGACCGGTGCGCCGGTCCGGCAGCTTCCGATCGTCAACATCGTTTCGGCCTGAAGGATCGACGCCCGATGAACCTGAAAATCGTTTTTACCGGCCCCGTCCTTACCGGGATTGCCGCCGCATGTCTTTTCGTGGCCGCCGGGACGGCACTCTCGCCCGTCTCCGTGGCCCAGGATGCCCAAGGGGGTGCCGGTGCCGAGGCGCTGAGGCCGGTCTCCTCCTTCCAGTCGATCGCCAACGAGCAGGAGCGCTCCGTTGCGCTCTTCACGGAAGCCGGCAAGGTCATCCAGCATCCGCGCTGCGTCAACTGTCACCCGGCCACCGACCGGCCGCTGCAGGGCGCCTCGATGCATCCGCATCAGCCGCCGGTCTTCCGCGGCGACGGCGGCATGGGGCTTCCCGGCATGCAATGCACCACCTGCCACGGTGCGGAGAACACGCCCGTCGTCGGCCAGGCCGATACGATCAAGAGCATTCCGGGCAACCCCGCCTGGCATCTCGCGCCGATCGAGATGGCCTGGGAGGGCAAGACGCTCGGCCAGATCTGCCAGCAGATCAAGGATCCGGCGCGCAACGGCGACATGACCATGGACGCGCTGGTCGAGCACATGGCGCATGATGGTCTGGTCGGCTGGGGCTGGAACCCGGGTGCCGGCCGCGAACCGGTGCCGGGTACGCAGGCGGAATTCGGCGAACTGATCAAGGCCTGGGCCGATACCGGCGCAGCCTGCCCCGCCTCCTGAGACGAACCGGCCTGCCGGCCCCAGCATGGGACCGGCGGGCCGCGACGGTTTTGGCCAGGCCGCAATTTTTCTTGCCGCAAACCGTCATTTCCCTGTTGCATTTGAAAAAAGTCTGGGCCATATAGCGCCCGTCGTCGGCAGCGAGCCGCGACCCACGGTCCAGCGAACTACCCCGGACCGACGGATTGATGAGCGGGTGTAGCTCAGGGGTAGAGCACAACCTTGCCAAGGTTGGGGTCGAGGGTTCGAATCCCTTCGCCCGCTCCAGTTTTCCTCAACAATTCAAAAGGCTTAAAAGCGTATCTGAGGGCCTTTTTTGCTTACACCGCCACAGAGACGGTTACATGTAAGCACTGTGTAAGCATGAAGTAGGCAATCTTCGGACAGCTTGGCGTGCTTTGGACACTGGCACCTACCGCTTCGAGATAATATGCGGGCTCATCCTTTACTCCTGTTCCTGAGATCGCAGCGATTGAGCGTCGCAGGCATATGGCACGAACTTATTTCTTGCCGACATGCTGCTCTCCCGTGAAGGTTTACGCGATGACCTGCCCCGACGGGAACTTGCGAACGTAGTAAGGTGCCCGATTGGAGCGGCGTATGCGCGCGATCTGCAATTGCTCTCGCGAGTTGAGATGATTGCGGGACTGGCATTGGCCGGAACTTGGTCGGTTTTCCAAGCTGACATGGTTGCGGGGGCACGCAACACCCGATTCCTGCGATTGGTCGAGAGAGCCATACCAAAGCTAGCAGCATAGCCGCCGTTGCAATTGTTTTGCCTCCACCTGTGTGGCGGTGACGCCGGCCGGCGCTCAGCAGCCAGCGGCTCCGACCGGACGGTAGCGTCCATACACGACACGCTGGCGATTGTTAACTTTGCCGCGCTTGCGCGCGGGCGCGCAAAAATACGTGTTCCATCTGCCAATGTTCGTTTGTGTACCGGAGGTCATCCGCCCATTCATCCCAGCCGTGAAGGCGGCGGAATTCGCCAAGAAGACCAGATTGAACGATGGTGGGGATATCAGTTGCAACGGGATGCTCGCAATCCGGCGCCACATAGATCGCATCATGCGGACAGTAGAGTTCGCACATGAAGCAGGTCTGGCAATCCTCCTGACGCGCGATCACCGGCATGCCGGGACCGGCGTCGAGAACGTTGGTCGGACAGATCGTCACGCAAGCGTTGCAGTTGGAGCAGCGGTCTTCGACGATGAATTCGATCACGATGCCAGCTCCAGCGCGTGTGTGGTCTCGGCCCTGATCCAGACCTTGCCAAGCCCACCCGAAACGACCCGGTTCGCAAAACGCGGATCGGTCTCCGGCCGGTCCTCGCGCTGGTGCATGCCGCGGCTTTCGTCGCGGGCAAGAGCAGATGCGGCGGACCAGCGTGCCGTGGCAAGCATCGCCGCCATCTCCCGCGTCCGAAGCAGGTTTTCGCCACTTCCGAGGGCATGGGAACTGAACGCTGTCCAAAGATCGTCGAGCAGGGATGTCGTGCGAGCAAGCCTGTCGCCGTGACGAAAGATATTGCGGTCATAGGCGAGCATCTCGCCCTGAACGACGGCAAGCGCGCCGCGCAGATCGATCGGATGTGGGCTATCAGGCCTCAGCCCCGCCTGACCGATCGGGCGACCGGGCGACCGCGAGCGGACTGTACCTGCAAAACGCGCCGCCCCCTCGCCCGCCCACTGGCCGGAAGAAACCGCCCAGGCCGAATTGATGTTGCCGCCGCCGGAGATCGCGCCCGCCACCAGCTCGCGCGTCGCTGCATCGCCTGCGGCGTAGAGGCCCGGCACGGACGTTTCACAATTCTCGCCCGTGATTCTCAAACCGCCGATGCCGCGGATCGTGCCCTCGCCATGCAAGGTCACTTCGAAGCGCTGCGTATAAGGATCGAGCCCCCAGCGGTGGAATGGCAGCAGGAAATTCGGCGAGATGATCGGAACTTTGGCGCGGATATCCTCCGGCGTCCTGTGCAGGTCGCAGAAGACGCGTCCTTTCAGCATGGCTGCGGCGAGCGGCCGGGTCGTATCGGGACCGGCCGGAATGGGAATGACGTTCCCGTCCTCGTCATAGTAGGTGGCGAAGGCGTAGGACATCGAGCGCGTCATCGTCGAGCCCTTGGCCGCCACGGTATAATAGTTGGTGAATTCCATGCCGGAGAGATCGGCCCCGGCCTCCGCCGCCATCAGATAACCGTCGCCCGTATTCGTATGGGATCCAAGAAGCCGTGACAGGAAGGAGGTCCCTCCGGTGGCCAGGACGACGGCACCGGCATTCACCCGCCAGCGGCCTCCAGCTTGCCGGCGGATGCCCTGCGCCCCGCCTATCGTTCCGTCCGGTCGTTGCAGAAGCTCCAAAGCGGGACAGTGATCGACAATCCTGACGCCGAGATTTTCGCTCTGCTGACGCAGCGCGCGCATATATTCAGGCCCGCGCAAAGCCCGGTATTGCGTAACGCCCTTCTCGTCCTTCGAGAATTTATAGAGCCCCTCCAGCGTGGGCAGGCTTTCCCAGGTCCTGGCGAGCGTGCGCGCCATCCACCCGGCCTCGTTGAGGCCGAAGCCGCTCTTGCGCCGGGCTGCGATCGCCGCCTCACGCAGGTCGGTAGGATCAGGCGGTATCCACCAATGGCCGGGACCGGCCGTTGCCGTGACGCCGCTCGTGCCGCAATAGCCCTTGTCCGCCAGGATGACGGAGGCGCCGGCCCGCCGCGCAGCTGCAGCCGCCCAGTTGCCGGCAAGGCCGCCGCCAATGACCAGCACGTCGGCGCTCAATTCCACTGGATCGTCATGGCGTCCCGGCATGGTTCTCCCTTACGCCGCTTTTTCATGACGGCCGTGGCGCACGCCGAGCCAGCCAAGCAGCCGGCCGCGAAGCGCGGCGAATTCCGGATCGGCGACATCGCGAGGCCTTTCCAGCACGATCCTCTCTTCGTGAGCGATGACGCCGTCTTTCATGACCAGCACGCGGTCGGAAAGCAGCAGCGCCTCCTCGACGTCATGGGTGACGAGCAGGACTGCGCAGCCATGCCGCTGCCAGAGTTCGCCGACAAGTTCCTGCGCCCTGATCCGCGTCAAGGCGTCGAGCGCGGCAAAAGGCTCATCCAGCAGCAGCAGATCCGGCTCGCGCACCAGCGCACGGGCGAGCGACACGCGTTGCGCCTCGCCGCCGGAAAGCACCTTCGGCCACTGGTCCGCGCGGTGAGCAATGCCGACCTCGTCGAGCGCGGCGAACGCCCGCTCCTTGTCCGGAGAGCCCGGAAGGCCGAGCACGACGTTGCGCCAGACGGCTTTCCACGGCATCAGCCGCGGCGCCTGGAAGGCGACAGAACGGCGAAGCGGCACCTCGACTTCGCCGGAAATCTCGCGGTCGAGATCGGCAAGGATGCGCAACAGCGTGCTCTTGCCGCAGCCGCTGGCACCGAGCAGCGCCACGAATTCGCCGGCCGCTATATCGAGATCGAGGTCCTTGAGGACACTGCGTTCGCCGAAGCGGCGCGAAAGCCCGCGCACCCTCACGACGGAAGGAGCCGCGGCCGCCCTGACGGCGGTCAGGTTCCGCTGAATGCCGGTCGCCATGACAGGAATATCCTTTCGAGCGTTCTGACGATGAAATCGACCGCGAGGCCGAGGAAGGCGTAGACGGCGAGGCAGACGACGATGACGTCGGTCTGGAAGAACTCGCGCGCATTGGCCATGAGATAACCGATGCCGGCCGTCGCATTGATCTGCTCGCCGAAGACCAGCGCCAGCCATGCGATGCCGAGCGAGTAGCGCAGCCCGACCAGAGCCGAGGGCAGCGCACCGGGCAGGATGATATGGCGGATCATCGCCAGGCGGGAGAGATTGAGCGTCCTGCCCGCCTCGATCAGCGAGGAATCGACGTTACGGATGCCGGCATAGACGTTGAGATAGAGCGGAAAAGCCGTGCCGAGCGCGATCAGCGCCACCTTAGGCGCTTCGCCAATGCCGAACCAGATGATCAGCAGCGGGATCAGCGCCACGTTCGGCACCGTGCGCAGCATCTGCACGGTGGCATCGATCAGGTCTTCGCCGAGCCGAAAGAGGCCCGAGAGCACGGCAAGCGAAATGCCGACCGTACCGCCGATCGCAAGCCCCGTCAGCGCACGGCCAAGCGAGACCCACATCGCCTGCTGCAGCTCGCCGGTCTCGATGAGTTTCGCCGCACTGGTAAGAACCACGGAAGGACCGGCCAGCACTTCCTCCGGCAGGATACCGGTGATTGAGGCCAGGTGCCACAGGAGAACAAGAAGCACCGGTCCCAATCCACGCCGCAGCCAACGCGGCACGCTGCGGCGGGCGGCCGACAGCGGCTCGATGCGCTTCAGCACGACACCCGGCGATGATGCCTGACGGCGGGAGCCAGGCGCTGCATCGTGCAGTTTCTCCGCAGATTCCGTCCTGATCGTCGCAATGCTGTTCATCGGTCCGCTCCCGTGGATCAATTGGTCGGCAGGCCGCGATAGACATATTTCGAAAGGTCGAGATCGCCGGAAAGCACGCCAGCTTCCTTCCAGGTTTTGAAGACGTTCTGCAGCGAAACGGCGAAGGCATCGTCCAACGGCACGCGTCTGAACGCCGCCTCGTCGTCATAGGTTTCGGCGACGATCGACCTGTCCTGCTTGGAAAAGGCGGCATAGAAGTCGATATAGGCGTCCTTGTTTTCGAGCGACCACTTGTAGCCGCGCTCGATCCGGGTGGCGAAATCGGCGATCGCCGCGACCTTGCCCGGATCGGCCAGCGCGCTGTCGGTGGCGCTGAGCACGCCGTTGCCGGTATTGATGCCCTGGCCGTCGATCAGCACGCGCGCCTTCTGCGTTCCGACCGTGCGGGCGAGATAGACGCCCCATGTGCCCCAGGCGTCGATGCTCCCGGTCTGGAAGGCCGCGCTGGCGTCCGCCGGCGTCAGGAAGGCGAGCTTCACGTCACCGTCCTTGAGGCCGGCTTTCTTCAGTACGCCGACCGTCAGATAGTGCGCGACACTACCGCGCGTCGTCGGCGAAATCGTCTTTCCCCTCAGATCCTCGATCGTCTTGATCGGGCTGTTTTCCGGAACCAGCAGTGCCGTGCCGCGCCCGCCATTGGAGAAGGCCGCGACGACCTTGATCTTCGAGCCGCCGGCAATGGCACTGACCGTCGGGCTGTCGGCTGCCGAGCCGATATCGACGGCGTCGGCCTTCAGCGCCTCATGCAGGTTGACGGCCGCCGCATAGACCGACCATTCGATCTTGTAGGGCACGTCCTTCAACAGGCCTGCCGCCTCCAGCTTGGCGCGCACGGCGCCTGTCTGGTCGCCGATCCGCAGCGTCACGTTCGACAGGTCTTCGGCTGCAAGGGCCGATAGCGGGGCGGCGGAGAGGAAAGCGGCAAGGCCGCCGGCGAGAAGATTGAATGCGCGTCTTGAAAGAATGCTCATGGATGTCGCCCCGGTTCCGGTCGTTGATCGTATCTTGGGAGGATCATTCGGCAGCAACGGGAATGTCGCTTGCCGCATAGCGGTTGTGCGGCACCGGAATGCCCAGATTGCCGCGGAAGGTTTCGGACTCGTATTCCTCGCGGAAGACGCCGCGCCGTTGCAGGATCGGGATGACGGTTTCCGCCAGCACTTCCAGTTCCTTCGGCAGCGAGACGTTGACGACGAAGCCGTCCGAGCCGCGCTCGACGAACCAGCGCTCGAAGGCATCCGCCACCTGCTCCGGCGTGCCGACGAAATCCGTGCGCGGCGTGGCGAAGCGGAGGGCGACCTCGCGCAGCGTCAGATTGTCCTTGCGGGCGATGTCGAGGATATGATTCGACTGGCTCTGGTTCGAATTGGCGCCGTGGGCGGAAACATCCGGGAACGGCGCATCGAGATCGTGCCGCAGGAAATCGTAGTCGTTGAACGGCCGGCCGAGCATGGAAAGCGCATTCTCGATCGACGTCAGATCGGCGAACTCCCGGTACTTCCGCTCGACCTCCTCCTCCGTGGAGCCGATCACCGGACGGATGCCCGGCAGGATGAAGAGCTCGTCCGGATCGCGGCCGAAACCGGCGGCACGCTGCTTGATGTCGCGATAATAGGCCCTGCCCTCTTCGAGACTGTCGTGATGGACGAAGATCGCATCGGCGCGCTGGGCTGCGTAATTTCGGCCGTCCTCGGAAGCGCCGGCCTGAAAGATCACCGGCTGCCCCTGCGGCGAGCGGGCGATATTGAGCGGTCCCTTCACCTGGAAGAACTCACCCTTGTGGTTCAGCGTATGCAGCTTTTTCGGATCGAAGAAGACGCCGCTCGCCTTGTCGTGCACCAGCGCATCGTCTTCCCAGGAATCCCAGAGGCCCTGAACGACGTCGAGATATTCGCCGGCGAGCTTGTAGCGCACATCGTGAGCAAGATGAGCCTGCTTGCTGAAATTCGAAGCGCTGCCCTCCAGCCAAGAGGTGACGACGTTCCAGCCTGCTCGGCCGCCGCTGATATGGTCGAGGGAGGCGAACTGGCGGGCGACGTTGAAAGGCTCGCTGTAGCTCACCGTCAGCGTACCGACGAGGCCGATATGGGAGGTCGCGCCGGCAAGGGCGGAAAGGATCGTCAGCGGCTCGAAACGATTGAGATAATGCGGGCTCGATTTTTCGGTGATGAAGACGCTGTCGGCGACGAAAAGGAAATCGAACTTCGCGGCTTCCGCGATCTCAGCCTGCCGCTTGTAATAGGCGAAGCTGGTGCTTGCCGTCGGATCGGCATCCGGATGGCGCCAGTCTCCCCAACCCATGCCGACGCCATGCAGCATGAAGCCGAGTTTCAACTGCCTTTTGCGGGTCATCGCGATCTCCTGACGAAACGCCGGCTGCGAACAGCGGCACATTTGATATTCGTCAGGCTATTGTCTATAAAAAATATAGAATAGACATTTTATTGCGTATTGCCGGCTTTAGGTGAGAAAGGATTTCCACCAACGCCCGGTTTGCGCACATCGAAGAGGTCGGTGACGATAATCGATCGGAAGTCATCGACGAGCACCGTTGCCCTCACCACCCAGAAACCGTCGATCGGCAGGAAATTGCCTTGGACGACATAGCGACCACCGCCCGCCCTGACCGCGTCATGGGTGAAGGGGCCGATGCCATAGGCGGGCTTTTCCAGATCCAGGCTGATCGATATCGGCTCGAAAGGCTTGCCGTCCAGCTGGACATCGTCAATCTCGACGACAACCGGGCCGACCAGCGCCGGCCTCAAGGTCAACCGCGCGGTCAAGCCGTCCTTCGCAATCGTAATCGATTGCACCGGCGGTGCCGCCTCGACGATCGCCCGAGGCGGCGGCGTGAACCGCCAGAGGCCGAGCACGCCGACGATGGCAAGCGCGATCGCGGTCTCGGCAAGGACGCTGCGTTTCAGATGCCGCAGGCTTGACCCCTCGCCGGCAAGTGCGCCTCCGGTCAGCCGGTAGCGGTTGAAAGCGGCCAATGCGAAGAGAAGCGCGACAAGCGAGAGCTTCGTCAGCAGCACAAGGCCATATTGTGTCGTCCAGAGCGCCGAGACATGGCCGATCTGGACTGCGGCGAGGAAAAATCCGCTGACCGCCAGCACGAAGACAACGGCGGAAATTGCGGAGGAGAAACGGCGAAGCGCACCGGCGGCGGCACCATCGCTGCGGCCGAGCACATCGGCAAGCGGGATCAGTGCGCCGATCCACGCAATGACCGACAGGGCGTGAAAGAAGACGGCCGGTGCCGTCAGGAAACGCGGCGGCGCGGTGGAGGCATGGCCTGCACTGGCGAAGGCGACCCCGGCAATCAGCAGGGCGATCGCCGCGAGCCAGCGCCTGAGCCGCAGAGAGGAATGCTGGGCCATCAAAGCCATGAGCAGCGCGGCCGCAGCCGTCAGAGTCGCACGCCCATAGGCCGTCGACCACAGGCCGGCAGACCATATATCCGGTCGGCTCAATGACGCGAAAGTCTCGCCGAGCGCATCGAGGCCCTGAAATCCGATGAGCGCCGGTGCCGCCAGAATGCCAAGGACGAGAAGCGCCGACACCGCACGCCGGACCGCCAACCGGAGGTCGATCCCGGCAAGAGCGGTAAACGCCACGCTGCCGGCGCCGAAGATCAGGCCGGTCATAAGCAGGAACCGCGCGGCCCATAACCCCATGCGGACGGAAAGATCGGAGGTATCGCCGACGGCAGCACCTGCAGCGCTCGGCGCACCGACCGAAAAGACCTGCCCGCCGCCGATCGGATGGCCGTCCGAAGAGGTCACGCGCCACGAGAGGATATGCGTACCCTGTTCGAGATTTTCCGGAAGCGCATAGGTGACCGCCGCCCCCTTTCCGCTGCCACCCTTCAGGATCTCCGTCTTGCCGTTCGGATGGATCAGCCGGGCCACCAGCGGCGTCACCGGCTCGGAGAATTGCAGGGTGATTGCCCGGGGCGCTTCCGGCAGTACGGCGGCATCGGCCGGCTGCGACGCGATGAGGCTGGCATGAGCAAAGGCCGCTGCGGCAAGCGGCCCGAGATAGAGGATGCAGAAAACCACCGCCCAGAAGGCAGTGCGGTGGCTCACAGGCACGGTCAGCTTCACGGCTCGACGCGAACCGACGGCGCGGGGTGCTTCAGATCGTCGGAGGAGCCGCCCGCGGCCGGAATCTCGATCCACCGATCGGTCCCATTCTCGCATTGCTGCACGACGGGCACAAAGATCCGCCCGTTGGCGCTCTTGCTGACGGCGGCACGAAAGACGAATTCGTCGTAATAGGCATCTTCCAGCCTGCCGCCCGTCCAGCCGATCTCCTTGATGTTACCTGCCTCGCCATGTCCGTGACCGGGTGCCGCGGCAGCGTTCCGGACATTGTCGGTGACGACCGACAGCGTCCAGCCGGGCTTCGGCTGCGGCTTTGCCTCCGTGAGGCTTTCCGGCAGCGCGATACGAACGCCGGTCGTGGCCGAGCCCTCGCAGCCATGCGGGACGCGCAGCACGAATTTCACCGTAGCCCCCGGCTTCACCTCCCTGTTCTCGAAGGTGATATGGGCGCTTGCCGGCAGGCCGAAGGAAACCGCGGCCGCGGCGGTCAGGGCGAGATTGCGGAAGATGGATCGCATCGTTCTGTTCTTTCGTATGAGATCACCAGCTCGCCGCCAGGCCGAGATGGCCGAGCGCCTGCTGCCTGAGTTCGGCAAGGCGAGGATCGCCGCGATGGCGGGGATAGGGAAGATCGACATCGAGATCGGCGACGATCCTTGCCGGGCGCGGTCCGAAGATGATGACGCGCTGGGCAAGGAAGATCGCCTCCTCGACATCGTGCGTGACGAGCACCGCCGTCAGCCCTGCCCGCTGCCAGAGCGAGACAAGCTCGGCCTGCATGGCGAGACGGGTGAGCGAATCGAGCTTGCCGAGCGGCTCGTCGAGCAGCAGCAGCCGCGGTTCGTTGACGAGCGCACGGGCAAGCGCCACGCGCTGCGCCATGCCGCCGGAAAGCTGGTGCGGATAGGCCTTGTCGAACCCTGTGAGGCCGACAAGTTCGATGGCCCGATCGACACGGTGGCGCGACGTCTTGAGGATGCCTTGCGCCTCGAGTCCCAGGGCGACATTGTCCCATACGGTCCGCCAGGGAAACAGCGTCGGGTCCTGGAAAACGAGGATGCGCGACGGGTCCGGTTCGCCGACCACCTCGCCGCCGACCTTGAGCTCGCCCTTGGTCGGGTGGTCGAGGCCCGCAAGGAGACGCAGCAATGTGGACTTGCCGCAGCCGGAGGGACCGAGCAAGGCAATGAATTCGCCCGGCTCGACGGAGAAGGAGACGTTATCCAGCACCGGCAGCGGCGCGCCTTCCAACTCGAATTGATGCGAGACGTTGCGGACGCCGATCGGCTGGCCGGCGGTCTGCGCCTCCGCCTGCTTCAGTGCGGTTGCCGTTACCATCTGACGAGGCCTTTCTGCCAGGAGAGCGTCCAGTCGCGAACACGGAAAAGGATGGTGATGAGGCCGGAGCACATCAGCGCCATGACGAGCAGCGCGGCATACATGTTGTTATAAGCCGCCCAGCCCTGTGCCCATTGCAGATACCAGCCGAGCCCCGCCTTGACGCCGAGCATTTCGGCGACGACGAGTACGGCGAAGGACGTGCCGAGCCCCATGAACAGGCCGACGAACACATGCGGCAGTGCTGCCGGGATCGCCACTTTCAGGATCAGGAAGGACGGCTTGGCACCGAGCGTACGGGCAATGTCGTAATAATCGCGGTTGACGCTGGCGATGCCGGACCAGGTGAGGATCGTCACCGGGAAGGCGGTGGCGAGCGCGATCAGGAAAACGCTCGCCGAACCACTGGTTGGGAAGATGAAGAAGGCGAGCGGCAGCCAGGCGGTCGCCGGCAACGGACCGATGAGGCGCAGAACCGGATGCACCCAGTAAGCGGCGCTGCGTGACCAGCCGATTGTGGTGCCGATCAGGAAACCCGTCACCGCGCCGAAGAAATAGCCTTTCACCAGCAGCAGGATCGAATACCAGACGCTGATGCCGAGCCGGTCGTAGTCGTCCAGGTAGACCTCTAGGATGCTCTGCGGCGAGGAGAAGAACGGAACCGGGAGGATGCCGGTCTTTGCCGTCAGGATCTCCCAGCCCGCAAGGACAAGCGAGGCGACCACCAGCCACGGCCCGTAGTAACGGACCGTGGAGGCGAATTGACCGAGCAGCGTGCCTGTCACGGCGACAAGGGCCGTGACGAGGGCGACGGCAAGAGAGATCACCGCCAGTTCCCGCCCGTATGGTTGGGGGATGATCTCCGGCCAGTATTCGATGAGCGCTGCCGCCCCGGCCCAACCGAGCGCCGCCAGAATGCCGGTCAGCGACGGATTCCAGCCTATGCGCCGGGCCTCCTGGCCGACCGAAGTTTCAGCGCCGCCTGAGAGCGCCGGGTCGAGAGAGCTCATGAATGCTCCTCCTTATGCGGACAGGACGTCGGCATAGACGCGATCGGCGAATTCCTTCGGATCGGTCGAGCGCTTGAACACCTGGACATCGCGCAGTTCCTGCGCATAGAGCGCGATCTCGGTCTTGAGGTCTGCGCCGACGGGGTTATGGTCGTGCGTCTGGCTCTGCAGCACGCCGACGAGATCCTCGATCGACTTGTCCTTCGGAGCGTTCGGCAGGAAGGCCCTGGCGGCGTCCTGAGGCTTGGCGACCGCCCAGTCCTGAGCCTCAAGAAGTGCGCGGGTCAGCGCAGCCGCCGCCGGCTGGTCGTCGCGGATCAGGCTGCCGCGCAGGCCGACGATGCAGCAGACGCGATTTTCGAAGCCGTGATCGAGGTTGGAGGCGATCTGGACGTATTTCGGGTCCTGCAGCCAGAAATAGGCCTTCGGGTCGCCGTCGGCGATCGCGTCGATCTCACCCTTGTCGGCAGCAAGCTGCAGAAGCTCGCCCGGATACTGACGCCATTCGACATCGGCCACCGGATCGATACCTTCCTTGTGGAGGAGGATCGAGAAGAAGTTCTTGCCGGGGCTTGCGAGGTCGGAAATGCCGATCACCTTGCCCTTGAGATCCTTGAGGTTGGAGATGCCGGCAGATTTCAGCGCGACGAGGCGCGAGCAGCCGCCATGGGTGCCGGCCGTGATCTTGACGTCAAAGCCCTGTTCCAGCGCCTTCAGCCAGCGCAGCGCCATGCCGATGCCGCCGTCGGCCTTGCCGGTCGCGATCGCTTCGAGCAGCGCCTCCGTGGAGCCTCCGAAATTGATGATCTCGACGTCGAGCCCGTATTTCTCGAAAATGCCCTGCTCCTTGGCAAGATAGCCAGGCGCGAGGCAGATCGCGGTCGCATTCGAGGCGAACTTGATCTTCTTCAGTGCGCCGCCGCCCGTGACAACCGCCGGCGCCGCCGCACGCGCAGCTATGCTGCCGAGCGAAAGCGCGCCGAGCGGCGCGGCAACGCCGATCGCGCCTGCCGTCCGCAGGAAGGAGCGTCGGTCCATGCCGGAAATTCCATTGCCGGCCCCCAATAATGTCTTCGCATTCCAAACCATTGTCCCAGCTCCTAGGTAAAGCTTGAAGAGACTGCGGGTGCCTTCCCGGGCAGCCCGCAGATTGGTGAATTGATGAAATCCTTATTCGGCCGCCTGCACGGCGCCCTGTGCATCGCGTTCCGCGACGAGTGCCCGCACGCGCGGAATGAGGTCGCGGCCATAGTGGAAGGCATCCTCCAGCGGATCGAAGCCACGGATGAGGAAGGTCGTGATGCCGAGATCGTAATAATCGAGCAGCGCCTCGGCGACCTGATCCGGCGTGCCGACCAGCGAGGTGGAGTTGCCGCTCGCCCCGGTCAGCGCCGCCATTTCCGTCCACAGGCGCTTGTCGAGGCGCGCGCCGCGGGCAGCGGCGGCAAGCAGACGCTTCGAGCCTTCGTTCGGCGGGTTGTTGCCGGCGCGGCGGCGGATGTCGATCAGCTTTTCCGCGCGGGGATCGTTGCGCAGCGCCTTGGCGCGTTCGAGGAAGCCGGCCGCCTTTTCCCAGGCCGCCTCTTCGGTGTCGGCGAGGATCGGGCGGAGCGAGAGGCTGAAGCGCGGCGAGCGGCCGTATTGCGCGGCGATCGTGCGCACCTTGTGGACGGTCTCGGAGACCTGCTCATAGGTCTCGCCCCAGAGTGCATAGATATCGGCGTGCTTGCCGGCGACTGAGAAGGCCGCTTCCGAGGAACCGCCGAAATAGACCGGAATACCGTCCGGCCCCTGCGGCTTCACATTCGCGAAGGCCTGTTCGACCTGGTAATATTTGCCGGCATAGTCGAAGGGCTTGTCGCTCGTCCATTCCTGGCGGACGATGTCGAGATATTCGCTGGTGCGGGCGTAGCGCTCGTCCTTGGTCAGGTGATCGCCGTCCTGCGCCAGTTCCTGGTCGTTGCCGCCGGTGATGATGTGCACGGCGACGCGGCCGCCGGTCAAATGATCGAGTGTCGCGAGCTGGCGGGCTGCCAGCGTCGGCGCGGTGAATCCGGGCCGATGGGCTATCATCAGTTTCAGCTTGCGCGTCCGGTTCGCGACATGCTGGGCGATCAGGATGCTTTCCGGCGAGGTCGAATTGAAGGCGAAGAGCACGCGGTCGAAGCCGCCGTTCTCATGGATCGCAGCCGCCGCCGCGATATGATCGAGGTTGATGATCGGCCCCTTGCGGGCGACCGTTTCGGACGCATTGTGGTTTCCGATATAGCCGATGAATTCGACGGGCATGATATCCTCCGTTCGGTTGTCAGATGCCGAGGGCAAGACGGCCCGCGCCGAGGCGCACCGTATCTTCCTGCGGGCTATGGATGCGTCCGCAGAGCACGTCGCGATGATGGCGCTCCAACGGATTGTTGCGGGAAACGCCATGATTGCCGGTCAGCTTGAGGGCCTTCTCAACCGCGGAGATGGCGTTTTCGGTGGTGACGACCTTGATGAGGCCGGCTTCCGACTGGGTGAAAGGCGCCCCTTCGTCGACATCGCGCGTCGCCGAAGCGATGAGGCGGCGGTTGACGGTGATCAATTCCTCGATCTCACCGACCGCCTGCTGGATGCGTGGCACGGTGGCGAGCGGCGCGCCGAGATTGGTCGGCACGCGGTTCTTGAGGAAGCTCACCAGCCAGTCGCGTGCCGCCTCGGCAATGCCGGTGTAGAGCGCACCGGGAAGGATGCCGAACCAGGCCGCCTGCCCCTCGCCGCGGCTCCCCCATTCTTCCGGCGGACGGATATCGACGGCATGGTCGAAGGGCACTTCGACATTGTCGAACACCGCGTCATGGCTGCCGGTGGCGCGCATGCCGAGCGGGTTCCAGGTCTTCTCGATGGTGAAGCCCGGCGTATTCAGCGGCACCAGGAAGCCGCCGACGCGCGGCTGCTCCTCGTCCGTCCGCGCCCAGACGATCGCGTAGGTCAGACCCTCCGCACCGGTGGAATAAATCTTGCGGCCGCTGATCGACCAGCCGTCTTCCGTGCGTTTCGCCGTCGTTGCCGGCAGGCCGCCGCGCACCGGCGTGCCAAGTTCGGGCTCCACGCGGAAGGCGTTGATGAGCGCGCCGTTCTCGACCGCATCCGACAGAACCTTGCGGACCAGATGCCCGGGCCAGCGGCCGGTCGGAATGGTCGCAAGATTGATATATTGCATGATCATGATCAGCGCCGTCGAAGGCTCGCCGCGGGCGATGGTGCGGATCACCTCCGCGGCTTCCGCAAAGCCCGCCCCGCCCCCGCCGAATTCGGCAGGCGCCGTCAGCGCGACAAGACCGGCCTCATGCAGCAGCCGTATATTCTCGGAGGGAAAGGCGGCGCTTTCGTCATAAGCCGCCGCGGTCTCCGCGAAACGGGCCGCGAGTACTGCGGCGCTGCGCAACGGATCGAGCGCTTCCGCGGCCGGTTTATGGCGAAGATTCTGTGCTGTCATGCCCTCATTCTCCCCTCTTGGTTCCCTCGCTCACCCGGCTGCGAGCGCAGCAGCCTCGACAAGGGCCCGCGATCTCCCGCTTCGTAATTTATATTATCTATTGATTTTATGGACTAAAGGAAAAGACGCGTCGCATCGGCGGTGTTTGGCGGAAAATACTGCTGTTTTGGAAAGTCGCTTCGAAACCGTATCGCTGGCGACAGGGCTTTGGCGAAGGCTACACTTCAGCCGATTGTGACAATCGAACGAAGGAGAAACGAAGTGACGGCAAAGGATTCCCTGAACAAGACGCTTGCCGATTTCCAGGCCAAACGGGCCGAGACGATGGCGCCGGACAAACTGAAGATCAATATCGACCAGCGGCGCCTGCTGGTGGAGAGGAGCAACCGCGACGGCTTCGTCAAGGCCGGCGATGTGGTCGAGCCTTTCGACCTGATCGAGGTCGGCGGCGAACGGCTGACGCGCGACGGACTTTTGAAGAAGGGCCCGCTCGTCCTGGTCTTCTTCCGTTTTGCCGGATGCCCGGCATGCAATATCGCCCTGCCCTATTATAATCAGCATCTGGCCCCGGAACTGAAAAAGCTCGGCGCGACGCTGGTCGGCATCAGTCCACAGGTTCCCGAGCGGCTGGTCGAGATCAAGGAGCGCCACAAGCTCGATTTCCTGATCGCCAGCGACAGGGACAATGCGCTTGGTCGCCGCTTCGGTATTCTCTACACTTTCGATGAGCCGTCGAAGCAGTCGTCCATCGCAGGCGGCTCGCCGATCGGCGAGGTGACCGGTACGGGCACATGGGAACTGCCGATGCCGGCGACGATCGTCATCAGCGAAACCGGGCATGTGCGCTTTGCCGATGTCAGCCCCGACTGGCTGGTCCGCACCGAACCCGGCGACGTCATCGACGCGGTCCGCAAGCTCACCAAGCGCGCCGCGGCCTGACCCGAACACAGAGACGCCTCAAGCAGACGAGAACAAAGTGACCCACGACCATAGCCATCACGACCATCACCACGACGACGATCATCACCACCATGCCGACCATTGGCGCGACAACGGCGTGAAGGTCATCCCCGGCAATTCGCTCGATCCGAACACGGCGCAGACGCCCGGCATGAACCGCGCGACCGCCATCAGCAAGGCCCGCGCCGGCGCCGAAAAGATCTGGGCAGGCACCGTCACGATCCACGCCAATGCCAAGACGGGCGCCCATCACCACGGCGATCTCGAAAGCATCATCTACGTGGTGAAGGGCAAGGCCCGCATGCGCTGGGGCGAAAACCTTCAATACACGGCCGAAGCAGGTCCGGGTGATTTCATCTACGTGCCGCCCTATGTGCCACACCAGGAAATCAACGCCAGCCGTGACGAAACACTGGAATGCGTCCTCGTCCGCTCCGGCCAGGAACCGGTGGTCGCCAATCTCGATATCGAACCGATCGAAAAGCCGGAAGAGGTCCGCTGGATCGACCCGATCCATCGCTGATCAAGCGCGCCCGTGAACGCGGATGATGAGGCGGTTGAAAGACTCCTCATCATCCGCCTATCGAAACCTTCATCGCTCCCATTTGGCCACTTGCCAAATACCGGCCCCCTGTTCGTTTTCCGTGTTCGATATGGGAACAGGGAATCATGGGAACAAGGAACGGTCAAATCGTGGTCCGGTTTTGTGCTAGGTTTGTGCTAGAGGATTTTGGGCAAAAAAATAGCTCCGGCGATAACCCAGAGCTATTTGATTTTATTCGAATTTTTGGTTGCGGGGGCTCGCAGCCAACGATTCTTGCAATTGGTTGAGCGCGCGATACCAAAATTGGCAGCGTAACCAGCTATCGGAGTTGGTCCGAAGTGAATTCTCACTACAAACGTACAAGAGTGCGCTAATGGAGAGAGCAACTCACCATCCGGTAGGGATGTACGGCATTGAACTGTGAGATCATGGCCGTTGCCTGCTGCAATACGCGCTCGACATTTTGAGGATTATCGCGGGCAAGCTCGTCGGCGTTGATCCGGATTGCCTCGGCCATATTGTTGGATAATGCCGCGAAATGCCTGTTGCCTTCGATAAAGGCCTCGCGCGCTGTGCCTTCCAGTAACCGTGCGATATCGACGAGGGCCTCTTCACGCTCCTCGATGCTGAGGTTCTTGATGACGTTGATCTTTTCTTCCATTTCTTCCACTCACTCAACATAGACGTGACGGGAACCGATCTCATCGAGCCTCGATTGCTGAAAGAGCTAGGAAGAGAAAATTTTTGTTTCAAGACTTCAGTGAAGCTTGAACTCGCCTTCAACCCGGCGCCATTCGTTCGGCCCGATCAGACGCTGATGGGTGTAACGGACGGAATGGAGAGGACCATCGAGACTTGCCTGCCAAAAGTCCAGGAACTTGTGCATTTCGGGAAAATCGGGAGCCAGGTCGTAGTCCTGCCAGACATAGGTCTGCAGCACGGATTCAAAATCGGGAATGCGGTAAAGGATGTGAGCGGTGGTAAGACCGTAGCCGTTGAGCTGACGTTCCAGATCCGATGAAAATCGCATGCTTCATCTCCGTTTTCATGACACTGTGAAGGTGGCGGAAAATTTTGCGGCCATCAACGGATTTTTGAACGCGAATGCGCTGTTTATCGTTCCTTTCCAGCGTGTTAGCAGCCCTTTCATTCGAGTGCTAATTTTTTTATTTCGCCCTCTTGAAATCGAAAAATCGCAAAACCAGATCATTTCGCGCAAAAAGCTCGACCGAGGTTTTGCACCCGCCCGGACTGGTCATCCGGTCCGGCCAGGGGGAACAACGTCATCATTGTTTGTCCATTGGAGGAAAACATGTCGTTCCGACCGCTTCATGATCGCATTCTCGTCCGCCGGGTCGAATCCGAAGAAAAGACCAAAGGCGGCATCATCATCCCCGACACCGCCAAGGAGAAGCCGCAGGAAGGCGAGGTCATCGCTGTGGGTCCCGGTGCCCGCAACGAGGCCGGCCAGATCCAGGCGCTGGACGTCAAGGTCGGTGATCGCATCCTGTTCGGCAAATGGTCCGGCACCGAGATCAAGATCAACAGCGAGGACCTGCTGATCATGAAGGAAAGCGATGTCATGGGCATCATCGAAGCCCAGGCCGAGCAGAAGAAAGCCGCCTGAGCATTCGACGCCACAAACCATCAGTCAGATAGCTGCCTATTGAGGAGTTAAAGAAATGGCTGCGAAAGAAGTCAAGTTTCACACCGACGCCCGTGAACGCATGCTGCGAGGGGTTGATGTGCTCGCCAATGCCGTGAAGGTCACCCTCGGCCCCAAGGGCCGCAACGTCGTCATCGACAAGTCCTTCGGCGCACCGCGCATCACCAAGGACGGCGTATCGGTGGCCAAGGAGATCGAGCTGGAAGACAAGTTCGAGAACATGGGCGCCCAGATGCTGCGCGAAGTGGCATCGAAGACCAACGACCTCGCCGGCGATGGTACCACCACTGCCACGGTTCTCGCACAGGCGATCGTCAAGGAAGGCGCCAAAGCTGTTGCTTCCGGCATGAACCCGATGGACCTGAAGCGCGGTATCGATCTCGCCGTCGATGCCGTCGTCAAGGAACTGAAGACCAACGCGCGCAAGATCACCAGCAATTCCGAAATCGCCCAGGTCGGTACGATCTCGGCCAACGGCGATTCCGAGATCGGCCGCTATCTCGCCGAGGCGATGGAGAAGGTCGGCAACGAAGGCGTCATCACCGTCGAAGAAGCCAAGACAGCAGAAACCGAGCTCGAAGTCGTCGAAGGCATGCAGTTCGACCGCGGCTACCTATCGCCCTACTTCGTCACCAATCAGGACAAGATGCGGGTCGAACTGGAAGACCCCTATATCCTGATCCACGAGAAGAAGCTGTCGAACCTGCAGGCGATGCTCCCGGTTCTGGAAGCCGTCGTGCAGTCCGGCAAGCCGCTCCTCATCATCGCCGAAGACGTCGAAGGCGAAGCCCTCGCGACCCTCGTCGTCAACAAGCTGCGCGGCGGCCTCAAGATCGCTGCCGTCAAGGCTCCGGGCTTCGGCGACCGCCGCAAGGCCATGCTCGAAGACATCGCCATCCTGACGGGCGGCACGGTGATCTCCGAAGATCTCGGCATCAAGCTCGAGAATGTCACCCTCAACATGCTCGGCCGCGCCAAGAAGGTGGCGATCGAGAAGGAGAACACCACCATCATCGACGGCGTCGGCTCCAAGACGGAGATCGATGGCCGCGTTGCACAGATCCGCGCCCAGATCGAGGAAACCACTTCCGACTACGACCGCGAGAAGCTGCAGGAACGCCTTGCCAAGCTTGCTGGCGGCGTTGCCGTCATCCGCGTTGGGGGCTCGACCGAAGTCGAAGTGAAGGAGAAGAAGGACCGCGTCGACGATGCGCTGCATGCAACCCGTGCAGCTGTCGAAGAGGGCATCCTGCCGGGCGGCGGTGTCGCCCTATTACGCGCCGTCAAGGCCCTCGACAATCTCGACGCCGCCAACCAGGACCAGAAGGTCGGTATCGAGATCGTTCGCCGTGCGATCGAGGCTCCCGTGCGCCAGATCGCCGAGAACGCCGGGGCCGAAGGTTCCGTGATCGTCGGCAAGCTGCGCGAGAAGGCCGACTTCTCCTATGGCTGGAACGCCCAGACCGGCGAGTATGGCGACCTTTACGCTCAGGGTGTCATCGACCCGGCCAAGGTCGTGCGCACGGCCCTCCAGGATGCAGCCTCGGTGGCCGGTCTTCTGGTGACGACGGAAGCGATGATCGCCGAAAAACCGAAGAAGGATGCCGCACCGGCACAGCCGGCTGGCGCCGGCATGGACTTCTAAGCTGGTCGACATCGGCCCGCCCGGCCCTCGACGGGCGGGCCTTCATCCATGGAGATGAAGATGGTTCAGACGACGATCAAACGCTCGACCACGCCGCTCTATGCCCGCGACCTTGCCCTCTGCCAGCATGTATTCGACGATGTCCGCACGGACGCCGGCGTCGCCAAGGAGTCGGAGGAAGGGGAGCGCATCGCGGCGATCGTGGTTGAACTCTACCGGCAGGGCGTTCACGACCCCGGCCACCTGAAGACGATGGTCCAGACCGCACGCGGGCTATTTCAAAAGCAGGCGCCGGCCTGAACGGGAAGAACCACAAGATCCATCGATTTGACATCAATGGAGCCAGACAATGAGAAAGGGAAACGACAGCAATTCGGCACCGGCGCAAGCCACCGCAGCGATCAGCGCTGCGCATTTACTTCATCCGGCCCAGCATTTCGATCACCCGCTTGACGTGCTCGCCGCCGATCACCTCGACAAGGACGAGAAGCGGGCCATACTCGCTTCATGGGCATCCGATATCTTTGCCATCGAGTCCATTCCGGCCCTTCGCCTTTATCCCGGGACGGATAAAGCCGTCTCCTATGACGAGATCATCGAAGCGCTGAAGACGTTGGACAAGGACGATGAGCAAAGCGGGAAGCAAGGCTCTTCCGCTCTCTTCAATGCCCACAGGAGCCACCGCCGGAGACCGCAAATGCGCCGGTTTGGCAGCCTCGGTCTGTGCAGCTACCGGAAAGGAGAGCGTCGCCGACAGCCATTCGAGATCTAGACATTCCATCTGACTTGTCGCGTGCCTCTTCGAGGACGCCGACCTGATTTTTACCGACGACTCTTTGCTCGATTGAGGAGGTTTTGCCGATGAAGATCGCTCAGATCGCACCGCTCGCCGAAAGCGTTCCGCCCAAGCTCTATGGAGGAACCGAGCGGATTGTTTCCTATCTCACCGAAGAACTTGTCGCCCAGGGCCATGATGTCACGCTCTTTGCCAGCGGCGATTCCGTCACAGATGCCAGACTGGTGGCGTGCTCGGACGTTGCGCTCAGGCTCAACCCGGCTGTCCGGGACCACCTGCCGCATCACGTCGTAATGCTGGAGGAGATCCGGCGACGGGCACACGAATTCGATGTGCTGCACTTCCATATCGATCTATTGCATTTTCCGCTGATCCGGGATTTTGCCGATCGCACGGTCACGACGCTGCATGGGCGCCTCGACCTGCCGGACCTCAGGCCCTTTTACAAGGCTTTTCCCGATATTCCGCTGGTCTCGATCTCCAACGACCAGCGCCGCCCGATGCCGCCGGTCAACTGGTCCGGAACGGTCTACCATGGCCTGCCGGTCGACCTGCTGCCTTTCACGGAAAAGCCCACGAGCAATTATCTCGCCTTTCTGGGACGCATCTCGCCGGAAAAGCGGCCGGATCGTGCCATTGAGATCGCGGCGAAGGTCGGCATGCCGTTGAAGATCGCGGCCAAGATCGACAATGCCGACAAGGCCTATTGGGAAACGGTGATCGAGCCGATGGTCAAGAACCATCCGAATGTCGAATTCATCGGCGAGATCAATGAACATCAGAAGGCAGCCTTCCTCGGCAATGCCGGCGCCCTTCTCTTCCCGATCGACTGGCCTGAGCCGTTCGGATTGGTCATGATCGAAGCCATGGCATGTGGTACGCCCGTTATTGCGTTCGGATGCGGCTCCGCGCCGGAGGTTATCGACAATGGTTCCTCGGGCATCGTCGTCGACAGCGTGACGGAAGCGGTCGAGAACGTCGAATGGGCTCTTCGGATGGATCGAAAGAAAGTTCGTGCGACCTTCGAGAAGCGTTTTAGCGCAGAACGGATGGCGCGGAACTATCTCGATATCTATCGCAAACTGCCCGGCGTTCGCACAAAGGCGGCGCCGCTACGCCGCGCCAATGGTCAAGACCTGGATCTCCAGGTCGTGGCATAGGAGGGACAGCGACATGCCGACCGCTTCTATGGATAGCAAGCCATCCGCCGCATCGGCAATGTCAGCCATCCCGGTGGCGCAGTTTTTCATCCCGGCGACTGCCTCCTTGCAAGAGCGGCGACCGCGCACCCTGAAGCACGGCGATACCTTCGCCGTCTTCGACCACAATGGTGATGCGCTTTCCGGGCCCGGCAGCCCGGAAGGCCTCTTTCACCGTGATACGCGCTACCTCTCGCATCTCTATCTGACGATCAACAGCAAGCGGCCGATGTTGTTGTCATCGACGCTGCGCGACGACAACGCGACATTGACTTGCGATCTCACCAATCCCGATCTCTTCGATGACAAGGGAAAGCTCGTTCTGGAGCATGACCTGATCCATCTGCGCAGATCCCGCTTCCTCTGGAATGCACATTGTTACGAGCGATTGAGCGTGAGGAACTATGACGAGCAGCCGCGCCACGTGCGCATCGGGGTCGAGTTCGCGTCGGATTTCGCAGATCTTTTCGAAGTGCGGGGAACCGCGAGAGCCAGGAGGGGGCGGCATCTTCCCGCCGTCGTAGAGCAGAACGGTGTCCTTCTCTCTTATATCGGCTTGGACGATCGAAAGCGAACCACCCGGCTTTCCTTCGATCCACAGCCGAATGAGCTCGGGAGCGGCCATGTCATTTATGATCTCCATCTGGCGCCGCACGAAACCAGATCGCTGTTCATCGAGGTTGCTTGCGACCAGATCCCCGCGGGTCGACCGAGCCACCGTTCCTTTTTCCTGGCCTTGCGGGATGCCCGCCGCGCCTTGCGTGCCTCGTCCTCGCGGGCGGCAGCGATCGCCACGTCCAACGAGATCTTCAACGAGGTCGCGCGGCGCAGCGTCTCCGACCTTTACATGCTGATGACCGACAAGCCGGAAGGGCCATATCCCTATGCCGGCATTCCCTGGTTCAGCACAGTCTTTGGCCGCGATGCGTTGATCACCGCGCTGGAGACACTCTGGCTCGATCCGCAGATCGCCCGCGGCGTTCTTGGGCATCTCGCGGCAAACCAGGCTACGGAGGTCGATCCGGCCGCTGACGCCGAGCCCGGCAAGATTTTGCACGAGGTGCGCTATGGCGAAATGGCCGAACTTGGTGAGGTGCCTTTCCGCCGCTATTACGGCAGCATCGACTCCACCCCGCTCTTCGTGATGCTTGCCGGCGAATATCTCAAACGGACTGGCGACCTTGCGACGATCCAGCGGCTCCTGCCCAACGTCGAGGCAGCCCTGGCCTGGATCGACGAGCACGGTGATCGCGATGGCGACGGCTTCGTCGAATATGGCCGACTGACGGAGGAAGGGCTGATCAACCAGGCCTGGAAGGACAGCCACGACTCCGTTTTCCACGCCGACGGCACATTGGCGAAGGGGCCGATCGCCATCGTCGAGGTTCAGGCCTATGTCTACGGCGCCTGGCAGGCTGCGGCCGAGATTTTTCGCGTGCTCGACCGGCCGGAACGCGCCGCAAATCTGCTAGCAAGGGCGGAAGGATTCCGGCGTGCCTTCGACGCTGCTTTCTTCGACGAGGAGCTCGGCACTTACGTTCTCGCGCTCGACCGAGACAAGCGGCCCTGCCGGGTCCGATCCTCAAATGCTGGCCACGCTCTGTTTACCGGCATCGCCTATCCGCAACGGGCAAAACAGGTGGCAAAAACCCTGATGAGTGCGTCATCCTTCTGTGGCTGGGGTATCCGTACAGTGTCTTCCACGGAAGCGCGCTACAATCCCATGAGCTATCACAACGGCTCGATCTGGCCGCATGACAATGCCCTGATCGCCAGCGGTCTTGCCCGATATGGCTATCGGGCCGAAGCGGCACGGATTTTCGAGGGCCTGTTTGCGGCCTCGACCTATATCGACCTGCGCCGGCTTCCGGAACTCTTCTGCGGGCTGCCACGTCAGCGCGCACAGGGGCCGACCTTCTATCCCGTGGCCTGCTCTCCACAAGCCTGGTCAGCCGCAGCGCCGCTCTTCCTGCTGCAATCCTGCCTCGGCCTCGAATTTGACCCGCACAGTATGCAGATCAAATTCGAAGAGCCGCACCTGCCGGCCTTTCTCGACGAGGTTACCTTGCGGCATCTGCTGATCGGCACCGGCTCGGCCGACGTTGCTCTTCGCCGCTCCGGTCGCAACGTCGTGGTCGACGTCATCGATCGATGGGGTGATATCCGGGTTCTCACTACGGCATGACCGGCGATTGCACCGGCAGGCAGCCTTGCCGGCCAGGCTAATCGGCTTGCTCCTCCTCATCGGCGGTCAGCAAATCGACGAGCGCGGCAACCCTGCCTGCCGGCAGATGCCGTCCTTCACCTATCAAGGCTTCGTCGTTGTTGACCCACGCGAATGCCTCGGAGAGTTCAGCCTGAGTGGCACCCGTTGCCACGACCTCAGCAACCAACGTTTCATCGATAGGCCCAAGGATGGCGATGACGTCGTCGGAAGTCATTGACATATCCATTGCTCCTTTCTCGATTTGGTCTCACACGAATCTGGTGACGGAAACAAAAAAATCAATTTTTTATGTCAGGGAATTCCGCTCCTCTTGAAACAGCAACCCACTGAATTATATCAATATTGTTCGATTGCCCAATGGGGATCGACAAGTCCAGGAGACGCCATGTGCTCTTGGCGTCTCCTTGTATCCATGTTGCTTACAAGGAGGATATGGTTATGAGGACAAACCTCGATTTTTCTCCCCTGTTCCGGTCGAGCATCGGCTTCGACCGAATGTTGAATGCGCTCGAGGCTGCAAGCCGCATCGAGACGATCGACAACTGGCCTCCGTATGACATCGTCAAGTCCGGCGAGGACAACTATCGCATTGCCATGGCAGTGGCGGGCTTCTCGCAGGAAGAGCTGGCGATCACCCAGGAGCAGAACATGCTCGTCGTCTCGGGCCAGAAGGCTAATGCTGAAGACGTGCAGTATCTGCATCGCGGCATTGCCGGCCGATCGTTCCAGCGCCGGTTCGAGCTTGCCGACCATGTCAAGGTCGTAGGTGCCGGCCTCGTAAATGGTCTGCTGACCATCGATCTCAAGCGCGAAATCCCGGAAGAGATGAAGCCGCGCCAGATCGAGATTTCGACCGACATGGCTCTGCCGAAGGCTGAGACCAAGCAGATCGAGGCAGAGAAGCAGGCTGCTTAAGCCTTCCATCAGCGCAACACGCGCACAAGGCGCCGGGCGATGCCCGGCGCCAGTAGGGAAGGTTTGCCAACTGAACCAACAGAAAGGAGAAGAAACATGAGTGTTCGTGATTTGATTCCCTGGAGCCGCAACAACGGCAACCAGGTTCCGAGTCTCCTGCGCGATGACGATCGTGATCCTTTCCTGTCGCTGCATCGCGAGGTGAACCGCGTGTTCGACGATGTCTTCCGCGGCTTCGGTTCCGGCCTGCCGTCCTTCGGAAACGGCTCCGCCTTCAGTGCCGGCTGGCCGAGCGTCGAAATTTCCGACACCGACAAGGAGATCAAGGTGACCGCCGAAGTGCCCGGCCTCGAGGAGAAGGACATCGAGGTCCTGCTCAACGACGGCGTGCTGACGCTGCAGGGCGAAAAGCGCTCCGAGACGGAAGACAAGGATCGCCAATTCTCCGAACGTTATTACGGCCGCTTCGAGCGTCGCATCCCGCTCGGCGTCGAGGTCAAGGACGATCAGGTCGATGCCCGCTTCAGGAATGGCGTGCTGACCGTGACCTTGCCGAAGAGCGAGAAGGCGCAGTCGCAGGTCAAGCGCATCGCCATCAAGAGCTGATCGATCCAACCCGGCTGGCGGCCGCCTCGGCGGTCGCCAGTGTCCTTCGCCAACAGGGAGGGATGAACGATGGAGACTTCAAGAGAGACACACCACGAAATCACAATGCCGACTTCCGCTTTCCACGCTTCGAACGACAACCTCCGCAGCCAACTTTCTCTTGGGCGGTCATTGCTTCCCGAGGATGCGGTTGCTCGCATCTTTAGACCATCTCGCTCAGTGACGACGTCGGGGACGGCGCGAACCAAGGGATGGCGGCTCGTCTTCGAGCGTCGCAGCGCACCCTTCATCGAGCCTTTGATGGGGCATACGGGCGGCCACGATACGCTGACGCAGGTCGAGCTGGAATTTCCGACCCTTCAATCTGCCATTCGCTACGCCGAGCGGCAAGGCCTGAGCTACGTCGTGCAGAGGCGGGCGACCAAGCCGGCCAGGCGGACTAGGCAACCGTTGGTCAAACGACCGAAGCGGTCGTCTCACGCCTTCTCCGACACGACGCTGGAACGGCTCGGCCTTTCGGCACTTCAGGACAGCTATGATCAGGCGCTCGACGGCGCGGCAATCCTCGATCCCGCACTCCTCAGAGCCGGCCGTATCCAGATCCTCAACGTTCATCTGAAAAAGGCGAAGCTGGCACCGGAAGTCGATGTCGAGCAGATCGCCGCGCTCACGCCGGGCTTCACCGGCGCTGACCTTGCCAACCTCGTCAACGAAGCG
>Ga0164243_10000842_pt1 | contig 53529 bp, 29 predicted proteins | sample OricompcompostOP_FD_108781 | JGI IMG/M metagenome (GOLD analysis project Ga0164243, IMG submission 108781) | Organic Plus compost microbial communities from Emeryville, California, USA - Original compost - Organic plus compost (OP) | ecosystem: Engineered > Solid waste > Mixed feedstock >... | reverse complement strand
CCCGGGCGCGGCATTCGATACCGCCTGCCCCCGCAGCTTCGCCGCATTCCACATCGCCGTGTCATAACGGGCGCTGATCTCGTTATTACTGTTGATCTCTATCCCACGGCTTCGGTTGCCCGTGTAGCCGGCAACGGCGGGCAGATCTTTCGGCAGCCAGGCCCGCAGCCCCTGGTCCCATATCAGCGCCTGCCCATCGCCGGGAGCATTGGGCAATACCGGACGGCCATGCAGCTGCACAGCGTTCAGCAGCGTGCCCTGTTGTACCCATTTATTACCCTGTTTCTGGTAATAAGATCCGCTCACCTTGTTTATATAAAGGTCACCTTCCTTACCAATGTTCACGGAAGGCGGTTGATCCTCTCCCATATGTATAACAGCTCCATCCTTACCATCTGCCCCGTTGCGGCCTCCGCCCATGTATTGCCATTTGGCGCCTGTCCAGTAGTAAAAACCAGCTCCGTTACCTAGAGCGCTATTCCGGTTATATACCAGCAATCCTGTTTCCGGGGAAACGATCGTCGTTACATCCGTTTCGCTCTGCAGATTAATGCGTGGGATCAATATCCCTTTGTTGGCAGACTCCACATCCAGCATCGCTGAGCTGTGTGGCTTGGTGGTGCCTATGCCCACATTGTTCTGTTGTGCCCATACCGCCGTGCTAATAGCGGATAGCATGCAAGTGATCACTCCCCCTTGTAAAAGGCGCAATAGTAAATTCTTTTTCATATATCAAATATCAAACTTGTTAATTCTGTGAAGGTCTCCTATCCTCCGAAGTGAAAATAATCGCTGTTCTTATCAGAAGTATCTGCCGGATTTACTATCATTTTTCTTCCAGGGCCAGGATGGAAAAGTATACCCCAGCGACAGTTCATGTGTAGAATAATTGAACCCACTTGTGCCCTGGAGCGAAAAATCATATGCGTAACCGATACGCCAGCGGTCTGCCAGCAGTACATCTGCCAGCACTATGATGGCGGAAGGTTTCCGTAACCGGGGGTCCAGATGTTGTTTCTTTATAATGTTCAACCCGGTACGATAGGATGCCCCTACCCATACCATTTGCTTTATCAGTACGGAGGCGGTCAGGTCCAGGCTTCCGGGGCCAGCCATGTCTTCCTTTAACAGAAAAGACGGCTTCAGCAGCAATCCATCCTCTTCATTCGATAAAGGCACCAGGCCTCCTCCGGTCAGATAGAGGTTTATCTTCTTTTCCGGTATGTAGCCCTCCGGGTCCTGCGTTGATTTCAGCCAGTGTACCATAAGGTTGTCAGCCGATAATCCCACATACCATTTATCTGTATTATAAAAAACCCCTACCCTTGCATCGGGGCTTAACACCCGTTTATTTCTCGCTGACAGTACCGGATCCGGGTCTACAGGGTCCAGCTTGGTACCATCCAATCCATATTGCTTCAGCCCAATTCCTATACCTATTGCCAGCATACGTTCCGATTGCGCGCCGCCCGGACTCGGAAGATGCTCCTTCCGTCCCAGCGGTATGCGGTACGCATAATGCCCGAACACTGCCAATTGGCTTTCTGCTCCTACTTTATCGCTTATCATTAACATGCCAACCCCTACACGTTCATTAGACAAGGGCATATCCCCTGCTATGGACATGGTGCGGGGCGCCCCGCTCAGGCCTGTCCACTGGTTTCTGTACATAGCATGTACATTGGGCACTCCCTTATAACCGGTGTATGCCGGGTTAATATATATGCCATTAAAAAGGTACTGGCTGAACTGGGCGTCCTGCTGCGCGTATAATGATTCTGTTTGTCCCGCCAGTAGAGATATAAATAATGATACTAATAAAGATCGCTTCATAACAATATTTTTTAAACCCCTTGCTTCCATAGCGCGCTTTCCTCCGGCTAATGCACTACTGTTACCCATCCTTTATACACCTGCCGCTCTCCGGTAGGCGTGGTTACCTGCAACCAATAGAAATAGGTGCCGTCATGCAGTCCTTCTGCCTTCCATTTGTTGGTGTAATTCTTCTCACGATATACCGTGTTACCCCAACGGTTGATTATCCTTAATTCATTTTCCGGATACTGTTCCAGCCCTGGTATAACAAATGCTTCATTCACCCCGTCCGAGTTAGGCGTAAATACATTGGGGACGCGCAGGGTCCTTGTCTCTCCTGCTGAGAGAGATGCCAGCGCCAGTACGGCAGCATGGTCGTTTTCCCCTACAGGGACCGTGAAACTGGCACTCTTGTTGAGAGAGGCATCTGCAGGATCTGTAAAGCTCCCGATCACTGTTTCGGGCACCTTCTGCCAGCGGCTCCCATTCCAACGGGCTATTGTTTCAAAGTCACCATCCGGCTGGGAGCCAAAGGGAATAGTACATGTAAGCTCATCAACCGCACCCGCTTTCTCTATTTTATGGTAAAAATGGCTGTTAACAGCTGACAGGCCTATTTCTAGTGCATTCCGGTTATACTGATCCTGGTCGGGATCGTATGACAGGAACTGCGCCATGATGCGTCCCTCCTTTCCGGCACGGCATATCACGGGACGGTACCTGTTTCCGCGCGCGCCTAACGGAAACGTATATTGGTCACCTGCTTTTACCGACCGTACCAATTGGCCTTTACTGGTACTGGTAATAATACTCCCGTTATTACTTATGATAGCGCCTGGAGCAGGATTCAGTATTATTAGCTGATGTTCACCCACATCCAGGGACCGGCCTCCCAGAGTAAGCTCGCGGCTGATGGTCACATCTGTATGCAGCTCCTTCGTACCACTCCCCGAAAGGGCCAGCCTGGGAAAGGTAACAGGTGTACCGCTCACAACCTGTCCGGCTGTTCCTGCGCCTGCCAATTCCACGGTGCCGTCGGAGTCTTCCGTAAATACCTCCCCGCTACCGTTATTATGCCATCCTCCTGTAAGCAGCCACTTCCCCTTATTTTGCACACTACCGCTTTCATACTGCACATCCCCGGCTACATACAGGACCGCTCCCTGATTGATGGATATCTTCGCGCCGTTCAATACCAATTGCGCGCGCGCATATTGCCTTCCTCCTGCCCAAAGGGCAATTACTAACACCGGTATAAGGTACCTCCTGATCATAAACCTGTCATTTTGTTCTGTTAAATGGCAATTAATCCATGCAAACAGCGCGCAAAATTAGCTACTTGCATCCGCATCGGGCGGACGCAGCAGACCAATCATTGCACTTGCAGGACTTTTTCGCTGTGGATCAATGTCCGTAAGTGCTGCTGCCAACTTCTTTAAAGCATATTATCAGGTAACGCCCGGGAATATATTCAGTTATTATAAGGCTCATCCGGCAATTCCAGGCGGTCATAGGTTTTTGTAACATGAATAGTACAGGAAAGCAGCGCCTCTCTATTGGTGGGTACGGTATGATACGCTCTCCGCGCCGGCGGTAAGGCGGATATGGCTACGCTCCAGGTCTGTCATTGATGTGGCTTAGAAAATCAAAAGTGGCCTTAACCTTAGCTATGCCACTTTCTATCTCCTCTTTCGTTTCCCCAATATGTTCCTATAAAAAATTCATCGTTCCCTGTTTAAAGTCACTCATTTCGCCTTTTGCACATCAATTTCAGCATTAAGAATGCTTAATATATCATTAATGCCGTTGTAAACGGCTCATTTAAACTGGAATCAAGTAAATTGTCCTGTATATATTGAATAAAAAAAAGATCCCTGTTATTTAACCTTAAATACAGCTGCCAGGTAATTTTATCTTTCAAATACGTTTCCCACTTTGATGGTTTAACTTTCCTGATAATGCCGGATCATTCCTAAGGCTCCATACATTCGCCCTTCCAAAAGCATTTCATTTGTAGGCCTGGCACTCCAGAAAGGCAAAAAAAAGAAAGTAAAAATGTTCTAAAGTTCATATCTGTATATTTCCTGGCAAAGGGTGGGTAAAAGGCGTATTAAAGCTATCACCATGACTTCAATTTCCGCAGCACACCTGCGTGTTGTACCATTTCACTCCATCAGAATTAAGGATCAGCTTATCCCCCTGCCCTACTGTTACACCATCTTCCGCTGTATAGGGAGGTACGCCATTAATGCCCCGGTTTACAAATGCCCCGCTGATCTTCCAGCGGTATGCCCCTGTTGTTTTATCAATGATCGTAATCTCGCGGTTCAGGCTACTTTCCGCAGGGGGAAGACTGAGCTGCCGGGGAGCGCTGATATCCGGCAGGATGATCACCCGGATATTGGAGGGAACCGTATAATCCTCGTCTCCGGCTACTGCCAATCCCCTGGCCATATTGGCCATCCACCATACGGAACGCAGCAGCACTGTATCCTGCCCGGGAATGGCAATAGCGCTGTCGCCAACCGGCACCAGTTCCAGGCGCTTAAACTCGGTCCGGCCCAGCCCTTTGTTGAACAGGTACCCGTCCACATGGCGGGTCCTGTTCTCTATAATAAGCTCTGCTTCGCCGCAATCGCCGGAAATATGTACGCTGTCAGCGCTGATCTCGTATTTCTTCTGGGCCCATACGGGCATGGTTGCCATCAACCCTATAATAAAAAAGAGAATTTTTTTCATATCAATCCATTTTTTCTACAATCAAACCATTGATAAAACCAAATTCCGACCGTCCTCTGTATGAAGCATGCACTGCAATCCTAATGGTGCCGCCCTCTTCCACCTGGCCGGTGAAGACCGCTGCTGTGTTGCTGTTGTCAGTCGGGAGTACTGACTGCATCTGGTTGGGGCCATTGCCAAACCTGACATTTACATCACTTTCCGTTACGTTCAGCACCTCCTGGCGAATGGAAGCGATGAGCTTAATGCGGTAGGTACCTGCCGGCAAGCCCTGCCCGTACGGCCTTTTTATTTCCAGGTTATAATTGCTTCCATTGAATTTCTGAAGATAATTCAGGTAATAGCTGTGCACTACTTCAGACGGAAAATCTGTAAAGGTTCCCTGGTAAACGCCGTTCGTGTCCGAGCCATACCTGCCGAAAACAGGCTGCCAGTTGGCAGTGCTTACAGTACTGATCATCCAGCGGCTTGCTGCATCTGTATACTCGCGTACCTGGGTGGTCGGATCTTCGTATACATCTACCCAGCCAGGGAGATGGATGGGAGTACGGCAGAAGTTAAACTGCGCTTTCGGAGCAGACAGGGTCGATGGTTTTTCAATCAGCATAATTGCATTCACAACTGCTGTATTGCCATACAGCGGAGCCAGTTGCAGGGTAATCCTGCCCGCTGCGTCAGGCGTAATATTGCTTAGATCAATATATCCAAGGGTATTCCAGCCGTTCTCTCCGGAAGATAGCGTAACACCGTTGGCAGTGGCCTGAAAATCATATTGCTGGGTGCCGGTGGGCGTTTTCCGGGAATGGAAGATCCTTATAGTAAAGACGGATGCAGGGGAAAGACCCGAGAAAACAAAACCGGTGCCAGAACCCGAAATCGCAAAACCATCTTTATAGGTAGTACGGTCCAAGCCAAGATAATCATTATCCATTCCATCGTTCACCGGATTCGGTTCGTTGCTGCTGGTTACTTCAAAGCTGACCGGGTACCCGCTGCCGGTCACGTCCGTCAGTCCATATAATGCAGTGCCCGGCGCAGCAGAAGTTATCTTATTGGTATTGGGCACAGGTGCGTTGGCTGCATGGCCCGGATCAATAATAAAATATCGCCTGAAAGTGGTCAGTTCCTGCAGCTTTGCGTCCAACCTTTGCGAAAGTGCCGTTTTTCCGGCGCTTGCCGGCAGTTTGTTCAGCAGCTTACGGGCTATGGCATAGTCTGTATAATCAGCGGACTGTTCAGCCTTTGCCACATAGTTGGTGGCGGATTTCAGGGGATCCAGGTTATGCAGCAGGAGAAAGTCCTTCTCAAAATCAAGCGGTGCGATCCGTTTGTCATACAGCTCCCGGTTCCAGTAATTAAAGCTGTGCTCTCCCAGCCGGGTCATCCGGATAACAGGAGGATATAGCCCTACAGGATTGGCCTGATTAATAGCATTTATCACGTCCCATGAAATGGTCGGTGGCACGTAAGGATCCCGGTAGTCATTCAGGAAGTAAGCAGCCACATTTTTAGCGATTAACCCATCTTCCTGCAAGCTGTTCTCCGTGGTGGCCACAGCCATATAGGCGGCAAAAAGATCGGGGTAGGCTCTCACCGCTTCGCAGGAGCCGCTTCCGCCGGAAGAGTACCCGGTAAGGTATACCCGTTCAGGATCAATATTGTAATGGGGCACGGCCCAATCGTATGCTTTTTTTACTTCCGGCGCCTGCCACCATCCGCTGGTAAGCTGCGGGAAGATCACAACGGATTCCATCGGGAAAGCGCGCTCATACAACAGTTTGGGAAGGCCCGCTTCATCTTCCAGCAATTTATTGATGTCGGTGCCTACGTGTCCTGCTCCCACCAGGTAGATGATGAGCGGGTATTTTTCCGCCCGCTGCGGATCGTAACCATCCGGCAGGTATATCCAGGTTTTACGACCCGTGGCGGTATCGTACACGTTATCATTATAGCCGCCGGAAGAGAACATCTGGGCAGGCTGCGTAATGGTGATCCTGATAGTGTCCGTTGCAGTGAGGCCATTGGCGTCTGTAACCGTAATAGTAAAAACATAGCTGCCGCCGGACATGCCGGTTACAGCGGTTTGCAAGCTGTCACTGTGAGAAAAGCTGACATTCACGCCGGAAGGCTGACCGATCACATTCCACTGCACCGTATAATAGGAACTGGTACCGGGGGTAACGATCCCCTGCAGACTGGTTTGTGTAGTACCCTGCGGCAAGGTGGTATCGCCACCGGCATCTACCGTGGGGCTTTTATTAAAACCGGCATGACATACATTCAGGTCATACCACTTTTCGCCATCCGAGAACAGGATCAGCTTTTCGCCTTTTTCCAGCACAATGCTATCCCGCGGAACGTAGGGCGGCTTACCACGAACATCACGGGGAACATATGCACCGGTCACCATCCAGCGATGAGCGCCGGAGGTTTTGTCCAGCACTATGATCTCCCGGTTCATATTGACTTCCGGCGCAGGTAATACCATTTTACGGACGGCCGTCACGTCCCGCAACAGCACTACTCCTGCACTATCGGGAATCGTATAATCCGCATCCGGCGCAATCACCAGGCACCTGCTCATCACCCCGCTCCACAACATTTGCCTGAGCGACAAGGTATCCTGACCTGGAATGGCAATAGCGGAATCCCCTACGGCCACCAGCTGCAACTGCCGGAATTCCGTGCGCCCACCGCCCTTGTTATACAGAAAGCCTTTTACCTGCCGCGTATGGTTTTCCAGGATCAGCTCCGCCGTATCGCATATATTGAATATGCGCACGCTGTCTGCACGAATCTGGTAGATATGCTGGGCAAACGTGGCAAGACTGCTGAGAAGCCCGGCAAGGAAAGGGATGAACGACTTCATGATATAGGGTTTGCTGAATGGAAGTTGCATTGTTAATCAATTTTTTCTACGATCAAACCATTGATCAATCCCAGGTCAGACCAGTTCCTGAAGCTGTGCACCGCGATCTTAATAGTATCGCCTTCCTGTACCTGGCCGGTAAATACTACTGGATTGTTACTGTTATCCTTTGGATACATATATTGTTGCTGGTTACTGCTGTTGCCGAATTTTACGTTCAGCTCTCCGGCGTTCAGATTGAGCACTTCCCCACGGATAGAAGAAATGATGCTCACACGGTAAGTACCGGCACGCAACCCTTGTCCGCCGCTTCCTTTTACTTCCAGGTTATAATTGCTGCCATTAAACTTGTAGTTGTAATTCAGGAAATAGCTGCGCACCACATCCGGGGGGAACTCCCCGAAGGTGCCGGTGGAAACGCCGTTGGTATCGGAAGCATACCGTTCAAAATAATTGTCCCACCTGCTTGTATCCACTGTGCTTAATGTCCATCCTGTTGCAGGGTCTGTAAATTCCTGCACATTGGCAGCCGGATTGCCATATACGTCCGTCCAGCCCGGCAGGTGCACCGGCGTATAGCAGAAATTGAACTGCGCTCTTATCCCGGGCTGCAATCCCGGTTTTTCCCTCAGCACGATCACGTTGACGGTGGCGGTATCATTGGAAGGGGTTAACTGAAGAATGATCTTCCCGTTGCCGTCGGGCGTTACGTTTACCAGGTCAAGGTAGGTACTGGTATTCCATCCATCTTCACCGGATACCTTGCTGACACCGTTTGCTGTGGCTGTAAAGCTGTTATCGGGCGGATTCACTCCCAGCCTCCTGGCATGAAAGATGCGCACATCATAGCTGGATGCCTGCGAAAGGTTGTGGAATACAAAAGTGGCGCCCGTGCCGGTTATATTCACACCGTCCTTATACATGGTATGATCAAAACCCAAATAGTCATTATCCAGCCCATCATTAACAGTCACAGGATCTGCACAGGTGGTTATCTCAAAATTTATGTCAGCAGCAACTCCTTTGATGTCTACCAGACCGTTCAACACTGTTCCCGCTGCGGCAGTTGTCACTTTGTTGGTATTGGTAACGGGCGTGTTGGCTGCAACACCCGGATCGATGATAAAGTACCGGTGAGCCGCTGTCAGCCGTTGCAATACTATATTCAGGCGTTGCAAAAGTTCAGACTTTTGTGTGCTGACAGGCAGTTTTTCCAGCAGCTTCAGCGCCGTAGCATAATCCACGTAGTCGGCTGATCTTTCCGCCTTTTCCACATACCGTGCAGCGCTGTACAAGGGGTCCTTGCTGTGTTGCAGGAAGAAGTCCCGTTCAAAATCAAAAGGAGCCAGGCGCTTGTCATATACGTTGTTATTCCATAAGGTTGCATCCTGGATAGGCATCCTGGTCATCCTGATAATGGGCGGGTAAAGCCCTTTGGGTGTTGCGCCGTTGATGCTGTTGATGCAATCATACGTATACTGCCCGGAGGAATAAGGGTACGCGTAGTCTGTCAGGAAATAAGCGGCAATATCCTTTACTGCAGGGCCACCTGTCTGCACCGGGGTTTCCGTGCTGGCTACCGGCAGATACGCGGCTATCAGCTGCGGATAATCGTAGGGCATGATGCTGGCGCCTCGTCCGCCTATTGAAGTACCTGTGGTATATACTCGGCTGGAATCCACCGGGTAGTTCTGTACAGCCCAATCATATGCCTTTTTAATGATACCGGAAGACCAGGTGCCTTCCGTGAGCTGCGGGAAAATAACGATCGATTCCATTGGAAAAGCCCGGTCATACAATAGCCTGGGCAGCCCGGCAGCTGGTTGTAACAGGAGGTTAATATCCGTTCCGTTTTCTCCTGCGCCGCACAAATAAATGATCAGGGGATACTTTTCCGCCCGCTGGGGATCATAACCATCCGGCAGGTACACCCAGAGCTTGCGGCCTGTGGTGGAGTCGTACACATTATCATTATAACCGCCCGAAGAGAACATTTGGGACTGGCTGATCACTGTTATTTTAATGGTGTCTGTACTGGTAAGTCCCAGATGATCTGTTACCGTAATTACAAACCGGTATTCCCCGCCAATGAGGCCCGTTACATCGGTATCCAGGCTGGTGCTGTCTGCAATCATGGCGTTGCCGCCGGAAGGCTGGTGAATGAGCTTCCAGATGGTAGTATAGGAGATGCTGGAACCGGGGGTTACTACCCCATGTAAAGGGGTTTGCGAGGTACCGGCCTGCAGTACGGTGTCCCGCCCGGCGCTTACTTCCGGCGCTTTGTTGGTGCCGGCGGCGCAAACACTCAGATCATACCAGTTCGCTCCGTCCGAGAATAGTATCAATTTTTCGCCTTTGTTCAGCACTACATTGTTCTGTGTTGCATAAGGAGGTACGCCTATCGTTTCCCTTGTCACAAAAGCCCCGTTGACTGTCCAGCGGAAACTCCCGGTGGTCTTGTCCAGTATGGCGATCTCCCTGTTCCGGTTAGCGGATGCTGGGGGCAGGGTGATCTTGCGACCGGCAGTGATATTGCGGAGCAGCACGATACCGATATCCTGAGGGATGGTATAATCCGCGTCGGGAGCAATGGTCAATCCACGGCTCAGGCTCCCGCTCCACAACATATCCTTCAGGGACAGGCTGTCCTGTTCTGACAGCACCAGAGCGGAATCGCCCACAACCCCCAGCTGTAGCTGCCGGAACTCGGTGCGGCCATTGCCCTTATTATACAGAAAACCGTTTACCCGTTGGGTATGGTTTTCGAGGATCAATTCGGCGGTGTCTTTTGTGTTGTAGATCCTGACACTGTCTGCTTTGATCGGGTAGATTTGCTGGGCATGGGCAACAAGGGTTACCAGGAGCCAGGCAATGGATAACAGGGTGGACTTCTTCATGGTACAGGGTTCGGGTGTACAATGTGTTAAAAATTCAGTACGCTAATAAATATTTTGTTGTTGTTACAATAACTGCAACCATACCAGGCGCCGGCCTTCACGTTCATGCTTTAGCAGCGGTCTTAAAAAACAAACTCTTTTATCTGCCAGGCGAGCCGGTTTATATAAAACCTGAACTGGTTTACCTTTTGTATGCGCCAGTTTGTGTTTGAAGCAGGTCGGTTTGCTTTTTAAGGGGCAAAGGGTATGTTTAGCTAAAACACGTCAGAGAAAATTTCATCGGTATTGCAGCGCACCAAGCCTCTTTCAGGCTTCCATATCTCAATAAAATTTCTATATATATTCTCTAAAACACTCTTCTCTGTTAAATTTTCATATGCTTGATTTTTACCAATATTTAACGTTACGCTATTAGGTATTTTTTCAAAATCGCATCCGCAAGTAATTGATAAGACGTGCGCTTTACTGTAGTCCTTTTCCGACTTCAGGTAAATTAAATATCCTAAATCCTTAAGCAACCGGTCCACATCATTATAATTCTGTCCTTTCAGTAAAAGCATTTTTATTCCTTCCTCACTTGTGTCTACAGGCTGTAGCAGCGCTCCTTTACGGGCCTTGCCGTTTTATGCCATACGCTAAAACTGTCATCGAGGTCACTTAGAAAATTAAAAGTGGCTTTAACCTTAGCTATACAACTTTCTATATCTTCTTTTCGTTTTCCCCAATATATTCCTATAAAAAAAATTGTCCTTCATATTTAAAATTATTTGCCTTCTCCTTTTCATCATAAGATGCTCATTTCGCTTTTTGCACATCAATTTCAGCATTAAGAATACCCAATATATCATTATATGCTGTTGTTAGCGGCTTATTTAAACTAAAATCAAAGAAATCATCTTGTATATATTGAATAAAAAAAAGGGCTCTGTTATCTAATCTTAAATATGGCTGCCAAGTAATCTTATCTTTGGTCAAATACATTTCCCACTTTGACGGCTTAACCTTTCTTATGCATTCACCAACAATAGCAATAAATGTCAAGTAATATCTATCAAAAAAATCCTGATTCCTATTTTGAATGATAACTTTATCAATTTTCTCAAGAAGAGATTCAGAATCGGAAGTATTGTCAATTTGATATTTATCCAAAAACTTACGTATCAAATCTTCTGTATGCTCAGGGAAGGTCTGTCCGTAGGGATTCTTATTAAAAAGCAATTCTTCTGATCTCGGCGTCTGATATCTCTTTAAAACCGTAATAAGCAGATCTTTATTTGGATAAAGTGCATAGTTACCAGATTCAACAGCTATGATTTTACCATCTTTAGTTTCATAGCTTTCAAAACCAAATTTTTCATGTATTTCATTAGAATATGTAATCTCATGTTTAGATTTCAATTCCTCAAATTTCCTTTTATCTAAAATTATAATTTCATAACTATTCCCCTGGTCGTCATTGATATTGAAACTTCCCTTTTTCATAATACTATTCATTTTTACACCTGCATTGTTATTTTCCACAGTATTCCTTTTGATATCACATTCATAAAGAAGTAGCCCAAAAAGCAAAAGGACATATAATCTTATTCGCATAGTTACTGTATATTTTACTTTTTCTGCCAGTTAACATCAACTTTGTCTCCCGAAAACATGTCTGAACTTATAGTTACTCTCTTGGGGTCAAAATCAGGCACCTTACTCGGAGCCTGGTATATCGTGAATGTCTGAGTAACTTTCAATCTTATATCATCGGATGAAATAATCCCCCATCCACTATCCGTATCGACAACTACACGCTGATAAATACTTACATTTTTACTCTTTGCATATTCAATAATATCCTTGGAAATCGATACATTCCAAGGTGTTATAAATGTCAAGCTAGCCATTCCATAGTCAGACACTTTCCTTCCCGTTAGCACACCATTTATAGTAACTCCACCTACAGTTGAAAGATAATCTATAAACCCTGTAATCTGGTCTTCGTTATAAATAGATTTCAATGGTATACTACTCATGGTAGTAAATTTAGCATCTGTAAAAATAGCATCGGGGAAATTATATACCTTTCTATCACCGGGCACATCCATAAATAGAACATGGTCTTCTATTGCATCGGGCCTCACATACTTGTTTGGATTTGTTATAGGATAAGGATAAATATTTCTTGTCTTGCCAATTAAATTCGCAGACCTCAACGCTGCATCTTCAAAAATACGTCCCACTCTTGGCTTACTACTAATGTCGACTCCTTGAACTTTAGCTACTTTCAAGAATCCCTCACTTGTTATTGCAATATTTTCTAAAAGTAAAAGCTCCTTTATTGCAAGCCAAATCGGTGGATCTGCCGGAGCCATCCCGTTATTGTCAATCAACCGAAGGGGATTATTTGCGGCAAAACTGAAAGGTGATTGGCCCACAAAATCCTTTATCAACGGATCCACACTCAAAAACCTCCCCACTCTAGGATCATAAATCCTCATCCCATAATCCTGCTGCCCTCCCTCTCCCTTCACCTCATTGTCATTCTCCTTCCCATTAAACCCATACCTGTACGCACCTCCTAAAGCAAACCTCCGTCCCGGCTGCAGCATGCCAAACGGATAATAATCCTGTTGTGAAAGAACTTCCGGCTGATAGTAAGCTACATCAGTCCCGTTTAAAGATACGCCGATCTTCTTGTCGCTCAAAGTGGACAGCACATTTCCTAAATGATTGGCCAGTTCGTACTGCCGGCCGCCCATCCAGTAAGCGTCACTTAGCGTATCGAGTGCCGAAGTGGGATACAACAGCCTGTCCGGCAATGCACTGTTATAGTTCCACACGCCCAGCCGCTGGCTGCCGTACAGCAGCTGGGAACTTAAAGTGTATCCCGCAGCGCCCGTTTTATAAATAGCCAGCGGGTTGCCGGTAGCGTCCCGTACATAGAAGGTAGTAGAATCGCCACTGGTCTTACGGATGCGGTTGCCAGCAGGATCATATCCGTAGTCGTTATAATTAGTGCCTTGTATGCTCCTGATCTTCCCGTATACGGTCCAGGTGATCTTTGTGATACCTTCCGCATTATCCCTGACCAGGTTGCCGATAGCATCATAGCCGTAGTTACCGGCGGACTGCCCCTTCAGGTCCTCTGCGTAGCCGGAGGCAGTCACCGCGTCGGATACACTCGTCAGCTTGTTGGTGGCCGCCTGGTAATGATAGGTGAGGTTATCCATGGGCAGGGAGTGGCCACCTGCGGTGGTGCCGTTGCGCAGGTAGGTCAATATATTGCCATTGGCGTCGTAACGAACGCTTTCCTTGTAATCGTCTATAATGGAGCTGTTATCCCATCCCTGGCCGCCGGTCATATTGTGCCGCCTCATTTCCAGCAGGCGGTTCAGCTGATCATACCCATAGCTGTAACCGGCTGTTTGCCCGTTGTTCAACCGGCTCAGGGCCACCGTTACTGCGCTGATGTTCCCGTTATACAGGCCGTTGCCGGTAGCCAGGGAAGATGAACGGCTGTAGCTGTCCTCAAAAGCCGGGGCCTGGCTGCCGCCAATAGGCTGGTAATCATCAGTGTGATATCCCAGCCTGTAGGTCATCACATCCCTGGCCACGGTGCTATGCGGGGAGCCGGCATCGCCATCCAGCCCCATATCAGTAGCCGGGTCCAAACCGGCCCCGTTAATTCCTTTCAGCCAGCCCTGCAAAGTATAGGCATAATCAGTGCCCTGCACTTTATGATCGCCCAGCTCCATTCTTGCCAGTGGTCCATGCAGGTAATACCGGTAAGTGGCATCATTGTGCCAGGTCAGGTTGTCCCGGCTGGTGGCGGCGCTGATCAAACGGTTATCTGCATCATAGGTGTATTTGTAAATAAACTGGTCCACTTCGCCCCGCTGGTAATACAGCCTGTTCACTTTACCGCTCACCAGGTCAAAATCATAATCCAGCCGCTTCAATCCCTGTCCGGTGCGTACATGTTCCATGGCAGCCTGGTACTGCCAGATCGTTTTGGCATTCCCCAATATGTCATAGGAATAATAAGTAGCGCTCTCGTTCACACCGTCTCCATCCTCATCCAGGGCAACAGCGGAAACACGCTTGCGCAGATTGGACTGGCTTAAGCTGAATTCGGTAGCCGCTTCATCATACCGCGTCCAGGTGATCTGCGAGCGCACCCCGGTGCCCATCCAGTTAGCCAGCGCCGTTGCATCCAGCGTGTTGATCTTTGTAATATCTGTACCACCCTTCTCGCCAACGCTGATAATGCGTCCCAGGTTATCATACTCCGTATAGCTGTACCTGTTGGCAGTACCCCCATTCACCGGCTGCCTTTGCTCTGCGTTCTGCGATGCCGCCAGCCTGCCAAGGCGGTCATACCAGAACCGGCTTTCCCCAGCATCCGGTGATGATTGCTTCACTACCGCATTAAGGGTATTGTACTGGTAATTGGTGGTCATGCCATGCTGTGCGAATACCGGGTCGTGACGCCGTATCCAGGTATACCTGCCGGGGCCGGCCAGTTGTATATCCTGCTCCCTCATGATATCCCGCAGCCTGGCTCCTGATCCTTCATTCATGGGCAGCCACATCACCAGCCCCACGTCATTACGCGGCAGCAGGCAGGTATTATTGTAATTCTGCAGCGCTTCCGCATAGCCCAGTACCCTGTTGTAAATGCGCAACTGTTTGATATAGCCTTTCAGGTATTTCCAGCTGCTGTCCGCCAGCACGGCGCCATACCGGAACTGGCGTGGGGCCCGCTCTGTAAGGGCGCCGCCCAGCGTATCCCGCTTTGTCTGGTAGATCAGCGGTATGGCGCGTCCATTGATCACGATCGTAAAGGGCTTCCTCACATTCCCCGCGCCTGTGATCACGATGTGCGACCATTTGCCGGCTGGCAGTAAAGATGATAAAGGTATGCCGGCCACGCCCTCCACCTCTTCAAATACAGGATAGGGGAAGCTGAATGGCGCCTGGGCTCCATAACGGAACACCAGTTCGTTCCCGCGGGTAAAGCAGCTCACGCCTTTTTCACCGTAGAATGCCGGGATAGTATAGGTGCTGTCCACAAAAAGGGAGGGGGCGCTCACCGGCACATTATCGGAGAAAATACCCTGGTCATGACCGGCCGCAGGGTTCACCCATGCTTCTATGGTATAAGGCTGCGCTACATTGTTCAGCAACCATGAAGCAGCAGGAATATAGGCGCCGGTACCGGCAAAGCTGAGGGTATCGCTGTATTCAAAACATTCCGCAATATTGAACGGCCGGTCCCGGCGCACGGCGGCTATCTCAGCATCGCTCAACAATTTTACGCCTGCCGGGGGCACGGTTTTTACCAGGTTGCCGGCCTGGTCATAATAATATAATGTATAGTGATATTCAAACAGGTCGCCGGACACGTTCAATACCGGCTGAACAGAGAGACATTTACTTTGGTAGATGTCCTGGAAATCCTTCAGCACGGAATCACGATACGTGGCATAGGCAAGGGATGCATTGATAAGGGCCATTTCCATCTCCGTACGCATGCAGTCCACGGAATCCGGGATATACAACACAGAAGCAGGCGTATTACACAACCTGTAATCTTCTCGCAACAGTCCCGTTCCTCCTTCTCCAAAGCTATAGTTGGGGAAATTACAACTGGCCGCGTCGCCATTCGTATAAGTGGCTACCGAATCCACGATATCCACAATCACTTCATGCGGCAGGGAAAGATTATTATAGTAGGATGTGATGGCGGCATAGGGCGCATCGTATGCTATTACGGGCATGCCCGCAGGCGCGCACCATTGCTGCGCCTGCATGCGGAAATAATAAGCCAGCAGCCGGGCGTTTGCCGCAGATGGGAATACTGCCTTGAACCTTGCCAGGTATTCATCCAGCCGGCAACAGTCCAGCATGACCGGGACGCAGGCCTGCACCTGCCTTTCGGGCGTAACGGGGCCAACACAATCGGTAACGGCGCTGTCTTGCGGAATATCCAGCGTAATATTACAATTGGACGCCAGCTGTTCATAAGCAGAAAAGTCAAGCTGGCGGTTGAACACGATGTTCATCCAGTCCCGCAGGTGCACCCGGAAGCTGTCCGCCACATGCAGGCTGCCATTGGGATTGGCATAATAATCGGGTTGCAGGCGGCTGAACTGGTCGTATGCTTTTGTAAATGCTGCACAGGTAATATCCGTCACAGGTCCGTTCCCGATATCTCCCTGGCACCTGCCTATGAACTGCAGGTATTCAGCATAGCCCAGGTTGAAGTGCAGGGCATTGTTCAGGTAGTTGGTGAGTAAGATATCATAGTTGGGAGAGGCCGTTGTCAGTTCCGGGTATAATTGCCGGAACGCATTTACCTGCTGCTGTACCTGGTCGCAGGTGACACAGGTTTTACAAGCCAGCGCATAAGGGATCGGAAACTCCAGCTGCGAGGCGCTTATACAGTTGCCCCGTACGCATTTGTCCAGGAGCAGGTCCAGCTGCCCGGTGGTCATCCTGAAAGAGGGGCCGTACAGCTCCTGCAGCCAGCGCAGGAAACCTGCAGTGGAAACACTGTAGGCGCTTTGCTGGTACCGGGTGTACAGGCTGCTGACCTGCTCGCAGGTACAACTGTCTACCGTGTTATATTCCAGTGAAGGATTGTCATAAGCGGCAGGATAGTTGATAAGCAGCGCGGTACAGCTGCTGTTAATGGCGCTGCTTCCCAGCACCCGGACGATCACATCTTCAAATGTCTGGTCAATATTGGTACTGTCCGGGCTGATGGTGCTGGCGCCCAGGAAATGTGATATATCACAGCCTTTACGGCATACATCGATCAGGCCGGTTCGTAGCTGGTGATATTTCGTAGAGTCATTGCCTGGCCCTACCAGGTCCTGGCAGCCCCTGAGGGCATTCATCCAGCCATCGGCCTGCGCTTCGCAGTTCTTCAGGCAATTGTCCGCCAGTGCGAGATTGTTAACCTGGTTAATGCTATCACTCAACTGGGCAAGGGACTGCGCAGAAATATGCTGCAGCATGTCCTGCGTTTGCAGGTCGTCTGCAAACAGGCGGCGCTTGTTCTGGTACAGGGCCGCCCTGGCATCTTCCGGGCAGCGCTGCACCCTGCTGTTGATAATATCCGCCTGCCCGTAATCGTCTCCCAGCAAGGGATCATTCGTTACCAGCCCGCTGCCGATGTAGCAGTTGGTACAATTACGGATGGTGTCATCCGGCTGACCGGCCCTGGCCAGTTCCAGCATAGGCCCTTTCAGTTGCAGGTACAGGGTGCGGTACATTTCCCATTCCCGGTCCTCATCCCGCCCGGCAGCACAGTTGGCCGGCCCGGCGCAGGCGTTGAAGGATGTTATAGTGGTATCCTGCGCGCAATAGATCACATAGTTGATCACCTGCAATACCGAGCTGGCCGGCAACCCCGGATCATCCCGGATAAACCGGGAATAATCAAGCAGCTGGTTCTGCAGGGTATTATACTGGCCGGCTCCGGCCCCCCCGGCTGTAAAGAATACATCATTGTTCAACAGCTTCAGGGGATCGCTTCCATCCCAGAGCCCCGCGTCCCTCGCCTCCTGCGCGGTGCTGATATCTTCTATCCGGGCATCATAGCGCCGGCTTACATCCGTTTCCTGGCACCACCGGTAGTAGCAATATTCAGGATGGTATTTCAGGAAAGCAGCGGCCCAGGAGGGTTTCCAGTTGCGAATAAATTCCGCTTCCGTCAACTCATAGGGGTGCTTCAGCTCGCCGGCATCATTATATACCTGGTCGGGCTGGCCGTTATCGTCCACATAATCCGTGATGGACTGGTAATGCATCAGCACATTCATATCCCGCTCCAGGAAAACGGTGGCGGCATTATTCTGCAGCGATTCGTCATCGTAGGTAGCATACTGGCCGCCGGGCGTAATGTCCGCCTCCATCTGCAGCAGCCTGTCAGCGCAGGGCGATGAGCCGGCGGCTGTATTCGCCTGGCATTCCGCCATCAGGGAATCATACAGTTCATGTACAAATGCCGTATCGGCGGCAATAGGCACCAGATCCTGCTCCAGCATCAGGTTCAGAAAGCGGTTGGTGAACTGCTCCCTTGATCCCAGCGTGGTTTCGCAGGGAGCGGCATCGCCGTAGCAGCCGGAGAGGTCAATATTGTGCAGGTAATTACGCTTGAAATCCTCCAGGCCCAGGATGCAGGTGTTCTGCTTCAGGTAAGCCGAATCATAATAAACAGCAGCGGCCTTGCTGGCACGCAGCTGGTACGTGATCTGGTACTCGCCGATGGGAAGCGTAGCATCAAAGCTGCCTTTTACGGCCGGCAACCGGAGGTCGCAGGAGGTTTCAATGCCACTGATGTCAGCCAGTATTTTCTCTTCATGCTTTACATCACCGCATTCATCTTTAATAGTGATCCAGAGATCATAATAACAATCACTGCAGATGTCCTGCATATTATCCTCACAGGGGCTTGTGATCGCTACGGCAGGATCATAGGCATAGTCAAAATGGTAAGAGCCCGTTAAGGGGATCAGCAGGCTGCTGCTGGAGGTAACGGTAAAATCCGCCGTACTGCGCAGGGTGTTTTGCCGTGTAGCCAGTGCTGCCTGGAAAGGCGTTTTCGCACTTTCCGCAGAAGGCAATGCATACAGGCTATCGGGCGACTTCCCTGCCAATGCGGTAGCAATAGTGCGGCCATGGGCATCAACGTAGCTTACGCTGATCTGTCCATTAGCATCTACCACCATATTCTTCAGATAATGGGAGGCTTCCCCGGCTTCTGAACCAAACAGCCGGTCCAGCTCCAGTTGGGAAGGTTTACCATAAAAATAGCGCGTATCATGTCCTTCCCCGGGTTGATAGGCCGGTCCAACACCGCCCTGGCGGCGGATACGGCCGGTGTTATCAGCCGTAAACTGTGTTACAGCAAAGGGATACCCGCCTGCATGCGGCACATATCTGGTGTATAAGGAACCGGTATGTGGATTGTTCTCCGAATAGTATCTTGATGCGCCGGTAGCGGTACTGGCCGGTTCCGGCGCCACAGCACATGCTGCCGTATCCCCTGCCAGCTGCTCAAAACTGTAAGGCTTGCCCGAGCCGGTTGTATTCAGCGCCGGGAAGAAATGCAGGGTGCTGTCCAATTCCGGGCCGGGCAAAAAGCTCATGGCCGCACGGCCGGTTGCATCATATATGTTTTCCTGCACAACGGCACGGTTATCCGAATTATTGATGGTGACCATCTGCCTGTTCCTCAGCGTGCCATCGAAGTAGGTGACCACCTCTTTCCGCTTTCCCTCTTCCGCAAAAGCGGCTGTATACTGCCAGTTAAGGGTTGGCGCATGAGATGCCAGGCGGGCTATGGAACTATACGCCGCTCCAGGGGTTCCAGCCTTGTAGCTCCAGCCGGTTTCCTGCCTTTCATTATTTACAGGATTGATCCTGGCCCCGCGGATGCGGTACAACAAAAATCCCCGCGGGTAAGCAAGATTAATGGCATAAGACGGAGCCGTTACAGTAACACGGGTAGCATTATTCACAAACCATTGCTGCAGTTCGGCATCCGGCACGGTAATATTCCCGTTCTCAATATTAGTAGGGGTGTTCAAGGCACGTATCCTGTCTGCAATGGTGCTGCTGTCATCTATAAAGGTCCATTCCAGGTCATAGAACTCCGCGCCATCATAACTATTCTCCTCCGTATCCCAGCTCACCACCAACTGCCGGCCTGCATGCTGCGGGGCATTCAAGCTGTGTTGCGCAACGTCATTATTATTGGGATTGAAATTATACCGCCGTACGACCTGTATCTCGTTCCTGATCCGGAAAACGGCCGGCAGATCATCCTCGCTACCCAGCTGCGGACTGGAAATGCTGTTGACCGTTACCGTTACCTTATGGCCGCCTGCGAACTTGAACAGGGCCACGCCTTTGTAAAGCGCACCCTGCGCTGTATCATAGTTAACCGTCAGCTCCAGGTTGTTATAGGTACGGGTACCGCCATTCCGGTCCTCCACCAACAGGTTGTAATTCAGCACGCAGGTAAACGGCGTGTTGTAATAATAAATGCCGGTATCCTGCCGCAGCTCAAAGGTGATAATATTATTCACCGACAGGTCCTGCTCAATCTGCTGCCAGGCGGGTGTTCCATATTTATCATCCTGCACCACGCAGGTTTGCCCGGCCTTTATCTTTCCGGTTAATGTATTAATGAAGTCTTCATCACCGGCCCTGGCAGCCATACTTGTTAGCATGAGCAACCCGGCAAGCAACAGGCGGAACTTTAACTGGTATTTAGGGGGTACAGGGTACATAGGGTTAAAACTTAAAGTTGATTAACAAGCCGGTATGATCTGTAGGCAGGCTGCAGTACGGCCTGCTTTCCTTGTATCTGGAGGTATTTTGACCCGGAGAAAAAAGCAACCGGTTTAGGTACCTGTGAATATTGGGAATACCGGATATCCACTATTATGTTACCATTGCCATAAGTGCTGTCTTCCGGTTTCATTTCTATCAGCAATTGCCTGAGCAGGTAAGTAGCCGGATCATATACCAGCCGGTATTTCACGATGCGGGGATCAGACATGCCGGAAATGCTTAGCTGCCGGTCCGCTCCTTTGGTTGTTACTGCATACTGCACGCTGTCCAGCTCCATCCTGGCAAAAAGGGGCTGTAAATTATAGGCCGCCTCCTCCTGATCACTTTTCTGCTGCGCGCGGTGATACTTTCCTACCAGGATCACTTTATCATCATGGTCAATAACCAAATTCGCCTCCCTGTTGTGAATGATCTCGATATTGGCCATCCTGCAGTAATACAGCCCTCCCTGCAGGGTGTATGCCGCTTCTACCTGATCAATCTGCCTGGCGGCATTACCTGCAGGATACATCTGGATAACCGCCTTAAATGAAATGCCTGTGCTCCGTTCATACTTACGGAATATGGACCTCGCTTCCTGCCGCGCATCAATTTGCGCGGCACTGCGCTGTGAAGGGAACAGCATCACAAATAAAAGCGCTACATATATATGGATCTGTTGCATACTCAGGGTTATTGGGTTTTATAGGTACTGCGATTTTCTTTCAGGGTGACGATACCCTTTTCCGTTTCCTTCTTTACGCGGATCAGCGTTCCTTCATCGTCATATTCATAGAAGGTGGCATAGTTGTTCTCGTCCAGCTCGGCCATCAGGAACATATTGCTGCTGTTGTATACGAAGCTCTTCAAGTGGCTGTCAAACGGATGTACGCGGATATCATCAAAATAGGCGATACTGCCCTGCGGGTTTAGGCGTATGGAAATTTCACCGGCATCCTGCGGCACGGTGAACATCACCTCCACCCTTCTCCATCCTTCTATCTGTGGACCGGCAAACTGGGAGTATGCGATCACATTGTTGCCGGACAGCACTTCCACCAGGTGTTCTGTCTGCATAGTGACAGCCCCGTCTTTCACCCATACGCTTGCCAGGTACCGCCTGTTCCTGACAGGCGCAAAAGGTTTGGTACCCGTAAATGCTGTAACGGCAGCCTGGCCATTGGCATCATATTGCAACAGGTCGCCGGTCTGCCCGGTAGCTGTCATTCTTTTTACAACAGCAGGCGCCGTTAGCTTCAGGCTGAAACTGCCCGTGTGAGCGGCTTCCCTGACCGGCGAAATATTCTGCAGCAGCAGCTTCCTGAAGTCGAAGTGCTTTTCCACGGTGCATTCATCCGGGGACGGCAGCCCGCATGCCAGCGAATACTGGTAATCTTCAAACCCGTCATAACCAATATCTGTATTACGGGCATTGGATGCTACGGCTACCGGCACAGACCCCAGGTAGCCGAAGAGGGCTGCGCTGTACCGGTCCAATGCGTCCCTGTTCTCGATCTCCTGCCCTTTCTCATCATACCCGGTGACCTCCGAGGCCATTACCCAGTTGGGGAAGCTGGCAGTATTCACCGGTTTGAATATACCTCCTGTGTATGCCCAGAAAGGCGTGAAGGAAGTGAATATCCCAGATTTCCGGATGTTGGTGACGCCGTTCGCCGCATTTTCCGGCAGTTGCCTGCGCGCATCGTGCCAGGCATATTGCTGCCAGGGCCGCCAGTTGCCCAGGATACCATACAGGTAAGGGTTTATGAAAGGAGCTGAGGATTGATAGGGAATACGATCCAGCAGCTTCACGCAGGCGGTACCATCAGGCGTGGGCGAATACCCGTCGGGGCAAACGTTCAGCGCATCGCCCACCTCAAAATATTTGCCCCTGGCATTCATGGAACTGAAAATGGTATCGATATCCGCATAGCTAGTGGCGTTCATTAGCTCGGAAGCAGTATTGTTATAGATCTCCGCACCAAACGCCGCAGCATCACCGAAATTAAGTCCCTCCATTTCTATGTAATGCACACCGGCTGTAAGCTGTACCGGGTAAACATGCCATATTGTAAAAGCATCGGTCCGGCCAAAGCCCCAACCTGGACTGGGGCCACCTATCGAGTCTGCATCCTGTTGTACGATCACCTGGCCGTCTACCTTGAACCTTATTTCATTATCCCCTGCCATGCCGATATAATAGTTTTTGGTAGCCGGTACATCAATCCTCGTGCGAAAGCCTATCCAGGTATAAGTAGGTACTTCATTCTCGTTACATGCCCAAACGCCTACCCGGTTCAGAGGGCCATCAGTAGTAGTCCTGTTGATGTTACGCCAGAAGGTGTTGGATATAGGAATGGTGTCTCCCGTACCACGTCCATAACTGTCATAACCCGGGTCATAGATATGGGTAAAGCGGCTGCCGTAGGATTGATGTACCGATGCGCACACCTGTATACTGTCCGGAGGATTGGCAGGTATCGTATCATACTTTTCGCAGTACATGCCGTCTGCGCTCACCACGTAGTCTGCCGGGCAACCGCAGCTTTCCCGGGGCAGCGGGGCCTGCCAGGCCTCCTTAAACGTTTGCGCCCCTACCTCCACTACCTGCGTGAAAGCGGATATATCCAGCCGCCCGGCTTTTACCGGGTTACGCAGCGAAGTGACCGTACCTACCGGTACAGCCGCCATGTTGCGCCTGCCGGAGCGGGTCACTTTCAGGGTAGCGTTTGATAACACCTGCGATTCCCCCGCGGCATTGATCAGGAACATATCCTGTCCACCGTCCGGCATGGAGATCCAGCCTTTCTCCCCTGTGCCTGCATTCATCACCTCATCTCCCGGCGCCAGCAGTCCTGGCGGCAGGTTGGCCAGCGCACGGCTGGATGTTGTGCTCACGCCTTTGACTTCCAGCCCGATATTTTTATACGCCTGCCCCATTCCGCTATATGCCCAATGGGCCGGGTAGATGAGATTATAAATGGGATCATTGAATTCATTGTAGGTGCGGGTCAGCAGCACATCGCCGGTTTCGCTGTCCCAGGCTATATTTTCTGTTGACAGGGCAGAGCCGTCCTGTATCTTTTTAACCTTCTGCAGGATGCCGAACCTGTTGATCACCTTTACAGTGCTGGCAGAGCGGAAGGTTCGCCGTTCAATGTTCGGCCCGATACCAGGGTAGAAATACGGTACGGGGAAAATCCAGGCCATGAAAGCGCCGGCAGAAGCATGCACGCTGCCGCCAATATTCTCCGTATATTGTTCACGCATGTCGGTAAACAGTTCTATCTCCTCTCCTATGCGGCCATCCTTTACCGTGCCGTCAGGGTTCAGCAACAGCACGCCGTTCTGCAGCCGCTGCTGCGATGCCAACGGGTTGTCCGTTTTGTAGCTATACTCCATCCTGGAGATCAGGCTTCCGCCCCGGTTGTAAATACTTTCTGACCTGGGACGGCCGTGCATGTCATTCAATTCAATGGAATAGCCCTGTGAAACGCCTACTGCAGTTTCCACTTTTACCTTGAACAGGTTAAGAAGCGGAGAAGGCCTGTGACTCTGGTGCTGCTTGTCCATCTTTCTGACGATCACCGGAAAATCCTTTGCCGTATAAAATTCAGATACCGTGTATCCGGTCTTGTTAGTGGAATTGTCGGCACCTACGTTCCGGGTGGTCACTTTGCTGTATCCTACAGTGGGGGCAGGATAGTATGCCTCGCCAATGGGGTCCTCCATATAGTAGTAATTATTCAGGCCCAGGAAACCGGGTTTGTCCTGGTAGGAAAAGGGTTGCCGGAACGGGTTCTCGTCATTGCCGATCATCGGCTCATAGGCGGCCACGCCACTGGAAATGGTGATGGGCTGCCCCTGATCATCCGTTGCAGTGGTGGTGTACTCGTAATCCTGTCCATATACGCCATTCGCAATGTCCTGCCCGGACATGGTCTGCCATGCATCGGAGATACGGACAGCTTTTACACGGCTACCGCCCCCCAGCTTCCTGAAAGCAGGCGCGTTCAGCCTTACCCATGATCTTGACAGGTCTACCTTATTGGCAAATCTCTTCCGCTCGGCCTTGCTGTCAAAATCTTCCAACAGTTCTTTCAAACTGCCAACCGCTGCCGCCAGCGACCGGATGATCTGGGCCAGGTCACCATCCATGTTTTCAGTATCGGAGCCGGGGTAGGCATACAAAGGCAGGTTGATACGCAGCAATTGCCAGGCCGTTTTGCTGACAGGGCTTACCCCATCCACGCGATCCAGCGTAACAGCAGCTGTAGTGGCATCCACCAGGCGAACCTGCCTGACGGTTCCGTATCCCGGCACATATTCACTGTGCCCCAGGTCATCCAGGTCCATATAGCACCTGAAGTACAGCCTGTCAATCCCCTGGAAATAGCGGAACATTAGCTCCCGCTGGCTGCTCACCGGTTCTGGAAGGTGGATGAACAGTTCGTTGGCATGTATCATCCCGTCTGCTTTTCCCTTGCTGTCGATGCCCGCCAGCATGCACATCTGCATAGCGCGTTTGTGCTGCACATATGCATAATCATCCGCTTCCAGCTGTACCGTGATCTCCCCGCCCGACGGCAGCTCTATCCGCTCCAGCTGCCACAGGCCTGCATACTCGTCCGCTTTCTCCTTATCCTGTAATGCGTAGGGGTATTCATCATTGCGCAAACCGCCCGGGTTATCCCCGTTATTCCTGTACACTCCCCAGCGATCCGTCTGCTTCTGCGCGTAATTCACCGGTGCGTTGTTCACCTGGTCCTTATAATGAAAACGGTAAGGCTGCAATATTCCCTTCCGGTTATCGCCGAAGGTGAAGTACACTTTCTTCAGCGTTAGTTTCCCTTTGCGGATATTGATATCCTGGCCATTTACCATTACCGCGTTACCCGAATTGTTCGGCGTGTTGCCACAAAGGGAGTAGTCGTATTCAAAATGAACGGTTTTGATGGGTACTGCGTTCTCGCCTCTTTCCAGCAGGTCCGCTTTTGTGAACAACGCAATGCGGTCCAGGTACTGCTGGCGGTTGGAAAGATCCCTGGCGCCATTGCTGCCGGTCACTCCCAGCCCATCTTCCCGGTCCTTCAGGTAGAACATGGCCACCATTGTCTTGGAGGCGATGGAATGGAGATACCATATTTCCTTGCGGCCATAAGTATAATTGGCTTTATCGTCCCTGGGATCGCTCAGCATAGCTGGTTAAAGCTGGCGCTGTCCTGCCTGTAGGGCGTACGCCAGCCGTATGAGCTTAACACCCTGGAATAATTTAACTTGATGGCGGTTCCGCGGTCATCATCGGAAATGCCGTTTCCTGTCAGGTCCACATAGTCCGGGGACAGTATCCCCGTCAGCAGGTAAGCATAAGCATATGCCGGCATTTCCTGTTTACTGGCATAATGGTCCCTGCCATTGCGGTTGCCGGCAGCATCGTCCGTTCCGGTGTTATATCTCACCATGCCCGTGGTGCTGTTGCCTTTGAGCGGGTCTACACTAAAGGTGGCTTCCACCTCCTCATTATTATATACCGGTATACCATATACACTGCGCGCGCCCGCATTATCTGTTGTAATGATCTCGGAAATATGATGCGCCGGTCGTTGCGTGCGGCTGATCCTGACGATCTTATTCTCCGGATCGCAATCAGTCCATACGAGCTCATTCCTGGGATAGGAATTGATAGTCTTGTCCAGCCCCACAGCGGCGGCTTCGGTGGCATCCAGGTAGCTGAAGGGATTGTTGCGCGCCTCCCTTTTCTCACGGCGGAAAGGTTGTGCAACAACGGCCTGTTTCCCATCCCCGGTAGTTATATTGTTAAGCGCCCGCATCTCCTTTCCGCGACGGATATCCACCCGAAGCGGCTGCTCGTTAAATATACCGGTATAGTAGTCTTCATCAACTGCTACAGGCTCGCCAACTCTTTTGAAATAGGCCGGCTCCAGCAAAGGTTGGGCATCATCGGCCGCCACGAACTGCCCTTTATCCAGGAAATCATTCTGATCCTGCCATTTACCGCTCGTGGTAGTGAGCTGCTGTGCATAAACATCCACCCCGCCCTGGAAAATATTGCCGGCGCCGATCTCTATGCCCAGGGAAGCGGAGAAGCTTTTGTTCACCCCCCGGTGATCAAAAAACACCCCGGAACCGTTGCGGTACAGCTTATACTGCCCGCCGCCCTGCTGGCTGGACGCGTTGAAAATATCTGCTGTATTGACGGGTATGGGCAAATAGGGCACTCCTTCCTGGTAAGGAATATCATTCTCCCGGTTAAAGTCCATCAGGGCATATGCATCCTGCTGGCCTTTTTCTGCATGCAGCAGGCCGTATGCTTTTAATGACTGCCGGTTACGCGCTACCTGCTGTTTCATGTAGTAACCGGTAATACCGCCCTTAACATGCGCGCCGAAGATGGCAGGCCCAAAGCTGGCGCTGAATGTGTAGGACTGGTTATTAAAAGGAATATCTATCTGCGGGGTATAACTTTCCCTGGCAAACGATACGGTACCGGAAAAATCTACTGAAGCTTCATTTACTTTTGCTTTATTGTTCTTGTCCAGGGTAGACTGTTCTTTGTTAAGGCTGCCGGACAGGGTGAGCGACTGTACACCGGCCCTGGAATTATATCCTGAACCTATGGAAATTCCTGCATTGGTCTCTATATTCTTTTCGCCCATTTTCGTGATGGACAGGTTGACATTGGGATCAATACTGGCTCCCTGCTGAGAGTTACCGCCAATGCCCAGGGAAAGGCTGCCACCGGGGCTGCCCCAGGCATTATTGCTGCCTGCACCGGCATCCGTGAGCTTGATGCCTGCATTGGCACCGATCTCCGCTCCCCATCCCCTGTAGGAATTTTTGAAGATGCCGAACTCCAGTGTGAGGCCTAATTTTTTTGCCAGTCCCCAGAACTCGGGGTAGATCTGAATTTTTCCACCAGCGGTAATGTCATCCTTCATATTGAATTCCTTTTCCACCACATCTCCGTTAAAATCATCCGGCAATCCCCGCATCTGGCGGTTCATTACACCCGGGCTCAATGACCATCCCAGTCCTACCCAACCCGCTTCATCATCCATCCCTGCTCCTGCCTGGTAGGAAAGATTCACCGGATAGCCGCCTACATCCAATAGCGGAATGTTATAAGAGAAGTCTCCTGTGAACAGGTCTACCATATCACTGGCGCCAGCCTGCTGGAAACCGGTCATTTCAGGTTGTGCCGGGCCGGATGTCAGGGCCCGTACAGTAGCTGGGGTCAAAAGCTCGGTGGTTAACACGAACAGGAAGAACAAGGCAATGGGCTTTCTGAACTTTAAAATAACGTTCATCAGGTATAGGTTTTAAAACAGGGTAACATCTAAATTTTCATGTTTAAAACGGAAATGCTGTACGGGGCTGCCCCGGTCCGGGTCATTATACACCAGTTCCAGCGCGCCTCCTTTACTTTCCGTACGCGGGAAAGCCAGCATATATTCAAAAGTGTGCTGTTTCCCGCTTGCAACAGGCTGGCAGATCGCAGCCACCAGGGAGTCCTGTCCGCTCACCAGTACAAAATTTTTTACCGCATTGTATTGCAGCGTGGTGGCTGATATCCCCGGATCGGTGGATGTGCGGACTTCAAACCGGAGATAGTAATACGCATTATACAAGGCCCGCAGGCTGTCCCTCTCCGCTTCACTGATAGCAGTATTACCGCGATGCGCCAGCAATATCTGGTAGTCGGCAGGCAGCAGTTGGGCTTTATAAAAAAACTTCCCCACATTCCGTTCCAGCGTAAGACCATTGGAAGTATCATTCACAAAATGTACATAATCTGCTGGTGTCTGACGACAGGATGTAAACAGCAACAACAACCAGCAGTGGTTTCTCAGTTTATTCAGCATAGGAAAATTTTAGAACCAATTCCTTGTTACCGGCATTACGGATCTTCATCAAATACTGATGACCATGAACAAAGGATCGATTGCCGGTAAGGCGCAGGTCAATCAGATTGAGGCCCTGCTTCATATGCACCCTGGGTAACTTCCTGATCTCTGTCAATGGATCGGACAGATCCTGAATAGTGTAATCCAGACGGCCTGCCCTGTACGGATTGGTAAAGGAAAAATGCAGCACGCCCTTTGCCAGGTAAAAGCTGCCATCCAGTTCAGGCTTTGCTTCCCGGTAACTATCTTTCTCTGTTCTCACCGTATCACACTGCACCGTAAATACCCATATTTCCGAGCGGGTCATTACCGTTTGCCCGCTGTAGGCCCATACCTGCCAGGCATACTGTTTCCCCTTCACCAGGTCCGGCACCTGCGGAGGATAGCTGAGGAATTGCTGTCGCAGGTCCGCCTGGTTGATCACCGGCCTGTTATTGGCAAGGGCGGTAATGCCGTCCTGCTTGTCCTGCACCTCAGCTACTGTGATGCGGTAGCGCATATCCGGCGTTTGCGGCAGGGGTGGCTGCCAGCTAAAAGAGGGCCGCGTATTACAGATCTCATTACCGTTAAAAGGATCTACCAACAACAAAGGGGTGGCCGGCTGGGTGGTGTACTGGAAGCAGTTCTCGTAGACACCCGGGTTGGAACCTGGTTTCCGGGATGTTTCCAGGAAACGGTAACAATACTCATACTCGCCTTCGGGAAAGCGGCCTGTCTGGCCGAGCGGGCCGGCAGCCGGGCTGCTGCCAAAACGCATACGGCTGTTTGCCAGCATGCCTTTGTGCAGGACATTTCCTCCAGGCATTACCGTGATATGGGGCACATCGATATTAACAACTACCGACCCGCTGCCATCTCTAACAGTAATATTCAGGGCGCCCTCCGATCTTGCGGGACCTGCATTGATCAGTTGCACCATCATCAGGCTCTCTATCGTCTGACCATTCACCGTGGGGACATAGCTGAAAGTAACCTGGGCATACGAGGGGCATGCGAACATTAACATTCCTATCAGGTACTGAAAGGGCTTACGCATAGGGATTTTATTTTAAAAATTGTATCGGATACTCCAATCGGCTCGTACCAGGTCATCATAGTAGAAATCATATTGTTGTATATTCTGCCGGTAATCCACAAAAAAGCTGAGCTGCAGATGGCTGTTCAGGTTGGCCGAGATCGTTTGCCGGCACCCGGCCTGCCTGTACCAGTTCTGTGCGCTGGCATAGTTCAATGCAGTAGTGGAACTGATGTATTTTCCAAGCATGTAGGTCACACCAACATCTGTCGTCAATACGGAATTCAGGTATGCCGGCCCGCCAGGATTATGCGCATAAGTGTACGTAAGGTTCCAATATACGAGCTGATGGCCAATGGAAATGTTCTGCAGGGAACTCAGGGTAAGTGATTTCAATTGCGCCAGGCTATCATTGAATGTCAGGTAACGGCTGGCATTATATGTTGTACTAATGATATTGCGGTAAAAGGATTGGCGGATACGCTGCTGTAAACTCAGCTCGGCTGTAAGGCGGTCTGTATTGTTCGTGATTACTTTTATCCCATCCTTCTTTTGCAGGCTCCGGGAAGGCTGGTAGCGGAAAGACATCTGCTGCCCGCCGGGAAGCCGGAACCTTGACTCGAATGTATAGCTAAAGTTCTGCCATTTTCTTCCCGGTATGATGCTGTACGCATATTCCCGCATATTGCCCCTTGCCTGCAGCACCACCTTGTTTTTCAACAAGGTCTTTCTGAGCTGCAGGCCTGCGTCACGGGAACCTCCCAGCATGAATGCGGAACCCGGGTTTGTATATCCCTTTGCAATATGGGTATAGCTGGCTCCTATGTTAAGACCGGCTTCCGTAAAATTCCCGGTGTAGTTGAGCAGCATGGCCAGGCTTTGCCCAAGATCACCCGGGTCGAACATTTGCGCGATGGCAGTTTTCCGTCTTCCTACCGTATCATTCCCGTATTCCGCCTGTGCATAAACGGCAGCAGATTTGGACAGTTCCACCTCCACGACCGAAGACTCACCCAGGTTAAACCGGTTGCTCAATCCCAGTACCAACGTGTTCCTGGGAGGCATGTCAAAAGTCTGACCTGCAGCCTGCATGCGGGATTGCCGGTAAGAAAAAACGGACAGGTGCGTATGATTCTCCTTTATGCTCCCCTTCCCAAACCGGATACCGGTACCGACATGATCGCGCTGCTGAAGCCCTGTGAAATAAGACCGTTTATACAGCGAGTTAAAATCAGTTTCCTTACCCACCAGCAGGAAAAGATACTTATTCTCCTTGTTGATCTCCATGCTGAAGCCATTATGCAGGTAATTGTACACGGACAAGGGGCTCAGATTTACTGAATGCTGTCCTGCATTCATTTGTTGCACATGCATGAATAATTTTTCCATGCCGGACAGCTGCAGGTGCTCCCCTGCCAGTTTTTGCAGGCTGGAGGGATCATTCAACATACTGCCCAGCTTTTCCACACGCTGCAGATGCTCTTCGCTCAGCTTGTTTTCCAGCCCAACGAGGTCCAGCTTGTTCTTAAGCGACTGGTAACGCTGATAAAAAGAGAGCAGCCTGGCGTAAATTGCCAACTCCTTTTTCAGTGCGGGAATGGTCCTTATCCGCTCATTGACCTTTCCGGCCTGCGCTTCTGACTGCAGCTGGCGCAGCGCCTGTTCCTTTTCCCTGATCTTCGAAAGATAGGACTGGTTCATCAGCGATTGAAATACGCCGTTGATATTTCCTACCGACAGGTTCCTGATCGTGTCAAATGCAGCCAGTGGCTCGTTGAATTCAGCCTTGTACTCCTGTACCATTTGATCCAGCTCCTGCCTGACCATTTTGTCTGCCGTTTCCTTTGCGGCTTGCAGCATGTTATCCTTCGGTACAAGCTTATCCATGTCCAGCTTCCCTTCCAGCTTCTTGCGATAATTGTCCAGGAATGCATCTTTATCAAACTGTACCTGAAAAATATTCCGGTAGGAAAATGAGGGGTTCAGAAAATCCTGGTGCATGAACATGACGGACAAAGGTATTTTGCCTACCTGTACGGCACCATTTACCTGCAAATTATTCAGGAAGTAGTAGCCCCTGCCCCAATACGTTCTTTCCACTTGTCCCTCGTTTACTATGGACACCTTATGGCTGTTCAATATCTTCTTCATTGAAACTGCCTCACGGCCTTCATTCAGCATCTGCCTGGCATCGTTCAGTGCGGCAGCGGGTATGAGGCTTTGCAGCTGTTCCTTCGCAGCGGACCGTATATCCTGCGGCAGGCGTTGTAACGTATCGAGCATACGTTCCGGCAGCTTATGGGGAATACTATCCTGATTGATTATGGGACTTGCATTCTCGCATCTATATGACTCTTTGTAGCTAGCAGATGTTATAACCGGGTAACAACACAGGGAAAAACCAAATAACATCACAACTACTATCTTGCTGTCTCTTAGGTATAGGGGCATAGCAGAGATAGTTATTAGGGTTTATGATGTATCAAATATATGTCCTGTTTGATCAATTTAAAAAATTGTTGTTTCGACTTTTTTTGAATATATTCTGCGCGCGTGCGTATAATTGGCGAATGGAATGTTCCATCGAAAAGCACCTGGATATAGCAGACACAGAGTATAATGGGAGGAAAGAAAAAACCCGCTACAAGTTGCTGTTGTAGCGGGTTGTAAATCTTGTTGAGTTGCTTTGGGACTTGTGGTTCCAGCTTCAGTTGCCCGACCAGGATTCGAACCTAGACAAACAGAACCAAAATCTGTCGTACTACCATTATACTATCGGGCACCATTTATTTGGGATGGCAAAATTAGTTTTTTTTTCCTTACTTCAAAAAAATAAATCTACTTTTTTTACCTGCACAAAACCAGGCACTTATAACGCTTTTTGCAGTACCAGCCGCACTTTTTCCACTACGCTTTCCGGTGCTATCCACTCCATGCAGGCATGATCTCCCCGGAAACAGGGCTTGTTGCCAAATACAGAACAGGGCCGGCAATACAGGTCTGGTAGCTGCACTGCCCGGTCTAAGCTTTGCCCATAACCCATAAAGCCTGCAAAGGGATGGGTGGCCCCCCAGATGGATACCACCGGCACACCAAACAGGGAGGCCAGGTGCATATTGGCGGAGTCCATGCTGATCATCACCTGCAGCCGGCTGATAATGGCCAGCTCCTCTTCCAGGGAAAACCGGCCGGCCACTACCACCGTACGCGGGTAGCGTTGGGCCAGCGCCGCCAGTTGCGCCACTTCCTGCACGCCTCCTCCAAAGAGCAGTACCTTATGTTGCGGCAGCTGCGCCAGTGCAGCCAGCACCTGCTCCATCTTTTCCAGCGGGTAGGTCTTTTCCTCGTAGGTGGCAAAGGGGGCCAGGCCTATCCAGGTGTCCTGGCCGGCGGGGCCTGTAACAGCCGTGATGCGGTCGTTCAACGGCCAGGGGCTGGTAAATGCCGGTGCACCCGGCAGGTCACAGGAGCAGCCCAGCTGCCGGAAAACGGCCGCATAGCGTTCTATAGTGGACGTAAGCGGCTGCAATATTTTATTCTCCTTGCGGGTCAGGGCTTTCTTGCCGGCGCGGCCTTTGTCTATAACCGCTACCGGCACACCTTTCAGCCGGAAAAAAGTGCGCACTATTTTGGAGCGCAATACTTCGTGCAGATCGGCCACTGCCTGTATGCGGTGTGCCCGGCTGATGTCCCGGAACAGCCGGTACAGGCCTGGTAATCCTTTGTGGCGTCCTTTGAGGTCGGCCGGGAAAAAGGTGAGGCCGGGAATGCCTTTACATAAAGCGCCCCAGTTCCTACTGGATACAAAAACAATATGGATATCCGGGTTCTGCACCAGCACCTGCTGCATAACAGGCAGGGTCATGGCAGCATCTCCCAGCGCGGAAAAACGGATGGCAAGGATGGTCTTCTGCATGTTGCTTACTTGCGGCCCCCGTAAAGCACCGGGTTCAGGGAAGGATCGTTATACATCTTCATCTGCCGGTATACTTTCATATATTTTCTGCCGGCGGCAATATCTGCCAGCAGCTCTTCAATAGCGGTGCCCAAATCCTGCCGCTGCACCAGCAGCACGTCCAGCTTGCGCTGGCAGGCTTCGCGGTGCGCTGCATCCGCATCTGCACGGTTCGCCTCCTCCTGCATGTGGTAGATCTTCAGGGCCAGTATGGACAGCCGGTCTATGGCCCAGGCCGGGCTTTCCGTATTAATGCTGGCATCAGGCAGCGGCTGCACTGTTTTGTATTTTTCCAGGAAGTAGCTGTCAATATATTCCACCACATCCGTACGCTCCTGGTTGGAACGGTCTATCCACCGTTTGATCTCCAGCGCCTTTACCGGGTCAATGGCCGGGTCCCGGATAATATCCTCCAGGTGCCATTGCACCGTGTCTATCCAGTTTTTCAGGTACAGCAAGTGCTCAATGCTGCTTTTATCATATGGATTCATAACAGGCTGGTGCACATCATCCTGCACGTGATAGTCCTGTATGCTGCGGTTAAATACCTGGTTACATAATGCTGTGAACATGCGACAAATGTAAATAAATTGTCACACCTCTCCATCCTTCTCTTAACATTGTAGTAACAAATACGTGCTACATTTAAAGCCTGAAGTCGCAAATCGCTAAATACACAATAATCTATATCTATGTCTGATAACCCGTCAAAAGTGCTTTTCCAGCAGATCTTCGAAAATAACCATGATAAGGTGTTCAGATTTGCTTACAAGCTTACAGGAGACGTTACACGTGCACAGGAAATTACGCAGCAGTGCTTCATCAGGCTTTGGGAAAACATACACAAAGTACAGGAGGGGCAGGATGTTTTTCCATTGTTGTTTGTGTTTACAAAACATATAGCGGTGGATGAGGTGCGCAAGCTATACCGTGAAAAACAAACGCTGGCGCAAATGTCTGCACAACAGCCGCCTGCTGCTGCCGATAACCCCGATGAACAGCAGCTGCTGCGCAAAGAATTCAGGCAGCAGATACAGAAGGTCATAGAAAAAATGCCGGAGCAACGCCGGAATGTATACCTGCTAAGCAGGGACAAAGGACACAGCCACCGCGAAATTGCCGAACAACTGCGCCTCTCGCCCGCTACCGTCAGAAATCATCTCAACCTGGCATTACAATTTATCCGGCGCGAGATGATGGCATATTACGATATGGAGATCAAATAACCCGCTCCCGTCTCCCTGCCTTTCCCTATTTCACTATAATACATAACAATCAACTATCTCATCAATAAAAAAAGCGTAAGGTGGAAACCTTACGCTTATTGTAAAAGATTGTCATGTGAATGTTCGAGAATGCAAATCGTGTAGGCTTTTAATGGTTATCTTGGGGCTAAAATACCTTCACGCTTCTTTAACCACCTAGTTATGTCTTTAAATTATGTTTATTTTTTTTTTTAGTTATCGAAAGTCTGATATGATAAGAGATAACCCCTCAGGAGCATAGGACGCTATGGCAATAAAAAAAGGTATGGATAGCATCTTAAAGCTGGCAACGGGTTTTCTTTTCATACGTGTTAATCAAATCAATCCAGGGTTACGCCACTCAAAACTAACTTTTGGGTTCCTGCGCGCTGTTATATGCAAATTATAACAGTTCACTGTAAAAACCACCGCAGTGACCAGGTTTTTATAAACTTTTTTCTACAACTTTTGTGTCATTCATCTTATTTTCTTGTTCGTTTTAGTTACAATTTCCTTGAAATATAATACAAAGGGATGCCAAGCAGGATAATACCCAGCCCCGGCAGGGTGTAACTGGCTTCAAATACCAGCAGCAGAAAAGCCAGCAACACAGCCACTGCTACGTATACCAGCGGCAATACCGGGTAGCCGAAGGCCTTATAGGGGCGCGGCGCCGCCGGCTGTTTCCTCCGCAGTATGAAAATGCCTACGATCGTGAGCACATAAAAAACAAGCACGCCGAATATCACCAGCGCCAGCAGGTCGCCATAGCGGCCGGTAAGGCACAGCAGCGAGGCCCACACGCACTGTATCCACAGCCCCTGCGCGGGCACGCTGTAACGGTTCAGCATACCGGCCCGCTTGAAGAAGAGGCCATCCTGCGCCATCGTGTAGTAAATACGGGCGCCGGACAGGATCAGACCGTTATTGCAGCCAAAAGTGGAGATCATGATCATTACGGCAATGATCAGGGAGCCGCTGTTGCCAAAGATCCTTTCCGCGGCAGCCACTCCTACCCGGTCATTCACCGCAAAGGCAATCTCCTGCAGGGGCAGCACCGCCAGGTACATCAGGTTGGCGCTGACATAGATAATGGTTACGATCAGGGTGCCCAGGAACAGGGAGCGTCCTATATTCTTGTTCGGATGCCTGATCTCCGCCGCAATGAAGGTCACATTATTCCAGGCATCGCTGGAAAAAAGGGAGCCTTTCATGGATACAGCTACGGCCCCCAGGAAGGCCATGCCGGTGAGCAGGGAGGTCACCATCTGACCATTTGCTTCCTGCAGGGACATGGCTGTCCAGGCGTTGTGCCAGTTGGCGTTCCACACTTCCTGCCGGGCGCCGATCAGGAAACCGAAGATGATCAACCCGAACAGGGACAGCAGCTTGGCCAGGGTAAACACCGTTTGTATCAGCTTGCCGTTGCGGATGCCCCTTGTATTGATATAGGTAAGCAATATAATGGAGAGAATGGCCAGCACCTGCGCGGCAGATATCTTTACAATGCCGGCATCCCACAGGATATTCTGCTCGCCGAAAGCGGGCACCAGGTAGGCGGTAAACTTGGCGAAAGCTACCGCTACAGCGGCAATGGTGCCGGTCTGTATCACGCTGAACTGCGTCCAGCCAAAAAGGAAGGCTACAAAAGGGTTATAGGCCTCCCGCAGGTACACATACTGGCCGCCGGCGCGCGGGTACATGCCGGACAGCTCGCCATAGCTTACGGCCGCTATCATGGTCACTATGCCGGCCAGCACCCACATAAGGGTAAACCACCCGGCCGATCCCACACTGCGGGCTATTTCGGCAGAGACCAAAAAAATGCCGGATCCAATCATGGAACCGGCAACTATCATGGTAGCATCCAGTAAACTGAGGCTGGGCTTGAATGACGTGTTTTCGCTTGCGTGCATGCATTGATTATTTTTGGGTATCCGCCGCATTCAGGCCCTCTATCACGGCTTCTGTAATATCCAGGGATTCATTTTTGAACAGGATATTGCTGGCTCCATCGCGGTAGGAGAAAATGAAGTCATATTTTTTGTCGGCATTGAACTTTTTGAGGAAGTCATCCAGTCGTTTCTGCAGGTCTTCATTGAACTTGGCCTCCTGCTCCATATATTGCTGGGAAAGGTTCTGCCGCTTTACTTCCAGCTGCTGCTGCTTCTGCATCAGGGAGCGCTGGGCCGCCTCGCCTTCAGACTGGGTAAGCTGGTTGTTGTTGGCCCTCCGCTGGAAGTCCGCCGCTTCGTTCTGCAGGGAGCGCAAATTGGCTTTCAGCTCATTGTCAATGGCCTGCTGCCGCTTTTCCAGCTCCGCTTTCTTTTCCTTGAAATATTCATAGTGCGCTTCTACGGAATCAAGATCCACATAAGCTATCCGGGCGCCAACGCTGCCAGGAGCTGCACTGGTGCTTTTACCGGACGAATCGGCCGTATTATTTACGCCCTTTCCTGCCTGCTGGCAGGCGGCGAGCAGTACGGCTGCAAGAACAATAAAACATCCTTTTTTCACAGTTAGTTGAACATTACGCATGTTGAATAATGGATTTTTGAACTCCGATGATTGCTGTTTTTTTAAGATCTGAACGGCTAAAATAAGGGAAAATGCCAATTTATTTATTCTCAAATTGCCACATTTTAAATGTATCACCCAGCACATCGCCGGTGGCGACCAGCGTATATACCCGGCCTGAATCCACCTGCAGCGGCACTGTCTGCAATACCATGGAAGAGTCCTGCCAGTTGATATCCAGCTCATAACTGCGCGGTATGATCTCGGCGCTTCTTACCGCCCCGTAGGTGACTGCCCGGAACATAGGTACCGAAGTGCTGTCCTTGTAATCCAGGTAAAAGTCCAGCGGCAGCGCCCTGTCATTATTGCTGCCCTCCGGCCTTACATAAGGATCGCATAGGTCCACTACCCGGACCCTCGCGTTGCCCGTGGCAGAGGGCGCATTATCATCCTCTGTTACCAGCAGCCGCAAGGTATTGGCATGATCAAGGGTAAGAAATGCGGAGAACTGCTTCCCGTTGCGCAGGTTCAGCTCCCCTCCCAGCAGCGCGGTGGCGTGGTTGCCGGCAGGATAGATCCACAGGCTGTACTTCTGGGCGCGGAATGACCGATAGCCATCCGTATGGTCGCCATAGCCCAGGTTACTGCCAATGATGGTAGTATCCAGCACCACGTCAAACAGATCGTTGCCGGGCACCATCTGGAATACCTGCAGGCTGCCGCTGGTATCGGGAATATCGCTGTCGCTGCTTTTGCTGCAGGCGATGGCTGCCAGCAGCAGCGCCAGCACCCCTGCAGCACATAGGCCATTTTTTCTCATGAACACAAAATAAAGTGATTTAATATAATTCCCCTCATAAAAAAGTCCTCCTGCTTATCGACAGGAGGACTTTGAATTCTTATGCCGGGCGCCGGGTGCGTAATGCGTTATGCATCAGGAGCACCGCGTTTGGCGCTATGCGTTTCACTTTCAGATCACTCTTCTTCGTCAAACTGGAACACCTCTTTGGAAGATGACAGTATATCGTATTCTTCTCTTGAGCCAACGATCATGTTCTCGAACTCGCGCAAACCGGTACCTGCAGGTATGAGGTGGCCCGTGATCACGTTCTCTTTCAGGCCCAGCATATCGTCTGTTTTACCGTTGATGGCGGCAGAGGACAGTACTTTGGTGGTTTCCTGGAAGGATGCGGCGGATATCCAGCTGTGCGTACCCAGCGATGCCTTGGTAATACCCAGCAGCAGCGGGCTGGAAGTAGCCGGGGCGGCGTCGCGGTATTCCACAAGCTTTTTGTCCGCACGGCGCAGCAGGGAGTTCTCTTCCCTTACCTGGCGCAGGGTTACGATCTGGCCTGCTTTCAGGTTGGCGGATTCGCCGGCGTCGGTCACTACCTTCTTGTCAAAGATATTATCGTTCTCTTCAAAGAATTCAAATTTATCTACGGTGTCGCCTTCCAGGAAGCGGGTATCTCCCGGGTCCTCGATGGTCACCTTGCGCATCATCTGCCTTACGATCACCTCGATGTGCTTGTCATTGATCTTCACACCCTGCAGACGGTATACTTCCTGTATCTCGTTCACCAGGTATTCCTGTACGGCAAACGGGCCTTTGATGGAAAGGATATCGGCCGGGGTGATGGAACCGTCGGACAATGCGGTGCCGGCTTTCACGAAGTCGCCGTCCTGTACCAGGATGTGGCGGGTCAGCGGCACCAGGTACTTCTTCACCTGGTTTTCGCGGCTTTCGATGATGATCTCGCGGTTACCACGCTTGATGTTGCCGAAGGTCACCACGCCATCAATTTCGGAAACGATGGCCGGGTTGCTCGGGTTACGGGCCTCAAACAGCTCCGTTACACGCGGCAGACCACCGGTAATGTCGCGCAGCTTGCCGATCACACGCGGTATCTTCACGATCACCTGGCCGGATTTTACGCCGTCCCCTTCGTCAATAACGATGTGGGAGCCTACCGGCAGGTTGTAGGATTTAACTTCTTTATTGCCTTCTATAATGATAGACGGGATCTTGTTCTTGTCCTTGGTCTCGATCACCACTTTTTCGCGGTGGCCGGTCTGTTCGTCGGCCTCTTCGCGGAAGGTAACGCCTTCAATGATGTTGTCGAAACGTACGGAACCGGCTATTTCTGAAACGATCACGGCGTTGAAGGGGTCCCAGGTGCAGATCACATCCCCTTTTGCTACTTTCTGCCCGTCCTTTACCTGCAGGATGGAGCCGTAAGGAATATTGTTGGTGATCAGCAGGCGGTCGTTCTTCACGTCCATGATACGCAGCTCACCGGTACGGCCGATCACCACCTGTATCTTGTCGCCTTCGGCGTTCTCGTAGGTAGTGGTACGCAGGCCGTCGAACTGCACGGTACCGTCGAACTTGGCGGCCAGCGTAGATTCTACGGAAGCGGAACCGGCCACACCACCTACGTGGAACGTACGCAGTGTCAGCTGGGTACCAGGCTCACCGATGGACTGGGCGGCGATGATACCAACAGCATCACCACGCTGTGCCAGGTAGCCGGTAGCCAGGTTCTTGCCGTAGCATTTCACGCATACGCCCCTGCGGCTTTCGCAGGTAAGCACGGAGCGGATCTCTACGGTATCTATGGCGCTTTCTTCTATATGGTGCGCAATGTCCTCGGTGATCTCGTCGCCGGCAGCTACGATCAGCTCGTCTGTAACAGGATCGTAAATGTCGTGCAGGGAAGTTCTGCCCAGGATACGGTCATACAGCGGTTCTACCTCTTCCTCGTTATCTTTCAGCGCTGTAGTGGCAATACCACGCAGGGTACCGCAATCCTCTTCGGTGATCACCACGTCCTGTGCCACGTCTACCAGGCGGCGGGTCAGGTAACCGGCGTCCGCTGTCTTCAACGCGGTATCCGCCAGACCTTTACGCGCACCGTGCGTAGAGATGAAGTATTCCAGTACGTTCAGGCCATCCTTGAAGTTGGACAGGATCGGGTTCTCAATGATCTCGGAGCCGGTGGAGCCGCTCTTACGCGGTTTGGCCATCAGGCCTCTCAAACCTGCCAGCTGCTTGATCTGCTGCTTGGAACCACGGGCGCCGGAGTCCAGCATCATGTACACGGAGTTGAAGCCCTGCTTGTCTGTTGCCAGCTCGCGGATCAGCGTTTCCGTTACCTTGGTGTCCACACGGGACCATATGTCGATGATCTGGTTATAACGCTCGTTATTGGTGATCAGACCCATGTTATAGTTGTCCCACACTTCATCCACTTCTGAGGTGGCACCTTCGATCATGTGCTGCTTCACCTCAGGGATGATCAGGTCATTGATGTTGAATGACAGACCACCGCGGAATGCCATACGGAAGCCAAGCGTCTTGATATCGTCCAGGAACTTGGCTGTTTTGGGAATGTCGGTGTATTTGATGATATCGCCGATGATCTCGCGCAATGACTTCTTGGTAAGCAGGGCGTTCACATAACCTGCTTCCTTCGGTACAAACTGGTTGAAGATCACGCGGCCTACCGTGGTTTCTATCAGCTTGTTCTCCAGCTCGCCCTTGCTGTTGCGCACCATGGCCTTTACCTTGATGTGCGCATGCAGGTCCACGCGGCCTTCGTTATAGGCAATGATCACCTCTTCTGCAGAGTAGAAGGCCTTGCCCTCACCCTGTACCTTGATATCGTCGGTAGACTTTCTGCCTTTGGTGATGTAGTACAGGCCCAACACCATGTCCTGGGAAGGCAGCGTAATAGGCGTACCGTTCTGCGGGTTCAGAATGTTGTGGGAGGACAGCATCAGCAGCTGGGCTTCCAGTATGGCGGCATTGCTCAGGGGCACGTGCACGGCCATCTGGTCACCGTCAAAGTCGGCGTTGAAGGCGCTACATACCAGCGGGTGCAGCTGGATGGCTTTACCTTCCACCAGCTTGGGCTGGAATGCCTGGATAGACAAACGGTGCAGCGTTGGCGCACGGTTCAGCATTACCGGGTGGCCTTTCAGCACGTTCTCCAGGATGTCCCATACCACGGCTTCTTTCCTGTCTACCAGCTTTTTAGCGGATTTAACGGTCTTTACGATACCTCTTTCTATCAGCTTGCGGATAATGAACGGTTTGAACAGCTCTGCCGCCATATCTTTCGGCAGGCCGCATTCGTGCAGCTTCAGCTCGGGGCCTACCACAATTACGGAACGGCCGGAGTAGTCCACACGTTTACCCAGCAGGTTCTGACGGAAACGACCCTGTTTACCCTTCAGCACGTCCGAGAGGGATTTCAGGGCGCGACCGCCTTCTGCCTTCACCGCGTTGGATTTGCGGGAGTTGTCGAACAGGGAGTCCACGGCTTCCTGCAGCATACGTTTTTCGTTACGCAGGATCACCTCGGGCGCCTTGATCTCGATCAGGCGTTTCAGGCGGTTGTTGCGGATGATCACCCGGCGGTACAGGTCGTTCAGGTCGGAAGACGCAAAACGGCCGCCATCCAGGGGCACCAGCGGGCGCAGCTCCGGCGGAACTACGGGGATATATTGCATGACCATCCATTCCGGACGGTTCTCTACGCGGGTATTGGCCTCACGGAATGCTTCCACCACGCTCAGGCGCTTCAGGGCTTCAGCCTTGCGCTGCTGGGAGGTTTCGGTAGCAGCCTGGTTACGCAGCTGGTAGGAAAGGCTGTCCAGGTCTATGCGGGCCAGCATCATTTCCACCGCTTCCGCACCCATGCGGGCAATAAACTTGTTGGGATCTTCATCCGGCAGCAGCTGGTTGTCCTTGGGCAGGGTGTCCAGGATGTCCAGGTATTCCTCTTCTGTCAGCAGGTCGCCATAGTTCAGGCCTTTTTCCTGCTTGGCGCCCGCCTGTATTACCACGTACCTTTCGTAGTATACGATGGTTTCCAGCTTTTTGGACGACATACCCAGCAGGTAGCCGATCTTATTGGGCAGTGATTTGAAATACCAGATATGCACAACGGGCACCACCAGGCGGATATGCCCCATTCGCTCACGGCGCACTTTCTTTTCCGTTACTTCCACACCGCAGCGGTCGCACACAATCCCTTTATAACGGATACGTTTATATTTTCCGCAATAGCACTCATAGTCCTTTACAGGGCCAAATATCCTTTCACAGAACAAACCATCACGCTCCGGCTTGTAAGTACGGTAGTTGATGGTTTCCGGTTTCAGCACCTCTCCGTAAGAGCGCTCCAGGATTGCATCCGGGGAGGCCAGACTGATCGTGATGCTGTTAAAATTTGATTTAGGACGATTTTCTTTCTTAATGGCCATCTTTAATTAGCTTTTAGCTGTTAGCCGTTAGCTGTTGGCTATTGGCACAAATATTTTGGAAAAGGCTGCGTAGCTGACAGCCCAGGGCTATACAGCTACGCAGCTTTTTAAGGCTATTCAAATTTAAGGTCCAAGCCCAGACCACGCAGCTCGTGGATCAATACGTTGAAGGATTCCGGCACACCTGCTTTCGGTATGTTGTCGCCCTTCACGATCGCCTCGTAAGCTTTTGCACGGCCTACAATGTCATCGGACTTGATGGTAAGCAGCTCCTGGAGAATGTTGGAGGCACCGTATGCTTCCAGCGCCCACACTTCCATTTCCCCGAAACGCTGACCACCGAACTGCGCCTTACCACCCAGCGGCTGCTGGGTAATGAGGCTGTAAGGCCCGATAGAACGCGCGTGCATCTTGTCGTCCACCATGTGGCTCAGCTTGAGCATGTAGATCACGCCCACGGTAGCTTTCTGGTGGAAGCGCTCGCCGGTTTCCCCATCCTGCAGATAAGTATGGCCAAAGCTTGGCAACCCCGCCTTTTCAATGTACTCGGCTATTTCTTCCGTAGTGGCGCCGTCGAAGATAGGGGTCGCAAATCTTACGCCCAGTTTCAGACCGGCCCAGCCCAGTACGGTTTCGTAGATCTGGCCGAGGTTCATACGGGAAGGTACGCCCAGCGGGTTCAGCACAATATCTACCGGGGTGCCGTCTTCCAGGAAAGGCATGTCCTCGTCACGCACGATCTTGGCTACAATACCCTTGTTACCGTGGCGGCCTGCCATCTTATCCCCTACTTTCAGCTTGCGTTTGCTGGCCAGGTATACCTTAGCCAGTTTCAGCACGCCTGCGGGCAGCTCGTCACCAATGGAAATGTTGAACTTTTCGCGTTTGTAACGGCCCAGTTCCTCATTGTACTTGATGTTGTAGTTATGCAGCAGCCAGTTGATCTGGTCGTTGGTAGTATCGTCTGTGGTCCAGCCCAGCGGGTTCACATTCTGGAAATCCACATTGGCCAGGTTCTTCGCGGAGAACTTGGAGCCTTTGGATATCAGCACTTCGCCGTAGGTATTGGTAATGCCGGCGGAGGTTTTGTCCTTCAGCAGCACCAGCAGCTTGTTCATCAGCACTTCCAGCAGGTCTTCCTCGTTCTTCTGGTGTATCTTTTCCAGCTTTTCCAGGGCCGCCTTTTCGCGGGACTTGGAGTTTTTGTCCTTTTTGGCGCGGCTGAACAGCTTTTTATCAATTACCACCCCTTCGGTGCTCGGGGGCGCTTTCAGGGAAGCGTCCTTGGCATCGGATGCCTTGTCGCCGAAGATGGCGCGGAGCAGCTTTTCTTCCGGAGAAGGATCGGATTCACCGCGGGGGGTGATCTTGCCGATCAGGATGTCTCCTTCCTTAATGTGGGCGCCCACGCGGATGATACCGTTCTGATCCAGGTCCTTGGTGGCCTCTTCGCTCACGTTCGGGATATCCGGGGTCAGCTCTTCCTCACCCAGCTTGGTATCGCGCACTTCCAGCTCGTATTCGTCAATGTGGATGGAGGTGAACAGGTCTTCCCGGGCTACGCGCTCGGAGATCACGATAGCATCCTCAAAGTTGTAACCTTTCCAGGGCATGAAGGCCACTTTCAGGTTACGGCCCAGGGCCAGCTCACCGCCACGGGTAGCATAGCCTTCGGTGAGGAAGTCGCCTTCCACCACATGCTGTCCCTTCTTCACGCAGGGGCGCAGGTTGATACAGGTGCTCTGGTTGGTCTTAACGAACTTGGTCAGTTTATAGATCTTCAGGTCGTCCTCGAAGCTCACCAGCTTCTGCATTTCGTCGCGGTCGTAGCGCACGTGGATCTCGTTGGCGTCCACAAATTCCACCACGCCCTTGCCTTCTGCGGTGATCTGCAGGCGGGAGTCGCGTGCAGCTTTTGCTTCCAGGCCGGTGCCTACAATGGGTACTTCCGGCGCTATCAGCGGTACAGCCTGGCGTTGCATGTTTGATCCCATCAGCGCGCGGTTGGCGTCGTCATGTTCCAGGAAGGGGATCAGGGAGGCGCTCAGGCCCACGATCTGGTTGGGCGCCACGTCCATATATTCCACTTCTGCCGGGTCCAGGATGGGGAAATCGCCGGTCTCGCGGGATTTTACCTTATCGTTCAGGAAGGAGCCTTTTTCGTCCAGCGGGGCGTTGGCCTGGGCAATCTTCACCAGGTCTTCCTCTTCTGCGCTCAGGAACTCCACCTTGTCCATATCCACCTTGCCTTCTTTCACCTTGCGGTAGGGCGTTTCAATGAAGCCCATATCGTTCACTTTGGCGTGCACGCACAGGGTGGATATCAGGCCGATGTTGGGGCCTTCCGGTGTTTCAATGGTACACAGGCGGCCGTAGTGGCTGTAGTGTACGTCGCGCACCTCGAAGCCGGCCCTTTCGCGGCTCAGGCCGCCGGGGCCCAGCGCAGAGATACGGCGCTTGTGGGTGATCTCGGACAAGGGGTTGGTCTGGTCCAGGAACTGCGACAGCTGGGAGGTTCCGAAGAAGGAGTTGATCACGGAAGACAGGGTCCTCGCATTGATCAGGTCAACCGGGGTAAACACCTCGTTGTCGCGCACGTTCATCCGTTCGCGGATGGTACGTGCCATACGGGCCAGGCCCACACCGAACTGGGCGTACAGCTGTTCGCCCACGGTACGTACGCGGCGGTTGCTCAGGTGGTCGATATCATCTATTTCTGCCTTGCCGTTGGTGAGCTGCACCAGGTATTTGATGATGGCAATGATATCTTCCTTGGTCAGTACCTTCATATCCAGGCTGGTATTGAGGCCCAGCTTGCGGTTGATCTTGTACCGGCCCACGTCGCCCAGGTCGTAGCGCTTGTCGGAGAAGAATAATTTATCAATAATACCCCTTGCTGTTTCATCATCCGGCGCATCTGCACCGCGCAGCTGGCGGTAGATGTGCTGAACGGCTTCCAGCTCGGAGTTGGAAGTATCCTTGTTTAATGTATTGTAGATAATGGAGAAATCGCCGCTCACCTCTTCCTTCTGTACAAACACGCTTTTCACGCCCATATCCACGATAGTCTCGATATTGGCCTCATCGAGGATGCTGTCGCGTTCCAGCATGATCTCGTTACGCTCGATACTCACCACCTCACCGGTGTCCTCATCCACGAAGTCTTCTACCCAGCTTCTGAGTACGCGGGCGGCCAGCTTTTTGCCGGCATATTTCTCCAGACTTTTCTGGTCTGCTTTTACTTCATCTGCCATGCCGAACAGCTGCAGGATATCTTTATCCGTTTCATAGCCGATGGCACGCAGCAGGGTGGTAACCGGGAATTTCTTTTTCCGGTCTATGTAAGCGTACATCACGTTATTGATGTCCGTAGCAAACTCCATCCAGGCGCCCTTGAACGGGATCACTCTTGCGGAGTAGATCTTAGTGCCGTTAGGATGTATGGATTGCCCAAAGAAAACACCAGGGGAGCGGTGCAGCTGTGATACGACCACGCGTTCTGCACCGTTGATCACGAAGGTCCCTCTCGGGGTCATGTAGGGAATGTTGCCTAAGAACACATCCTGCACGATGGTCTGGAAGTCCACGTGCTCTTCATCGTTACAGCTGAGGCGCAGCTTGGCCTTCAGCGGTACGGAATAGGTAAGCCCTCTCTCAATACACTCTTCAATCGTATAGCGCGGGGGGTCTACAAAGTAGTCGAGAAATTCCAGATTAAAGATATTGCGGGTATCTGTAATCGGGAAGTTCTCCTTGAACACTTTGAAAAGACCTTCATTGTTACGCTTGTCTGGTGTGGTTTCTAACTGGAAGAAATCCTTGAAAGATTGAATTTGGATAGCCAACAGATCCGGTGTCTCAGTCACTTGTTTGATCTTTCCAAAATTAACTCTTTCGTTTGCTTGGGCTTTTTTTAGAGACATATTCGAAGTTAGCAGTTATATGACTTGTATAAATTGTGAACAGAAATTCACAACGCAATCCGGGAAATTAAGATTTCTTCGTCAATATACCATCAAAAACTTTGTGAAAAGATGCGTTCCCAACGGGAATAAGGCCAAAAGTGCAGGTGCACTTTTGACCTTTAAAATCAGATCACAATACCGTGAATTGGTATATCATCAAAGAATTACTGAACCTCAACTTCAGCACCAGCTTCTGTCAGCTTCGCTTTCAGGTCTTCTGCTTCAGCCTTGCTTACGCCTTCTTTCACCGGTTTCGGAGCACCGTCCACCAGTTCTTTGGCTTCTTTCAGACCCAGACCGGTCAGATCTTTTACAATCTTAACCACATTCAGCTTGCTGGCACCAGCGCTCTTCAGGATAACGTCGAAGGAAGATTTTTCTTCAGCAGCAGCTGCGCCACCGCCTTCACCACCACCGGCTACTACTACTGCAGCAGCTGCAGGTTCAATGCCGTAATCGGCTTTCAGTACGTCAGCCAGTTCTTGTACTTCCTTAACAGTTAAGCCTACCAATTGTTCGGCCAATGCTTTTACGTCTGCCATTGTATAATGTTTTTTAGATAAGTTTTTTTAAAATTTGAAAATAATCACAACTCAGAGTGTTATATAGTGACTTGGAAGCCAAAGTTGATGTGCAGATGGCTGATGTGCGGATATGCAGATGACTTGCCATTTGCACATTTGCCAACCTGCGTATTTACACCTTATTCTGCTGCGGGCGCTTCGGCGCCTTCTTTCTTCGCCTTTTCCAGCAAAGCCGCGATAACGCGCTTGGCAGGAGACTGCAGCAGACCGATAACGTCGCCGATAAGCTCGTTCTTGGTCTTGATACGGGTAAGCGCTGCCAGCTGGTTGTCGCCGGTATATACTTCATCCGCTACAAATGCTGCTTTCAGCACGGGTTTGTCGGTGTTGCCTTCTTTCCGGAAAGAGGAAAGGATCAGCGCAGGCTCTTTCGGGCTTTCGGAGAACATCAGGGCGGTTACGCCGTTCAGGGATTCGTATACGCCGGTATATTTCTCTGCATCCAGGGATTCCAGCGCCTTACGGATCAGCGTGTTCTTCGCTACCTTCATTTCCACCTGCTTGTCAAAGCACACCCTTCTTAACTGGTTCACCTGCTCTACGGTCAATGATTCCGTATTGGTGATATAGAAGTTGTTATATTGCGTGAACTTGCTTTTCAGCAGTTCTATCACTTCGCTTTTTTGCTCTTTGTTCATTGCCATTTTGTTTTGCAATCCGCCACCCGGGCGTGATTAGATTTGAACAGATTTAGTGTCTATCAGTATACCGGGGCTCATAGTGCTGGCCATGGATAACCCTTTCAGGTAAGTGCCTTTGGCAGTGGTCGGTTTCAGCTTGATGATCGCGTTGATCAGCTCCAGCGAATTCTGCTCTATTTTTTCAGGAGCAAAGGAGATCCGGCCTATGGAAGCGTGGATAATACCAGCTTTGTCTACCTTAAAGGTGATCTTGCCGCCCTTTACCTCGTTTACGGCAGCTGCCACATCATTGGTAACAGTACCGGTTTTCGGGTTGGGCATCAGGTTACGGGGGCCCAGTATCTTGCCCAGTTTACCGATCTTGGGCATTACGGCAGGCGTAGCCACGATCACGTCCACGTCTGTCCAGCCGCCTTCGATCTTCTGGATAAATTCATCCAAACCTACATGGTCGGCACCGGCGTTCCTGGCGTCGGCTTCTTTATCGGGTGTGCACAGCACCAGCACCCTTTTGGTTTTACCGGTTCCGTGGGGAAGCGTTACAGAACCACGGATAGCCTGGTCGGCCTTCTTAGGATCAACGCCTAAGCGGATATGCAGATCGACGGAACTGTCGAACTTGGTACAGTTAATATCTTTTACAAGCGCAGCGGCGTCCTTCAGGGTATAAGCCTTGTTTTTGTCCACCTTTGCGTCAGCCGCTTTTCTTTGTTTAGTTGCCATTTGTCAAATGATTTTAAAGAATTTCCTGCTTACACAGGGTTGACATAATTAGTTTCCCCAGGGAGCGTCTCCTTCAACGGTAATACCCATGCTGCGGGCAGTACCAGCAACCATGGTCATCGCGCTTTTCAGCGTAAAACAGTTAAGGTCGGACATCTTATCTTTGGCGATCGCCTCGATCTGTGCCCAGCTTACCTTACCTACTTTATTACGGTTAGGCTCCTTGGAACCATTCTGCAACTTGGCAGCTTCCATCAACTGAACGGCTGCCGGCGGCGTTTTAATAACAAAATCAAAGGATTTGTCGGTGTACACGGTCAGCAATACAGGCAACACCTTCCCCATTTTGTCCTGGGTACGGGCATTGAACTGCTTGCAGAACTCCATGATATTCACACCCTTGGAACCCAGGGCGGGCCCGATCGGAGGTGCGGGGTTGGCCTGGCCGCCCTTTACCTGCAATTTTACGTACGTTGCAATCTCTTTTGCCATAATACTTGTTTTAATTTGGTGAAAACGTCCTGCTTGCTGCAGGACTCCCAAACTAAAAGGTGTTAAAATTTAACCTTTTAAATTAAATTTTGCCTTTTAAAGGGGATGCAAAGGTAGATAATAATATTAAGTTGGCAAAAAGATTTTAAAGTTGGGCATTCTTTTTGCTTATAAGGATAATTTTTGACAATTTTATTACAATGGTAAAAAGCGAAAGGAGAAAGTGAATAGTGAATGATCGCATCATTTCACCTTTCCCTTTTCACCCTTCACCCTTCACCTTTCACTATCCACTTTTCACTACCTTTAAGCCAAACTTACCCTTTATGAAATATCTGTTGTTCACAGCCGCCCTGCTGTGCCTGCTGCCCCTCCTCCATCCGGCCCAGGCACAGTCAGCAGAGGAACAGGCTGCCCAAAAAGCCTGGATGGATTATATGACACCCGGCCCCATGCATGAAATGCTGGCCAAATCAGACGGGGAATGGGCATTCACCATGACGGCCTGGATGTCTCCGGATGCTGCCCCTATCAAAAGCACCGGCAATGCCGTATACAGTATGATACTGGGGGGGCGCTACCAGCAGTCCAGAAGCACCGGCAATTTCATGGACATGCCCTTTGAAGGCATCGGCACCGTGGGCTACGACAATGCCAAAAAGGTATTTGTCAGCTCCTGGATAGACAACATGGGCACCGGTATCACCTACATGGAGGGCAAGCCGGACGCCTCCGGCAAGATCATCACCTTTACCGGCAAAATGCTGGACCCTACCACCGGCAAAGACTATGATGTAAGGGAGGTATTTGAATGGGTAGACGATCGTACCCACAAAATGGAAATGTACTCCAACATGAGCGGCCAGGAGTTCAAGACCATGGAGCTGGTGTTTACCCGTAAATAGTCAGTATCGGGTAAAGACCTGGCAGGTTTAAACCTGCCAGGTCTTTACCTGGTTTAATTGTTGTCAATAACAACTTTCGCTACTTTTTTAGGGCCTTCGTATACATCCAGCTCGCCTGCTTCTTCCAGCACATGAAACGGGGCTGTATCCACCAGGAAAGATATTTTGCAGGGAGCCATGTATTCGTCTGCTGCCAGCGGCTTTTCAAACTGGATAACAATGCTCCAGTGTTTAGGCGTTTCATCCAGAACGGTTGTTGCATAATAGGTTGTGGTGGAAGCAGGCAGGGTCTTTCTCCCTCCTTCCTCCGGTTTTAACCAGTGTATGGTCGCTTTTTTCATGCTATTGGCATTTAACTCTGATGGAATTGCGTTCCGTGATTTTTGCGTGCTCATTCAGGGTATCTACATCCAGGTAACGGGCATCCCCTATCCCGTCCAAACTTGAATGTTTGAACGCAGCGTCGGCTACTTCATCCGGCAGCTCCACCTTAACAACATAGAACTTGGTGTCATTTCCATGTCCCATGGTATGGCCCCATTTCACGGCATCTTCATAGCTTTCTGCAAACCACTTTCCTTCCATGGAGCCTCCGCCGGGCAGCCAGCCCCGGCGCTGGATGTCATAAAATTCCGCCCTGCTCATGGACCGGAATAAATCGAACAAGCCCAAAGGATCGATCCCCGTATTGGGATCGTACACATATGCATAGAGCCTTAACCCTCCCCTGATGGATATAGGGTCCTGGCTCAGATACATTCCCTCCCCGGGGCTGTAGTACCGGAACCGGTTGTAATACAGGCCTGTTTCCATATCCTCATACTGCCCCTGGTACCTGAAGGGCACCATTTCCCGGTCTCCTGTTAACTTACGTATGCGGCCATAGATATCCAGCTCGCATTCCCATACCTTTTCCCCGCTGCTGTTGCAGGCTATGCAGGGAGTGCCCAGGTGGTCTGCTACAATGGAGTATTGCCAGCCGTTGACCAGCTTGGCTGCCGGCACAAACGTACCTTCATCAAACACCCAGGTAACCAGCGTTTCAGCAGGCACCGGTTCGGGATGGCTTTGCTGCACATCGCCCAGCTCATCTATTTCCACTACCGGCCTGTCCTGCACGGGATAGCTCCATTCATGCAAAAGTAGGTTACCATCCCACACAAAGCGGGTGAGCTGCCCGTTGTACTGCTTCTCTATACGCCGGCCCAAAGGATCGTAACGGAACTCCACCGGTTTCCCATCCGGCCTTACCACCTTCTTCAGCATACCGTTGCCGTACCACTCGTATTCCCAGGCTGCAACGCCGGCAGGGGCAGCTGTTGCGGTCTTCTTTACCAGGTTGCCTTCCTCGTCATAAAGGAAACGCGCATCCGTGGTTTGCTGCAGCCTTCCACCCGGGCCATACCGCCGGTCGTTCCTGGCCTGGGTACGGTGCAGGTTGCCGGCTTTGTCCGGCAGGCGGTAATCAAACTCCCCGTCTTCGTATTGCGCCCAGGCCAGGCGGCCCAGGTCATCATGTCCCAGCTTTATACTGCCGCCGGTCAGGCCGTTGGTAAGCTGTTTGAGCCGCTGGTTCGCATCCCAGCGGTAATGCCGGCGGCGCAGGCGGCGCTCTTCGCGGCTCACCGTGTGCCGGTCCGGCATGCCGGCCTTATCATAGCTCCAGCTGCTTTTTACCCCACCGGGCAGGGTACGCTCTATTTCCAGGCCCAGCAGGTTGCGGCTGATCCGGGCAGTCCAGGGATGTTGCATGCCTTCCGCGGTTGCCCGTATCCCCGCTACATCGCCCTGCATATTGTGCTGCCATTGCATACCGGCGCCCAGGCTGCTCTGCATCCTGCTGCGCCGGCCGTTCCCTGCATAGGTGCTGCGAACGGTATACCCGTTCTGCCGTTCCTCTACCACGCGGCCCATAACATCCCGCCGCAGCTGCACGGTGCTGTGCTCGTTCACGGCTTCTACCAGCCGGCCGTTACGGTCATAGCTATACGTTTCCCAGCTGCCGTCGCTATGCTCTGCGCGGGTCAGGCGGCCATTGTAATCATATGCATACTCCGTCCAGCGTTTGCCAGGGCGCAATACTTTTACCACCCTGCCGGCGGCATTCCGCTCATAGTGACGGGTAAGCCCGTCAAAGCCGGTTTCCTGGATAATATCGCCGCGCTGGTTGCGGGTAAAGCGGTACGTTTCTCCATGCTCATTCACGAGGCCCGACAGCTGTTCCTCCCTGTTATACACAAAATGCACCCTGGCGCCATGCTCTTCGCGCATTTTCAGGCTGCCCAGCGGGGTATAGGCAAAATGCACGTGATGATGCCTGTCCCGCGACTCCACCACTTCATCATAGGCATTGTACCGCAGCCGGATATGATTGCCATCCGGCAGATGGACCTCTACTACCCGGCCCAGGCCATCATAGCGGAAGTATTGCTCCTGCTCCAGGGGGTTCACTGACCGGGTACAGCGCCCCCAGGGATCATATTCCCAGGTGGAGCGGGCGCCATCGGGCAGGGTCAGCGTGGCCAGATTGTGGTCTTCGTCATAGGCCAGCAGGGTTTGCCGTTCCTGCTCATCCTCAATTTTGCAGGGCAGGTTCTGCGCATTGTAGCGGAATATGGTGATGCTGCCGTCGGCTTCCGTAATGGTATGCAGCAGTCCTTTATGCCTTTCATTTTTGTAATAAATGTAGGTGCGGCTGCCCCCCTGCGGATCAGTGGCCAGGATCAGCCGGTCTTCCGCATCGTAGCAGAAGGTATGGGTGCTGCCGTCCGGCTGTACCATACCCGTGCGGTTGCCCCGTTCATCATACGTATACCCGGTAACGTTGGCCTCCTCGTCTATCTCCCGGTACAGCTCAAAATGCTCCGTGTACTCAAAGAACCGGGAATGCCCCAGGGGATCTTTGATCTGCGTCACCACATAGTCCGGGGTATAGTAGTAGGTAGTGGTGTGCCCCAGCGAGCTGGTAACAAGGTTATAGCCCTTTTCGGGATAGTACTCGATCCACCCTTCCAGCAGGCCGCCATCGCCCCAGGTGTGAGTGCAGCGGGCCCTTGTACCGCTGCCTTCATACTCCCAATAAAAGGTCTGCCCGTTACGGTCTGTTTTATCCACCATGAGGTGGTTACGGTAGTGGATGCGGGTGGTCTGGTCCAGCGCATCGGTTATTTCCGCCAGGTCGCCGGCCTCATTGTAAGCATAGCGCACCAGTACCTGCTCCTGGCCGCGGTGGCGGGCCTTTACTTCGGTGATGCGGCCCTGCCTGTCATTTTCCATCTCCAGGTGCCGGCCCGCGCTGTCTGTTACCTGCACCAGGTGGCCTTTGCTGTTGTAATGGAAGCTGATCATAAAACCGGCCTCATTGCGGATGGCGTACAGCCGGCACTGTGCATCCAGCGGATGCAGCCGGCGAAAGTAATAGTACAGCCGCTCCCTGTGGTCAAACAGCTGGTACTCATCCAGGTCCGTGCGGGTAAGGGTCAGTCTTTCGTGCCGGTTGTAATCGCTGTTGCCGGGATATGGCAGGTATTCAAACACGGCGCTGCGGCCGTCGCCCAGCAGCACACCGGTAGCATCCTCCTCCTCGAATGGTTGTACGCGCATATCGTAGCCCAGCTGTGTACCGTAACCCAGCACGCCT